>Ga0049085_10000764_pt1 | contig 12683 bp, 8 predicted proteins | sample GreLakmeSU08MSRF_FD_66721 | JGI IMG/M metagenome (GOLD analysis project Ga0049085, IMG submission 66721) | Freshwater lentic microbial communities from great Laurentian Lakes, MI, USA - Great Lakes metaG SU08MSRF | ecosystem: Environmental > Aquatic > Freshwater > Lake | place: Great Lakes... | reverse complement strand
CTTGCGGAGCCGTGCCAGCGTCTGATTGCGACGCTGGCGTGTGGCGCGGTCCTGTGCGACGAGGGCGAGTAGGTCCACCACGCGTGCCGCGAGGGCGGGGTCGGCTCGGCGTGCGAGCAGGAGCCGCACCGCAGCCGTGCGGCCACCAGCGGCGGCAAGCATCAATGGTGTCTGGCCCCATTCAGGTTCCGTCGCGTTCACGGCGGCGCCACGGTCGAGCAGCGCCCGGACCCCTATGGTGTCGCCGGACATCGCCGCTAAGTGCAGCGGTGTCACGCCGGTGGCGGTGACGAGGATAGGGTCAGCGCCGGCCGTGAGCAGGGCCACGACGACGGATCCATGCCCTCCTTCGGAAGCGAGGTGAAGCGGTGTCAGCGCACCAATGCGTGTGGTGGCGGCGTGCCGGGCCTTAGATCGCAACAAGACCGCGCTGAGTTCGGCATCGCCGTTCCTGGACGCCCAGTGAAGTGCGGTCATGCCATCGCCCTGTGGGGCGTTGACATCGGCGCCCTTGGCGATCAACGCACGTACCGCGGCGGCGTCCTGCCGAGCCGCGGCATCAGCAACCGAGGATTCGACGGGGCGTGCCGCGCCGATCACCGTAGCTGCCGCGATGAGTACGCCAAGCCGCGTGGCCATGCGTACCGCTCCGCGCGCGCCGCTCATAGCGCGAGCTCCCCGGTGCTGTCACCAAAGCTGTGGAGATCATCGTGTCCGAGCCGGTGGAGCAGCGTGAGCATCGCGTTGGCCATTGGGGTGCCTTCGGGAGCTTTGAGGTGTGAGTTGCCGGCGAGCTGGCCATTGGCGCCGCCGAGCAGAATCAACGGGCAGCGGCGATGATTGTGGACGTTACTGTCGGCCATTGGCGAGCCGAACATCACCACGGTCTTGTCGAGCAACGGCGTACCGCCGTCCATTGTCGAGCGCAGCCGTTCGAGCAGGTAGGGCAACATGCCCACATGATACTTGTTGATCTGGAAGTACTCGGCGACGCGCTTGGGATTGTTGCCGTGGTGCGACGCGTTGTGGAACCCTGCCGATGTACCGCTTTCCGGGAAGACACGGCCCGATGCGTCACGACCGGTCTTGAGCGTGAACACGCGCGTCATGTCGGCCTCGAAGGCGAGTACCTGGAGGTCGAACATCAACTTGATGTGATCTTCGTACGAGTCGGGCACTCCCGACGGGGCGCCCGCGAGCTCGCGGGCCTCGCCGGAACGGTTGCGCTCCTCGGTACGCTGGATCCGGCGCTCGATCTCGCGGACGTTTTCGAGGTACTGGTCCATCCGGCCACGATCGGCGGCGCCGAGTTCGCGCTGCAGGTCGGCAATGCGTCCCGTGATGAAGTCGAGGATGCTTCCCGTGGTGCGTCGACGCGACGCCCGTTCGGCGGACGACCCACCAGTGCCGAACAGTTGGTCGAACGCGATCCGGGGGTCGCGAATCATCGGAAGCGGTTGGGTGGGCGAAGCCCAGCTGACCATGTCCGTGTAGACGCACGAGTAGCCATACGCGCAGCCGCCAGCGCGATCGATCGGCTCAATGCAGAGCTGCATCGACGGGATCGGCGTGGCCTGGCCGAATCGCTGGGCGTGAAGCTGGTCGAGCGACGTCCCGACATAGATGTCGGAACTTTCGGTCTGGGTGGGATGCGCCTGCGTGAGGTACACAGCGCTCGACCGGAAATGGTCGCCGCCGATTTCCTCGGGCTTGTACGCTTCGGCCATCCGGACGTCGGTGTTGCTCACGATCGTCAGGTACTTTCGCCACGGCTCGAGCGGCAGGAGGGCAGACGGTGTCAGGTCGAACGCACTCCCGGTCGCGGCGGGCGACCAGAAGTTCTGCGTGGCGCCGAAGGGGCTGCAGCCGGCCGCACCATGTACCGCTTCGATGCAGATCAGGCGTGTCGGGTCTGCGGCGGCCGACAGTCGCGAGAGCCCGCGCGCCGGGCGCATGGCGTCCAGCATTGGCAGGGCGACCGTCGCGCCGAGTCCTTGCAGGAAAGTGCGGCGCGGAAGATGCTTCCCGATGATCAGCATGCGCGGAGGGGTGTTGAGGGAAACGACGTCATCGTCACGGTTCAGTGATTCGGGCTATTGCTCGTCTGCGGTCTGTTCGCGCCGCATGCGGAATGCGGGGCTGTTCACAACGCCGATGATGTAGGAGGAGAACCGGTGGTCGCGCTTCCCGGCGTCCCTGACGATTGCGCGTATCGTGGGCATGTCGAAAGCTTCCACTCGTCGGCCCAGTCCGTACGCGAGCAGGTTCCTCGTGAACGTCTGCAGCAGCGTCTCACGCTGCTTGAGTAATGCCTTGCTCAGGTCCGCTGGGCTCTCGACCTTGGTGCCGTCCCAGAGCTCACCGCGCGGATCGATCGGCATGCCGTTATCGCGTACGCGCCAGCGCCCGGTCACGTCGTAGTGCTCAAGCGCCAGTCCGATCGGATCCATCATTTTGTGGCACGACTGACAGGCCGGATTCCGTCGATGCTCTTCCATCCGTTCGCGCACCGTCAACAGCTGTCCGTCTTTCGAATCCGCGGTGGCTTCGAGGTCGGGGACACCCGGTGGCGGCGGCGGCGGCGGGCTGTTCAGCATCACTTCCATCACCCACTTGCCGCGCTCGACCGCCGACGTGCGGGTGGCCTGCGAGGTGAGCGTGAGTATGCTGGCGTGGGCCAAGAGGCCACGCCGGTTCGCGTCGACCTGCGGTACGCGACGAAACTGTGCGCCGGCGACGCCGGTCATGCCGTAGTGCGAGGCGAGCCGCTCGTTCACGAAGGTGTAGTCGGCGGTGAAGAGGTCAAGGACGCTTTGGTCCTGACGGATGATGTACTCGACAAAGGTCTCGGTCTCGCGGCGCATTGCCGTGCGCAGTTGTTCGTCGAAGTCGGGGTACTTCCGCACGTCGGGCTGCACATTGTCGAGATCGCTGAGCCGGAGCCACTGGCCCACGAATCGCGACGCGAGCGATGCGGACCGCGGATCGGCCATCATGCGCCGCACCTGACGGTCGAGCACCGCCGCATCGGTGAGCCGTCCGTTGCCGCCGAGCGTGATGAGCTCGTGGTCGGGTGGGGCACCCCAGATAAAGAACGCGAGCCGCGAGGCGAGGTCAATGCTGCTCAGGCGGTACACGGTGCCTGCGGCAGCCGCGGTGGCTTGGCGTTCAAACCGGAAGACGAAATCGGGACTGGCGAGCATGGCTTCGAGTGCGGTGCGTACGCCAGACTCGAACCCGTCTTTCGCCGCGGCGCCGTCGTACAGCCCCATCAGTGGCTCAACGTCGCGCGCCGCGACCGGCCGGCGATAGGTCGCGGTTGCGAGGCGGGTGACGATCGTCTTGGCGCAGGCGCGGGCCACCGCTGCCGTCGCGCCTGGCGCCGGCGTGCAGTTAAAGATCCGGCGGCGCACCGGAGAATCCGATACTCCGGTCGGCTTGTCCGGACCGGCGATGACGAGGTCGCGAAGGTGTGGATTGAGCGAGAACCCATACGCCGTGGCGTTCGATGTGCTCGCGAGCGACCACCGCAGCGGCGACACGAGGTCCTGCGTCACGCCTTGGAATGTCGGGGGAATGAATGCCGCAGACACACGGTGCGGGCCGGCGGTCACCTGGACTGGCTCCGTCGCCATCGATACGCCGTTCGGATCGGCGGCGGTCATCCATCGGTCCATGTCGAGCACGGCGACGCGCGATCCGTCGATCGACACCTCGATCTGTTCGCTGCGTGCGTTGCCGCCGGCGAACGCGCCGGTGGTCTCGTGGTAGAAAAACAGGCGGAAGCCGTAGGTGCCGTCGGCAGGGAAGGTGTGCACCACCGAAATCCCGCCGCGCGTGCCGATCGGTGCGCCTTCGACGTGCTCAAGCTGCGACGCCGTCCTTGGTACGGTGTACGTCGATGCCGCTGCGGCGACGCGCGGGTTTCCGACGGCGAGCCAGCTCACCTCGCTCGCGGCACGCAGGTACGCATCGAGCAGCGTTGGAGAGAGCACCTGCGCGTCGGCGATGTTGTCGAAATTTTCACTCTTGGTGTCGAGCGGCAGGTAATCGCCCGCGTCGATCGCCATGCCCAGTAGGTCGCGGATGGCAGCCGTGTACTCGGCGCGGTTCAGTCGCTGAAATGTGCGTGTGCCGGGATTGGGGTTCGCGGCGGCGTACGCGTCGAGTTGGCGCTCCAAGGTGTCGACGAGCGCGGCCAGAGTGTCCGGGCCCGGTCGTGCCATTCCCGGGGGTGGCATCATGCCAGTCCGAACCTTGGCGATCACCTTTTCGGCGATCTCGGAGTTCTTGCTCGCTGCGGACACATCGAACGAGTCGAGTGAGATATTTCCGCGTCGAACCGTTCCATTGTGGCAACGCTGGCAGCTTCGCCGAACGACCTCGTTGAGCGCCACGGCCGATACGCTCGTCCGGCGGTGACCGGTTGGCGCTTCGGGGGGCACGGTCAAAGGCGTTCGCTCTGGGCCACCACTGGCGCCGCCGGCGCCGAAAGCGGTCAGAATGCCCAGCATGGTCGACATTGCCACGAGCGACTTCATGCGTCCTCCAAGGGAGCCAGCCTACTATAAAGTCGCCCCGCCACCCCCGATTCCGCAATACAGGCCGGGAGCGCTATTCCGGCGCCACCGTCCGAGCACCACTCGGGCGGTCTAGCGCTCCATCGTGAGCATCAGCTTCAGGTGCTCGTCTGCCGTCGCGAGGCCACCCTCACCGGCGTCGGGTGTGATCCGTGCATCGCCGTTCGCATCGGCTCCATTGATGAGCTGGTCGGCGAGCGACGCCATCTGGCTGACGAGCCCGGCGGCGTCGGCGGCCGTTGTCGCCGCCTGGATGCGTTGGGCGAGCGCAATGATCTGGTCGGCGCGGACCACGGTGTTACGCGCGCTGGTGGCGATATGCTTGGCGTGGAGGCCCACGTTGGCCGACGCTCCTGGCTGCGTGGCCGCGAGCTCGATATGCACCGCGACGGCCGCGGCTCCCTTCTTGACGCCGTAGCCCTGCCCAGGACCCGTCGCGATGATCGACGGATCGAGTGCGTGGATCACGTGGGCTGCGTGCGTCTTCATATAGTCGAGGTTCGTCGGCTGTCTCGACGCGAGGGACGCGTGTTGCGCGGCGATACGGGCTTCGGCAATCGCGGTCGGCAGCAGGCCCTGGCGGTTGGGTGTGTCCGCGAACGCGTTCGCGACGTGGCCGATGTGCGTGCCGACTGCTCCGGCTGGGAGCGCCGCGGCCGGTGCCGCGGCTGGTGCCTGGCTCGGCAGCGGGACGCCGGTCAGCGTGACGAGCACGCTGTCGTATACCAGCCGCGCCGCCATGTCGAAACTGATCTCGTACGTCCGGCGCCGATAGTCGGCGTCGCTCAGGCCCGCTTTCTGGATGCTCTGGGCTACGAGCTCCTGCAGTTTGCCGCGGAGTTCCCGCTGCTGCTCGTCCTTCTTGTTCCGCGCCTGCGACAGCAGGATGTTGATCGAGTCGCGCGTGCGCGCGATAGCCGATTCGAGTTTCGCCAACGCGGCGATCTCGTCGCGCGAGAGCGTCGTCGTGGGGCGCTGTTGTGCGGAGGTCACCGTGGAACGGGTGGTCAGCGCGGCAAACAGCAGGGCAACGGCGATTGGTCTGACGGTCACGCAAGCCTCCATCGGACGGCGGGGTGGGAGCGCCGAATGTTGGGATGATAGCGCCGAGGTGGCGACTTCGCATCCAAAATACGTCCGACGGGCTGTGGACGCTGCAGCCCCCGGCGCGTGGACACCCGCGGGTCCACAGCCGTAGTTTCTACGTTTCGCCTGATCTCTCCCCGGGGGACGCATGGCCACGAACCGTCGCACGTTCATCAAGTCCGTTACCGCCGTTGGCAGCGCCATCGGCTTGGCCGGAGTGCCGAGGCTCGCGCTCGGCCAAGAGGCCGAGTCGGAGCCGGTGTGGACGCCCAAGCCAGTCGGCAAGGCGCGCGTGCCGCTCAACATCCTGATTCTGGGTGGCACCGGATTTACCGGTCCTGAGCAGGTCGAGTACGCCATCGCGCGTGGCCACCGCGTCACGCTGTTCAATAGAAACAAGACGCGCCCCGGCGCGTTCAAAGGCAAGGTCGCCGAGGAACTGGTGGGCGATCTCAACAACGACACGACCGCGCTTCAGGGGAAGAAGTTCGACGTCGTCATCGACAACCCGACCACGGCGCCCGCGTGGGTGCGGAACGCGGCGAAGCATCTCGCCGGAAACGTCAAGCATTACATCTTCGTCTCGACAACATCCACGTACAGCGACCAGAGTATTATCGGCCTGAATGAGAACAGCCCGACGGTGGTCCTGCGCGAAGGGATCGATCCGTATTCCGTGGACCCGCAGGTGATTGGCGGGAACTACGGCGGTCTCAAGGTGCTCGCCGAAAAGGAAGTGCAGAAACAGTATCCGGGAATTTGGACCGTGATTCGGCCATGCCTGATTGTCGGCCCACTCGACCGCACGGACCGCTTCACCTGGTGGCCGGCACGCATCGACAAGGGCGGCGAGGTGCTCGCGCCAGACAAGCCGGACGATCCCTGCCAGTTCATTGATTCGCGCGACCTCGCCGAGTGGACCGTGCGCGTGGCAGAGGCACAGGAGTTCGGCCTGTACAATGCGATTGGCCCGACACACCCGATGACGGTTTCCGAAATGCTCTACGGCGTGAAGGCCGGGACGACCGCCGGCGCGCGGTTCACCTGGGTCCCCTGGGATTTCCTGCAGGAGCAGAAGGTGCGTCCCTGGCGCGACATGACCGTCTGGCAGCCGCCGTATGGACGCACAGCCGGCTATCAACGGCGTGATTCCCGGAAGTCGATCGCCAAGGGGCTCACCTTCAGGCCGCTTGCGGTCACGGCGAAAGACACGCTCGACTGGCACAAGACGCGGCCAGAGCAGGAGCAACTTGCCACGCTGAATGGGGAGATCAACGGCATCGGTCTCAAGCGTGAAGCCGAAGTGCTCGCGGCGTGGCATGCGAAAGTGAAGGCTGGGCAATGAGCATCACACGGCGGGACTTCCTCACGGGCGCGGCAAACGGAACCCACCTGCGCGCGGGTTCGCTCGCCCACGAGCGCGTCGGCGCCCCACTCAACATCCTGATCCTCGGCGGGACGGGGTTCACCGGGCCGGAGCAGGTGGAGTACGCCACCGCGCGCGGCCACCGAGTGACGCTATTCAACCGCAATCGCACGCGACCCGACCTGTTCAAGGGGCGGGTCGACCAGCTGATCGGTGACCTCAACGGCGATGTCGAATCGCTGAAGGGGCATTCGTTCGACGTGGTGATTGACAACCCGACGACGGCGCCCGCGTGGGTCCGGAACGCCGCCAAGCACCTCGCCGGGCACACCAAGCACTACCTGTTCATCTCGACGCTCTCGGTCTACCCCAACAACACGGTGACCAACCGCGACGAGTCGGATGGGCTGACGCCGCTGCCCGAAGGGCTGGATCCGTATACGGTCCCGGCGGATCAGGCTCGCCGCTACTACGGCGCGCTCAAGACCGAGTCGGAGAGGGAAGTCGCTCGGCAGTATCCGGGCATCAATACGATTGTTCGCCCGGGGCTGATTGTCGGTCCGCTCGACAAGTCGGACCGCTTCACCTACTGGCCGGTGCGGATCGACCGTGGCGGCGAGGTGCTCGCGCCGGGTAACCCGGACGACCCAAATCAGATCATCGACTCTCGCGATCTCGCGGAATGGATGATCCGCCTCGCCGAGCAGCGCGTGCTCGGCACCTTCAACGCCGTCGGTCCGGTGATCTCGATGTGGGAGCTGCTCGCCGGCATTAAGTCAGTCACAACGGCTGGCGCCCAGTTCACCTGGGTGCCGGCCGACTTCCTGCGGGCCAACGGTGTGACGCCGTGGCGCCACATGCCGACCTGGATGCCTCCTGTGCCGAATGCGGGCTTCTCTACGCGGAACAACGCGCGTGCCGTGGCGGCTGGTCTCACCTTTCGTCCGCTCAGCATGACGGCCAAGGACACGCTCGACTGGCACAAGACGCGGCCCGCTGAGGAGCAGAAGTCTTTGGCTGACGGGGCGATCGCGGGGATTCCGGCGACGAAGGAAGCCGAAGTGATTGCCGCGTGGAAGGCGAAGCCGCAGAGCGCGCCCTGAGTCATCCTGAGCGAGTTCAGGCGCCGCCGCCGGTGACCGGCGGGGCGTTGCACCGCCTGCTGAAACGCGCGGTGGAAGTGCACCCGCACGAGGTCAGGTCGCTCGTGGCGTCGTTCCTTTTCTTCTTTTGTGCGCTGGCGAGCTGGTTCGTGTTGCGCCCCATGCGCGATGCGGTTGCGGCGGCGAGTGGCGCTACGCAGCTCTCCTGGCTGTTCGTGGGCACGCTGGCGATGACGCTGATCGCGAACCCGCTCTTCTCGGCGCTTGTCGTCAGATTTCCGCCGCGAAAGTTCATTCCGTACGCATACCACATCATCGTGGCGTCGCTGCTCGTGTTCTATCTGCTGCTGCGCTGGGTGGCCGGCGGAGAGGGTACGGCCACCGACCTGTGGGTCGGGCGTGCGTTCTTTGTGTGGACGAGCATGTTCACGCTCTTCATCACGTCGCTGTTCTGGTGTTTCATGGCCGACGTGTTCCGGAGCGAGCAGGCCAAGCGGTTATTCGGCTTTATCGGCGTGGGCGGTACGCTCGGGTCGGTGGCGGGGAGTGCGGCGACGGCATCGCTCGCCCACTACATCGGTGACGTGAACCTGTTGTTGGTGAGCTGCATCCTGTTGGAGTTGGCGGTGATCGCGGTGGTGCGTTTCCCGCTGCGGGAGCCCGGACCCGCGTCGCGCGACGACGGATTGGCCACCGCGGCGTCGCCCGGGCCCGAGGCCACACTCCTCGACAAGGACGACGCGGTCCCGATCGGTGGGAGTATGTGGGCAGGGTTCACTCGTACCGTGCGATCACGCTACTTGGTGGGCATCGCGCTCTTTCTCGTCCTGTTTACCGTCGGGTCCACCTTTCTCTACTTCGAGCAGTCAGCCATCATCGGTGCGACGTACGCCGATCGCACGTCGCGCACCGTCATCCTGGCACGCATCGAGCTGGCCGTGCAGTTGCTCACCGTGTTTACGCAGCTCTTCCTCACCGGGCGAATCATCCGGTGGTTCGGGCTGGTGACCGCGCTCGCATTCCTGCCGGTCGTCTCGATGATTGGTTTCGGCGCGCTCGCCAACGTGCCGACGTTCGGCGCGCTGGCCGTCTTCGTTATCCTGCGGCGGGCCGGCAACTTCGCGCTCACCAATCCATCGATGGAAGTGCTGTTCACCGTGGTGCCGCGCGAGGACAAGTACAAGGCGAAGAGTTTCATCGAGACCTTTGTGTATCGCGCCGGCGATCAGGTAGGCGCGTGGACCTTCGCGGGCCTCACGGCGATTGGCTTGAGTCTTGCGGGACTCGCGTGGGTCGCCGTGCCGGTGTCGGCGCTCTGGCTCGGACTTGCCATCTGGCTCGCGCGGCGTCACGCGGTGATGGCGGCGGCGACGGGGTCGTCCAGGCGCAGGACGGCCGCGTTGATATGACGCCTGCGCGACGGGGTGTTCGGCCCCCGTCGCGCAGGCCATGTTTCGCCTCCGATGGACAACCTCTGTCATTCCCTTGCTGGCGCGGCGATCGCGCAGTCCGGCTTTGCCCGGCGGCTTCCACGCGCCACGCTGCTCGGCGTGATTGCCGCGAACATTCCGGACATTGACGCCTTGGTTTATCTGGGCAGCGACTCCGCATTCGCGGTGTCGTTCCGTCGCGGATGGACGCATGGGCTGCCGGCGCTCGTCGTCTGGGCGGTGCTGCTCGCGGCCTGCTTCGCGCGGTGGAGTCGCGCCGCGCCGCAGACTGACCGGCCCGCGGGGCCAGCGGGCCGATGCACCGCGCGCGACTTCCTGCTGCTTGCGGCGATCTGCGTGGTCAGCCATCCGCTGCTCGACCTCATGAACACGTACGGCATCCGGCTCCTGATGCCGTTCAGCGATCGCTGGTTCTACGGTGATACGCTGTTCATCGTGGATCCACCTCTGCTCGCGCTCCTCGGCGTTGGCGTGCTTGTCTCGAGCCAGGCCCTGCGCAGGTCGAAGCCCTGGGCCGAGGGACCGGCTCGCACAGCGCTCGCGCTGGCGCTCGTGTACGTCGCGACGATGCAGGCGATGAGCGCGGCCACGGAACGACTCGTCGTTCGCGAGCTGAGCGTGACAAATCCATCGTCGCATACGGTGATGATTGTGCCGAGGCCGTTGTCCATCTTGAGTCGCGAAGTCCTCGTCAGCCGCGACGGCCGATACGAACGGTCGACTGCCGATTGGGCCGGTCTGACACCGTCGGTTTCGACGGCGGTCCTCTGGAGCGAGCCGATCGGCGCGGATTCCGCGACCGTCGCCTCCGTGCGCTCAACAACCAGCGGGGAGCGGTTTCTTCGTTGGGCACGATTCCCGTATTTCATCGCGGGCACGGGGGCGGATGTGGGGACGGTGTTTGTTGGCGACAGGCGGTATACATCCGGCGACGAGGAGTCGTGGGCGGGTGTGCGCGTGCGCCCGAATGCGCAAGAGGTGTTGGCGCCACGCTAACGGCAGGCACCGGATGCGCGTCATGTGCCGAGCGGTCCATCCGGCGTTAGTTTGTGACCATGTCGCTCGCGCTCGCCCGCAAATACCGTCCCCGCCGTTTTGCGGATGTCGCGGTACAAACCCACGTGGCGACGACGCTCCGCAGCGCCATCGAACACGACCGTGTGGCCAACGCCTACCTGTTCTGCGGTCCGCGCGGGACCGGCAAGACCACGCTAGCGCGTGTGCTGGCGATGGCGCTCAACTGCGAGAATCGTCGCCCCGACCGTGAACCCTGCGGCAACTGCCAGAGCTGCGACCGTATCTGGGCCGGTTCGGCGTCGCTCGACGTCGTCGAAATCGACGCGGCGAGCAACCGCGGTGTGGACGACGCGCGCGATCTCCGCGAGCGCGCGATGTACGCCCCGTCCGGCGACGACCGCTACAAGGTGTACATCATCGACGAAGCGCACATGCTCACCAAGGAGGCATGGAACGCGCTGCTGAAAATTATCGAGGAGCCGCCGCCGCGGGTCGTATTCGTCTTTGCCACGACGGAACCGCAAAAGATCGCAAACGCTGCAGCGCCGATTCTGTCACGCGTGCAGCGATTCGATCTCCGCCGGATGAGTCCGCACGACGTCCGCGAACGCCTCGTCGCCGTGCTGGCCGCCGAAAACGTGACGGCAGAGTCTGACGCACTTGGCATGCTTGCGCGTGCCGCCGATGGCTCGATGCGCGACGCGCTCTCACTCACCGACCAGGTCCTCTCGCTCGGCACGGGCGCGGTGACCGCGCAACTCGTGCGCGACACGCTTGGACTCGTTCATGACGACGAGATTCTGGCGCTGCTCGCCATTATCGCTGAGCGGCGCGCTGGCGATGTCTTTACAGAAGTGGCCCGTCTCGCTGACCATGGTGCCGAGTTCGGGCTGCTGCTCGCGGGAGTGACCGATGCGTTGCGCGGCGAGCTCGCGATCGCGCTGGGGGCGAAACCGGCTGACCTGTCGGAACTGATGCTGACTGCCCTCGAAGCGTCGAAAGGCCGGTTCACGCCGCCGGACCTGCTCCGCATGCTGCACATCTCGGTGGAGCTCGAGCCCCACTTCAGGCGCAGTTCGCAGCAGCAACTGTTGTTTGAGACGCTGCTCGTCCGTTTTGCGCTGCTGGACCGCACGGTGGACCTCGAAGAGGTCCTCAAGGCCCTCCCGGGCGGCAGTGGCAGTGGCAGCGGCAGCGGCAGCGGTAGCGCGGAGCGCCATTCGGAGCGCCAGTCGGAGCGCCCAGCGGCGCGCGTATCGGAACGGCCCCTCGACCGACCGGCCGACCGCTCCGCCGTGCCGCGCATGCGTGACGTCGAGTCGAGAATGTTGGCGGAGCCGACGCGGCCGGTTGCGATGGCTGCCGCGCCGACCATACGACGTGACGCGGCCGCTGCGCGCCCTGTGCCGCCTGCCCCAACCGTGGTGCTCGCCGACGCGCCAGCGCCAATCCCGCCAATGCAACCGATTGAGCTGAACCGGTTGGCCGGCCGTTGGGACGATGTCGTTGAAGCCGTACGGGCGTCTGGCCGCGGGCTCGTGGCGTCGTCGCTTGCCGAGGCGATCCCCGCGAACGTCTCGAATGGTGTCGTGACCATTCAGGTGGCGAGTGAGGCGCTCGGCGCCGCGATCGAGCGCGCTAGCGATACCGTGCTCGGCGCGCTGCGCGTGAGTTTTTCCGGTGTGCAACAGATCGTGATTGTTCGCGCGGAAGGTTCCCAGGCTACCCAAAAACGCATGACCGAAGGCGATGTGATCGCGCACCGGGTGGCGACGCTTCGGAAGGGCGCCCCGCTGCTTGATGCCGCCTTCGACACGCTCGATCTGCGTTTGATCGAGTAGGGCCGCAGCCCAACGGCTTCGCCCAACGGCTCGTCGGACTGGCAACTACAGCGGATTGTATGATCGTTTTCAAATTCTCGCGTTCCAACCAATGACAGACATTCTCAAGCTCATGCAGCAGGCGCAGCAGATGCAGTCGCGCCTGCAGGAAATACAGGACCAGCTCCAGAAGGTCACCGTGACCGGGTCTTCCGGTGGCGGGATGGTGAGGGTCGAGGCGGACGGAAAGGGTACGGTGC
>Ga0049085_10000763_pt1 | contig 12683 bp, 10 predicted proteins | sample GreLakmeSU08MSRF_FD_66721 | JGI IMG/M metagenome (GOLD analysis project Ga0049085, IMG submission 66721) | Freshwater lentic microbial communities from great Laurentian Lakes, MI, USA - Great Lakes metaG SU08MSRF | ecosystem: Environmental > Aquatic > Freshwater > Lake | place: Great Lakes... | reverse complement strand
AAGGACTCCGATTCGACGCGCGCGATACTCAGATTGGTGGTGTTCGGCGTGCGCGGACTCGCGGCGCCGTTGCGCTCGCTGCCGGTGACCGTGGTAAGAATGCCGGCCTCGAGTCGGTCGCGAAGGGCGCCAAGTCGGGGACCTTCACTCGCGAGTTTTCGCTGGGCCACGTCCGCGGCCACACCGAGACCCACCAAGGCCGGCACATTCTCGGTGCCGGCGCGGCGATTGCGCTCCTGCTTGCCGCCGCTCGCCGGTGGCACCAGGCGCACGCCGCGCCTCAGCCACAGGGCGCCGGTGCCCTTCGGGCCATAGAACTTGTGCCCGGCAATCGACGCCAGATCGACGCCGAGCGAGGTCATGTCCAGCGGTAGCTTGCCGGCGGACTGCACCGCGTCGGTGTGAAACAGCGCTCCGCGTTCGTGCGCGATCGCCGCCAACGCCGCGATTGGCTGGATGGTGCCGATCTCGTTGTTCGCGTGCATCACCGAGACGAGCGCGGTGTCGTCGGTGATCGCCTCGCGCAGGCGGTCGGGCGAGACGACACCCGAGGCGTCGACGGCGAGGATGGTCACGCGCCACCCGCGCCTGGCGAGCGCCTTCATGGTGTTCAAGACTGCCTCGTGCTCGATCGCCGAGGTGATGAGGTGTCGCCGGCCGCCTGGCTCGAGCGCCTCGGCAGCGCCGCGAATGGCGAGGTTGTCGCTCTCGGTACCGCCAGCGGTGAAGACGATTTCCGAGGCATCGGCACCCATGAAGCGGGCCACCGCCCCCCGCGCCTCATCCAGGGCCGCCTTGGCCTGTTGACCGAAATGATGCACGCTGGACGCGTTGCCCCAAACCTCGCGCATGGCCAAGGCCATCCGGTCGGCGACCAGGGGATCGAGCGGAGTGGTCGCGTTATGGTCCAGGTAGATGCGCATGGGTGCAAAACTGGATCGTAACATTCCTGCTAAGTCTCAGCAATAAAAGGACTAGACAACGGTTTACGGGGGCTTCTATACTGGCGGGGACTTTAGTAGTACAGCCCACTTCCCCGGGTTTCTAAAATAATTGGCACCCTCGGGCGGGATTTTCCAGCAGAGGGGGAGGTTTCAGCGATGTGGAAGCGGGATGAGTCGGTCAAACCGGCCACGCCACCGGCACAGACTCCGGTGACGACGCCCTCGTCGCCTGTTGCCGCTGGGTCGGCTGCCAGCGATTCGCGTACCCAACTGGGGAGGGACAACGTGAATATCGGAAAGTCCGTCATCATTAAAGGCGAGTTAAGCGGCAGTGAAGATCTGACGATCGAAGGCCACGTCGAGGGCCGGATTGATCTGAAGGGCAACGCCCTGACGATTGGTCCCAACGGCAAGATCAAAGGGGAAGTCTTCGCGAAAGTGGTCGTAGTACTCGGTGAGGTCACCGGCAACGTCACGGCTTCCGAGAAGGTTGATATTCGCGACAACGGCTCGGTAGACGGCGACATCGTCTCTCCACGGGTGGCCATTGCCGAGGGCGCGCACTTCCGCGGCGCCGTCGACATGCAGCGCGCCGGCGCGAAGGCGCAGGCCAAGCCTGCGGCACCGTCTCAAGGGCAGGCACCGCCGCAGACCCAGAAGGTCGGCGCGTAACCGAGCGTCATGGCTGACGCCAGGTCGCTGACGGACTTGTTCGGGATTCTCGGCTCCCGCCGGGTGGGCGAGACCACTAGTGTTGGTGATTCCTCCGTGACGCAGGCCACGGAGGTGTCGTATCCGACGCAGGCCCTTCAGAAGTTCCTGCGGTGCCTGAAGGGTGCCGACAATCCTCTTGTCCTCGATCTCGGGCCCGGCGTCGGCACTAACGTCACGTTCTTCGGCGAGCAGCTAGGGTGTCGCATTCGCGTGGAAGATGTCGCGTCCGACATTGACACGCATGTGAAGGAGGGCAAGCTCGAACGGTTGCCCGAGTTCTTTGCCGGACGGTTTACGCAGGCACCCGGCTCGGTTGACGGCATTCTCTGCTGGGACATTTTTGATTATCTCGATCGGCCGGCTGCGCAGGCGCTCGCGACGGCGCTCTGCCGTTTGCTGAAGTCCGATGGCTGCCTGCTCGGTCTGTTCAGCACGGCGGAGACACCCGGCCAGGCCTACACGAAGTACGTGGTCGTTGATGAGTCGACGTTGCGGTACCGCCCCTATCCTGGCCAGCGACAGCGGCAACGCAACCTGTTGAACGGCGACATCATCAAGTTGTTCAAGGACCTGCGCGTCACCGACTCCTTCCTGATGAAGAGCAGGCTCCGCGAGATGCTCTTCCGCAAGCCCGCGCCCCGGGCCTGAGGTTCGGGCATTCATGGCCCGACCGATGCCCCTAGCCACAGGACACCTTGATGGAATCTGATCTTTCGCTTGAGTTCCTTCGCGTCACCGAACAAGCCGCCATTGCCTGCGCCCACACCATGGGACAGGGCGATCGCCATGGCTCCGACCAGGTCGCAGTCGAGGCGATGCGCCGAGAGATGGACACGGTGCCGATTGACGGCACCATTGTCATCGGCGAGGGCGAGCGCGATGAAGCGCCCATGCTCTACATCGGCGAAAAAGTCGGTCTCGCCCAGAAGAAGAAGAACAGCGGTCGCGTCTTCGACGAGGTCGACATCGCGGTCGATCCACTCGAGGGCACCAACCTGTGCGCGACCGGCGCGGCCAATGCGATTGCGGTGCTGGCGGCGTCTGAGAAAGGCGGCTTGCTCCACGCGCCAGACCTCTACATGGAGAAGTTGGTCGTCGGGCCGACGTCCAAGCACCTGGTCGATTTGGATGCGCCGGTCCGCGAGAACCTGCGCGCGATCGCCCGTAGCCTGGGCCGTCAGATTGACGAGCTCACGGTGGTCGTCCTGGATCGTCCGCGCCACGACAAGCTGATTGCTGAGATTCGCGAGACCGGCGCCCGCATTCGCCTGATTGGTGACGGCGACCTGTCGGCCGGCATTGCGGCCGCGGTCTCGGGCACCGGCGTCCATGCCGTCATGGGCACCGGTGGTGCGCCCGAGGGCGTGTTGACAGCGGCGGCCATGCGCTGCTTGAACGGCGAAATCTTCGCCCGCCTGGTGGTTGCGAAACCGGAAGATGAAGAGCGGTGCCACGCCATGGGGATCAAGGACGTCAAAAAGATCTACAAGTCCGCGGACCTGGCCTGCGGCAAAGACATTGTGTTTGCCGCGACCGGCGTGACCGACGGCTCGCTGATGAAGGGCGTGCAGTTTTTCGGCGCCGGCATTCGCACCAGCTCCGTGGTGATGCAGACCAACCCCCATCGCATCCGCTTCATCGACAGCATCCAGGTCTATCCCGGACCGTCGGTCAAGATTCGATTCTGATTGGACCAACGACAGTCCCGGCGAAACGTCTTTGCCGCGGCGGCGGCTGGCGGCATTGGCTTCACCGGCTTCACGCTGGTGATGCCGTTTCTCCCGCTCTACATCGCCGAACTGGGTACTACCGACCTCGGTGAAATTGCCATGTGGACGGGCCTGACCCTCGGGGCGACCCCAACCGTCACGGCGATCAGCGCGCCGTTGTGGGGCCGGGTCGGCGACAAGTACGGCAACAAGGTCCTGGTCATCCGGTCGCTGACCGCATTCATTCTCACCAAGGCGGGCATGGCGTTTGTGACGGCGCCGTGGCAGTTGTTTGCCCTGCGCGCGTTGCTTGGCGTGTTTGCCGGCTACGGCGCGCTCACCATTTCGATGGCCGCCCAGTCAGTGCCGCGCGATCGCATGGCGCGGGCGATTGGCGCCGTGCAGACCGGTCATCGCCTCGGCCCGGCGATCGGACCGGTCATCGGCGGCCTGCTGGCGCCACTGGTGGGTCTGCGCCACTCGTTCCTGTTCGCGGCGGCCTTCTATGCGGCGGCGCTGGTGCTGGTGCTGGTGCTGTATCAGGACCCGCCGCGGCCGCCGGCCACTGAGAAGGCCAGAGGTGGCTGGGAGGTCTTCTCGCACCTGCTGCGCCTGCCCGGATTTATGCTCGCTCTGTTTGTGATCTTCGGCTTGCAGACGGTCGACCGTAGCTTCGGTCCGGTGTTGCCGCTGTTTGTGGCGCAGGTCGGGATTGATCCGCAGCGCATCCCGATCGTGTCGGGCATCCTGTTCTCGCTCGGTGCGGTATCGGCGGCATTCGGCTCCCAGCTGGCGCCACGGCTGCTCGGTCGTCGGTCTGCCAAAGACGTGATCGTGTCGGGCACGGCGGTGGCCGCCGTCGCGATGGCCGCCATCGTCGCGGCGCCCTCGCTGTGGGTCGTGGGCCTGTCGATGTCGGCGGTGGGACTGGCGATTGGTGTCGCCACGACCACGATCTACTCGGTGGCTGGCTCGTTGTTGCCCGCCGACGCGCATGCCACGGGCTTCGGCATCATGACCACGGCGTCGCTGGTCGGCCTGGCCGTGAGTCCGGTGGTCGCCGGCTTCATCGGCGGGTCGGGACTGCGCATTGTCTTTGTCGCCGATGTGGCGCTGCTGATTGTCCTCGCCGTGCTGGTCGCCCGTCGTCTGCGCGCCGAGCCGGCAGCCCCGTCAACCGGGGCGCCGTTGGCCGACAGTTAGCGAACTCCTAGATCCAGCGGAACATCGCCGCCGCGATCAGCGTCGGGATGGCCGCGGCCAACAACAAGCCCCTGGGGCTGATGGCGCCGTCGAAGTAGCGGCCGAGCAGCGCTTGACCCGCGGGGTTGGGAGCGTTGGCAATCACCGTCAAGCCACCGCCGGTGACGGCGCCTTCGACCACCGCCGCCTTCAGGCCGTCGCTCAGGTTTGGCACCAACGTCGAGAGATACGTAATCAAGGCGTTGTCGTTGAACGCCGTCAGCACGGTCGCGCTCCAGAACATCGGTTCCTCGCTCAGGCTGGCCAGTACCGGTGCGATCCACCACGCCTGCAATCCGCCGTGGACGACAAGGCCGGCGAGGAACAAACCGACCAGCAGGGGAGTCTTGATGTCGACTGCACTCTGATAGGCCGACGTGGCCTTGGCGAAACCCAGGAAGAACATGAAGCCGCCGATCACCAGCGCCGGGTAATGCAGGGTGGCCACCGACCAGGCCATGAAGGCCAGGTGCGCCACCGTGACCCACCAGGGCACCGGCAGCAGCGAGTAGCCGACGACGGCGTCTTCGGCCGGCCGTTCGATGTCGGGCGGCGACAGTCGCGTGGCCAGCCCGGCGAACTCACGCCTGAACAGCAGCGCGTAGCCAAGTGTGGACACCACGATCGCTGTCGCCGCGCGCCAGCCGAAGTGGTTGATCATGAAGGGCGTGTCCCATCCCCACGGGCCAGCGACCATCAGCACCGGCGGCGCCGCGAAGTGTGTCAGGGTGCCACCGATCGACACGTTCACGAACAGCAGTCCCAGCGTGGCGTAGCGCAACTTCAGCGACGGTTGCCGGTCAAAAAATTTCTGCGCCAGCAGCAGGGCGGCAATCGTCATCGCTGCCGCTTCGGTGATCAACGATCCCAACAATGGCGCGACGATCAGGATCGTGATCCACCACGCCATCGGCGTGCCGCGGCCCAACTGGGCGAGGCGCTGCAGGATCTTTTCAGCGAGATGCAGCACTGGCCGCGTCGAGGCCAATGCCATGATCACCAAGACAAACAGCGGCTCGGCATAGCTGACCGTGTTGTTGAGGTACGCGACGGCCGTGTGCCAGTCCCGGGATGCGGCGATCGCGCCGATCAACGGCAGGGCCCAGATCGCGAAGACCACCTCGATCTCACCCAGGAAGTGGAGCAGTTCGGCCGCCACGCCGGGTCGCAACGGCCGCCCCGCCGCCGCGGCCGCCGCGTCGTGACGCGCCTGGACGTGGTGGGACGCGGCGGTGAAGCGCGCGGCCACAAAGGTGTGGCTCACAGCCAGGACGAAGATCGCGGTCGCGACGGCATTGAACGGATCGGCCTCGATGCGAGTGGCGAGCAACTGCCAGAGCGTCTGACCGGCGATGGCCGGGTAGGACCCGAGCGGCGTTGGAAACGGCGAGGCAAGTTCATGCATGCGCGTCCCGATTATAGATGTTGGAGTAAAATCGAAAAGCAGATGAGTACACGGCGTCCAGTGCTGGTGGAGCGGGTGGCGCTCGTTGGCCTGGTCACCGGCGGCGCGCGGCGGATTGACGCCGAACATTCGCTGGAAGAGCTGGGCGGCCTCGCCGAGGCGGCGGGCGCGCGCGTGGTGCTGCGCGTCCTCCAGGAGCGCCCCAAACCCGACTCCGCGACGTTTCTCGGCAGCGGCAAGGTCGACGTGCTGGCGGCGGCCGCCTCAGAGGCCGACGCCGACGTCGTCATCTTCGACAACGAGCTGTCACCGGCCCAATTGCGCGAGCTCACCAAGCGGCTCGATCGCAAGGTCGTCGATCGCACCCAGCTGATTCTCGACATCTTTGCGAGGCGGGCGCGCACCCGCGAAGGCAAGCTGCAGGTCGAGCTGGCACAGCTCAAGTACCTGTTGCCGCGGCTGATCGGCGCGAGTGCGGGATTGTCGCAGCAGGGCGGCGGCATCGGCACGAGGGGGCCAGGCGAGACCAAGCTGGAAGCGGATCGCCGGCGTATTCGGGTCCGCATGAAGGTGCTCTCCGACGAGATCGACGTGGTCCGTCGCCGGCGTACGCAGTTGCGCGAACGGCGCCACAAAATGGATGCCCCGACCGTCGCGCTGGTCGGCTACACCAATGCCGGCAAGACGACGCTGTTCAATCGGTTGACCAAGTCCAACGCCGAGGCCTCGGACGCGCTGTTCGTGACCCTCGATCCGTTGGTGCGCCGCGTCTCGTTGCCCGATCGACGTGAGCTGCTGGTCAGCGATACCGTCGGTTTCATCGACCGTCTGCCGCACACGCTCGTGGCCGCCTTTCGAGCCACGCTCGAGGAAACCGCCGACGCTGACCTGGTGCTCCACGTCATCGATGCGGCCAACCCGGAACGCGAACGGCACATGGCGGCCGTGACGCGGGTGCTCGAGGAGGTGGGCGCCCACCTCGTGCCGCGGATCGAGATCTACAACAAGGTGGATCAACTCTCACCGGATGAGCGACGGCGGGTGCAGGCCGCCGATCCCTCGTCGTTGTTGATTTCCGCCGTCACCGGCCAGGGCTGCGCTGAGCTGCTCGAGAGTGTTGCCTCGCGCCTCGCGCTTGACCAGCAGCGGGTCACGCTCGACCTCGACCTTTCTGATCCAGCCCAGGCCGGGCGTCTCGCGTGGGTCTATCGTCATGCCACGGTCCACAGTCACGCCACCATGGGCGATTACGCGACCCTGGAGATCGACCTGCCACGCCGGCTGTTGCCCAAGGTCGGGATGGCCACTCCGGCGGCGCCAACGGTGAGAGGCCGTCGTGCTTAGACGCCTGCTGTTGTGGTCGACGTGTCTGTCGGTCCTGGCGATCGGCGCCTGTGCGCCGAAAGCGCCACCAGCGGTCGTCGGTGCGCCCAAGCATCCGGAGTTCATGTTTCCCGCGGCGCCTGACGGCACGCTGGCGGCGCAGGCGGCGCGCCTTGACCGCGGTTGGCAGTACCTGCAACTGGGCGACCTGCGCAATGCCGAGCGCGAGTTCGCAGCCGCGCTCAAACAACAAGCGGCATTCTTTCCCGCCGACGCGGCGCTGGCCTATGTCTGGCTTGCGCGCGGCAACGAAACCGACGCCCTGGTACGGTTCGAGCGGGCCCTGGTTGGTGACGCCGCCTATGTTCCGGCGTTGGTCGGTCGCGGGCAGGCACTGCTTCAATTGGACCGCGTCGGCGAGGCGCTGGCGAGCTTCGAGACGGCGCTCGCGAAGGACGCCTCCCTGACCGACCTCAAGTCTCGCGTGGATGTCCTGCGATTCCGTGCCACGCAGGACATGCTCACTCGCGCCAAGTCGGCGACCGAGGGCCAGCGCTGGGACGAGGCGAAGGCGGCGTATCAGCAGGCGATTGCCGCCTCGCCGGACTCGGCATTTCTGTATCGTGAACTGGCCGTGGTGCTGCAGCGGGCTGGCGATCCCGTGGCTGCGCTCGATCACTACCGCAAGGCCGTCGAGCTCGACGCCGCCGACGCGCGCTCGTGGGCTGCAATTGGCGGATTGCTGGAGGGGAACGGCGATGTGGTGGGGGCGTTGTCGGCCTATGAGCGCAGCCGCGCGCTCGACCCGGCCGAAGTGCCCGAGGGCGCCGTGGCTCGAGTGCGGGCTCGGGCGGCGCTGCTGAAGTTACCGGCCCAGTATCGTGCCATTCCCGGCAACGCCGGGGTCGCGCGTGGTGAGATCGCCGCCCTGATCGGGATTCGGCTGGAGGCGCTCGTCGCTCGTGCGCGACCGCGTCAGTTGATCATCACCGACATTCGTGGCCATTGGGCGCAGGCGTGGATCAACGCGGTGGCCGGCGCCGGCATCATGGAGCCGCTGCCCACCTACGAGTTTCAACCTGGGTTGCGCGTCCGTCGCGGTGAACTGGCATTGACGGTGTCTCGCTTGCTGGGCTTGATTGGCGCGGCCAAGCCGGGCCTGGCCAAGAAGTGGGACGCGACCACGGCCGCCGTGAACGACGTGCCGGTCGGACACCTCAGCTACCGGTATGTGTCGCAGGCCGTGGCGGCCGGGATCATGCCCCTGAACGCCGGCAACTTCGACCTGTTGCGCAACGTGACCGGCGCGGAAGCGATTGAGATCATCAGCCGCCTCGAGGCCCTGGCCCGGCCATGAGCACCCAGGTCTTCACGCTGGCGAATCAGCTCACCATCCTGCGGATCCTGCTGGTCCCGGTGTTCGTCCTGCTGACCCTGTACGGAAAGTCCGGCTGGGCCCTGATGACGTTCATGTTCGCGGGCATTACCGACCTGCTCGACGGCTTCGCCGCGCGCAAGACCAGCGGCAAGACCGACCTGGGCGCGTGGCTCGATCCGATTGCCGACAAGTTGCTGATCGGCGCCACCTTCATCGTGCTGACGTTGCCGAACATCGGCCTCGTCAATCGCCTGCCCTTGTGGCTCACCGTCACGGTGATCAGCCGCGATGTCGGCATCCTGCTGACCGTCGCGATCGTCAATCTGGCGATTGGCCCCCGCACGTTTCGCCCGTCACCACTGGGCAAGCTGGCGACCGCCATCTTCGTGCTGTCGTGCGTGGTGGTGATGTACTTCAACTACCGTGGCCATTCCTCGGTATGGGTCGACGTAGCGATCTGGACGTCATTTGTCGTGACCATCGCGTCGTGGGTGGATTACGTGTGGCGCCTCGCGCGAATCATCAACAAGTAGGCGCCTCGCCTACGTTCGTCCGCGCCGCGGCGGCCCGCTGCGCTGGCCGCCTGGTCCACGCGGCCGCCACGAACCACCAGCGGCACCACCAGGCCGATGACCACCGGGGCGCGCGTGCGACCGTCCACCGCCGGGCGGCCGATGTCCGGTGCCTGGCGCTCGATCCGCAGACGGCGTTGGGTGAGGCGTGTTCGCGACAAACCCTTCGAGCTTACGTCGAGTGATGCCGCGACCGAGAAAGCGCTCGAGCCGGCGCAGGTCGTCCATCTCGTCGTGTGAGACAAAGCTGATGGCGTCGCCGATGGCCTGCGCGCGGCCGGTGCGGCCAATGCGATGCACGTAGTCTTCAGGCTGTGGCGGGAAGTCGTAGTTGATGACGTGGGAGATGCCGTCGACGTCGATGCCGCGCGCGGCGATGTCGGTGGCGACCAGGCAGCGTACCTCGCCGGACTTGAAGCGCTTGAGGGCGAGGATGCGCTGGCCCTGCGTGCGGTTCGAGTGCAAGGTCGCGCAGCGGATGCCGGCGTCTTCGAGCTTTCGAGCGATGCGATCGGCGCCGTGCTTGGTGCGCGAGAAGACCAGCACCGACTCGAGAGCGGCGTCCTTGAGCAGGTGGACCAGTGCCGGCACCTTGGCGGCCTGTGACACCTCGACGATCCACTGGGCCACTGCTTCCACCGGGGTCGAGCGTGCGCCGATTTCCACCAGCACGGGCGTTTTCAGAAACTCCTTGGAGACCGCCTCGATCTCTTTCGACAGCGTCGCCGAAAACAGCAAAGTCTGCCGCACCGTGGGCGTCGCCGCGACGATTTTGCGGATGGGCGGCAGGAAGCCCATGTCGAGCATACGGTCAGCTTCGTCGAGCACCAGGACCTGTAGGTTGGCGAAGCTGACGTGTCGCTGCTGCATCAGGTCGAGCAAGCGGCCTGGGGTCGCCACCGCGATGTCGACACCCCGGCGCAAGGCCTGAATCTGCGGACCTTCACCGACGCCGCCGAAGATGGTGACGTAGCGCAATTGCAGGTGACGCCCGTAGGCGCGGATGTTCTCCTCGATTTGTGCCACCAGCTCGCGGGTCGGCGCCACCACCAGCGCGCGCATGTGCTTCTGCGAGGGTGACGCGCTCAACCGTTCGAGCAACGGCAACACGAACGCGGCGGTCTTGCCGGTGCCGGTCTGGGCCACGCCAATGATGTCGCGGCCTTCGAGAATGACGGGGATGGCCTTGGCCTGAATCGGGGTGGGTTCGACGTAGCCCTGTTCCGTGAGCGCGGTGGTGATCTTCGCGCCGAGCCCGAGCGAGGTGAATGGCAACTAGGAACCCAGGACCTTTGCCCGGCAGTAATCGATGGTCTTGCTCAGGCCTTCCTCGAGCGACACCTTGGGCTCCCAGCCCAGCAACGTGCGCGCCCGCGTGATGTCCGGCTGCCGCACTTTGGGATCGTCGGTCGGCAGCGGCTTATAGATGATCTTGCTGGTCGAGCCGGTCATCGCAATGATCTGGCGCGCGATCTGCTCGATCGTCATCTCCTGCGGGTTGCCGATATTGATCGGGTCGTTTTCTTTTGACAGCATCAGGCGAATCAGGCCGTCGACCAGGTCGCTGATGTAGCAGAAGCTGCGCGTCTGGCTGCCGTCGCCAAAGACCGTGACGTCCTGATTCAGCAGCGCCTGCGACATGAACGCCGGCACCGCCCGGCCGTCACGGATGCGCATGCGCGGACCGTAGGTATTGAAGATGCGGACGATCTTGGCGTCGAGGCCGTGATAGCGATGGTAGGCGGCCGTCATCGCCTCGGCGAAGCGCTTGGCCTCGTCGTAGACGCCGCGTGGGCCAATCGGGTTGACGTTGCCCCAGTAGGTTTCCTTCTGCGGATGCTCCAGTGGATCGCCGTAAACCTCCGAGGTCGAGGCAATCATGAACGTCGCGCCCTTGGCCTTGGCCAGGCCAAGCGCCTTGTGCGTGCCGAGCGCGCCGACCTTCAGCGTCGGGATGGGGAGTTCCAGGTAGTCGATCGGGCTGGCCGGGCTGGCCCAATGCAGCACGTAGTCCACCGGACCATCGACATCGATGTAATTGGTGACATCGTGGCGAATGAACTGGAAGTCGCGATCGCGCAGGTGCGCGATGTTGGCGAGGTCGCCGGTCAGCAGGTTGTCGATGCCGACGACCGAGAAGCCGCGGTCGAGCAGCGCTTCCGACAGGTGCGACCCGATGAACCCGGCGGCGCCGGTAATGACAACTCTCGGCACGTTACACAGCTCCGCGATTAGGGGCCAGGACGCGGATCAATGTCAGCCACATGATTTTGATGTCGAGAGTCACCGACCAGTTCTCGATGTAATACAGGTCGTACTCGATGCGTTTCTCGAGCGAGGTGTTGCCACGCCAGCCGTTGACCTGGGCCCAGCCGGTGATGCCGGCCTTGACCTTGTGGCGCAGCATGTATTGCGGGATCCGGTGCTTGAACTGCTCGACGAAGAACGGCCGCTCCGGCCGCGGGCCGACAATCGACATCTCGCCGACCAGCACGTTCCAGAATTGCGGCCACTCGTCCAGATCGTGCGCGCGCAGCCAGGCGCCAATGCCGGTGGCGCGCGGGTCGTTCTCGTCAGACCACACCGGGCCTTCACGTTCGGCGTCGATCGGCATGGTGCGGAATTTATAGACCTGGAACTGCTTGCCGTCGAGACCCATGCGCTCCTGGGTGTAGAACACCGGGCCGGGCGAATTGCGCTTGATCAGCCATGAGATCAGCAGGCCGGGCAGCGCCATGGCCGCCAGGGCGCCCATCGAAATCAGGATGTCGAGCGACCGCTTGATGAAGGCGCTCATCCCCTGCATGGGCACGTCGTTCAGGTTGATGACGGGCACGCCATCGAGGTCCTCAAGGCGCGCGCGCAAGGCGATGAATTGCAGCAGGTCCGGCACGACCTTGACGTCGACGCCCTCACGGCTGGTCGACTCGACCAGGTCGAGCAGCTTCATGTGTTCTTCGAGGGGCAGCGCGACATACAGGTCATCGATCTTCTCGTTGGCGACAATCGCCGCCGCCTCACTCAATGAGCCAAGCAGCGGCAGGCCCCGATAACCCAGGTGATCGCCGCCGGCCTTGTCGTCCACGAAGCCGACCAGTTGGTAGCCGAGCTCACGATGCTCGAGCATGCGGTCGGCGACGACGCGGCCCAGTTCGCCGGCGCCGGCAATCAGAATGCGCCGCAGGCCGACCCCCGCCAGCCAGCGCCGTTCCAGCGCTTCGCGAATGAACTTGCGCGACAGATACCCACACGCGATGTTGCCGGCCAGGAACAGGCCCCACACCAGCCGCGACACGACGAAGGCCCCGATCTCGCGTTGCCCATCCGAGGCGTAATAGGCCTGGAAGTAAAGCGTGCTGACAATGCCGAGCACCACCGCGAAGATGCTGCCGACCA
>Ga0049085_10000762_pt1 | contig 12689 bp, 13 predicted proteins | sample GreLakmeSU08MSRF_FD_66721 | JGI IMG/M metagenome (GOLD analysis project Ga0049085, IMG submission 66721) | Freshwater lentic microbial communities from great Laurentian Lakes, MI, USA - Great Lakes metaG SU08MSRF | ecosystem: Environmental > Aquatic > Freshwater > Lake | place: Great Lakes... | reverse complement strand
GATGCCCTCGCGATCATCGTAAATGCCAAGTGCCAGCGGCCAGGCGTGTGCAACGCGGCCGAGTCGCTGCTGGTGCACCGCGATGTGGCTGCGGAGTTCCTGCCACGCGCCGCCGAGGCGCTCATCGCCCAGGGTGTGGAACTGCGTGTGTCCGACGAGGCCCGGGCAGCCATCGGACCTTCTGCGGCTGATCTGCCTGCCGCCACCGACGACGACTTCGCCCGTGAGTTCCTGTCGCTCATCCTTTCGGTCGGCGTGGTTGGCTCGGTTGACGAGGCAATTGATCACATCAACCGGTTCGGGTCGGGGCACAGCGAATCGATCATCACGGCATCGCTTGAGGCAGCGCAGGCATTTCAGCTGCGCGTGGACGCGGCATGCGTGTACGTCAACGCATCAACCCGGTTTACTGATGGTGGCGAGTTCGGAATGGGCGCGGAGATTGGGATCTCGACGCAGAAACTGCACGCCCGCGGGCCCATCGGCCTGTCTCACCTGACCACGGTGAAGTACCTCATCACCGGTACCGGTCAGATCCGCTGACCCGATGAGAATCGGCATGCTGGGCGGCAGTTTCGATCCGCTGCACAATGGCCACATCGCGCTGGCCCGGGCGGCGGCCCGTCAACTGCACCTCGATCGCGTGCTTCTGGTTGTGGCCGGGGCGCCCCCGCACAAGCCTGATGGAGCAACGATGTCAGCCGTGCGCAGGTTGGCGCTCGTGGAGGCCGCCGTGGCCGATGATCCGCTTCTCGAGGCCAGCGACCTCGAACTCGATCGCGATGGCCCGACATTCACCGCCGAGACGCTCGAGGAGATCGCAGCGCAGTATCCGGGAGCGGATCTGTGGTTTGTGATGGGGGTTGACCAGCTGGCTGGCTTCGCATCCTGGCGCCGCCCCGAGGACATCGTGGCGCTGGCCCGCATCGCGGTGGCCATGCGTCCCGGTGCCGATGCGAGCGCCGCGGGTGACGTGGCCCGCGGCATCGCCGTTGGCCGCGTCGATCTGGTGGAGATGCCCGAGGTCCCGGTGTCGTCCACTCTGGTTCGCGAGTACCTGGCGCAGGGCGATTCCATCCGTCATCTGGTGCCGGCGGCGGTTGCGGATTTGCTGGAGTCTGCCCCGGCGTCTTGATGGGGGGCCGCACCCCGACTAGCCTCGCAGGGATTCGTCGTTCCGATTGAGGAGACCCCTCGAATACCGAGGAAATTGCCCGTATCGCCGCAGAGCTCGCCGACGCCAAGAAGGCGGAGGACATTGTGATCCTCGACATGCGCGGCATCGTGGACTACACCGACTACCTGGTTATCTGCACCGGGCGCACCCCGCGCCAGACCAAGGCCATCGCCGCTGAGATCCGTGGAGTGCTCAAAAAGGAGCACGGCGTGGAGATCCGCCGCGTCGAAGGCGAAAAAGAGGCTGACTGGATCCTGGTGGACGCGCTCGACATCGTCGTGCATGTGTTCACGCCGGAAGCCCGCGACTTCTACCGCCTTGATCGCCTGTGGCGGGAGGCGCCAACCGAGCGGTTCGAGAGCACTCCCGCCTAGCCCGCGGGCCGTCTATACTCGGACGCATTCCCGGGGGATTAGCTCAGCTGGGAGAGCGCTACGCTGGCAGCGTAGAGGTCGTCGGTTCGATCCCGTCATCCTCCACTCCACACGAAAGGTCCGTTCCGACGGGCCTTTTGTCGTTTTCACCTCTGAACCTTAAGAGTCGCTGTCCCTCCACGGTCAGTGTACGAATCCCATCGGCTCACGCTCCAGTTTCACGAATCCGACGAGGTCATCTCCCTCTGCTGCCGGCACGGCACAAAGCATTGAAATGGCAAAACCCGATGCCAAGCGGTCGAAGGCCACTTGCCGCCTCACAAAACACGGCAGAGGCAAGGAGGCCACGCGCACCTACCGGTGCACCATGCGCCTGTAGAACGGCAAATGGACCATCACCACAAAGGTCTTTGGGAAGAAGACCGTCACTGCGCAGCCGGTGAGGGCCAAGATCATGACGTCGGAGGACTCGGCGCTGAGGCAGGACGCCGAATACGAACCACGACCTCGGCGCCTCCAACAGCACCGAGGTCGTGGTTCAACGGGTTAGGACGTCGGGAATGGGTTCATGAAGAAGGATTCCATCCCAGCGAGCGAGCCGGTGAGAGGCTTACCGAAACCGACCGGAATCGTGGCCGAGGGGTTGTCGGTGTAGATAGACGAACCCGGGGCAACCGGACGGTTGTCGATGTTCTCCATGAGCGGGCCGGCACACATCGCCATCGGGTATTTGGTTCCGTCGATGGTTACGGGCGTGGTCACCACACAGGGGAATCCCCAGAAGTTGGCCATCCCCGCATTGGGCGACACACCCTCAGTGACCAATCCACCCTGCGGAGCGGCCACAGTCCAGCTCGTGCCGTTGTACTGCGGCAGCGAGGGCGGGCTTCCGAAGCTCGACCAGATGGTGGAGGCACCCTTCGGGGTCGTCCCCGTGCCCTGAAGGCTCTTGTTGTAGACCGTCATGCCCGTGACGATGGGACAGAGCCCCGTGCCGACCTGGTACTTCGTTTTGTTGATGTAGACCGACTTATTGCTGGGCGTGATGTTGCTCGCCGCGCACAGCGCGTAGCGCCGGTACGCAATGCGGATGTCGAGGCCCGCCTTGATGTTGGTGGGTAGCAGCGCGAGGGCTCTCGCCGTGGGTGCCATGGCCGCGGAAGAAGCACCCCCCGCGGGTGCAGCCTGTGCGGCAGGCACCGCGGCCAGTGCTGCGACGCTGAGGACGGCGGCTGCGCCTGAAAGACATCGGGCGGGGAGTTTCACAGTTGCTCCTTGAGTGGTGGTTCGGCGGCGTGGCGACATCGCGCAACAGGCCGTGAGGGCAGCCTAAACCGCAACGACCAGAGTGCAAGAGTCTCTGGTTCCTGCGCCCCGAGATGGGGTCTACTTCACCCGCGCGACCTTCACCGCCTGTGCCATCACGCTGCTGGTGGGGGCGAGGGCCTTGGTGGTTCCGGGTACTCTGACGTCTCGCGGACACGACCACGGAGACTTCCCATGCGCCCTCGAATCACACGATTGCTCGTCGCTCCGGTCCTGCTCGCGGGCGGTGCGTTGGCCCTTTCCGGCTGTGGTGGGTCGTCCAGTGCGGAGACGTCAGGCACAACGCCCATGGCCACTGAGGCCTCACCGGTTGCCGAGGCAGTTGCCGCGCTTAACGACCCTGACAACGGACTGAGTACCGCCTGGGCCGAGAGCGGGGGTGGGGGTGGCACCGCGGCGAACCTCGCCGCCCCATCCGTGATCCTCGCGCCGGGCTACACGTGCCAGCTGGTCGTCACCGACACCGGGGTATCGCTGTTCTTGCAGGAGCCCGGCGACCGACTGCCCAACGTGTTCGACTGGACCACGAGTGGGGGAGTGGTGTCGCAGCCGAGCGTGCCCGCATCGGCACCCAAGGGTGGCACGCCATGCACGCTGAGCGATTCGTGGGTAATTGCACTGAAGTAGCGCGTGATTCAGGCCCGGTGATCTGCGAGGAACGCCGTCTGCGCGGGTAGCACCTCGCTGGCCTCGGGCATGAGGCCCAGCATGATTGCGAAGTCGTGAATGGCGCCGTCCACCTCGATGACCTTGCATGAGGTACCCATCGCGTCGCACTTGGCCTTCCAGTCGCGGGTCTCAAATAGGAAGAGTTCCGCGGTGCCCACGGTGATGAGCATGGGCGGCAGGCCGGTGGGGTCGCCGTAGAGAGGAGAGAGGTGAGGGTGCGTGCGGTCTGTCGTGCCGGCGTACGCCCGTGCGTAATGGTCGAGGGCAGGGATGCCCATCATCGGGTCGATGTGCGCGTTGGCGGCCTGTTCGGGGTGGGCCATGGTGATGTCGAGCCAGGGTGAGCTGAGCACCATTGCCGTGGGCACCATTGCGCCGGCGTCGCGCAGGCTGAATGCTGTCGCCAGACCGAGCCCGCCGCCGGCGCTGTCACCGATGAGCTGCCACGGGCCGTCGAGGGTGCGCACGACGGCGAGCACTTCATTGAGTGCCGTGGGGTAGGTGGCCTCCGGGGCACGCGAGTACCTGATGAGCAATCCCGCCTGACCGGTGTCGCGGCAGAGGGTGCTGACCCATCCCCAATGCGCAGCGCCGGGCCCCACGATGTATCCCCCGCCGTGCAGGGAGACGATCAGGCCGTTCGCGCGGTGCTCCGGGTTGATCCACGTGCAGTGCACCCCGGCGATGTGCTCGTCCACCACGGTGTGGGCATCGCGGATGGCGTCGGGGGCATCCCGCGCATCATCCACGCGCATTTGGTCGCAGTGCATGGGCGCACCGCGATAGCGCTGCACCATCCCCGGTAGCAGTGCCGGGGCCCGCTGCATCTCATCGCTCATGCGACGAGAGCCAGTCCGTGCGTTTGAAGATGAAGTAGAGACCGGCGGCAATAACGACCATCAGGAAGAGCGCCCACGGGTCGCCGTACTGCCAGTGGAGTTCGGGCATGTTGTCGAAGTTCATGCCGTAAATCGTTCCGACCAGCGTGAGTGCGAAGATGATGGTGGTGGACACGCCGGGACCGTACCGGGGCCCCCGATGGGATTTCTACGCAGGCGCCCCCGGGATGTCAGGGTCGTGGTCGGCCACCTCGCTGGTGAGCAGTGCGCCGCAGGCGACGGCGGCCACCAGGAAGATAACTGCCGACCACCAGAAGGCGATCGAGTATCCATGTACGGCGGCCTGGGCTTGGGCCTCCGGGGTGCTGGGGTCACCTGCACCCAACAGGAATGACGCGACCCCCGTGGCGAAGATCGTGCTGAGCAACGCCGTACCGATCGAGCCACCGATCTGCTGGGTGGTGTTCACCATTGCCGAGGCCACACCGGCGTCGTTGGCATCCACACCCATGGTGCCCACCTCGAACGAGATGGCGAACACCAGACCGAGGCCGAGGCCGGTCACGATGAGACCCGGCAGTACATGCGTGACGTAGGGCGTATCGACCCCCAGCTGGGTGAACAGCACCATGCCGATGGCCCCAAGGAACAGCCCGATGGTGATGGGAATGCGCGCACCGATCCTGGGCAGCAGGAGCGCCGTGGATGTGGTGGCGGTGACCATAATCGCCACGATCATGGGCAAGAAGGCGAGTCCGGTCTTGATGGGCGAGTACCCGAGCGTGGTCTGCAGGTAGTACGTGAGGAACAGGAAGACGCCGAATAGGGCCATCGAGGCCAGCGTGAGGCCCAGGTACGAACCACCTCTGTTGCGGTCGAGTACCACCCGCATGGGCAGCAGAGGGTGCTTCACGCGGGTCTCGATGATCACGAAAATGGCGAGCAGCACCACCGCCGCGATGAGAAGGCCAATGGTGATGCCTGCGGTCCAGCCATCCGTCTGAGCCTTTGCGAAGCCATAGACCAGCGAGAGAAGCCCGAGCACCGATGTGATCGTGCCCGGGAGGTCAAGGTGCACCTTGTCCTGGCGTGAGTGCACCAGCAGCACGACCGCGGCGATGGCCGCCGGTACCGCAAGGACCAGATTTACCCAGAGGCACCAGCGCCACGACAGATACTCGGTGAGCACCCCGCCGAGCAGCAGGCCGAGCGCCCCTCCTCCACCGGCGATGGCGCCATAGATGCCAAAGGCCTTGCCGCGCTCCTCGGGCTCCGTGAAGGTGGTGGTGAGAAGCGACAGGGCCGCTGGTGCGAGGAGCGCACCGAAGGCACCCTGCAGTGCACGCGCGGTAACCAGCACGGTGAAGTCCTGGGCGAGGCCGCCAAGAGCCGATGCCGCGGCGAAGCCGATGAGGCCGCCGATAAACACCCGCTTGCGCCCGAGAAGGTCGCTCAGGCGCCCGCCGAACAGCAGCAACGAACCGAACGCCAACGCGTATGCCGTAATGATCCACTGGCGGTTGGCGTCGCTGAACCCAAGATCCGACTGAGCCGAGGGGAGGGCGATGTTCACGATGGTGGCATCCAGAACCACCATTAGCTGCGCAAGCCCGAGCACTGCAAGGATTGCCCATCGGCGTGCGTGGTGCGGGTCGGCGTGCGTAGCCGCGTTCGTCATCAGGTGGTCAGGCCCCGTTCGCTGTGGGCACAGGCAGGGGTGCGTGCGCGATCAAGCACCCTAGTCGGTCAGCGGAATGTGGTGATGGCCCATCGGGCGGCGGCCACCATGACTTCGATCCGTTCGAGATTGCCCCCCGTGACCGGTCCTCCGTCGGCGACCATCAGCCATGCATCCTCGACCTCAACTAGGTCGATCCCGGGCACCACCGTGCCGTCGCCCAGACGCTCCTGCAGCACTGGATCGAACATCTCATACACCAGCACCATGTCGGCGTCGTCGGCGACGCGAACAGAGAAGGCCTGGTTGAATAACTGGTTCTCCAGATCGACCGCCTTCATGCGTCCTCTCCCGGCCACATGGTCATCTGCCCCCTTAAGGGCCTTCCCGAGGCGTGATCTGCGGACAAGACGCAGCGGGGTGACCTTGGGCCGCTGCGCCATCAGGGCAACCACATGGTGGGTGTACGACGTATGGGGGGTGCCGTGGGAGTTGTACGTCGTGGTCTCATAGCAGTGGTTGGCGATGCGCACGGCAACGCCATCCACGGTGCCGGCGAGCACGTCGATGACGTAGCGGCGGGTGCCCTTGCGAAGGAGGGGAGTGGCCTCAGGAAATGTTTCATGCGCCAGCATGTAGTCGTCGAACCGCGACTCGAAGGGCTCGGGCGCTGGGCCATCAGGCACGTCGCGGCCCCAGTAGGCCCAGCCGTTGGCGGCAGCCCAGTCGCTGATCATCGTGCTTGACGCCCGCGTACCGGCCGCCTGCCACGCGAGATAGGCGGCACACGCGATGATGATGAGCACAAACGCAGCGGTTCCCCCGAGTACGACGACGACGCCCCTACCGGCGGCGACAATCACGAAACCGGTGCCGAACAGGACGATCGCCACCACAGTCCAGATGATCGTCTTTCGCAAATGGGAACGCATCTCCGCCGTACGGCGTGCGCGGTAGGTGGTGTCCGGAGCGCGTGGCATGGGTGGAATATGCCTGAAAACGAGGACGGGCTCCTCGAAGAGGAGCCCGTCGGCACATCAATGGGGGTGCCTCACGGCACCCGCGGCTCAGACGGCCGTGACCTGCTGTGCCTGCGGACCCTTGGGGCCCTCACCAGCGACGAAATTCACTCGCTGGCCCTCGTCGAGGGAACGGTAACCCGAACCCTGGATCTCGGAGAAGTGCACAAACAGATCCTTACCCCCGTCATCGGGGGTGATGAAGCCGAAGCCCTTCTCGGCGTTGAACCACTTCACGACGCCTTCCGGCACGCTATCCACCTTGTTCGGCGAGGAATGCCACTGCACGCCGAGCTTTGTACCGACGGCTGCTTTTCCACGCATTGCTGAGATCACCAGAATGGGTAATCGGGTAGAACGCTAGTCCTCCCCCCGCCGGAAGGCCCAATTCTTCGTTGCAGCGTTACCCGATTGGTGCAAATGCGGACAGTTTCTCCCGCTCAAAGAACATTCTTCACTTCTTCTGGGTGCGGATGAATGCAGTCAAACCGAAGGCCCCGATCGCTGACATTCCCATTCGGCGGTAGAAACCATCGGCATCACGCTCGGCGATGAGCACCTGGTGGTGGAAGGTTTCGAGGGGGTAATGATCGAGCACCGTGCGCAGCAGTTCTCGACCGATTCCCTGCCCCTGACTGTCGGGCAGCACAAGAATGTCGGCGATGTACACGGCGAATGCGCCATCGCTCATGGTGCGGACGAAGCCCACGATGCCGTCGTCCTGCACGGCCACCAGCGCGAGGTCCGCCCGCTCCACTGCAGTGCGCAGGCGCTCCGGGGTGCGTGCATGACTCCAATTATTTGCGGCATACACGGCCAGAATGCCGGGGAAGTCGTCAGCGACCTCAACCTGCCGTATCTGCGTGGGCGCGCCAATCGTGGTCACCGGTGGAATCCTCCAGGAGTTGGTACCGTCACCCGCCGATGACGACACCACCGAGCGAACTCCCGGAACGGTACGACCCGGCGGCCGCCGAGGCCCGATGGCAGGGCATTTGGGACGCCGAGAAGGCCTTCCATGCCGAGCCGGTGGCCCGCGACGGCGAGGTCGTAGTCATCCCGGAGAGGCCCAAGGCGTACGTGTTGGAGATGCTCCCCTATCCATCGGGCGAGATCCACATGGGGCACGTCAAGAACTACACGATGGGCGATGTGGTCGCGCACCACCGGCGCCGCACTGGTCACGTGGTGTTCCACCCGATGGGTTACGACGCCTTCGGCCTGCCGGCCGAGAACGCGGCCATCCGCACAGGCGAGCCCCCGGCGGAGGTCACCGCCCGGAATATCGCCGCCATCCGCACCCAGCTGAAGCGCCTCGGATTCTCAATCGACTGGGACGTGGAGATCTCCACGGCGGACCCGGGCTACTACCACTGGACCCAGTGGATCTTTTTGCGGTTCCTTGAGAAGGGGCTGGTCGAGCGGCGCGAGGCGGCGGTCAACTGGTGCCCCGAGGACCAGACGGTGCTTGCAAATGAGCAGGTGGTGGATGGTCTGTGCGAGCGATGCAAGGCACCGGTGGAGTTGCGCCAACTGCCGCAGTGGTTTCTGCGCATCACCGACTACGCGCAGGCACTGCTTGACGACATGGATCTGCTGGTCGACTGGCCCGAACGCGTGCTCACCATGCAGCGCAACTGGATCGGGCGATCGGTGGGTGCCCGGGTGGAATTCGGGCTCGACGACGGTTCGGCAACCATCCCGGTGTTCACCACGCGGCCCGACACGCTGCATGGGGCCACGTTCTTCCTCGTTGCGCCCGAGCACCCGATGGTGCCCCGCCTGATTGAGGGGCGGCCCGAACAGGCCGAAGTCACCGCCTATGTGGGCACCGCTGCCCGCACCCCGCTGGCCGAGCGCAGCTCTGCTGAGCGCACCAAGACCGGCGTGTTTACGGGCCGGCATGTGATCAACCCGGTCAACGGGGAACCCATCCCGGTGTGGGTGGCCGACTACGTGCTGATGGATTACGGCACCGGGGCCATCATGGCCGTGCCGGGGCACGACGCCCGCGATTTTCAGTTCGCCAGCACATTCGGACTCCCCATCAGGCGTGTGATCGCCGAAAAGGGTGTGGAGGCGGACGCGCCGCTACCGGAGGCCATGACCGATCCCGGGCGCCTGGTGAACAGCGATGTGCTCGATGGGATGACGGTGGAGGAGGCCAAGGCGACCATGTGCGCATGGCTTGCCGAGCGCGATCTTGGCGACGCCACCGTGGGATTCAGGCTGCGCGACTGGCTCATCTCGCGTCAGCGCTACTGGGGTGCGCCCATTCCAGTGGTCAACTGCCCCGAGTGCGGCGTGGTGCCCGTACCTGATGACCAGCTGCCGGTGCTCCTGCCGCACATTGACGACTACGCGCCCAAGGGGCAGAGCCCGCTGGCCTCGGCCACCGAGTGGCTGCACACCACGTGCCCGGCCTGCGGTGGCGCCGCGACGCGCGAGACCGACACCATGGATACGTTCGTGGATTCGTCGTGGTACTTCCTTCGCTACACCGCCCCACATCTGAGCGATGCACCATTCTCGCGTGAGATCACCGACTACTGGCTGCCCGTTGACCAGTACATCGGCGGGGTGGAGCACGCGATCCTGCACCTGCTCTACGCGCGGTTCTTCACCAAGGTGCTTTACGACCTGGGGCTGGTGGGTACCCGCGAGCCATTCGCGCGCCTGTTTACGCAGGGGATGATCCACCACCAGGGCGCCAAGATGAGCAAGAGCCGCGGCAACGTGGTGCCGCCCGACGACATCATCAACCGGTTTGGTGCCGACACGCTGCGCCTGTACATCCTGTTCATGGGCCCGGCGGCCGATGATGCCGAGTGGAGCGATTCGGGCGTTGAGGGGCAGCGAAGGTTCCTCGACCGCGTGTGGCGCCTCGTGATGGCGCTTCCAGATGACGGGGCGGGCGAGCGTCCCAGTCCGGACGAACTTGCGGGCGACGATGCTGCGCTGGCGCTGGTGCGAAAGGCCGAAGCCACCGTCGACAAGGTGAGCGACGACATCGGCGAGCGCTTCTCATTCCACACGGCCATCAGCGCCATTCAGGAACTGGTGAACCACGCCACGCGCGATGCCGGTGATGGCACGCTCGACACGCCGGCGGGGCACCGGGCCCTGCACCATGCGGCACGCACCACGGTGTCGCTGCTCTTTCCCTTTGCCCCGCACATCGCAAGCGAGTTGTGGGAGCGCATGGGTGGCGGCGAGCGGCTGTGGGAGGAGCCCTGGCCCGTCGCCGATCCGGCGTTCCTCGTTGCCGACTCGGTGACCATCGTGGTGCAGGTCAACGGCAAGTTGCGCGACCGTATTGAAGTGGCCCCCGGCATAGACGATGACGCCCTGCTTGAGATGGCGCTTGCGCTGCCCAAGGTGGAGGCAGCGCTCGGCGGGGCAGCGATTATGCGGAAGATCGTGGTGCCCGGAAAGCTCGTGAACCTGGTGGTGGGCGGGAAGTAACCAATCCGCGCGGGTGTTGGCACGGGGTGTCACCCACGTGCGTGCCCCCGGTTCATAGCGTGGGGCCATGGACCGATTGCTGCCATGGCTTCGCCGGAGCGGATGGATGTATGCCCTCGTCGCCGTGGTGCTGGCGGTGGTGGCATTCCGGTGGGCCGCAGAGGGGCACGATGAGTCAACCGGCGGCGGCACTGGTACATCCACTGCGAGCGTGGTGCGTCGACCGGTGACCACCTCAATGCCCGTCGTGCATGTGGCCGGCGAGGTGCGGAATCCGGGCGTGTACCGAATTGGGGGCAACTCGAGGGTGATCCAGGCCATTCGTCTGGCGGGCGGCCCGACCGGCCGGGCGAACCTGCAGGGGCTCAACCTCGCGGCACCGGTGGCGGACGGGCAGCAGATTCTCGTGCCGGCCCGCGTGAGCGCAGCGGCGGGCGGGACGGCATCTGCATCGGGCGCGCGGCGCGGCCCCATCAGCCTGTCGTCGGCAACTGCGGCTGACCTCGAAGCCCTCGATGGCGTGGGACCGGCGCTGGCCGCCCGCATTGTGGAATGGCGGCAGGCGCATGGTGGGTTCTCGTCGGTGGACCAGGTGGACGACGTCCCGGGAATCGGCCCGGCACGCCTCGAGGCCCTTCGGCCGCATCTGACCCCGTGACCGGCGCCGGCGGTGTGCCGGCACTGGTCCGGAATGCACCGCTGGTGATGCTGTGCGCACTTGCTGCGGGGTTGCTGGTGGGCCCTCACGGCGTGCCTGCGGCGTGGGCGGCCATGGGGGCGGCCGGGTGCGGATGCTCTGCGGCCATCGCGGTGCGTGAGCGACATTCAGGTGCAGCCACCGCGCTGCTGCTGGCCGGGTGCCTGATGGCCGGGGGCGCATGGGGAGCAGCCCGGGTTCAGGTGATCGACGTGGCGCCGATGCAGCAGTCGGGCGGGGCGAGCGGCACGGTGGTGGTTGATACCCCGCCCGCTGTCACCACCTATGGCGCTCGCGCTCAGGTGTTGGTCAACCGCCTTTCGGGATCGGTGGCCGTCGCCCCGGGCACGCGATTGCTGCTGGATCTGCCGAGTTCCGCACCCGTGCCGCAAGTGGGGTTCGTCATCAAATTGAGCGGGGCTGTGGCGCCGGCCGCAGAAGCCAGTGCCCCCGCGTGGTGGCGGGCCTATTTGCGGCGCCAGCACATTGCGGGCCGTCTGCGTGCGCACAGTTGGACTCAGGTGGGGGTGAGGGGAGGGCCGATGGGCGCGCGCGATGCCCTTCGGCGATGGGCAGGCGACAACGTGGCGGCGGGACTCTCCGGCGACCTGGGGGCCATTGTGCGGGGGATGGCCCTGGGGGGAGGCGCAGGGCTCACCGATGACACCGCGCAACGCATGCGCGATGCGGGGCTGTGGCATCTGCTCGCAGTAAGTGGACAGAACGTGGCGGTGGTGGGAATCGGCATGGGGGCCCTGCTGGGCGCTGCGGGGGTATCCCGGCGATCGCGGCTGCTGGCATCGGGCGCCGCAATGGCTGCCTACTGTCTGGCCTGTGACGGGGGCGCATCGGTGGCGCGGGCGGGGCTGATGGGGGCCGTGGCGCTGATGGCCGATCTGGGCGGAAGGCCACGCGCCCGGTGGTACGCCCTGATGCTCGTGCTGGTTGTGTTGCTGGCACTGGATCCCCTGTCGGCCGACGATCCTGGGCTTCAGTTGTCGTTTGCCGCCGTTGCGGGGCTGTTTACCATCGCGCCCCCGCTGGCTGTGTGGCTGCGCGGATTCATGCCAGGGCGTATTGCCGACCTGCTTGCGCAGTCGGGCGCAGCCGGACTCGCCACCGCGCCGGTGCTTGCATCGGGGTTTGGCCAAATCTCGACAGTCGGGCTGGTGGCCAACCTTGTGGCGGTCCCGGTGGCAGGGCCGGTGGTGGTTGTTGCGCTGCTCGGAACCGTGGCCCATTCGGTATGGGGACCTGCGGGGGTGGGGCTGGCGTGGATCGCAGCCATGGGGGCCGGCATCGTGATGGGGGTGGCGCGCGTCACGGCGGCCATTCCGGGAGCGGTGGTGGCGGTGCCGGGCTGGGGGGTGGTTCCCCTCGCGCTGGTGGCTGCGTCGCCCGTGTTGGTGTGGGCATGGCTTCGGCGGGTACCCCAGGCGGCGGTG
>Ga0049085_10000759_pt1 | contig 12695 bp, 9 predicted proteins | sample GreLakmeSU08MSRF_FD_66721 | JGI IMG/M metagenome (GOLD analysis project Ga0049085, IMG submission 66721) | Freshwater lentic microbial communities from great Laurentian Lakes, MI, USA - Great Lakes metaG SU08MSRF | ecosystem: Environmental > Aquatic > Freshwater > Lake | place: Great Lakes... | reverse complement strand
TCCGCCAGAAATTATAATATTTTTTTTATAAAGAACTGCTCGCGAAATAAATTCTTTGATTCGATTTAATTGCAATAATTTTCCTAAAATTAACGCGTTTTTATCCTCAATTGCGCCAACTGAAGTGCTATCAAACATCCCCATTTTTTCGTAATCATCGAGCGACCATTTTAAATCCGAAGGTTTACGAATCGACATAACGACATTGCCAGCTTCACAGGCAGGAGGAAATACGACTTGAACACGAAAACCATTGGGCAAAGTTGCAGAAAGCAAAGGCTCTTCCTCGCTAAGTCTTTGTTCGGTCGATTGGGCAATAAGTCTGCCAAGTGATTTTAAATGTTCGACATCAAAATTTGGTAATTCTTCGCGATACATGTCGCCCTTAATTTCAACCCAAGCTTCAAACGGGCGATTAATTGAAATCTCATTAACGCCTTCGCGATCAAAGATATTTTTTAGTGGCATTAAGAATGAATCGAGAGCGTCGACTGTCATGGTTTAGAATAAATAATAGATTCCGGTAAGAAAAACTTTTCCTTTATTATTTTGAATTTTTTGTGTTAAATTTGCAACTTTTATTTGGCTTGGTAAATCGAATATATTTAGTTGGTCACTCTTAAATTTATATTGAGTAATTTCAAAATAAGTTAGCAAATTTTTCTTAATTTTATAATCAATTCCAAAAGAAATTGCGCTATATTTGTTTTTCTGAAAAGAGCTATTAATCGATGTTAAGCTAGTGTTTATAGGGCCAATTTGGTAAGCTAAGCCGTTTGTATAATAATATGAATTTTTTAAAGCGTTCGAAGAATTATCGCAATTTTGTAATTGTAAATTTTTGGAATAATCATATTCGCAAGAATAATTGCCATTTTTAGCATATAAAGATTTACCCCAAGAGCCAAAAGAAGATCCTAAAGTGAATCCAAAATAACTCAGGCTCGTGCCAAAATCATAGGAAAATAATTCATTTCTAGCGATGCCATTTTTGGTTTGAGGTTTAGCATATTCGGCAGTTGAAGATGCGGATATGTTTAAGTTATCAAAATCATTCGAATAATTGATTCCGAAGCTTAATAAATTTGTTAATTTAATATCGTTTGCATCGCGCGCAGTTTTGGCTGTAAAACCTTGATTAGAGCTAATTGGAGCATAGCTTGCACCCAATTGAATTTGATTAATTTTTTTGCTATAATAACTAAATTTTAAAGCATCTTCCAGCCCTTCATAACTATCGTCGCGTAATGCTCGAAAATTAGTGCGATTAAAGTCAGAAATTTTAGAGTTTAAATTATAAAAATTATCAACATCGCGCGGATAAAATCCTTTGGCATAGCCACCGTGTCCAATTGGCGATTGTGCTAAAGTTATAAATCGCGGATGTTTGATATTTGTGCAGTCGGGTGATAATATATTTCCATTACAAAGCGTTGAATCTTGATTTAAAATTGGCAAATTAACATATTCTAAATATTTACCATTAATACCGCCTGCCCCTCTTGCAAAGCGCGCTGGTCCATATTTCATTTTTTGATTTACGGCAACATAATTGCCAAATTCAAATCGCCCTAAATTGTTGTCGAGATACAAAAAAACTTGATCAAGATTGGGATTTTCATTTTTAGAATTAGTGTTAAAATTTAACTCAAATTTTGAAGTGACGCCTAAATAATTAGTGTTATTTAATTTTATAGCACCCTTTGCAAAGACTTGATTATCTAGGCCAATATTGGCATTATTATCAATATAATTTTTGGAAAAATTATCGGGTAAAATATTTTTTTCGTAAATATTTTTTTGATTGGTTTTTGCCAATGAAGAATTTATAATTCCAGCGACTTCAAAAGAATAATTTTGATTATTTTGAAAATTTTTTTCAGTTAAATATGGTGATATGTTTTGGGCGTTTGAGCCTTCAAAAACAAGCATTAAAACTGATAATAAATATATAAAAAATGGCATGAAATTTTGATTTAAATTCAATTTTTTTAGTAAATTTATAACATTAAAATAAAATCGCTACATGGTTTATTTACCGCATTGGCCAATTCCGTCAACAATTGGCAAAAAAACTATCGATTACGAAACGGTTTTTGAAAGAGCCAAAATAGTTTTGGAAAGATTAGAAAATCCGCATTTAAAACTTCCGCCCGTTATACATATTGCAGGCACCAATGGCAAAGGCTCAACTGCTTCATTAATCGCTCAAATTTTTCAATGTCATGGTTATAAAGCTCATCTTTATACCTCCCCTCACCTTCACGATTGCAATGAAAGAATTTTGATTGACGGACAAAAAATTAGCGATCGCGAATTATATGCGACGATGGAAGAAGTCAGATTGAAAGCGCATGATGTGGATTTAACTTTTATGGAAGCATTTACAATTGGTGCTTTTTTAGCATTTTCTAAAAACCCCGCCGATGTTTTGGTTGTTGAGTGTGGAATGGGTGGAAGAATTGACATAACCAACATAATTTCACAAAAAATCGCCACCGTTCTAACTTCGATTTCGCTGGATCATGTCGAATATTTGGGAGACACTATTTTGAAAATTACTCTTGAAAAAGCACAAATTATACGCCCACAAATTCCTGTGATAGTAGGTCCGCAAGCTAATATCGTAAAAGATTTAATAAAAATTTTAGCTAATGATCAACAAGCTTTAAGTTATTTTTATGATGAAGATTTTAGTGTTGAAAAAAGTGAAAATGACGGAACTTTTGATTTTTTTTGGCAAAGTGAAATATTGCTTCCAAACCTTAGAAAACCAAACCTCGAGGGCGATCATCAATATTACAATTTTGCTTGCGCAATTGCATGTTGCATGGCGATTAGTGGTAAATTTAATTTTAATTATGAAGGCATAAACCAAGCCGTTTCTAGTGTAAAATGGCATAGTCGACTTGAAAAAATTAATAATAATTTAAACAAAATTCTTAAAAATTTACATAGTGAAATTTGGATTGATGGCGCGCACAATGAGGGCGGAGCATTTATTCTAGCTAATTGGATAAGGTCACAAAGTAATATAAAAAATTTTGTTATTTGTGGATTTAGTCGCGGAAAATGTAAGATTGAATTTTTAGAAAAGTTTCAAGAAATTGCTGAAATATTTGCGGTAAGAGTTGACGGCGAGCCATACCCAGAAAGCTCAGAGAATATTATTGCAGTTGCTAAAAAGCATGGAATTCATGTAAATAATGGTGAAAATTTGTTAAACGCGATCAATTTAATTGAAAATAAATCCTTGAATGAGCCCTACAGAATCATTATTTGTGGCTCTCTTCATTTGGCGCGCGATGTTCGGCATTTTAATAAATAAATTTTTAGCTCGAATAAACTTGTGAATCTTTTTTAGTGCTTTTTTGGCTAAAAATATTCAAGAAAGCGGGTTGTGCTAACGCTACAACGGGAAGCCTCAGCCGTAGGAGCGTTAAGTTTCGTTTTTAATTTTTATTAGGTCATGCTGAGGCAATGACTTAAAAATAATTTTGTTTAATTATTAAATCTTCAGGTTAATTTGGTGTTATTTCGTGAAGTTCTTTGTTTAAAAAATTAAAGTCTTTATTTTCTTTTTTTGCGATTAAATCGTCGATAATTTTTGCCGAAGCTAGAGCATTCGTCCAGCCAAGAGAGCCGTGTCCAGCATTGATTAAAAAATTAGAAAAGTTATTGAGATTGCCAATTAGTGGAATAGAATTTGGACGAAATGGTCTCAAACCAACCCATTCTTTGGCATTTTTTATATCTCCAAAATCTGCAAAAGTTTTTTGCACATTACTATATAAAAAATTTAAATTCTTCTTGTTAAGTAACAAGTTATTTCCGCTCATTTCAACGGTTCCAGCGACTCTAAAAATATCGCCTAAACGACTATAGACAATTTTATTTTCATTGTCGGTCATTGTGAGATTTGGGCCAATAAATTCTTTATCGCATTTAATTGATAAACTGTAGCCTTTAATTGGATAAATTTTTGGTTCAATGCCGATGCCTTTTAGTAAAGAAACCGAAGATGCTCCGAGGGCGTAAACATATTTATCAGCAACGAATACGCCCTTGTTAGTGTTGATTCCGGTGATTTTTTTGTAATTCGTTAAAAGATTTTTTATTTCGCAATCAAAAATAAATTTAACCTCATATTTTTCTTTGCAAATTTTTTCAAGTTCTTGAGTGAATTTATAGCAATCGCCACTCGCATCATCTTTGAAAAAAATTCCACCTGCGAGCTTTTTTTCGTCACTTAACCGAGTAAGATTTGGCTCTTTTTTTAAGCATTCGTCGGCATTAATAATATCAATATCGCGAGAAATAAAGTTAAATTTTTCAAGTTTTTTTATTTCAGCTTCAAAATTTTTAATATTTCGATAAAAATGTAAAATTCCTTTTTTGGAAAAATCAAAAGCTTCTCCATTCATTAAAGACGACTCTTCAATTAGAATCTCTAGCATTAAAGACTTACTTAGTGTTGAAATTTTAAAAAGCTTTTCACAATTTTTTATATAATTTTCATTCGAAGAATTTTTAATAAATTCGGCAACCCAGCTATAAAATTCTTTATTTGAAAAATCGTTTATATGTAAATAAGAATTTGCTAAAAACGCATTTTTTAGCATTGATAATAAAGAATTTTTGCTTGACCAAGTTTCGATGTGAGAATAGCTAAGTTGCCCGCCGTTTGAATTCGAACAGCCCTCCGCAGATGATTGAGATCTATCAATCATCGTTACTTCATGACCGGATTTAGCGAGAAAATAGGCGGTTGAAACGCCAATTACCCCCGCACCTAAAACAATTACTTTCATTGCAAAAAAAAGTTTTTAAAATTGTTAAAAAAAATAAAAAATGACCAATAATTTTGACTTAAACAACATTAATGTTTTTAACATTCCATCGAATTATCACTTTATTGAAACCATTGCTAACTGGTTAAAAAAGCATTATAACAACGATTTTTCAGATTTAAAGATTTTTTTACCAAATCAAAGATCTTCAAGAAAATTACGCAATGAATTATCTAAATTAGAAATCTATGATGCTAAATATTTTGCAAAAATTAAGTCTTTTGCGGATTTAAATATTGAAGATTTCTATGATTTTTTACCAAACAAATTATGCGCAGAAATTATAAGCGATCTATCTAAAATAAAGGTTCTAAATCGAGTTGATGCAATATTTATTATATGCGAAGAGGTTAAAAAAAATGCCATTTTTGGAGCGCAAAATTTTACGCAAAGATATAAAATTGCCAAAAGTTTATATCAATTATTTGAAGATTTGGAGGAAAATCAAATCGATGCCTCGCAAATTAAATCAATCGATGATTCGAATTTAGCAAAACATCATCAATTTACGGTAGAATTTTTTCAAAGTTTTTATATTCAAATCAAAAATTATTTAATCAAAAATAATTTAATGTTTTCGACAAATTTTCATAATTTATTATGTAGTAAATATATTCAAATTCTCGAAACACAAGAAATCTCTCAAAATATTGTTATTGCTGGCTCAACCGGTAGTATTTTATCGAGTAAAAATCTTATCAAAACTATAAAAAATTACAAAAATGGATGTGTAATTTTATATGGTTATCAAAAGAATTTGAGTGCCGAAGAAATTCATCCACAATATTATCTTAATGAATTAATTAAGTTCCTTGATTTGGATAAAATAAGTGTCCCCGAAATTAAAAATTTAGAATTTATAAATTCCCCCGACAACAGAAAAGATTTTTGTAATTTAGTTTTTAATGATTATAAAAATTTTGAAAATTTTAAAAAATATTGTGTAGATATTAAAAGCAATAATCAAATAGATGAGATTCCCCTCAGCTTAGAGATGGCTTGCTTCGACAACGAGATAAATGAAGCAAAAACTATTGTTGAAATAATCAAACAAAATTATAAAAAAGATTTACAAATTGGCATAATTTGTAATAATCAAAACTTATCAAAGCTATTAAAATCTTATCTAAATACTTATCAGATAAATTATAATGATGCGTCTTCCCAAAGCGCTATCTATCTTGATATAATCGGTTTTTTATTGTTAATTTTTGAAATAAAAAACAATGATTTTAATTCGCATAATTTTTTAAGCTTCATAAAGCATGCTTTTTTTATAAAATTAGAGAATAACAAATTGATTGAAGAATTTGAAATTCAAATATTAAGAAATGACCGGATAAACCTTGGAAATGAAGGTGTTGAAGCTAAAATTAAGAATAGTAAATTTGCAGATTTTTTTAATAAAATTATTGATAATTTGCCCAAAAATAATTCGCTAGATTCTTTAATTAAATCATTTGAATTTTTTGCAAATCAAAATTTTAATCAAACTCTTTCAAGTTCAATTGCGGGAAAAGAGATTTTTGAATTTTTTGAGATACTAAAACAACAAAATTTTTATTTCCAAAATATCGAGGATTTAAAAATAATTTTTAGCGAAATTAATTATTTCGAAAAATCGAAAAGCGATTCGAATATTGATATTCTAAATCCAATTGAGGCTCGATTGTTAAATTTTGATTTGTTAATTATCTCATCATTAAACGAAAATGATTTTCCACAAATTGAAAATCATGGATGGATTGGAGCGAAAATAAAAAAAGACTTAGGTGTAAATAAAGCAATTAAAAAAATCGGACAAAATGGTTTTGATTTTTGTAATTATTTAAATAATAAAAAAATTATTTTAACGCATTCAAAATATCGATTAGGTCAACATAATGTTGAGTCGCCATTTATTACAAAATTAAAAACTTTATGTAAAATTTTAAATTTAAATATTGATAAATCTCAATTTTATCAAGAAAAAATTAATGAAAATTTACATTTTACTCCGCAATTTTTAACACCCGCATTTGGAAATTCGAGCGAAAATTATCGACCAAAAAATTATTATATTACCGAAATTTCTCATTTAATTTCTAATCCATATTTTATTTATGTTAAAAAGGTTTTAAAATTAGAAGAGTTAAAAAAAATCGATTATGAGCCCTCCTACGCTGAGTTTGGAAGCTTTATTCACAAGGCTTTAGAGGATTATATTAAAAATCCATCAAACATAAATTTTGAAGAAATTTTTGAAAAATATTTTTTATCAAAGCAGTCAAAATTAATTTGGTATCCTAAATTTTTGAAAATTTTTGAAAATTTTTGTGAAGAAAATCTAGAATTTATTGATGATGAAAATATTTTAGAAGAATTGATAAAAATTGATTTAGAAAATATAAAAATTTCTGGAAAAGTTGATAGAATTTTAATTGATAAAGAGCGAAATATAAAAATTATTGATTACAAAACTGGACAAACTCCGACAAAAAAAGATGTGATTTCTGGCTTAGAGCCGCAACTGACGATATATGCCTTGATATTGTCAGAAACCTTGTTTAAAAATTCTAAAATTAAAGAATTAAATTATTGGAAATTGAATCGCGCCGATGGTTCAAAAATTATAAAAATTTTTAATAATGAAGAAGAAATTTCTCAGGCAATTTCGGCATCAAAAAATGGTTTAAAAATAATTTTTGATTATTTTTCAAATCAACAAAATAACTTCTTCGCAACTAAAAATGAGGAAGATGATTATATTCAAAATTTATCGCGAATTAAAGAATGGAACCAGTAAAAAAATATCGTTACAAATTAATTGTAGAATATGATGGCTCTAACTATCATGGCTTTCAAATGCAAAATGAAAATCACATTAAAACCGTTGAAGGTCAACTCGCCAAAGCTTTCAAAAATTTTACGCAAAATGATGTTGAAATTTTTGCATCGGGTCGAACCGATTCGGGCGTTCACGCCATCGCTCAAACTATTCATCTCGATTTGCCGCAAGAATTTTCAAGTCATCAAATGATTATGGGCATTAATTTTTATTTAAAAGATGAAGAAATCGCCGTTATTGATGCAGAAATTGTTGATAAAAATTTTAACGCAAGATTTGATGCTAAAATGCGACATTATCGCTATGAGATACTTAATCGTAAGGCCCCAGCTATAATTGAAAAAAATCGCGTTTGGCATGTGGGCGGTAATAAACTTGATATTTTGGCGATGCAAAAAGCCAGTGAATATTTACTCGGAGAACATGATTTTTCGGCATTTCGTGACGCTGAATGTCAAGCCTCTTCGCCAATGCGCACTATTAAAAATATTAAAATTTTTACCAATGATGATGAGAAAATTTATGTTGAAGTGAGCGCTAAATCTTTCTTGCATCACATGGTTCGCAACATCGTTGGAACTTTGGTTTGGGTGGGTAAAAATAAAATTTCGGTTGATGAAATTAAGGGCATTTTGGAATCGAAAGATCGCTCTAAATCTGGTCCAAACGCCCCCTCTTGCGGTTTATATTTTTTGAAAACTGATTATTGATATTTCCTATATTTTTGACTTTTACAAGGCATTGAATAACCAATTATAAGTTTGTGATTAATGCCTTGAATCGTTTCAAAATCCTAATGCGATAATAACTTTTCAACTTCTAATGCTGCCATGCATCCAGTGCCGGCTGCGGTAACTGCTTGACGATAAATTTTATCTTGAATATCGCCTGCAGCAAAAACGCCTTTAACTGCTGTGGCAGTTGAATCGGGTTTGGTATTTATATAACCTTCGCTGTCAATTTCAATGCCAGTATTTTTGAACATTTCTGAGTTTGGTTTGTGACCAATAGCGATAAAAATTCCGTCAATTTTCATTTCTTTTATTGAGCCATCGACGGTGTTTTTTAATCTTGCTGAAGTAACTAATTTTGGGGCTTCATTACCCAAAACTTCGTCAAGTTCGTGATTCCAAATTACTTCAATTTTTTTGTTGGAAAATAAGCGATCTTGCATGATTTTTTCACCACGAAATTTATCGCGACGATGAACAACATAAACTTTTGAAGCATGATTAGTTAAATAAATCGCTTCTTCGATGGCGCTATTGCCACCACCAACTACCATTACCTCTTTGTTTTTGAAGAAGAAGGCATCGCAAGTTGCGCAACCAGAAACGCCATAGCCTTGAAACTTTTTTTCTGATGGTAATCCGAGCCAACGAGCTTGAGCGCCAGTGCAAATAATCACGGTTTCGGCTTCATAAATATCGCCCGATTCGCCAATTAATTTGAAAGGACGCATTGCAAAATCAACTTTAGTGATGTGATCAAAAATAATTTTTGTACCGACATGTAACGCCTGTTTTTCCATTTGCTCCATCAACCAAGGACCTTGAATGGCGGTAGCAAATCCTGGATAGTTTTCAACATCGGTGGTGATGGTAAGTTGTCCCCCTGGTTGGTTGCCGTTGATTAAAATCGGTTGAAGATTGGCGCGAGCGCAATAAACTGCAGCGCTATAGCCAGCTGGGCCGGAGCCGATGATGGCTACTTTAGTTTTATGAGTATTTGACATAATTTTATTTTAGTTCATAAACATGCCACCATTGACATGAATTGTAGTTCCAGTGATATAATTGGCTTCAGTGCTAGACAAAAATGCCACAGCATTTGCTATATCTTGAGCTGAGCCCATTTTTCCTGCAGGAATTTTTGCTAAAATTGCATTTTTTTGTTGTTCGGTTAAAACTTCGGTCATTGGGCTTTCGATGAATCCGGGAGCGACGCAATTGATGGTGACACCGCGCGAAGCAACTTCTTGAGCCATTGATTTGCTCATACCAATCATGCCCGCTTTTGAAGCGACATAATTTGATTGCCCCGGATTGCCCGTTAAAGCAACTACAGAAGCGATATTGATGATTCGACCATCTTTGCGACGCAACATTTTTTTAATAGCATTGCGATTTAATATGAAAGTCGATTTAAGATTTACATCGATTACATGATCGAAATCTTCATTTTTCATTCTTAAAATTAAGCTGTCTTTGGTAACTCCGGCGTTACAAACCAAGATGTCAATTTGACCAACTAAAGTTTCGGCCTTATCAAATAAATCTTCGACTTCGGCTATGTTTGATAAATTGCAAGGTATGTATTTGCAATCATCAGAAATTTCTGATGCAAGTTGTTGAAGTTTTTCTTCTTTAGTTCCTGAGAGGACTAATTTGGCACCTTGAGAATGTAAAGTTTTTGCAATAGCCGAGCCGATTCCGCCAGTTGCGCCAGTAATTAAAACATTTTTTCCATTAAGCTTAAACATAATATTTAATAGTTTTATTGATTGATAATTTCTATAAGTTTTTGCATTTTTTCGATATCTTTCTTGTCATATCCTAAATCATTTTTTTGTTGAGTAAAACTGTTTTTTTTAATTTCACTTTTTTCTGGCTCAAGATTTTCATTTTGATAATTTTTAAAATTTTGTTGGTTATTATCTAGCAAGTTGTCTTTTTCAACACCTTCTTCAACTTTATATTTTATTGTATCTTGAATTTTTATTACATCCGAAAAATTAGTTTTTAAAATCCCAATAAAGCCTCTAACTATTGGGTCAACAAGCTCTCCAGAAAATGTGATAATCGGTGCAGAATAAGATTCTGTAAACCATTTTGGCATTCTAGAGGATTCACTTTTTACAAGCCTTCTCCCTAAAGCGTAGTCGAAAAAACAATTATAAAGCGAAAAAAACAATCCAAAAATTAACAAAGATTTCAATAAACCAAAACATAAACCTAAAAATCTGTTTAGATAAGTGTTTATCGATTCTGTTAAGTCGCTAGTAAAGCTACTTGTAAGCAATAAAAAAGTTATAAAGGAAATCATGAATATGACAATTCGAGTCGAGACATCGAGAATTAATTTACTATCAAAAAAAGGACTAAGTTGTTGGGATAAAAATGGCGAAATTAAGTAGGATAAAGCAAAGCCTACTATCCAATTTAATAATGAAAAAACTTCCCTGACCGCGCCTCGGTAACACGCTACCAAAATTATAGTTAAAGTTGTTAGAAAAAATATAGCATCTAAATTGTTGAAGGAGTCCATGGTTATTTAAAGATATTTTTTTTTATTAATCTAAGAAACGGTAAGTTTTTTAATAAGTCAATTGGATTTTTTAAATCAGTATTTTTATTTAAAAAATTTTCTCCAATATAATCTTTTAAGTTATTAATTTTTTCTTTTCCAGTATTTTTTGCTTTTGCAAAATTGATTATTTTTTTCATTTGCAAATCGATAATATTTTGAGTTTTTTCTGAATTTTTAGATTCGTCATCAACATAAAATAAAAAAGAACGAATTAAAACTTTTGAAAGAGTTAATCTTTTGCTATAAAAATTAAAATCCGTTGATTTATCTAGACATAAATTCCATAAAAAATCTGCAACATGATAAACTTCTTTAAAGCTTTGGTATAAGGGCTTTAAACCTAAATTTTTATTGCAGTTTTTTGAAGGAATAACATGCTGTGGATCGCCATAAAAATTTATTAGTCTTTTTAAGGCAATCTTGTTGTTTTTATCTAAATTTAATAAATTAAAAACTAAATAAGAAATTTTTTCATGAGTTTTTTTTAATTTAAAATCTTGGTTAGTTTCAACAATTTCTTTAAGTTGTTGACATCTAGTCTGCGTAAGGAATTCAATAAGACTTAATATATCATTTTCAAAAATCAACGGCAATAATTTTTCATCGATGCCAGAATTTTTGGTTGCCAAAATTAATGTTACTTTCGACCAATCTTCGAAGGCAACTATTTTTAAAAAATTGTCGAGAATTTTTTGTTTATTTTCGAATGAGTCAATGAGCACAAAAAAAATATTAAATATTAAAAATATAACTATATATTGGATAACAATTATTTGTTAAATTTTTCAAAAAACAATAAAAATTATATTCATGAATAATATTTTTACATCTGAAAAATTACTTCCAGTTCATAAAAGATTTGATTTGGTTTTTCACAAAGGTAAAGGCGTCTATCTTTATACAGAAAAATCTAAATATCTGGATTTTGGTGCTGGAATAGCGGTAAATGCGCTCGGACATTGTCATAAAAAAATGGTCAAAGCCATTACGAAGCAAGCAAAAAAAATGTGGCATGTGTCGAATATTTATAACACATTAGAGCTTAATAATTATGCAGAAAAGCTTGTCAAAGCTAGCGATTTTGCCGATTATACTTTTTTCTGTAATTCCGGAGCTGAAAGTATTGAATGCGCGATTAAAATGATTCGCCGACATTTTTATGTAAAAAATCAAAGTCAAAAAAATCGTATTATAACTTTTACTGGAGCATTCCACGGTAGAACAATAGCGACAATTTCGGCCGCTTCAAAGCCAAAATATCTTGAAGGTTTTGGGCCGAAATTAGAAGGTTTTGATAATGTTGAATTTGGTAATATAGAAGCGGTTAAGAATGCGATAAATCAAAATACCGCGGGCATATTAATAGAGCCAATTCAGGGTGAAGAAGGAATTAGAGTTTCTGATAAAAATTTTATAAAAAATTTAAGAAAATTATGTGACGAACATGACTTATTGCTTGCTTTTGATGAAGTGCAATGCGGTATGGGTCGTACCGGAAAACTTTTTGCTCATCAATTTTATGAAACCAAGCCCGACATAGTTTCAACCGCTAAAGCAATTGCTGGCGGATTTCCACTTGGAGCGTGCTTAGCAACAAAAAATTCAGCATCAGGCATGACTTTTGGAGTTCATGGCACAACATACGGAGGCAACCCCTTAGCTATGGCGGTAGCCAATGCAGTTTTAGATGAAATGCTTAAAAAAAATTT
>Ga0049085_10000756_pt1 | contig 12702 bp, 13 predicted proteins | sample GreLakmeSU08MSRF_FD_66721 | JGI IMG/M metagenome (GOLD analysis project Ga0049085, IMG submission 66721) | Freshwater lentic microbial communities from great Laurentian Lakes, MI, USA - Great Lakes metaG SU08MSRF | ecosystem: Environmental > Aquatic > Freshwater > Lake | place: Great Lakes... | reverse complement strand
CCGTCGGGCTAAGTTTCTTGAGGGGCACTGTGCCCGCGTAACCGGCGACTTTACGAAGCTGCGGTTCGCGTACGCCCTCCTCGCGGAGCATGCGGCGAGCCGTCGAGGCGCGATCCACCGACAGGTCCCACGCCGTGTAGTCGGGCTTGGGCGATTGATAATTCTTTTCCGTGTGACCTTCGAGTTCCAGCTCGGTGGTGGGATAGCGGGCAAGCTGCCACGCGACGGTCTTGAAGACGAACTTGCCGTATGAGGTGAGCTCGGAGCCGTCCTTCTCGAAGAGCGGGTGGGCGGGGTTATCGAAGAAATCGATGAGTATGCCCTCGGAGCTGAGCGAAATCTCGACCGTCTTCATGTCGCGATATTCGGGGCTCTGGATGAACGCGCGAACCATCTCATCCTGGATTCGTTGGATGAGCTGGTTGTCCAACGGGATGGCCGAGGCATTCTCGAAGAGCGATTTCCGAGTCTTGATGAGGTCGGATTGGCCGCCTTGATCGCCTTCCAGTATGATGGCGCCTCGCTGCATCATGCCGGGGGACTCTTTCGTCTGGATCAGATAACGGCTTTTGAAATAGGCCGCGACCTCGCCTTTGATCTTTTCGTCCTGGCTCAGAATCCAGAGCACCATGAAAAGCGCCATCATCGCGGTCACAAAGTCCGCGTACGCTACTTTCCATGCACCACCGCCGCCTGCTGCCATAAATCAGTTCTCCAGTTGGGTTGTGGGTTTACTTCAACGTCTTGAGCATCGTCTCGAGTTCGCCCGAGGTGGGGCGCACATCTTCTTCCAGCGTGCGGCGGCCGACCTCGGCGGCGACCAGCGGCGGGAGGCCGTTGGCGAACGCGACCACAGAGACTTTGATGCACTTGAGATAAGCCATCTCAGCGTGGCCGTTGAATTCGATATTCGTCGCCATCGGTCCGAGGACGGCATACGCGGCGAAAATCCCCAGGAATGTGCCGGTGAGCGCCGAGGCGATACCGCCGCCGACCTCGGTGACAGGGCCGCCGATCTTGCCCATGACCAGCACGATGCCGAGCACTGCCGCGACGATGCCGAAGGCGGGCATCGAGTCGCCGAGCTTATTGATGATGATCACGGGGGCGTGGTGTTCCTCGTGCATCGTGTGGAGCGTGCTTGCCATCAACGGCTCGAGCTGGTCGGGCTTGATGCGGCCGTCGACGATCGGCTTGAGGCCGTCAGAGAGGAACTCCACCGCGTGGTGGTTGGAGTGGAACTTGGGGTATTTCTTGAAGAGGCTGCTGCCCTGCGGGTTCATCACGTGCTCTTCCAGCGCGATCATGCCGCCGCGGCGGCCGAGCAGGAACAGCTCATAGAGACATTTGAAAAGCTCTTCGTAATCGGCCTTCTTGTACGGCGCGCCTTTCAGCGTCCCGAGCGAGGCGTGGACGAGGCCCTTGAGCACCTTAATCGGCGACATGATGAGCACGGTGCCGATGGCGAGGCCGACCAGCGGCACGATTTCGCCGATGTGGAACAGCTCACCCAACCTGCCGCCGCCGTGCGTGAAGCCCCAAATCACGCAACCGGTCAAAATGACTAATCCAGCAATGACTAACATAATTTTGCTCCGTTCAGGTTTCTCACACTTTTTCTTTTCGTTGCAAATAGGCCCGCAGCGAGATGATCGCCTCGGTATGAATCTGGCAGACGCGCGACTCGCTGACCTTGAGCAGTTGGGCGATATCCTTCAGCCGCAACTCCTCGTAATAGAACAACGAGAGCACCTTCTTGTGATTCGCCGGCATCTGTACTAGCCGATCGCGGATGAGCGCCTGCAAATCGCGGGTGTTCGTGCGTTCGTCCGGCCCGACCTGCGTGATATCCTCCACCTGAATGCCGCCGGAATATTCCTCATCCTCGTCCATCGCTTGATCGAGCGGCACGAAGACCACCGGGCGCAAATCGTCGAGTAGCGTGTGATATTCGTCGAGGCTCATGCCGAGCTTCTCGGCAATCTCTTCCTCGGCGGGCTGGCGCTGCACCTCTTCGCTGAGCGCCTGAATGGCGCGTTCGAGCTCTTTGCGCTTCGAGATGACGGAGCGGGTGAGCGGCTGGGAGCGACGCAGCTCATCGAGAATCGAACCGCGGATGCGTATCCGGCAATAGACCTCGAACGCCACGCCGAGCGTGGGATTGAAAGTGCGCGAGGCTTGAATCACCGCCATCGAAGCGATGCTCTTGAGATCCTCGATGTCCACCGCCGCGCGGACAATCGGCGCGAAACGGTGGGCCATCTGCGCGATGATCGTCGCGTAGTTCTGCAACAACTCTTCCTCGCTGATCTCCAGCGGGGAAGCTTTCTGGTAGGTGCTGTACACCTTCGAAGAAAGCCCGGCAGAGGCGCCGCCGTCGGCGCTGACCGGATCCAAGTTGTTCTGTTTCGAACTCATTTAAATTATTTCGACCCCGCCGGTTTCGTCGCGGCGGCTGCTGCGGTCTCTTGTGCGGTCGCCGCCGCTGCGGCTTCGGCTTGTGCGCGCTCCAACTGCGCCTGCTCCAAGCCGCTCGTCCAGAGCTTCAGCCACCAGTGGCCGACCACCGCAAACACCACCGCGGCCATCGTGGCGTGGATGAGGCTCCGATCTGCCGCTTTCTCCAGCAGCAGGCTCACGCCCAAGACTAGCACAAACCCTGCCGTTCCCGCCATCACGACTGCAAATCGCATATCGACTGTTCCATCAGTTGACCGTCATTAAAAATCGCAAACATCGTCCGCTCAATCCGCCACTTGCACCAGGCCCACCGAGGCCCGTGTCCGCGCGAGCATCGCGGCGGCCGCGGTCGGTGCGTCGGGCACAACGGCTTTCGCATCGGCATTCAAAGTGAAGCCGGGGATGTTCTGCAAAAGGGTGACCAAGTATTCTGCCTTCATTACGTGGCGCGCGGTGATCTGCGCCGCCTCGCTCTTCGCCGGCATATCTGGCCCGAAGAAATGGAAGGCGATGGCCAAACCGTGTACGTTCATTACCGCCACTCCTTGGTACGCATCTGACACGGTGTGATCGAGCGTGAAGTAGCGCGGGTCGGATTGCGGCCCAAGCAGGCTTATCAGCTTGGTGGAAGTGGAGGCGAGAGTGGAGTTGCTACCGGTGGAATGCTGGCCCAGCAAGTATGCGGCCGCACCATTTTTGCTCTCGCGACTGTGGGCGAGCGACAACGGCTGGAAGGCGCCTTCGACCTTCAGTAGCGCATACGGATTGGAAGTATCCTTGAGCAACTCGGGCTTCATCACGGTGGCCTTGAACTGGCCGGCATCAGTCACCACGCGGAATTGTTTGCCGGAGGCGACGAGTTGCCGACTGGTCACGATGAAGCCATCGGCAGAGAGGAAGAAGCCGGTGGCCTGCCGTTTCACAACGAAGTCTTTCCCGGAGTCTGTCACGAAGGGCTGCGGGCTGTCCCACTGTTTGGGCGTTGATTTCGGTGTGAAGCTGGCGAGAAGCTGCTGGCCAAGAGCGGTGATTTCTTTGCCGCGCGAATCGAGCCGGAGAGATCTCGCGAGCAGGTCACGGCTGGTGATGGCTTCCTTGAGTCCCTGCCGCGCGGCGAGTTCCCACCATTTGTGCGCTTCGGAAAGATTCTCAATGACGCCGCGCCCTTCGTAGTAGCAGAGGCCGAGGTTGTATTGAGATTGCGCGTGGCCGTGCTCGGCCGCTTCCTGATACAGCTTCGCCGCAGCGCCCCAATCGCGCGCGCCGCCGAGACCTTGCTCCCGGAGGATAGCCATATTGTAGAGGGCATCCATGTAACCAAGCAGAGAGGCTTTCTGATACCACTCCAATGCCTTGTTCGCGTCCGCCGTGCCGCCAAGACCTTCCTGATGCTGAAAACCGAGCGCGTGCATCGCTGGCGCGTAGCGGTGTTCGGCGGCTTTCACGAACCACTCCCGCGCCGCGGCGTGGTTGGAAGGGGCGAAGACTCCGGCGCTTTCCAGCAACCCGAGACTGTAATAGGCCTGCACCACGCCTTGATCGGCAGCTTTCTGGAGGAAAACCCGGGCGACCTTTGGGTCAGGCACCGTGCCGGAGCCGGTCTGGTATTTCTTCCCGAGGTAATATTGCGCGTAGGGATGACCTTGCTTGGCGGCTTTCGCATACCATTCGAGGGCTTTGGCGGAATCGGAAGGGCCGACGAGACCGTTGTCGTAAAGATAGGCGAGGTTCGCTTGCGCGGGCGCGTAGCCTTGTTTGGCGGCTTCTAAATACCACTTCTCGGCTCGATCGTGGTTGGGTTTGCCCGCACGGCCTTGCTGCGCAGCCAAGCCCAGATTGTACGAGGCCCACGCCTGACCGCTCGCGGCTTTGGTGATGAGCTCTTTTTCCAGCGCCGCCCAATCCAGCTCGACCGGCGCAGCAGGAACGCTGGCCGTCGCCGGGGTGGCGGCGGGCAATGGCGCGCAGGCCGCATCGCCCTCCGCTCCGGCAAAGCCGGCGCAGGACAGGGCGAGGAGCCCGAGCAGTCGTTTCAAATCAAGCAACCGCATTGGTCTATGTTTGGTGTTTGAAACCTTGATGCACAGCCCGGTTTCAAGTCACACAGGGAACTCGCAAAGCAGTTCTCAAGCCAACCGCTTCACTCGCTCCTCCTTCCTGCCACCGCTTTTACAAAGCGGCTTTGGGGCCAGCTCGTCTTCCGCGCTGTGGCCGCAGGCCAGCAGGGCACGCAATGTGTTTCGAGTTTGTCGCGTCGTCAATGGCTGGTATGCCACACGCTTTGCGATGGAACTAGTTGCTAGAGGTAAGTTGCGGCAGGTCGCGTCGAAGCCGGTCGTGGACATGGCAGTTTCTGCCAACCGTGGCGTTGTCGGTGGGAGTGTTACGTGGGTTTCCTAGAAAACGCGTAAATGGCACAAGTTGTGCTTGGCCGACCGGTATGATTGATGGGTTGTTCGCTGGCGTGAATTATCAGGGCACAAAAAAGATGCTCGATGCGACCGTGCTTCGTCACGAGGCGATCTCGAGTAATTTGGCCAATATCGAGACGCCGCATTACAAGCGGATCGATCTCAATCCCAACTTCGCTTCCGACCTCAGCGGCGCCATCAAATCTCAGAGTCGCGGTAGCGTGGAGAATCTTCGTCCGACGGTGGGCATGGATTTCAAAGCCATCGCGCAGAGTCTCGACGGCAACACGGTGCAGCTCGAGAGCGAGCTCCTTCATCTGCAGGACAACACGTTGGCGCACCAGATGCAGACGCAGCTCATCACTGGCTCTCTCCAGAAACTTCGTTACGCCATTAGCGCGCGCGCCATATGATGAAACTCCTCACAGGTGTTGAAAGCGCGGCCTCCGCTATCCAAGCGGAGAAGGTTCGCTTGGAAGTCATCGCGCAGAACATCGCCAACGCGAACACCACGCGCGGTATCGATGGCAAGCCGTACCAGCGCCAGACGGTTCGTTTCGAGACGGTCATGAACCAGCAGTTCGGCATGCAGAATTCCGATGCCACGAAGATGGTCAAAGTGGCAGGCATTGAGAAGGACAACCGGCCTTTCGTGCAGGTTTATCAGCCGGGTCATCCCGATGCGAATGGCGATGGAATGGTCGCTTATCCGAACGTCAACATTCACGAGGAGATGGCCGATATGATTGCCGCCTCGCGCTCGATGGAGGCCAGCTTGGCCATCGTCCGCAACGCGCGCCACATGGCGCTGCAAACCCTTTCGCTCGGCAAACGTTGATTTAGTCCATGCTACCCATCGCCGCCATCGCCAGCCAGTCGTTGCCGCAGTTCGCCGCGCTTCAGATGCGCCCGGACATGCTCGCGCAGCAGGCGGGCATGCGCGCGCAGAACCTCATCTCGCCTGCCGAGATGGGCGGAATCAACGGCGCGACCGCGACGAATCCCGCGCAGGCGGCCTCGATTCCCGGCGGCTTCGGCAATGTTCTCGATAACTTCGTTAATCAGGTTAACGACAAGCAACTGCAGGCCACCGAGTCTGTCACCGGCCTGCTCGCCGGCCAGAACGTGCCGCTCCATCAGGCGATGATCGCGATGGAGGAAGCCAGCGTTTCCTTTCAGCTGATGGTCGAGGTCCGCAACAAGCTGCTCGAGGGCTATCAGGAACTGATGCGGATGCAGGTTTGATTTTGTCGAGTTTGTACCACGTTGAAAACTAGGGATTAAGATAATGCAGGCGTTGCAAGTAATGTTGGGACAATTGGCCGAGATCTGGAAACAGCTCGGCCTGAATCAAAAGGTCATCATCGTCGCCTCCGGCCTCGCCGTAGCCGTCGGCCTCGCCGCCGTGATGTTCTTTTCCAGCCGCCCGGATTACGCCCTGCTTTATGGCAGGCTCGATTCCGCCGAGGCCGGCAAGATCATCGCCGCGCTCGATGAGGCCAAGACGCCTTATCAGGCCGGTCAGGGCGGCGGCGCTATTTATGTGCCGCGCGACAAAGTGCACGTCACCCGCATGAGCCTCGCCGCGAAGGGCCTGCCCAAGAGCGACGGCGTGGGCTACGAGATTTTCGACAAGCCTTCGTTCGGTATGTCTGACTTCGTGCAGCGCGCCAATTACCTCCGCGCCCTGCAAGGCGAGCTGGCTCGCACCATCTCGCAAATCGAGGGCGTCGAGTCCTCGCGCGTGATGATTGTCGCGCCGGAGAATCGTCTCATCGTCGATCCGAACAAGAAGCCGACCGCCTCCGTTTTCGTGAAGCTCCGCGGCATTGGGCGTCTCGAGCAGCAGCAGGTTGGGGCCATCCGATTCCTCGTCGCCAGCTCCGTCGAAGGCCTCAAGCCGAACCACGTCTCCGTGGTGGATAATTTCGGCAATGCTCTCTCGGAGAGCGACGACGACGGCTCGCTCACGGCGCTCACTTCCAGCCAGCTTTCCGCCCGTCGCAACCTCGAGAAATATCTCTCCAGCAAAGTCGAGAGCCTGCTCGAGAAAGTCGTCGGTCCCGGCCAAGCCATTGTGCGCGTTTCCGCTGAGGTGAACCACGATCAAGTCAATCGCAGCAGCGAGTTTTTCGATCCCAAAGGCGCGGTCGAACGGATGACGCGCAGTCAGGAAGAGACTTCGAAGACGGCCAATCCCAATGCTGCCGGCACGCCGGGCACGACCACGAACGCCAACACCGACACCAACACCGTTTCTTCTGCTTCGCTCAACGCAACCGAGTTGATCAAGCGCGATAACACCAAGGAATACGCCATCAGTCGCGCGACGACGAACGTCATCCAGATTGCTGGCGAGGTGAAGCGCATCACTGCCGCCGTCTTCGTCAACAAGGTCACTGATGCCACTGGTAAACGTGTCGACCGCACCACCGAAGAGGTCGAGAAGCTTCGCCGCGCCGTTCAGAACGCGCTCGGCATGAGCGTCGGTCAGGACGCCACGCGCCGCGATGAAATCACGCTCGAAGAGGTCGTCTTCAACGATGTCGCCGCCACACAGCTCACCGAGAAGTTCGAGAAGGATAATCGCACGCAACTTTACTGGGAGATTTCGAAGAACGTCATGTACGGCCTGCTCGCCCTCGGCTCCCTATTCCTCTTCTGGAAGCTCGCCCAGCGTTCTGCGGCCGAGCTGATTCCCACCGGCGTGCCAGTCGGTCAGCTTCTCGGCGGCCAGTTCGTTTATCAAGGTGCCGGTGACGGTGGAATGGTGATGGCCGGCATGGGCGCAGCCGGTGCCGCGGGCGGAGCTGCTCCGGCCGAAGGCGAGGCTTCGGACAAGAAAGAGGAATCTGATGAGGACGACGTGGAAATCGTGAAAGCGAAGAAGCAAAAGCTGGTGATGGACTTCGGTCTATCCGCGGCCCGCCCCGAACGCGTCACCATCGAAGTATTGAAGGATTTGATTAGGGACAACCCGAACAAGATGACCTCGGCCGCCCGTAACTGGCTCTCCAACAAGGATGGTAGATAACGGATCGGACGCCCAATATTTAGAAGGAACCTGCAATGCCGCCCGATAACACGCCACGAGAACAGCCGAAGCTAAAGCCGCCGGGTTTAACGCCGACACAGAAGTTAGCGGCTCTGATGATTCTGCTCGGCGAAGAAACCGCCAGCATTATGCTCAAGACCTTTGATGATAACGAGCGTGAGTTGATCTCCGCCGAAATGTCGAACCTGCCGATGCTCAACCTCGAGCAGCAGACGATCGTGTTGCAGGAGTTCACCGAGATGGCGTTGCAGGCGAACTCCGCTCTCGTCGGCTCGGTGGATTACACGCGCAACGTACTCGAGAAATCCGTCGGCCTCTTCAAGGCCGCCGAGATCATCGGCCGCGTCGGCACCAAGCGCACCTCCGTCGCCGCGATGCAGCAACTCATCGACCTCGATGCCAACGGCATCTGCAACCTTCTCAAAGAAGAGCAGCCGCAGACCATCGCGCTGGTCGTCAGCTATCTCTCCGCGCAAAAAGGCTCCGAGGTGTTGATGCTCTTGCCCGAGACCGTTCGCGAGCAGGTCATCGAGCGCCTCGCCACGCTTGCTTCCACGCCCATCGAGGTTGTTGAAACCGTTGGCGAAGTGCTTTCCAAGAAGATTGGCCAGAAGCTCACCCGCGCGTTGAACCAGACTGGCGGCGTGAAATCCGCCGCGGCCGTTCTCAATGCGATGGGCAAAGAACAGCGCCAAACCATCATCAACAAGATGGACGAGCGCACGCCGGATCTCGTGCGTGCCATCCGGATGAAGATGTTCACCTTCGACGATCTTCAGACGCTCGATCCGAAGTCGCTTCAGAAAGTCATGCGCGAGGTGGATGCCGCCAAACTCGCCGTCGCCCTCTCCGCCGCCACCGAGTCGCTCCGCAAGTCGATGTTGGGATCACTCTCGAAGCGCGCCGCCGAGACCGTCATGGACGAGATCAGCAACATGGGCAAAACCAGTTTGCGCGAAGTCGAGTCCTGCCAGGACAGCATTATCGACATCGTGCGCAAACTCGAGGCCGACGGCGAAATCAGCTTGGAAGCCAATTAATTTATGGTCAAAGCCAGAGAAAACATTGTCACCTTTGCACCGCTGCGAGACATCCGTCTCGCCAGCGCCAAAGCCGCCGAGCAAATCCGCCATTCTGAGCCGGGCATTCCCGAGGCCGCCGTGCAGGAGCGCGAGCAGGCCGCCCACGACCGCGGTCTCGAGGAAGGTCGCCACGAGAGTGAGGCCGGGATTCCCGCACGCGTCGAGCAGGCTCGCTGTGAATGGGAGACCAGCGCCCAAGCCGAAGCCATCCGCCGCCTCGGCCAGCTCGAGCAATCCATCCCCGCGCAGATTTCCGATAAGCTCAGGTTGCTCGAGGAACACCTCGTCGTGCTCGCCACCGAGACCGCCATCAAGCTCGTGAACGGTTTGCCCATCGATGTCCCGATGGTCGAGGCCGCCGTGCGCGAAGCGCTCGCGCTCGTCGAGCAGAATGGCGAGGTCACCATTTTCATCAATCCCGACGATCTCGCGTTGCTCAGGGATGGCGACTCCGTGCTGCTCGTTCCCGCGCCGCACGCGCGCAAACTGCATTTCATCGTCAACCCGCAGCTCAGCCGCGGTGGTTGTCTCGTCGAGACCACCCACGGCATGATTGATGCCCAACGCGAAACGCGCATCGAACTGCTGCGCCGCGCCATTAGCGAATGATTCACCTCCTCGAAAACAGTGCCAGCTCCGCGCCTTCCAGCATTCAGCAGGCGCGCTCCCGGTTGCTGACCTCGCGTCTCGTCGAGAACCGCGGCCGCGTCACGCAGATGATTGGCCTCGTCATCGAATCGCAAGGGCCGGTCGCCGCCGTCGGCGAAATCTGCCGCATCGAATCCGGCGCGCCCGGCAGCGGAGTGCTCGCGGAGGTTGTTGGTTTCCGGAACCAGAATTTGTTGCTGATGCCGCTGGCTGAAATGCACGGCATCTATCCCGGCGCGGAAGTGGTGGCCACTGGCCATTCCTTGCGCGTGCCGGTGGGCGATGCACTGCTCGGTCGCGTGATTGATGGAATGGGCCATCCGCTCGATGACAAAGGTGAACTCGAACGGCTGCCGTTGGCTGAACTCGATCTCAGCGCGCCGCATCCGCTGAAGCGCGAACGCATCTCGAAAGTTTTCCAGACCGGCATCAAAGCGATCGACACATTCGTGCCGATGGGCCGCGGTCAGCGTCTCGGCATCTTCGCCGGTTCGGGCGTCGGGAAGTCCACGCTGCTCGGCATGATGGCGAGCAAAGCCGAGGCGGATGTGAACGTGATCGCGCTGATTGGTGAGCGTGGTCGCGAGGTGCGCGAGTTTTTGGAGAAGGATTTGGACGAGGCCGGCCGGCGCAAGTCAGTGGTGGTCGTCGCCACATCGAACGAGCCGGCTTTGATGCGCGTGAAGGGAACGTTCCTCGCGATGACCATCGCCGAATATTTCCGTGCGCAGGGCAAAAATGTCCTGTTGATGATGGACTCGATCACGCGCTTCGCGATGGCGCAGCGGGAGATCGGCCTCGCGGTGGGCGAACCGCCGTCGGCACGCGGCTACACGCCGAGCGTTTTCTCGATGCTGCCGCAGTTGCTCGAGCGCGCGGGCACGAGCGACAAAGGTTCGATCACGGGACTTTTTACTGTGTTGGTCGAAGGCGACGACATGAACGACCCGATCGCCGACGCGTCGCGCTCGGTGCTCGACGGCCACTTGGTGCTCTCGCGTGATTTGGCGCATCAGAACCATTATCCGGCGATTGACGTGCTGGGCAGCGTGAGCCGTCTGGCGCGCGATTTGCTGAGTCCTCAAGAATTGGATGTGGCAGGCCGCGCCCGCGAAAATCTGGCGGTGTACCGCAAGAATCAGGATCTGATCACGATTGGAGCCTACGCCGCGGGCAGCAATCCGGCTGTGGATCAATCCATTCGCGTGCAGAAGCCGCTGATGGATTTTCTGCGACAGGATGTCGGCACCGCCCATTCTCGCTCCGAGAGTTGGCAGGGTCTGGGGCGCGTGATGACGCCGCCCGTTGCAGCCGTTACGGCGACTCCAACTGGCGCCGAGCGTAAACGAATATTGCCGGCGCGTAGTCCGATTTGAATTGTATGAAACCGTTTCAGTTCTCACTGCAAGCCGTCGCCACCGTTCGCGAGAACGAGGAGACCCGCGCCCGGGAAGCTTACGCTCACGCCGTGCGTCTGCATCGGCAGGTTGTCGTCAAGCAGCAGGAGATTGAAGGCGGCATTCAGGAAAATCTCGCCGAGTGCGGCCAAGCTTTCGATCAAGGCGCGAATGCGGAGAAGGTCGTGCATATCCAGGCGATACTTCGGGTGTTGCGTGCGCGGCTCAAAGAGTTCAGCGAGGATGTTGCGCGTTTGCAGCGTGCGGTGGATGAGAAGTGGCGCCAGTTGGTTCTCGCGCGGCAACGCCGTGAAGTGGTGGGCAAAGTCCACGACCGCCAGCTCGCCGCGCACGAGGCCGAGGCCGTCCGCACGGATCAGCTTAGTATGGACGAGATGGCCGCTCTACGTGGGGCTGGCGCGTTGGCATACAAGGGAACATAATACCGTATGCAATTTCTTAAATCAGGTTTGTTCGTGGCGATTCTTGGCACGGTCGTTTTCTCGGGCTCGCTCCTCGGATTTTATTCCATGTCCAAGTCCAAGCTTGTTCCCGAGATCAAGCTGCCGCCCAAAGCGGTGGTCGTGAAGGCGACCAATGGCCCCGTCACGCTCGAGAAGCTCGCCTTGGCGCCGCACGAAGATCCTGCGGTCATCGCGAAGCAAGAGGAAGAGCGCAGGCAGGAGGAGGACAAAGCGCGCGCCGAGAAGGACAAAGCGCTCGCCAATCTCGTCACTGCTGGCGAGCCGGGCAGTCTCAGTTTTAACAATCCCGACGTCTTAAAATTGCAGGATGAGTTGCGCCGTCAGAACGCCGCTCTCTCCACGCGTGAACAGGAGTTGCGCAATCTCGAGAGCGAGCTGCGCCGCCAATTCGCCGAGTTCAGCGCCCTCAGCAACGCGCTCATCTCCACTAAAAATGAGATGTCGAAAGTTTGGTTGGATCAGATGGCCGCGCTCCGCACGGAGGAACGGGTCAAGTTCGCCGACATGGCGAAGATTTACACCAACATGCCGCCGTCCAGCGCCGTGATCGTCATCAAGTCGCTCGCGCCTGATGACATCGCCCGCGTTCTTCTCTTCATGACTGACAAGGATGTCGCCTCCATACTCGACACCATCACCAAGGACGGGCCCGACGGCCCCAAGCTGGTCGCCGACATCACGCAGCGGTTCCGCAAGGTCTCGCGCAACTTGATTGAACCCAAGTTGCCCGACCTGAAGGGCCCGCCTGCGCCCCCTAAAAAATGAACGCGGCCACGACCAATCCCGTCCGTCCCAGCCACAATCCAATCGCTGTCGAACCGGCCGATCGCTCGGCTGGGGAAGCGCCAGCGGGTGATTCCTTCGCGGCTCTGCTTGGCCGCACGCAGACCCCTTTCGTTGCAATCCGTCCGAGTGTCCTCGGAAAAGATCAAGCCTTCGCCCGTCGCGACGGCGCCAAACCGAGCGCACGCGAGGAAGTTTTCCAGTCGCTAAAACAATCCGGCACACGCCGCGGAACTGCCCAGCCTGCGCGCGCAGAGCAGGGGGAACGTTCCGTGCAATCCGAGAAAGCTGCGAAACAGGCGTCCTCCGGAAAGGGCAAACGAGCAGAGGGCCTCACGGACGATGTTGCCGAGGAATCGCAATCCGAGATTCAAGAGGCGC
>Ga0049085_10000750_pt1 | contig 12723 bp, 9 predicted proteins | sample GreLakmeSU08MSRF_FD_66721 | JGI IMG/M metagenome (GOLD analysis project Ga0049085, IMG submission 66721) | Freshwater lentic microbial communities from great Laurentian Lakes, MI, USA - Great Lakes metaG SU08MSRF | ecosystem: Environmental > Aquatic > Freshwater > Lake | place: Great Lakes... | reverse complement strand
CGAAGAAGAAGTAATCCAAATCGAGGACAGGAGGGCACGTGGGCACGAGGGACGGAGAGAGGCAGTGTAAAGGTTAGAGACAGCGCTCAAGGGGAGACCGGAAACCGGATGATTGGCTGGGAGATACATTTTTAGGTCTCGGGTCTCAGGTGACCGGGTATCGGCTACGGGTTGTCAGGTTCGGGTACGGGTACGGGTCCTGAACCTGTACCTGGTGCCGAACACCTGAACCCGGGACCTGACGGCCGAGACCCGGGACCTGAGAATGATTTCCCAGTTTCCGGTTTCCCTTTGAGCCAGTAAATCGTTTCGGATGGCGGGGTAGGCGTGGCGTGAGTTGCCGCCTGCCCTTTTCTTATAACTATCGATATTTTCTATACCCCTATCGGTCAGGCTGGGCTTGACCTTGTTCCCAGCCATGGGGTTTATTCGACCCATGCGTCTTCTCTCCTGCCTCGCTTTAGTCCTCACCTCCGCCGTCCTGCCCTCGCAGGATTTTGACTTCAAAGGAGTCCCCGCCGACTACGCGATCGTGTTCGCGACCGCCAGTTCGCGCGGACTGAAGATCAGCGACTCGCCGGAGGCCAAGGCCTTCAAGGCCCGTATGGAAAAAGCCGTCGCCGGACTCGACCCCAGCGCCAAAGACAGCAAGGAGATGCAAGAGGCGATCAAGCTCGCGACGGGTATCGACCTAGAGTCCCCGGACAACCGGCTCGCCGGCGGAGTCTCCCTTGGTGCCGGCGACGATGAGCGCGGCGGACTGATCATCCGGGCGCGCCATGATAGCAAAAAGCTTTCGGCACACGCCATCGCCAAGAAGGTCAGCACCGTGCAGGCCGGCGCAACCAAGGGCTGGAATGGCCAAGAACTCCTGGCATCCCTGGGCGGCGAATTCGCCAAGGTGGCCAACGATTTCCCGACGACCGCCACCGCCCCCGGTGCGCCGGCGTCCGAACCGATCGGCGTCTTCGACCTCGACGATAACACGCTCGTGATCGCCCAGCCCAAGGAAGCCGTGCGCATCATCGCCCTCCTCAAGGGCCAAGGCGCCTCCTACGCCCTTTCCCCCGCTTTACGCCCGCAGGTCAACGCCACCGGCCGTCCGTACGCCGTCTTCGCCATGAACGCCGCTAAACTGCCGGCCACCCCCGAACTCACTGATAGCGGATTCCAAGGTGCGGTCTTCGCAATGGGCGAAAACAGCGGCGACCAAATCATGAAGATCAGCGCGTTCTTCACTACCAAGGAGAAGGCTGCCCCGATGGCCATGCAGGCCCAAGGCATGCTCGCCATGGCGCCGATGATGCTCGCCGGAGATCCGACCAAGCCTGAGACCGCCGAAGACAAGGCCATGAAGGCCCTGGCGGCTGAATTCCTCGCCGGCATCCAGCCCGTCGAAGCCGCCGGCAATCAGGTCACCCTGACCGCCAAGTGGGAAACGCTAAAGCTTTTCGGCATGATCGAGAAAATCGTCGCGATCGGCGCGACCAAAGCGAAGTCCGCGCCGCAGCCAGCGGTGAAGTAAGCGAAGGCAAAGCCTTCGAGGGGATAGGTGAGCAAGGTGACATGGGGACACGGGAGAGACCGAACCTCGGGTGGCAGGTGGCAGCCTCAGGTGGCGGGTGGCGGGAGAGGTAGGGGCGCGACGGCGTCGCGACCGTGGAGCCAGGGCGGACGCGTCGCCGACGCGTCCCTACCCTGCTTCGCAGCAGACCCCCCAGCACCCATGCCAGCACGCGACGGCAAGTCGCGATGGCACAAAAAAGCCCCCGAGGTCGGGGGCTGATTCGTGAGGCCGGGGAGGATTACTTGCCGCCGCAGCAGCCGCCAGATTGGCCGTCCTTGTTGCAGCAACCGCAGGTGCCGAGGCACTCACCAGAACCACAACAGGCGAGGCAGCAGAAACCCTTGCGACCGACCCAGGCGAGGTAGAGGCCGGCGAGGACCATGACGATCACGATAGGATTCCAGATATTCATGATGAGCACGTTGACGAAGAAGATATTGAAGAGAATCGCGCCAGAAAGCACGACGCCCCAGCCTCGGGTGCACTTCACGATGAGCAGGAGGCCGGCAATAATCTCAAGGGCCTTAATGACGGTGAAATAGCTGGAGCCGGCCAGGCCAGTGAAGAATGCTGTGGTGAGTTTGACAGCTTCTTCACCATTGGGGGGCGGGGGCGCTGGCAGGAAAGACTTCAGGGCGGGCACGAAGTGAGAGACACCGAAGATAATGAACGCCACGCCAAGAAGGAGGGCGACGATGCTGGGGAGATTTTTCATAGTAAAGGCAGGTTAGCCCAAATGAGTGGGGTTGAAAGGGCTAACTTCAGAGGGCCTTGTGGGAGCCGTCGCAGAGCGCCCCCTTCTTGGAGTGCTTGCAGGCGCAGAAATAGACCGTGCCGTTGGTCTCAGCCTTGTAGGGCACCGGCGTGAAGGCGGAGCCTTTGTGGCCGCCGTCGCAGAAGGGCTGGTTCTTGCTGTTTCCACAAGAGCACCAGTAATAGGTCTTACCGGCTTCAACGAGCACAGGAATCGGCGACTTCTGAGGGATATGGGGGGTGGACATGGAGCGAGAGTATCGAGTTTAGAGTATGGAGTATAGAGGATTACTGTAACGATTTCAGGCAAGGTCGAAGAGGAGGGCTTCGAGTGGGCCAGTAGAGTTGAAAGCGAAGATTCCGGCGTCTTCTGATCTGACCGCATCGCCGGGCGAGAGTTTCACGCCGCCAATCTCGACCTCGCCCGCGATCAACTGGAACCACAGGCCCCTACCCGCCCGCAGGTCATGCGAGACCGTCCCTGCCGACTGGGTCTTCACGCGATACACATCCGCATCTTGGCTGATGTGCGCCGAGCCTTCACGTCCATCGTTCGAAATGATGAGCACCTTGGGCGCTTCAAGCTGCTCCGGCGTCGGCGTCCATTCGGCATAACGCGGCTTGAGGTTGGCCCGGTCCGGCATGATCCAGACTTGGATGAGATGGAGCCGTTCGGTCTTCGAGGGATTGAACTCACTGTGCTTCACGCCGCTACCCGCGCTCATGACCTGGATCTGACCTGGCTTGAGCTGCGCATGATTACCCATGCTGTCTTTGTGCTCGATGGCGCCCTCGAGCACGTAAGTGAAGATTTCCATGTCCTTATGAGCGTGCGCCGGGAAACCCATCCCCGGGGCCACGAGGTCTTGATTGATGACGCGCAACGACCGGAAGGCCATGTGGGCCGGGTCGTAATAATCCGCGAAACTGAAGCTGTGGCGGGCCACCAGCCAGCCGTGATCGGCGAAGCCGCGCTCATCCGATCGTCGCACCGTAAGGTTCATATTCCAGCAACTTGGGCCGAAAGACGCCGAAGTCCATCACCCCTCGATTTTCCCGACGGATTTAGTTTGAAAACACCCCCTCCGATTGGTCTATGCTGATATTTCGTGTCGGGCAGTGGCTCAACCTGGTAGAGCGCTGCTTTCGGGTAGCAGAGGCTGAGAGTTCAAATCTCTCCTGCCCGACCAATTTAAAGACCCCGGGGATGTTTCGACGTCCCCGGGGTCTCCTGCTTGGAGGTTGAAATCCCTGAGCCGGAGGTCTCTTTTATTGGTCTTACGGCGGAACACCCCTGCTCTGCCGGCTGTCCTATCCCCATGCCCTCCAAGGCCACCCTATTTCTTGGCGTTTTTGTCGGTGCCCTCTGTTCCGCCGAGCCGATCAACTTCAGCCGCCAGATCCGGCCGATCCTGTCCGAGAACTGTATCGCCTGCCACGGACCCGACGAGAAAGCCCGGAAGGGGAAGTTGCGCCTCGATGATGAGCAGGACGCCAAGCGCGACCGCAAGGGCGACTTCGTCATCCTGCCCGGCAAGCCCGAGCAGAGCGAACTCATCAAGCGTATCGAGTCGACCGACCCCGATGATGTCATGCCGCCGCCCAAGCAGCATAAGACGATTCCCGCCGCGCAGGTCGCCCTCCTCAAGCAATGGATCAAGCAAGGCGCCCCGTGGGGACGTCACTGGTCCTATGAGCCTGTCGCCCGTCCGTCCGTGCCGAAGAGCGGCGAAACCAATCCCGTCGACGCCTTCCTCGCCGACCGCCAAAAGAAAGAAGGCCTGACCTGGTCAGCTGAAGCGCCCAAGGCCATCCTCATCCGCCGCCTCGCGTTGGATATCACCGGCCTACCGCCGACGCCTACCGAGGTCGCCCAGCTCTCTGGTGCCAAGCACGCGGACATCGTCGCGCATTTCTTGGCCAAGCCTGCTTACGGCGAACACTGGGCCCGTCAGTGGCTCGACCTCGCCCGCTATGCCGACAGCGCCGGCTATCCCTCCGACCCGGGCCGAGTCATCTGGGCCTACCGCGACTGGGTCATCAAGGCCCTCAACCGGAATCAGCCTTACGACCAGTTCGTCATTGAGCAGATGGCCGGCGACCTGCTGCCCAAGCCGACCGAAGACCAGATCATTGCGACCGCCTTCCATCGCAACACGATGACCCAGAACGAAGGGGGCACGAGCGACGAAGAATTCCGTAACGCCGCCGTCATCGACCGCGTCAACACCACCTACGCCGTCTTCATGGGTACCACCATGGCCTGTGCTCAATGCCACACCCACAAATACGATCCGATCACGATCAACGAGTATTTCCGTTCCTACGCCTTCCTCAACCAGAGCGTCGATAGCGATAAACGCGACGAGTCTCCGCTCTATGAAATCTACCCACCCGGTGTGAAAGCGCAGCGCGAGCAGTGGGTCAAGGACGCCGTCGTCGCTGAGGCAGCCTTCAAAAAGCCGAACCCGACCTGGCTCGCCGGATACGACGCGTGGTTAGCCAAGGGACCGAAGCTCACCGATAAGTCACTCAAGGCCGCCCTCGATGCCCCCAAGGAAAAGCGCACGAAGGCCCAGGATAAGGTCCTCTCCGATTACTACGTCCGTAACGTCTCTCCGGCGACCAAGGCCGAACGCGACCTCGCCGACGGTCTCAAGAAACAAATCGCGGCATCCGCACCGGTCACCGTGCCGATCATGCAAGACCTCGCCGGTGAAAAACGTCGCAAGACCTTCATCCAGCTCCGTGGCAACTGGCAGGCCCTCGGCGACCAGGTCGACGAAGGCGTGCCGACGCACCTCGCCCGCTGGGACGACTCCGCACCCAAGAACCGTCTGGGCTTCGCGCACTGGATCACCAGTCGCGACAACCCTCTCACCGCCCGCGTGACGATGAATCGTCTCTGGGAGACCGTCTTCGGCGTCGGCATCGTGCGCTCGAGCGAAGAGTTCGGGAGCCAAGGCGACCTCCCATTCCATCCGGAACTGCTCGACTGGCTCGCCGCCGAATTCGTCGAGAGTGGCTGGGACACGAAGAAGATGCTCTCGCTCCTCTTGAATAGCCGTGCCTATCGCCAAACTTCGGCCGCCAGCAGCAAGCGCAACGAGCAGGACCCTGATAATCGTTTCCTAGCGCGTGGCCCACGCTTCCGCCCGTCCGGCGAAATGCTGCGCGACCAGGCTCTCGCCGTCAGCGGACTCATCAGCGCAAAAATGTACGGCGTACCCGTGCGTCCAATCCGGCCGAACATGGGCCTGAGTATCGCCTTCGGCGGCTCGGGGGACTGGGCGACAAGCACCGGCGAAGACCGCCACCGCCGCAGCCTCTACACCGACACGCGACGCAGCACTCCGTACCCGAGCTTCGCCACCTTCGACGCCCCGAACCGCGAGACCTGTGTCGTCCGCCGCGATCGCTCCAACACTCCCCTGCAGGCCTTCGTGACGCTCAACGATCCCGTCTTTGTCGAGACCAGCCAAGCCCTCGCCCGCCGTCTCCTCAAGGAAGGCGGCAACACTGATGAGTCGCGCTTGCGCCTCGCCTACGCGCTCTGCCTCTCCCGCGAACCCGACGCCAAGGAACTCGCTACACTGAAGACCCTGCTCGCCAAGTCTGTTGCGCAGTACAAGGCCGACGCCGCTCTCGCCCTCAAGATGGCGACCGAACCGCTTGGCCCGGCCGATAAAGGCGCCGACGTGCCCGCCCTCGCCGCCTGGACCGCCGTCAGCAGCGTCATCATGAACCTCGACGAGTTCCTCATGCGCCGCTGAGCCGAACACGCACCCTCCTTCCCCTTTCCGTCACATGAACCCACTCCGCGAAGCTCAGCTCAGCCTGCAGACCCGCCGCACTTTCCTCAGCAGCGTCGGCCAGTTCAGCCTGGGCGCCATCGCCCTCCACGCCCTGCAGACCGACGCCTTAGGCGCGCCCTCCGCGAACGATAATCCGCTCGCCCCTCGCAAGCCGCACTTCAAAGCCAAAGCCAAGCGCGTCATCTACCTACACATGTCGGGCGGACCGCCCAACCTCGACATCTTCGATCACAAGCCGGAGCTCGTGAAACGTAGCACCCAGGATTGCCCGGACTCTTTTCTCAAGGGCCGCACCTTCGCCTTCACCACCGGCGTGCCGAAACTCATGGGTACCCCGCGCACCTTCAAGCAATACGGTCAAGGCGGACTCTGGATGAGTGATGCCGTCCCGAACTTCCAGAAGATCGCCGACGACGTCACGATCGTGAAGGCGATGCATACGGATCAGTTCAATCACGCCCCTGCAGAACTCCTGCTCTTCACTGGCCATAACCGCCAAGGCCGTCCGTCGCTGGGATCGTGGGCCACCTATGGCCTAGGTACCGAGAACCAAGATCTCCCGGGCTTCGTCACCATGATCTCCAACGGCGTCCAGCCCAGCGGCGGCCAAGGCTGCTGGGGCTCCGGCTTCATCCCGTCGGTCTTCCAAGGCGTACAGTGCCGGAGCAAGGGCGACCCAGTCCTCTTCGCTAACGACCCGCCTGGCATGACCCGCGACCTCCGTCGCGCCACGCTCGATGCGCTCAAGGACCTCAACCAACGCCAGCAGGATGAACTCGGCCACGCCGAGACCGTCACCCGCATCGCCCAATACGAGCTCGCCTTCCGTATGCAGACCAGCGTGCCGGACGTCATGGATATCTCAAAGGAGAAGCCTGCGACGCTTGAGGCCTACGGCGCCAAGCCCGGCGAATCCAGTTTTGCCAACAACTGCCTCCTCGCCCGCCGGCTCGTCGAGAAAGGCGTGCGCTTCGTGCATCTCTTCGACTGGGGCTGGGATTTCCACGGCACCAACCCGAGGGAAGATATCCGCGACGGCCTCACCGCCAAGATGGCCGCGACCGATAAGCCCGTCGCCGCGCTCATCAACGACCTTAAGGAACGCGGCTTACTCGAAGACACCCTCATCGTCTGGGGTGGCGAATTCGGCCGGACCCCTTTTCGCGAAGGCCGTACCGCCAAGAGCGAAGTCCTTGGTCGCGACCACTACCCCGATTGCTTCTCGATCATGATGGCCGGCGGCGGCGTGAAGGGCGGCTTCCAGTTTGGCGAGACCGACGAGATGGGCTTCGGCGGCGTCAAGGACAAGGTTCACGTCCACGACCTCCAGGCCACCATCATGCACCTGCTAGGCTTCGACCACGAACGCCTTACTTATCGTTTCCAAGGCCGTGACTATCGCCTCACGGATGTTCATGGGCATGTCGTGAAGGAGATACTGGCGTAAGCGTGGAAGGGGACACTTGGGCAAGGTGACACGGGCACACGAAGAGACCGAACTTCGGGTGGCAGGTGGCAGCCTCAGGTGGCGGGTGGCGGGTACGGGTTATCGAGTTCAGGTACGGGTGCGGACCTGAGATCAAAATCCTGCCACCTGCCACCCGGGGCTGCCACCCGCCACCTGAGAGTGTATCTCGCGCAGCTTCTGAGCTATCATTCCGTGAACGAGGAACAAGGAACCAAGAACCTCTCACGGGTCACTTCCGCTTCCTTCATCATTCATCCTGCTTTCATCATCCATCCTCATGATGTGATTGAAACGACACGGGTCGTAATCCTGCCACTTTTGGAATTTGCGGTCTAGTCCTTTACTCATCCCCTAATATCTACCCATGCGTACCCTCTTCGCACTCGCGCTCTGCGCTTCCTTCGCCCACGCGGCTTATGAACCGCTCAACGATAAAAACCGCCCCACCGCCAGCGAGCCCGCGCTTTCTCCGGCTGGCACCGCCGCCGCCATCAAGGTCCCCGCAGGCTTCCGCGTCGAGCTAGTCGTCGGCGAGCCCAAGATCGTCCAGCCCATCGCCTACACGATTGATGACCGCGGCCGACTCTGGATTGTCGAGTGCACCAACTACCCGGCCAGCCCTGGCGAACCCAAGGACCGTATCCTCGTCCTCGAGGACACCAAGGGTACCGGCACCTTCGACAAGCAGACCGTCTTCTGGGACAAGGCCACCTTCTCCAGCGGCATCGCCGTCGGCTTCGGCGGCGTCTGGCTCGGCTCGCCTCCCAACCTACTCTTTATTCCAATCAAGGACGGCGACGAGCCCAAGCCCGCTGGTGAACCGCAGGTCATGCTGGATGGCTGGATGAGCAACGACACCCACGAGACGTTGAACGACTTCATCTGGGGTCCGGACGGTTGGCTCTACGGCACGCACGGGATCTTCAATCGCTCCCTCGTGGGTAAGCCTGGCACCCCGGCCAGCGAGCGCATCCTCGTCGAAGCCGCCGTCTGGCGCTTCCACCCGACGCGCAAGGTCTTCGAACGCTGGTGCGAAGGTGGCAGCAACCAGTGGGGCGTGGATTGGAACGACCACGGCGAAGCTTTCTTCGAGGCCTGCGTCATCCCGCACATGTGGCACGCCATCCAGGGCGCCCGCTACCAGCGTCAGGCCGGCACGCACCCAGACGTCCATACCTACGAAGACATCAAGACCATCGCTTGGGGCCGCTATGAGAAAGCCGCCTACGCTGGCGCGATGGTCTACCTCGGCGGCGCCTTCCCCGCTGAATGGCGCGACCAGTTCTTCTTCCATGACATCCACATGAACAAGATCCGGTGCGAGACGATGATCCCGACCGGCAGTGGTTATCGCAGCGAGAAGAAGGTCGATTTCGGTGTCAGCTCCGACCGCTGGTTCCGCGGTCTCTCCCCCCAATATGGTCCGGATGGCGGCGTCTTCATTAATGATTGGTACGATAAGGTCCCCTGCCACCAGCAGAAGCAATTCTCCGATCGCTCCAACGGCCGCATGTATAAGATCGTCACCGACGCCGTGAAGCCCGTGAAGGTCGACCTCGCCCAGCTTTCCGACGCCGAACTGGTCGCCCATCACCTCAACGCCAACGATTGGTACGTGCGCCACGCCCGCCGCCTCCTCCAGGAACGCGGCGCCAATGCGGCCACGACCGCCGCGCTCGAGAAGATTCTCTTCGAGAACCCCGACGACACCCGTCAGCTGCGCGCCCTCTGGACGCTGCAGGCTCAAGGCGCCCTCACCGAAGCCACCCTGCTCCGCACGCTGGAAGCCAGGAGCGCCGCCGTCCGCGGCTGGGCCATCACCTGCGCCGCTGAAGGCGGCAAGCCAACGGCGCCGATCTACGAACGCATCGTCCAACTCTGCCAGAAAGACCCTTCCCCCGTCGTGCGTCGTCGCATCGCTTCGGCCGCCCAGCGCCTGCCGCTGGCCGACCGCTGGAGCTGGCTCGAGCCCCTGGCGCAGCGTGCCGAGGACGTCGCTGACCAGAATATCCCGTTCCTGCTCTGGTATGCGCTGGAACCGGCGGTCGACGCCGATCCCGTCCGCGGACTCGCCCTCGCCCAGAAGACCCCCTTCGACAAACTCGCCAACTTCACCGCGCGTCGTCTCGCGACAGCGGCGGTCGAACCCGGAGCGAAAGGCGAACAGCTCGAAGTCCTGAGCCAGACGCTGCTCACCTCGAACGACAAGCTCCGCGCTACCTTCCTCATCGGCATCAAGGATGGTCTCGTCGGACAGAATCGCCTGAAGGAACCTGCCACGTGGCCCAAGGTTTACGCCGAACTCGCCAAGCACCCTTCAAATGAGGTCCGCAGCAGCGCCCGCCAGATTGCCGTGACCTTCGGCAACGCCTCGGCGTTGGATCAACTGCGCGCCACGCTCCTCAACCCCAAGGCACCCGTGCCTGAGCGCGCCCGCGTCCTCGCCAACCTCGCCCAGATTCGCGACCTTGAATCGCTTCCAGCCATCCTCGACCTCGCTAAAGCCGGCGCACTGCGCGGACCAGCGATCGTCGCCCTCGCTCAGTTCGACGACGCCCGGATCGCACCGCTCTTGATTCAATTCATCGTCGATGAAGACAAAGGCGTCCGCCCGCTCGCCCTCAATAACCTCGCCGGCCGCGCGGAAAGTTCCCGCGCCTTGCTCGCCGCTATCGATGCCGGTAAATTCAAGAAGGATGTCCTGAGCGCCCCGCTGGCCAGCAAGATTCGCGGCTTCAATGACGCCAAGATGAACGCTTGGCTCGAGAAGAACTGGGGTACGGTCAACGCCAGCTCCGAAGCCAAGGCCAAAGCCATCGCGAACTATAAGAAGTTCCTCGGTACGAACGCCATCCTAAGCGCCGACGTCAAACGCGGCCGCGATCTGTTCCGGGCCTCCTGCGCGGCCTGCCACCAGCTCTTCGGCACCGGCGGCGAGATCGGACCGCACCTGACTGGCGGCTACACCGACCTTGAATACATGCTGCAGAACATCATCGATCCCAACGCGGTCATCGGGTTGGACTACCAACTCGTCTACATCACGCTCAAGGACGGCTCCCTCCAGGCCGGTATCATCAGCGCCGAAAACGAATCCACACTGACCCTCAAGGCTCCTGGCGCTCCCGCACCCGTGGTCATCGCCAAGGACCAGATCAAAACCCGCGTCGTCAGCCCGAACTCTCTCATGCCCGAAGGCCTGCTCAACGGCATGGAAGAACCGGATGTCCGTAGCCTCTTCCTCTATCTCCGCCAAATCAGCGAACCTAAGTAATCACTCCCGATGAAAAATATCGCCCTCCTCCTCATCAGCCTGCTGGCCCTGCAGTTGCCGCTGCTGGCCGCCGACAAGAAGTTTGTCGTCATGATCGCCGGTAAACCGAGCCACGGTCCCGGCGCGCATGAGCACAACGCCGGCGTCCTACTCCTGGCGAAATGCTTACGTGAAGGCGCCGCCGACCTGGTCGAGGTGAAAACGCACCTGAATGGCGAATGGCCAGCCGATGACGTGATCGCCCGTGCTGACAGCATTCTGATCTACGCTGACGGCTACTCGTTCCATCCCGCCGTCCAGAAAGACCGACTCTCCCAGCTCGCCAAAGAGATGAAGCGCGGCTGCGGCTTCGTCACCCTCCACTGGGCGACCGAAGTCCTCAAAGACAAAGGCGGCGCGGAATTCCTCGAATGGATGGGCGGCTACTGCGAACCGTTCTGGTCCGTCAACCCGCACTGGCAGGCCGACTTCACCAAACTACCCGTCCATCCGATTGCCAACGGCGTCAGCCCTTTCACCACGCACGACGAATGGTATTTCCACATGCGCTTCAAGGACGGCATGAAATCCGTCGCCCCGATCCTGAGCGCGATTCCCCCGGTCAGCCTGAAACTTCCTGACGGCATGCGCTCCGGCAATGCCCACGTCCGCCAAGAAGTGGCGGACCGCCTCCCCCAGCACGTATCCTGGGCGACCGAACGGGCCGATGGTGGCCGTGGCTTCGGCTTCACCGGCGGTCACAACCACAAGAACTGGGGTAATGACGACCAGCGTAAAGTGGTCTTAAACGCCATTCTCTGGACCGCTAAGGCCGCCGTCCCCGCCATCGGCGTCCAATCCAAAGTCACCCCCGAAGAACTGCTCGCCAACCTTGACCCCAAGGGTAAGAAATGAACGCATCCCCATGCGTCTCATCGCCCTCCTGCTAGCGACCACTCTTTTCGCCGCCGACGCGCCGAAAGCCAAAGCCCCCGCCGCTCCGAAGCCGCCTGAACCGCCCGTCTACCTGACGGAAACGGAAGCCGCCGCCGTCAACACGGACTACAAGTTGCAGGGTGAATACGCCAATGCCAAGATGGGCGCGAACGTCATCGCCCTCGGCCAAGACGAGTTTCGTCTCGTGCTCTTCAAGGGCGGCCTGCCGGGCGCTGGCTGGGACGGCACCCCGAAGATCGAAGTCGATGGCAAGCGCGACGGCGAAGGTGTACTCTTCAAGGACAACATCGATTCCGCCACCCTCGCCGAGGGCATCTTGATCACCAAGAATAGCGGACTTAAATTAAAACGCACCATTCGCCACAGCCCGACCGAAGGCCTCGCCGCTCCCAAGGGTGCGACCATCCTCTTCGATGGACAGAACGCGGACGCCTTCGTCGACGGCAAGATCGACCCGCGCGGTTTCCTTGAAGCCAACACGAAGACCAAGCAGGCCTTCACCGACTTCAAGCTACACCTCGAATTCTTCCTGCCCTTCAAGCCCCTCGGCCGCGGCCAGGGTCGCGCCAACAGCGGCCTCTACCTGCAGCATCGCTACGAAGTCCAGGTCCTCGACAGCTTCGGCCTCAAGGGCCTCGATAATGAGTGCGGCGGCATCTATAAGAATGCCGCGCCCAAGGTGAACATGTGCTTCCCGCCCCTGCAGTGGCAGACCTACGACGTCGAGTTCACCGCCGCCAAGTTCGATAAAGACGGCAAGAAGACCGCCAACGCCGTCGTCACCGTCCGCCACAATGGCGTCACCGTTCACGACGGACTTGAGCTCAAGGGCGCGACCCCCGGTGGCGGCTTCAAGACCGAAGTCCCCGCTCCCGGCCCCTTCTACCTGCAAGGCCACGGCAACCCCGTC
>Ga0049085_10000748_pt1 | contig 12758 bp, 10 predicted proteins | sample GreLakmeSU08MSRF_FD_66721 | JGI IMG/M metagenome (GOLD analysis project Ga0049085, IMG submission 66721) | Freshwater lentic microbial communities from great Laurentian Lakes, MI, USA - Great Lakes metaG SU08MSRF | ecosystem: Environmental > Aquatic > Freshwater > Lake | place: Great Lakes... | reverse complement strand
ATAATCAATGGCCGCTTTCGCTTCTTGCTTTTCGCGTACGCCTCAATTGCAGCGATACTCACATACATCGGCGCAACAACATCGGTTGCGTCGAGCCCCCCGTCAAACCAGTTCGTATGAAAAACAGCACCCTCATAATGCAACGGCCGAGACGGGTCGTACGAACGAATCCATTTCGCGGTTGCGTCATGAACTTCGCCATAACCAGACTCGTTACCAATCGACCACATGATCACACAGGCATGATTTTTGTCGCGCTCCACCATTCGCGAGACGCGTGAAATCCAAGTTGAACGATAATTCGGGTCGTTGCACAAACTAGAAATCCATGCATGGCTCTCGACGTTCGCCTCGGCAACGACATAAAGTCCGAGCTCGTCGCAAATATCCAAAAACTTCGGATCATTCGGGTAGTGCGAGCAGCGAACCGCGTTGATGTTGTGTTGCTTCATTGCCAACACATCGGCACGCATATCTGCAACCGTCACGGCTTTGCCACGATCAGGATTATGGTCGTGTCGGTTTACACCTTGAATCATGATCCGTTTACCATTCACACGCAGATCACCATCAACAATCGACACATCTTTAAAACCAATGCATTGTTCGACCGAATCAATCACGGTGTCGTTGGCGTCGCGCAACTCGACTCGCACGATGTAACGATTTGGTAGTTCAGCCGACCAAAGTTTTGTGCGGGCAACACTCCATGAAATATCGGTTATGTGACCCTTAAATTCATATGCTCGATGCGAGTGCGGCACACCAAATTTATGCGCAGTGCCGATTTGCTTACCAGCTTGTTCGCCGGCGCGTTCACCATCAACTGCGTGCAACGTTGCGACCACCACCAGCCCGCGTGGAAATCGCTCAGTACTTGGTGCTGCGACAGTTGTGCGCACTCTTAACAAACCTGTGCCGACAAGCGAATCGCCGAAGTCACTTACTTTTGCATCAACCCTGACATCTTCAATACGAAGTTGTGATTGTGCTTCGACAAATATTTCACGATGCAACCCAGCCATCCACCACTGATCTTGATCCTCGACATACGACTGCGCCGAATAGCGACATACGGTGATCGCCACGATATTTGCGCCTTCTCGCACGACCGATGAGATGTCATATTCGCTGGCGAGCCTGCTGTCTGTGCCATAACCGACAAATGCGCCGTTAACGCGAACACTGTGGACACTCTCTGCTGCACCAACGTGCAAAATAATTCGCTTACCTGACCAATTTGAATCAATACTAAAACTCCGCCGATAAACAGCAGTCGGTATTTCATCGGGCAAAAACGGTGGGGGCTCACTCCACGGCATCGCAATATTCGTGTAGTGCGGCACATCGCCAAGATTGAACAGTGTCCAATTACTCGGCACCGGAATCTTGAACCAATCACTGTCATCAAAATCTTCAGCCAAGTCTTCTTGAGTTATCTCAGTCGGATGAGCAAATCGCTTAATCCGCCATTCACCGTTAAGCAAGACCTTCGCGCTCGCCAGAGAGTTAAACGGCGACCGCATCGGCAATCGATTCACTTGCACCGCATTCGGGTCTGCCCACAACTTAAGTTCACTTAATTCAGGCACTAACGGCATCACAATTGAACTATAAAGCTTTCAACCTTCACAGCGTCATTTGATGTCGTAGATTGGTCTGATGCTTATTGAGTTTGGCGAGCGTGCAGTCAAGAAACATGCGGTTGTGATTGGCGCTGGTTTCGGTGGTCTGGCGTGTGCCAAAAAGTTGCGCAAGTCCGATGTGTACTCGGTGACGCTGATCGATAGAAATCCATACCAACTATTTTCGCCCCTGCTTTATCAAGTGGCGACGGCGTCTTTACCCGAAGATGACATTGCATTTCCGGTTCGCACCGCATATCGCGAAGTGCAGTTTGTTCGTGGAGAAGTCAAAAATATTGATGCAGCAGCAAAAGAAATCACGTTGGCAAACGGCAAAGCGATTTCTTATGATGATTTGATTCTTGCAGTCGGTTCAGAAGGCACGACATTTGGTATCCCTGGCATTGCCGAACATGCTTTTCAAATGAAATCGGTCAGTGATGCTCGCGAGATACGTCGCTCGCTACTTCGCACGTATGAAAGTGTCGAAGACGGGTTGTTGCCTGTCGAGAGTCTCAATGTCGTGATCGTTGGTGGCGGGCCAACTGGTGTCGAACTCGCTGGTGCAGTCAGCGAACTACAGCGAGAAATTCAACGCGAGTTCGAGCACATCGCACCACAAGCAAGCGTGACACTTCTTGAAGCAGGGCCACGATTGTTGCCAAGTTTTCATCCACGCTCAAGCAAATACACGCTGAAGACACTCACCAAAATGGGTGTGCACGTGCAGGTTAATGCCGCCGTTGTTGAGGCAACGTCGCGCTCGCTGCGACTCAAAGACGGCACAGAAATTATTGCCGGCACCCGCATTTGGGCCGCAGGCGTCGTAGCACCACCCCACTGGAAGTTTCTCGGTGAAACAGATCGCGGCAACCGAATAAAAGTCAATTCAAATTTGCAACTCAGTGACTCGATTTGGGTTGTTGGCGATGCCGCAAATTTCCCAGATAGCGATGGTCGCGCACTTCCGATGGTTGCACCAGTTGCAATTCAACAAGGCAAACATGTCGCACGCCAGATCAGGCGCCGTGAGTCGAGTAAATCTCTCGAGGTTTTCAAATATCGCGACAAAGGTCAGATGGCGACAATCGGCCGACGAAAAGCGGTTGTTGAAATGAATTCGTGGTTGCGGTTTCAGGGTTCACTCGCCTGGCTCACGTGGCTGGCATTGCATCTTGCATATCTGTCGGGCGGGCGCAACCGAACCAGTATTTTCGCCGATTGGATCTGGAACTACATCGTTTGGACTCCGCGCCGAACAATCACTGAGTAGTCGCTGTCGCACCGCGGGTGCTAGAAATTGCAGAGGGGTAAAAATGCCAAGACTGCAGCAAGTGCCACGCGCCAAAGCCGACAAATCGGTGTTGCCTATTTACGATTTGTTATTTGGTGACCGCGATCCTGTTGCTTCACCCGGCACGGCCACGGGCACTCCTGGCGACTGGTGGACGGTATTCGCTTTAGTTCCAGAAGTTTTTGAACATGCAGTTCGTGGCTTTGCGTTATATCGAAATCCTGCGCGAAAAATTGACGCAAAACTTCGCGAGTTAGGTCAAACCCGAGTCGGCTGGGCGCGCGCAAGTCAATTTGTCTATTCGCAGCATTGTAAATCTTGCAGGTCTGCGGGCATCGAAGAAGAAAAAATTCAATCGATCGCCCATTGGCAAACTGCCGAATGTTTCTCGCCGGTCGAGCGCGCGATTCTCGCCTACACCGACGCTCTTGTCTATGACGGTGGAAGAGTAAGCGATGGCATTTTTGCCGCGCTGAAAAGTCACCTCAGCGACGAAGAAATTCTTGAGTTCACCTACATTGTCGCGATGTACGACATGCATGCGGTGATGAGTCGTGCCTTGCGCACAGAATTCGATGACCGCGACGACCCGATCGTAGAAATTGACGGGCCAGACGGTCCACGCATGAAATTGAAGGTGCAATGAAACTTAAAAGTGGTGTTCATCATGTTGCTTACGCCTGTCGTGACGCCGAAGCGACTCGACATTTTTATGAGGACATTCTTGGGTTCCCACTTGTGCACACCGAGGTGACACAAATACCGGGCTCTGATTCAAATTTTCGACATTTGTTTTTTGACCTTGGTGACGGCACATGTATCGCTTTTTTTGATCTGCACAACATGGGCGAAAAACCCGACTGGCGTTCAGATGTATCTACGGGCAATGGATTACCTGTTTGGGTCAATCACATCGCTTTCACCGCCGACGAGCAAACCCAAGAACAGGCTCGCGCCGCTCTCGACGCAGCAGGCATCAAACCAATTATGGATGTCGACCACGGGTGGTGTCACTCGCACTATTACCTTGATCCGAACGGCATCATGATTGAATTTTGTCGCGACACACCTGGCTTCACAGTCGACCCAGTCGCAGCCCGCGCTTCACTAACTAAAAATTTGTCAGGCGGTGAATAACGCCAGTCGGTCGTTCCATCCGCTGATGACCCGATCTACCGGCGTGTAGAGCACGCCTTCGAGCACGCTGCCATAAACAGATCTGAAATCGGTCGTTACCGCAAGATCGCCATCTTTTAATTGGCTAAGTGGAGGTTGCTCGCCGTGAAACCCGCCAACAACTCGCTCGCCGATAATAAAAACAGGCCCCGATGTGCCGTGATCAGTTCCGTCCGAGGCATTTGCGCGCACACGCCTACCGAATTCGCTATAGACCATAATCGTCACGTCGCGACTGCGGCCGATTGTTCGCATCTGCGACATGAATTTTGAGATTGAGTTTGAAACCGTTCCAAGAAGAATCGATTGTGCCGATAATTCATTGGCATGAGTGTCGAAGCCACCAAGCGAAACAGACCAAACTCGGGTCGGCACACCGGCAGCAATCAGTTTTGCCACGACATCGAATTGAGCGGCGAGATTTGATTCGCCACCCGCATTTCCACCAACAACGGTCGGCAGGTCTGCCGCCGGTGGCGCAGGATTCTTCAAGATCGGCGAAACAATGTCGGCAACAGTGAACATGTCGCGCATTGAACGCGCGGCTGTTGCTTTGAGTTGACTGTCAAGTCTGGTTTTTTTTGATGTGTTTGCATAATCCATTGCCAGCATGCCACTCGGGGTTTTCAGTCCACTAAGCGGAAGCACGGTACCAGACCGCTTGTCGCCTTGAAATAAGGCGGGCATTGTTGAGCCGAGGCTGATTGCAAGAAATGGATTCTCAGTTTGTGTTTCAACCCACCGCCCAATCCAACCAGTTTTTATCGGTGTGCGAGATGCGCTCTGCCAAATCGCCATCGACGAAAAGTGCGATCGATCTGGATTCGGATAACCAACCCCACGCACGATTGCAAGTTGCTTGTTGTCCCACAATGATTTAAAACCGGTCATTGAACCATTTAAAGCAAGACCGTCGCCAATCGGCAGCACCTGGTCTTCTTTGTATGCGAGTTGTGGACGCAACGACTTGTAATTTGAATCCAAATAGGGCACAACAGTGTTCAGCCCGTCGTTGCCGCCATTTAGAGTGACAATTACAAGAATCGGCGTGCCACTCGGCAAAGGTCGTGGGCTGGCAGCGTGGGCGAAGTCGTTGGTCGACCATGAATGCGCGACCGCGACCGCGCCAGCACCCGTGTATTTAATGAAATTTCTGCGAGTAATATTTTTCATTTTTCCTCTCAGGCGTTGACTAAATATTCAGGACTACAGATCGCCAAAGCTACGAGTCGCGCAGGGTCATGAAGCGCTGCGTTAAACGCGGCTTTAGTCCGATCACTCCACTCGGAGACTCCCAACCAATCTGCAAGAGCGTCAACTCGTTCTTGCTTAGATACTTTCATCAACGGGCTGAGGTCTCCTTCACTGACGAATAATTGAGCGGCTCGAATCAAGGTTTGCGAAGACGCAACCGAAAGCCATGCCTCGTCAGCGGGCCATCCGCCCACACTCGGCGGAAAAAATGGTCGCTGACCCAAAGTATCGAGCAACTTTAAAACCGCATCCGGTTGTAAAGATGTGGATGGAATTATTCGAAGGGCACGAAAGACCGAAACCAACCATTCAAGCGGGCTCTTGACTTGTGAGTTAATCGGATTTTGAAACGATTCACTTAATACCAAAGCCTCCATGGTTGGCAAAATTTGACGCGAACCGAATGCTTTCTTGATTATCTGTGTATCAGATTTCGCACGTTCAGCTGGCTTCGCCGGCATGCTGGTCATTGAAGATGCTGATGAAATAAATCGATACGTCAGACGCTCAGGAATAAAACTTTGACATGCAGCATTCATTGAAAGAAATTGTGCAAGCGTTGCCGATTCAAAATAACCAGTTGTACCCAGAACAGATGATGTGCCAACAAAACTTCGTCGAGGATCTTTCGTGACAACTCCCGAATTCTTGACGACTCGCATTCCAGACAGTGCTTTCGCGACCTCCTTGACATCATTTTCAGAATATTGATTAACACCGAGCGTGAATAATTCAAGTAATTCACGTGAAAGATTTTCATTCGGTGACTTTGCAGTGTTGAGTTGGCCGTCGAGCCAGTAAATTAATGCTCCATCAAGAATCATTTCTTCACACATTTGCGAGAAGTTACCAACAGCATGTTTCCGAAGCCGCGCAATATGATCAAACATCACGAGTGGTTCATCGACCTTTGAGTATGAAGTCGCCCAATGACCGTGCCAAAACCAGGTCATGCGTTCAATGAACGGAAAATCTTGGTCAACCATCTGGTCAAGCCACCACAAACTCATGTTGCGCAACTGGGCACGTTTTGCTGCGTTATACGGCGCCAAAGACGACTCGTTAGGTCTCGGTTGCGTTCCAAGGTCGGCGATTCCAATCGCAGTCTTCACATCGCCGTAATCGGGCAGACCAGATTCGAGCAATTGCCGAGCTGAGACCTTGAACCCTTGCTTCAACATCTTGCGAAACTGTCCAGGCTTTGGACCAAATCCGACGCGATGCACCAATCTTGCAATCGCCAAGCGCTCCGAAGATTTCACATGATGATCGTAGTTTTCACAAGTAAACGTTTACTGACATGAGGTGTCTTTTAAACAAATTTTTAATGTTTAACAAGGTCAAAGTGGCAAAGAACTCCAAGTGCAAAGCCTTAGCCTGACTGCGTGCATCCACATCAGTTAATACCGCGAGACAAAACGGCTGTTTCGGGTGCAAAAATCGGCAAGACGTCGTTGCGCCGAGTTTGGCAGTTTGCCAGTCCATATCGACGTTTGATTCTTGGATTTCTCGCAACGATTCTTGTTTCAGCAGTGACGGCGCTTGTGCCGCCATTGTTGTTTCGACTGATCGTCGATCAAGCAATCCCCGATGCAGACAAACGTCACATCGTTACTTTGACGACAATTTTGGTCGTCGTCGCACTCGGCGACGCTGCACTTCAAATAGTTCAACGTTGGTATTCGGCACGCATCGGCGAGGGCTTGATTTACGACCTGCGAGTCGCCTTGTTCGACAAGGTGCAAAGTATGCCGATTGCATTTTTTACGCGCACGCAAACCGGCGCACTGATTAGCCGACTCAACAATGATGTTGTCGGCGCACAAACCGCCGTCACGGGCACACTTGGCAGCGTTGTTTCGAACATCGTGATCTTCACCACGACTCTCGTGGCGATGTTGGCTCTCGAGTGGCGACTGACTCTGCTCGCCTTAATCGTCTTGCCTGTATTCATCTTTCCTGCCAAACGCGTCGGTGCTCGCCTACAAGAAATCTCGCGTGAGCAAATGGGTCTCAATGCTTCGATGAATACGCAGATGACAGAGCGCTTCAATGTTTCTGGTGCCCTACTCGTAAAACTATTCGGTCGCAACAAAGAAGAAATCGGTGCGTTTGGTTCGCGAGCATCACGCGTGCGCGATATCGGTGTGACGGCGGCAATGTATGGACGCGTATTTTTTGTTGCCCTCGGCTTGGTTGGCGCACTCGGTGCTGTTGCAATTTACGGTGTCGGTGCGTTCATGGTTGTTTCTGGTGGCATCACGATCGGCACTCTCGTGGCGATGGCTGCATTTGTGCAACGTATCTATCAACCACTCACAGGTTTGACCAACGCGCGACTTGAAGTGCTCACGGCACTCGTTAGTTTCGAGCGCGTGTTTGAAGTGCTCGATGCACCAGTCGCAATCACTGATCGGATGGGTGCGGTCGACATTGTCAACCCTCGTGGTGAAATCGAGTTTGAAAATGTTTCATTCAGATACCCACCTGGGGCAAGTGTCTCGATCGCCTCTCTCGAACTCGCAGGTGTAATGCAAGGCTCCGACCCCGATGTCGACGTGTTGCGTAACATTTCGCTCAAAATCGCGGCAGGCGAAACTGTGGCGATCGTCGGCGCAAGTGGCAGCGGCAAAACAACACTTGCGATGCTGCTCGCTCGTCTTTATGACGTCACATCAGGCGTGGTTCGAATTGACAACAAAGACGTGCGTGACCTCACAGGTATTTCATTGCGCGCATCAATCGGCGTCGTCTCGCAAGACTCGCATATGTTTCACGAATCAGTGAAATCAAATCTTTTGTACGCACGACCAGATGCAACCAAAGATCAACTTATTGAGGCTTGTCAAGCCGCAGAAATTCACGACGTGATCGCGGCACTTCCAGACGGTTACGACACGATTGTCGGTGAACGCGGATACCGACTTTCAGGTGGCGAAAAACAACGGCTGGCCATTGCACGGTTGCTGCTCAAAAATCCTGCGGTGATGATTCTTGACGAAGCCACTAGCCACCTCGACAACGAGGGTGAAATACTCGTGCAAAACGCACTTGACGCAGCGATGAAAAATCGCACTTCGTTGGTTATCGCGCACCGACTTTCAACGATTCGTGATGCCGACCGCATCATCGTGATCAACAACGGTGAGATTGTTGAGCAAGGCACCCACGAGCAGTTGGTTAGCAATAACTCGTTATACGCCGCCCAAGTTCGAGCGGGTGAAAGCTTTGACGTCACAAACATAAATAATTAGGCTCACTTATCATGACTAAATTCGTTGAAGTTGCCGGCGAACTGAGTTTTCCTGAAGGACCAGTCGCATTGCCAGACGGCAGTGTTGTGGTTGTCGAAATGATGGCTCGCTGCATTACTCAAATAATGCCTGATGGCACCAAACGAACAGTTGCCGAAATTGCTGGCGGACCCAACGGTTTGGCACTCGGCCCCGATGGTGCGCTGTATTTATGCAACAACGGCGGCTCGTTTTCTAAACAAGTATTTAATGGCGTCACATACCCCGGGCCGTTCGACCCTGAACTTTATATCGGTGGCCGAATTCAGCGCGTTGATTTAATATCCGGTCAAGTAACTGATCTTTATACGCAATGTGATGGTCGCGAGCTGCGCGGGCCAAACGACATTGTTTTTGATCAACACGGTGGTATGTGGTTTACCGAACATGGCATTCGTCATGGCCGCAACTTCGACCTGACTGGTATCTACTACGCAAAAATTGACGGCTCAATGATCCGTGAGGTGATTTTTCCATGTCAGGCACCGAACGGCATCGGCTTATCACCAGACGGCAAAACTCTGTATTGGGCAGAAACCTTCAACGGTCGCGTGATCAAAGCGAATATCACGGGGATAGGAGAAGTGAGTGACTTCAGTTCTCGAGACCCACGCAGTTGTCTTTGTGGTCTCTCCGGTTTGCAATATCTTGATTCGTTGGCAGTTGACAGTGCGGGCAATGTTTGTGTCGCGACACTGATGAACGGCGGCATCACGGTCATTTCACCCAGCGGCGAAATTCTCGAACATATTGCGACAGGCGATCCGATCACAACAAACATTTGTTTTGGTGGCCCAGATTTACAAACTGCTTACATCACACTCTCAGGTCTCGGAAAACTCGTGTCAATGCCTTGGGCGCGGCCTGGCTTGAAACTTAATTTTTAGTCGGCGATCCAGTTGCCGTGAAACCCATTCGGCACACGAACAGGTAGCGCGACGACCGCAACGGGCTCGCCACAAAAATCTTGCGCATCAAGCACGACCAGATCTGAAAGGTCGGTTTGCAAGTTGTGACGCAACGCCATCACATAGCCGTCATCTTCTGATTTTGAATTTTCACGCTCGATGAACACCGGCTCACCGTAACCAAAGTTGTCGCCATCGTGACGCACTTGTGTCGAACGCTTGGCCAGATCTTGTTTGATCAAATCGGCTTGCTTGAACACTTCTGAAATACCCGCAAAATAACCGAAATTGTGCTTTAGTCCAATCAGAGATTCATTAATTCGCGGAAACTCTTGTGGCCGATCATCAATGCACTCTTGTGTTGCTTTACCCGTCTGCGGGTTCAACACCCAACGATCCAAAGTCGGGAAACCCTCGTTCGGGCCGCGCTGCTCGAGATCAAACATTTTGTTGTGTCGTGCGGCATCAAGCACAACCGTGCCATCTGGCAAGTCGTATGCATTGAGTGGATGAAAGATATAGCAACTGTCGATCTCAATCCACTTAATATCAATTGCCGAACCTTCGCGCGGAAGCAGACCAACGCGCGGTGTGTAATCCGCATTCCAAATATAAGGAAAACTTCGACCCGACATCGCCAATTCAAGATTGAACAAACATGGCAAATCAAAAATTAAAATATATTTTTCGGTTATCGCACAATCGTGCATCATCGGGCCACCAGGCAGAGTGATGTCGACCGTGCGACGCACCTTGCCATCGACGCCAACAACAAGATATTGCACCTGATTGCCCCATCCCCACCAGTACGTCATTACATGCAGTTCGCCCGTGCGAGGGTCACGCTTCGGGTGTGCCGAAAATGCCTGCGGCAATGTGCCTGCAAAATTTGAAACGCGAACTGTTTCGAGTTCATAGTTCATTTCGATCGGTGGTGAACCGCCTTCGACGAGCGCCCAGGTTGCACCCGCATGACCAATGACGTTTGTATTTGAAGCAAACTGCGCGTGCTTAGCCGACCAGTCTGACGGCGGCGGTTGCTCGCCCAAACTCTTGGCAACATTGCGGTCACGCACCCAGCGATTTCGATACCACTCAGCCTTGCCATCGTTTATACGAATGCCGTGCACCATGCCCGAACCCAAAAACCAATGGTACGAATCTGGATCCACCTCACCGATCGGGTTCGGCCCGTTGCGCAAGTAGCGACCAGTTAATTCTTTTGGCAAATCACCCGTAACTTTTAGATCGAACGCCGTTGTCTCAACATCAACCGGCGCCAAGTTGCCCGACAAAAATGGATTACTTGATTGTCGCAATGCCGAATTACTCGCCATAACCCCGACGCTAACAGTTCGGGCGTAGCGTAAGAACCTGTGTGGGGCACGCCAGATATGGTTTCGAAACTTGAGCATGTGCTCGTGCGCACGCCAACAATTATCGGCAATTTTGTCGCCGACGCACAGTGGCGTGAGCCCGATCGCGACTCACTCGTAAGCGAACACAGCCAGTTCGTGACATTGCTTGAAAAACTCGGTTGCACGGTGCACATTGCACCGGCAGTCGACGGTTTGGTCGACGCTGTTTACATGCACGACCCGATGATCATGACACCGCACGGCGCGATTTTGTTGCAAATGGGCAAACGAGTTCGCCAACCCGAGCCTGCGCAAATTCGCCAAGATCTTGAACGACTTGGCGTGCCGATATTGGGTGAACTTTCTGGTTCGGCACTCGCTGACGGTGGCGACAAAGTTTGGCTCGATGCAAAAACTTTATTAATTGGTCATGGCTATCGCACCAACGGTGAGGGTATTGCGCAGATCAGAAAGATGCTGTCACCGTTTGGTGTTGAAGTGCACGCGTTCGACTTGCCGCACTTTCAGGGCCCCGACGCAGTGTTGCACTTGATGTCGGTTCTCTCACCGATCAGTCACACGCGAGCAGTTGTATATGAACCCCTCGCCCCGATTCGCCTACTTGAATTTCTAAAGTTGCGCAAAATTACATGGCTCACAGTCAACGACAAAGAAGTTCACACCCAAGGTGCGAACATTTTGACGGTCGCACCAAATGTCGTGATTTTGGCCGCTGGTAACCCAGAAATTGAAGCCAAACTTCGCGAGTCAGACGTGGCCGTACATATTTTTGACGGGGCGAATGTCGCGGTCAAAGGTGACGGTGGGCCAACATGTCTTACTGCGCCGCTGTCACGCGTTATCTGAAGCGAGCTGAATCAGCGCAGGTGCGCAATTTCGTTTAACGAAACGATTGAGCGCAAACCATTTTGTGCGGCGACAACACGATGAATCGATGTGTATTGCGGATAAAAAAACCCGCGTTCGGTGGCAATACCCAAAATGTGAGCCAAATATTGATTGATCACACCACCATGACAAGTGACAACGATGCGCTGTGATGGATGCTTACTAATCAGCATTTCAACGCTTGAAATTACTCGATTTTTAAAACCTTCAATCGTGTCCGAATCAGACTCCCACTCGCCTGCGACGAGTTTGTGCCATCTTTCATCATTGGCCGCACGCAATTCTTCAATCGGAATATATTCGTTTGATAATCGATCAAATTCGGCAACGTCATCAACAATCGAAATCGGCAGACCAGTGATTTTTGCCAAGGGCTGGGCAGTTTGAACCGCGCGCTTCATCGGACTCGAATAAATAGCCTCGATCTTTTCTGATGCCAAATAATTTGCTAGCCGCGACGATTGATCGTGACCATCACTCGACAGTTCTGGGTCGGCAGGGCCCTCAACTACTTCTCGGCGCAATGGCAGACCGTGCCGAACAAGTATCAATTCCATTTGTTAGATCAATTTAGCAAGATCCAGTTCGTGAAACGCCCGCTCAAAGCGAGAATTCATTGTTTCAACGAGCGCCCGTGAGCGCGGTTCATTTAAATCCATTCCGCGACTTGCCACGACTGGGTAGACCAAACAGAACAACGCCGTGCCGCGATATTGCAACCAAAGATTGTCGCGGTCGATGTCAGTCACGCCATTAGCGCGCAAACCCTCAAGCCATCGCTCAAAAAGCTCTTTCTCGTATTTACTGGCATCATCTGGCGTCAAACTTTGCGTCAAAAAGTAGGCCAAGTCGTAGGCCCCCGAGCCCGTGCCAATCAATTGAAAATCATAGAGAATGAACTCGTTGTCTTTAGTGAACATCATGTTGTCGGCTCGAAAGTC
>Ga0049085_10000747_pt1 | contig 12768 bp, 12 predicted proteins | sample GreLakmeSU08MSRF_FD_66721 | JGI IMG/M metagenome (GOLD analysis project Ga0049085, IMG submission 66721) | Freshwater lentic microbial communities from great Laurentian Lakes, MI, USA - Great Lakes metaG SU08MSRF | ecosystem: Environmental > Aquatic > Freshwater > Lake | place: Great Lakes... | reverse complement strand
AATTGTAAATCTGGATGGCGAGATTATTGATGGCCATCTTGCACCGACTTCTGAAGTAGCGATGCATACTTTGATTTGCAAAAATCGTCCCGAAATCGGTGGAATCGTCCACACTCACGGCAAAGCAGTTATGACCATGGCGAATTTAGGTTGGACTCTTCCACCAATTCTGACAGGGCTAGTTGAAGCCACAGGCGGCGACGTGGTTACATCCCCATTTTCTCAGCCTGAAACAGATCAGATGTATCACTACACAGTTCCAGCGCTTCGAGATCGAGGTGCTACTTTTCTTGAATTCCACGGGTGTGTTTCCTATGGCGCTACTTTGGAAAAAGCGTTTCACACCGCAGCAGTTGTCGAGGGTGCATGTGAGGTTTATTTAACAGCACGACAATTTGGTGAAGTGCGCGAACTTCCAAAAGATCAGGTTGAATGGATTGCGTCCTATTGGCGAGCTCAATTTCCTGGTGCACCAGAACCACTACCAGCACCTGCGCCACTTCCAGGTCCGAAAAGCATTAACTCGTAATGTCCTCATACGTTTTGGGAGTCGATGTAGGAACCTCATGTTTAAAAGTGGTTCTGATTCACCCTGAACGTGGTGTGATCTCGAAAGACGAATTTTCATACCAAATGCATCGCCCTCATGCTTTTTGGGCAGAAAATGATGCAGAAGATTGGTACGTCGCGCTGACAAAAGCAATTCCAAAAGTATTGATTACTGGCGGGATAACAGCTTCAGACGTTGCAGCATTGTGCATCGTTGGACAACGTGATATCGGAGTTTTGCTAGATGGAAATGGAGAAGTTCTTGCGCCAGTAATTCATTGGACAGACCGACGTGACCCTGATCAAACCCATAAATTTTATGATCAAGTTGGACGAGAAGAGTTAATTGATAGAAGTGGAACTTTACCCATTCCGGGTTTGTTGCTACCAAATCTATTGTGGACTAAGAATAACTCACCAGAAATATGGGCGCGTGTGAGACATATTGTGACGCCAAAAGATTACTTGGCTTATAAATTAACTGGGGATATTGGTACTGATCCGACCGGACCGACTAGAAGCACCATGAATGATTGGCGAAACAACAGTTGGTGCCAGAAAACATGTGACGCAATTGAAGTGCCTATGGAATTTCTTCCCGAGATAAAGTACAAATCTTGGGAACCCCGTGGAGTTCTTGGAAAAGAAGCCACTGCAATTGGATTGCTCCCCGGCACGTTACTTGTCGCTGGAGGCGGAGATGATCCTGCTGCTGCACTTGGTTCTGGCGTTATTCATCCAGGAGATGTAAGTGTTGGTACAGGATCGTCGATGAGCTGGAGAGTTGTCGATAGCCAACCGCGTCACGACCCAACGGGACTCATTGGATTAATGCCACACGTAGTACCAGATGCATACTTGCACGAGATGGTTGTAGTTGGCAGTGGAACAACCCTTAGATGGTTCCGCGAAACGTTTACGAATAACTCCACCTTTGAAGATTTGATTGCAAATACATCCAAAATTACCAGAGGAAGCGAAGGCTTACTTTGCTATCCATTTGTCGAAGGAGCCACTGTCCCATTCCAAGACGATAATGCGCGAGCGACATTTTATGGAATATCTGGTCATCACAGTACTTCGCACTTCGTAAAGTCCATGTTAGAGGCTGTGGCATATCAATATCCATCACTACATGAAGTGATCAAGAGCCGCGGACTCTCTGTAGGCACATTGACAATTTCAGACGGTGAAGCGCGAAGCAAGATTTGGAATCAGATTAAAGCCGACGTGCTTGGATTGCCGATTACACCGGCTGTTCACGTGGAGGCACCTGCGATAGGCGCTGGAATTCTTGCCGGAATTGCAACCAATAAATTCTCAACTTTCGAAGAGGCTGTTGAAATAGTAGTTGAAACAGCGCCTCCTATATATCCTGATGCAGAGTCCGAAAATGTTTACGAGAAGTTAAGGATTGAGTGGGAGAAAATACGCGATGTTGTATACCCGAGTCTTACAAGTTCAAGTAGCCAATTAAAATAAGAAAAGGAAAATCATGACAACACTTAAAAACTTCATTGACGGCAAATTCGTAGATAATGCCAGCAACCAGACAATGTCTTTTGAAAATCCTGCAATTGGTGAGAAGTATGGAACTGCACCACTTTCTCGAGAAGTAGATGTTGACAATGCATTCAAAGCTGCAAGCCGTGCATTCGATAGCTGGAAGCGAACCAGTCCAGCGGAACGATCCCTTGCCTTATTCAGAATTTCAGAATCAATGGAAGCTCGCGCAGAAGAAATCATTGCGGCCGAAATTCAAAACACAGGTAAACCGCTTTGGTGGATGAGAGATGCCGAATTCCCACAGTGTGTTGACCACACTCGCTTCCATGCAACATTGGCACGCAATCTTCCAGGTTGGTCGACAGGTGAATACCTCACCGGCTATGACTCAACAGTTCGACGCGAACCAGTTGGAGTTTGTGCACAAGTTGCCCCATGGAACTATCCACTACTTATGGCTGTCTGGAAGTTTGCACCCGCACTCGCAATGGGCAACACAATTGTTTTAAAACCTTCGGACACAACTCCACACACTGCAAGCATTATGGCTGAAATATTTGCAGAGCATTTGCCAGCCGGTGTAGTGAACATAATTTACGGAGATCGCGATACCGGACGTGCAATGGTGGCTCACAAGCGCCCAGATCTTGTTTCCATTACAGGATCGGTTCGAGCAGGAATTGAAATAGCACAAAATGCTGCACCAGACTTAAAGCGCCTACACTTAGAACTCGGCGGGAAAGCCCCAGTAATTGTTTACGATGATTGCAATTTCGAAAAGAGCGTTCAAGGTGTTGCCGAAGCTAATTTGTATAACGCAGGCCAAGACTGTGCAGCTGGTACACGCGTATTAGTTCAAGAAGGTATCGCAAAGGAATTTACAGCTGCCCTTGCCAAAAAAGTTGCTGAATACAAGTTTGGAAAACCAGAAAATGATGAAAATTTCTATGGATCTCTAAATAGCCAAAATCAATTAGACCGTGTTCAAGGTTTCATCGACCGACTTCCCGCTCATGCGGAAATTCTTACGGGTGGCAAATCCCATCGACTCAATGGTGGATACTACTTTGAACCAACTTTGGTTGCCGGTCTGAAGCAAAATGATGAAATGATTCAAAACGAAGTTTTTGCTTCAGTGCAAACAATCCAGACCTTTAAAGATGAAACCCAAGCAATTGAGATGGCAAACGATGTTGCATATGGACTTGCTGCGTCAATCTGGTCGGAAAATCACGGTCGAGTAATTCGCACGTCACAAGATCTAGATTTTGGACAAGTGTGGGTCAACTGTCACTTGGTTCAAGCAGCGGAAATGCCTAATGGAGGCTTTAAGCATTCTGGCCATGGCAACGATTTGTCCTCTGAAGCAATCCAGGGTTACACCCGCATCAAACATATTATGAGTTTGACTGGGCGTTAATTTTTTTAGATGACACTAGAAAGACGAACTAAACCAGGGAATTGACTAACAGAGTGAGGCGGGTCGGGCTCGAACCGACGACGACCAAATTATGAGTTTGGGGCTCTAACCAACTGAGCTACCGCCTCGTCGAGAATAGTTTATAAGAGGTCACCACATATCTGCTAAACGTCACCAATATCTATTTTCTGTGGGTAAATTATGGTCAAACGGATACGTTATGGACGTATTTAAATAATCGAAACGTCCCCTCGCCAGCGCCAATCCTTCGAATTTACAGCTTCTCTCATTGCCTCGGTTGCATTTTTGTGCGCGTTAATTGCGTTCTTCAGATAGGTCGTCCAGTTATCTCTGTCTTTAGCCCCTGGATTTCTAGCGATATTCGTGGCACGACTTATCAGATAATTAAAACCCGAGGTAGGAAAATTGGGATTCCAAATCAGACCACTAATCACAAGCACTTCATCGTCATTTGCCAATTCCATCAGAATTTTCTCAGGGGTTGATGTGTTTCTGGCAATATTTTCTCGAACCCAATAAAGTGCATGTTTAGATAGTCGCTCGATTGAGTCTTCTCCTAGAGAAACATTCTTAGCTATTTGCCCCCAAGGGTGGCATTTTTCATGTTCATTAGAGCTAAGTAATGTATCAACAAATACTTTAATCACATCTTTGGGCAAGGATGGATTTTCCCCTAACCAAAAAATTGTAGTTTCATTTTCAGAATTGGAGAATTCACGCAGATAAGAGACTGGCGTGTTTGGGTTACTAGCTGCGACAGTTTGATATCGCTGTAATGCTTGGGCTTCCATCGGGTGAAGGCCTTTGCTTAGTTCAAGTTGATTTTCTTCAACCCAATCAAGCACTCGAACAATGACGTCTGCAGGAGCACACGGATTTTTGAGAAGGTTTCCAAAAGCATAAGTGATTAGCTCTTTTTCGCTCTCTTGGTAAGAACTTGTGTGACTTAGTTTTTCAAGTAGGTGGCCAGGAGTGCTTGGATTTTTCGCCAGCGCAACCCAGCATCCACTCTCTTGAAAAAGTGTCTCTAGGATTACCGAGGGAGTCTTCGGGTCACTTGCCGCACCAAATTTCCAGTCCATCTAGATTCCTGAAATGCGGATTTGAGTTCGAATCATGTATTAGATAGTAATTGGGAGAGGCGACAAATCCTAGAATTAGTCAGGGGAATTGTGTTCCTGGCGGGAGTAAGCAGTCAGCTTCTCAACAAAGTCGCTATTGAACAGTGCTTGAGGGCCCCTTTGTTGCCTAATCAATTGAATTGCATCCGTAGCCGTGTATCCCTCAATCATCAGTAACACAGCCATAACAAGGCCACTTCTATTTGCTCCAGCCTGACATCTGCTGAGGCATGGACCGCAGACACGAATTTTCTTGACATCCTCAAACGGTTGGTCAAATAGGACTTCTACTTCTGCTTTTCTTGCAAGAGTCTGATTGATTTCTGCAATAGACATTCCCTGCTTTAGTTCTTCACAATTCGCAATTGCTCCAAGAGTTAAATGCGGAACCCGCTTATAAACAAACCCTTTTCGTACATCGTCCTGGACATTAGATTTATCAAGAGGTTGCCCGCCTTGAAGTTTCATTTAAGATGAGCCAAAACAAAACAAAGGCTGATCTCGATGGAGTCATCCAAGGCCTGCGAGCGGATAATCGTGAAGCTGCTGCAAAGAGTCCCACAAATGATTTTATGTCGATTGACGGGGAATAAATCTAGAAACCGTTAGGTGCTCTGAGTAATTTTGCTTTGGGTTTTGCATTCTAGATAAGAGTGCTTTTGCCGCAGCCTCCCCCTGCTCAGGGATATTGATATCGATACTTGAGATCTTTGGATAGACATAAGAGCAGAAATCATCATTATCTAGACCTAGTACTGCTGTTTCCTCAGGAATGGCTCGGTTCTGCTCTCGCAGGTAGTTGATTACCGCTGCTGCCATTAAATCATTCCCACAGATTATTGCGTCAAAATTAAATATTGTCACTAATCTCCTAATTTCAATATTTGCTTGCTCAAATGTAAAGCTTGAGGTGTTCACAACATCAAATTTGACGGATTTTTCATTAATTTCCGACATGATTTTCAAGAAGCAATTATTTCGGTTCAGACCCGGGATTGAATCGAGGGGGCCATTAAACAGAAGAAACCTCTTTTTTCCCTTGGCACGTAGATATAAAATAGCTTCTTTCATGCCGTGGTATTCGTCGGTACCAACTGAGTCAATCTTTGTGCCGCGAATGTGGGGACCAATAAGTACCGTTGGGATGGTTAGCTTCTTTAGCTTGTCTACAGTGGCCGGAGAAAAGGTAATAGGGCCAAAAATAAATCCATCGACGAAGCCTGAGCCTGCCTTTTCGATTTGCTCCTGAATCTCTTCTTCATTGTTTGCCGATGCGCTAAGCAAGATGTGGTAACCGCTCTTGCTAATCGCATTTTCAATGTTTTCTGCCAGAGTCATATAAAAAGGATTGGAAATATTTGCCAAACTTAAAAGGATTCTGTTGGTCTTTCGTGACCTAAGTGCTTGCCCATCTATGTTTACTTTGTATTTCAGCTGCTTTATAGACCTTAATACCCGTAGGCGCGTGTTTTCAGAGCATGGAGAGTTGTTGATTACCCGCGAAACCGTTGCCGTTGACACACCGGCATGCAATGCAACGTCGGCGATAGTTGATTTGGCACTCTTCATCGTGGCCCCAGCCTATCAATTGCCAAATTCGCTATTTGGATTCTTGTAAAGCCTTATCAATTATTTCTTGGATTCCTTCAATTTCATAAAAATTAGGTGGGATTGATGCATCGATCGTTACCATCAAACTTGCCCATCGTGCTCCTATCTCAAGCAAGACCTTTCCCGGTGTGATGCCTAAGGCATAGCCAGTGAGAAATCCTGCTAAGAAAGAATCTCCTGCACCAGTTGTATCAATTGTATTTACTGGAAAAGCATCCTGATGAACTTTTCCGGACTTGCTGTAAAGCGTCGAACCAGTAAGTCCTCTTGTGACAACAATCAATGGGAAGCGATCTAGATAATCTTCGAAGGGTAATTCCTTGGGAATATCTGTAATGGAGCCAATCGCGATGTCGGCTGAGACGTGTGGGTCTGCAAGCAGTGCGCCTAAACCAATAACAATTGTGCAGCCCTGCTCTCGGGCAATATCAATTTCAGCTCGCCACTCTTCATACCAATGAGTGAACAAAACAATATCCCCCGACTTAATTCCAGAGTTCTTGAAAGTAAGTCCACCATGGTCCTTAATTGGCTTGCTCAGCAACATCAGTGTTCGCTCACCGGATTTATCGACTACTACTAGACAGCGGGGGGTTCCTTGATCTCCTCGTGTAATTAGCAGGGGATTGAAGCCGCTGCTTTGCAGAACTGGCTCGACTAGCTTTGCTGCATCGTCATTTCCAAGATAGGTGATAAAGCCTGTTTCAATGGGTCCTGAAGCGATACCGATTGCAATGTTTGAAGTACTTCCACCGCACCGATTAATTGCCTCGGTGGGAAGGTGGAAATTACCGACAACTATCTCCGTATTAAGCTTGAGAACTACATCTTCGGCGACATGGCCGATGACCCATACTTTACGCATCTACAAATCACCTCAACTCCCCAATTAGATGAAAAATACTACAGACCTACTTCATTCTGTTCGAAGCTAAAATCTCATATGCAGTTTTCATGGTCTTGATTTCGCTCCATGAAACTTCCTTTAGCCATGGGATGCTATAGAAATCTGCACTTTCAATTTTTTGAGCACATATGAGGGCTCCTGCTTGGGCAGCGACAGTATCGGTGTCACCCTTTAGTTCACATGAGAGGCGGTAGGCATCTAAGCAATCTTTGGCACGATCAATAACCCAGGTGACGGCTCGAAGAGTTTCCAGTGAATCCAGAGTGATTCCATCTTTTGGTGGCTGCCATGAATCATAATTTTTAATGAACTCTGGAAAGTCACTAGGAATATCTGGGATTGCGGCAACTTCTGCCTTCAGTACTTCAAAGTTTGAGCGAGGATTGCTTTCAAGAGCTTCGCTAAACAAAGCTGATGCAAGAACTCCTGCATATGCTGCAACTAGGTTGTGGTGAGTGGCTGTTGCCAGTTCAAAGACCATTGCTCTTCGCTCTTTGGCTTTGGAGGCGGGATAGGCAAGCCCAATCATTGAGGTTCTCATCAGACCACCATTAGTGTTTCCAACCATGGCCATTAATTTTGGTTCCATTGGGATTCCAAGTGCAAAACGTGTTGTTGGCCCAAGTCCGCGCAGATTAGGCACCGCTGCCTTTAAATCTCTTAAGAAGTTTGCTTTGGCATTAGCCAAGGTTGAGTTTGCAAAAGTTTCTATTGTGATCAGACTTAATAGGGTGTCATCGCTCACCCCTCCCCATGGCCAATCATCACGGGTACCCATTCGTTCAATGTGAACAGGTGATGCATCGTGCATTTCATACTCCACGCCGATCGCATCTCCGCCGGCAAAGGCCAGCAAAGCCGTCGCGATGCGCATTTCAGCTGAGCCGGGTCCACTGTTTTCTATGCTTTCAGGTAGAACTCCAAGCCCAATGAACTCTTGAATTTTCATCCGTGCTCCCGCTTGACTAAATCATGCTTTGCTGTAGTTTACATCACAATAATGTAATCGATTACATTTGTCAACGAAGAAACAGATCTCTGAAAGGGGTATCAATAGTGAACAGCAGGAAAACGAAATATCTGGCAGGGCTTGCAGCTCTGTCATTCTCATTAACTTCGATCGTATTTGCGACACAGGCTTCGGCTGCACCAGTGAATATCACTGCTTCAATGGGAACCGGGGTTGACGAAGTTTGTTGGGCAAAGTTTATTAGCCAAGATTGGAAAGATCCAAAGTATAGCCTCAAGGTCACCAACAGCTCAAGTTTTGATGTTAAGGATCAAACCGCAATTGCCTCTGGTAGTGGCCCGGACATCATTTATACAGCGGGGCCTAGTGTAACTGCAAAGTACGCAAAAGCGGGACAGATTGTTGACCTTGCAAAATATTCCAAGCAATATGGATGGGATAAAGCCTTTGCTCCTTGGGCTCTTTCATTAGGATCTTACAAAGGAAAAGTTTACAGTCTTCAAGCTGAAACTGAAGCTATGGTCATGTTCTACAACAAAACTGTGATGGATAAATTGAAGCTAAAGCAACCTACAACTATTGCTGAAATTCAAACCACTGTAAAAGCAATTAAGGCTGCTGGGCTCAATCCATTTACTGGTGGCAACGCTGAATGGAAAGGAACCAATGAATGGTTTATTAGTGCTCTATTCAATGCCGTAGCAGGCCCTGACGCTGTCTATCAAGCACTGACAGGAAAGAAGTCATGGACTGATCCAGCGTTCTTAGAAGCCGTAAATGTAATAACTGATTGGCAACAAAAGGGATATCTCTCGGGGGGTGTGGATCGATATTACACACTAACCGAAAATGAGTTTTTAACTAACTGGGGAACTGGAAAAGCAGTTATAAATATGGATGGTAGCTGGCGCTTTGGTTCTGCAGGGCAGTACTTCAAGGACACTGGAAACGATTGGTCATGGGGATCCTTTCCAACGAAATCCGGAAAAAGTGTTTACTCAATCGGAGTTGGATCATCTTGGGCGATTAACAAAAATAGCAAGAATCAAGATGGAGCAGCTAAGGCATTGGCTTATATGTTCGACAAGAAGACACAGGGTGCCTTGGCTACTAAGTGTGGAATTGCACCGGCACCAATCGCAATTACTGCCAAAGAGCTAAAGGGTATTGATCCTCGACAGATTGATTTCCTTGTGAAGATGGATGTTGCTGCTAAATCAGGTAACTTCGGTTACTTGACGTGGGCATTCTGGCCACCAAAAACAGAGCAATACATCATCAATGAGATCGAAAAGGTATGGAACAAGAACATGACTCCTGAAAAGTATTTGGCAGGCATGGACAAACTATTCCAAACTGAACTAAAAGCAGGAGATGTACCACCAATACCTGCTAGAAAATAGTTATAAGGGGTAACAACGAGTACACCTGGGAGAAACTTCCCAGGTGTACTCTTCTAAAATAGGAGATAAATTGTCTAATAATGTTCTAAAGAAGAATCTTGGATCATGGCTCTTTATACTTCCAATTCTTGTCATACATCTATTCGTCGTAGCTCTTCCGGCCATGTCCACTATTTATTTAAGTATGACTGACTGGAGCGGAGTTGGTGTTCCGCACTTCACAGGACTCACAAATATCAAACGACTTTTATTTGATGATGATAATTTCATATCTGCTCTCAAAAATAATATTCGATGGTTAGCATTTTTTCTTACCATCCCCTTCGTTATGTCACTTTCAGCAGCATATGGATTGAGTCAAATAAAGCGCGGTGTCATGTTCTACCGTGTATCTCTATTTTTGCCTTACATTCTTCCAAGCGTAATTGTTGGAGCCTTATGGGGATTTCTATTAAACCCAAGTAGTGGCCTCACAGGATTTCTAGACAGAATAGGAGTTCCTGGTTTTGATAAAGCACTTTTGGGAACTTCAAAAACAGCGCTGTGGTCCATCGCTTTTATTGATAATTGGCATTTCTGGGGATTTTTAACAATACTTTTTCTTGTCGCATTACAGAATGTTCCACGCGAACTGTACGAATCTGCCGAACTTGACGGCGCAAATGAATTTCAAAGATTTCGCTATGTAGCCTTACCTGGTATTCGACCTACTCTTGTTTTTATGCTCATGATGGTCGGCATTTGGTCCTTCTTAGTATTTGATTATGTTTGGGTTCTTACAAAAGGAGGTCCAGCGGGTTCCACAGAAGTCCTTGGAACGTTGGTATATCGAACAGCCTTTGGTGACTTCGAAGCAGGTTATGCAACTTTGCAGGGCCTCGGTATGGCGTTTTTTGCGAGTGCATCACTGGTTTCCTTTGCAATCCTGCGCAAGAGAGGGTGGGAAATCTAATGACGAAGTTGAAATCACGCCCTTCGGTTTTGAATATTCCCTTAATCTTCTTGAGCTTGTTTGCGGTTTATCCAATCGCTGTCTTGATTATGAATTCACTCAAATCAAGACAAGATCTAGGGCTAAATCCAACAGGACTTCCGAAAGAGTTTATGTGGTCAAACTACAAAACTGCTTTTGAGACAAGTAATTTTGCCCGCCATGCAACAAACTCAATGTTTTTAGTTTTCGCAACAGTCTCGATAGTTTTAATTCTTGGTGGTTTAGCGGCCTACAGTTTGGCGCGTCTTAAGCCAAGAGGTAGCAATGGGGTCATGGTGTACATGCTTGTGATGTCCACATTGCCACTATGGCTGTACATCGTGCCATTGTTCTTTTTATGGCGGCAAGTTGGTTTGTTGAATAACTACTTGGGTCTTGTCTTGCTGTACGTCGCGCTCAATTCTCCTTTCGCAATATTCCTTCTGAGAAGTTTCTTAGTAAGAATTCCGCGCGAGATAGAGGAGGCGGCAATTATGGATGGCGCCTCCAAGATGAAAGTTTTGACCAAAGTACTGCTTCCAATTTCGTGGTCAAGCTTCTTAACCGTGGGACTAGTTGTCGCACTCAATGTTTGGAATGAATTCCAAGTCGCATTCATTCTGATCAATGATGAGGAAAAATTGCCAATTGCCACAAGCTTCTTTGCCTTCCAACAGACGTTTGGTAACGACTGGACTTTGACGAGTGCTGTAGGCGTCATGGTAATTCTTCCTGTTCTACTATTGTTTTTTGTTTTCCAACGTAAATTCACAGATGGCTTGGTCCAGGGCAGCGTAAAGGGCTAAAGGCCGAGCCACTAAAAGTGGTGTTAACTAGTGACATGAAAATTGTCGCAAGACTTCCTCAGATGGTCTTGGGCGGCGACCGTCAACCACCTCATTCTTGATTCCAAAGTCATCGAAAGCGAATTGTTTGTTAGGCTCAAAAAAGGGCGAATTAATAATGGGGTTCTCGATGAGAACATCGCCACGCGCCTCGTCAGGAAGAGTTTATTGGAATCACACTAAATTCTGCTAAATAGGGAGGAATACAAGCAGGGATTCTTTAATCTTTGCCCGGTCACCTAGATACATTCAGTCTAAAAGCTATGTTACGACGGTTAGGCCGTCAGGAGATAGGAGTACCTTGAGACCTATGAAGAAGTTACTGATATCACTAATCGCGCTTTCCCTTGCCTTTGCGTTGCCAACGCAAGCGATTGCCCAAGTTAAATCTGGTGATAAATGTAAAGCTCAGGGAATAAAGAATATTTCAAAAGGAAAAGAATTTACCTGCATAAAAACTGGAAAAAAGTTAATTTGGAATAAAGGCACTACCCTTTCTAAACTAACCAAAATTGCGAAAGCAGAAGAACCGACGGAAATTTCAAAACTAGGCGATTACAGCAATAGTGACCGTGGAGCAATCTATGGCCAGGAACGCTTAGGATTTATTTGCTGGACGGACCTCGCGCCCAATGAAATAGTAGTTTTACAGGTTAAGAAAAATGGAACTTGGTTAAACAAGCAAATTGGATTCCATATTGATGACTATTCGTTGTGCCCAGTAGTAAATACTTTGCCGGTCTTTTTTAGCTGGGTCATCGATGAACTTGGAGACTCGCCATCTGTTGCCCCTCGCGCAAAAAATTTAGAGGCTCGAGCAGCAGAGGTAAAATCAGATGGAAGTATTAAACTTTTAGGAATTCCCTTCCTTATAAGCATTTGGCCAAGCAAAAGAGAAATGGATGCAGATTTTGTAGATATGGTGAATGAAGTTATGAAAAGCGGAATATAAGATGAAGTTAGTAAGCAAAAAAAAGCAAGATTTAGATATCGGTCAAATTAGAGATGCAATTAAAGATTTGCTTAAATCATGAAATTGGCAATCATTGATGGCTTACACAGATGGAAAGATTTCTCAGGTCGTAGCAGTAGACCGCAGTTGTGGTGGTTTGGACTGTTTTATTATTTAGTTGTTATTGGTAGTCAATCAGTGCCAGGCTTAGCAATGATTGTAGAGCCCGACGGTCTATTAGGATTTCTATTTTTTGCTTTAACTTTTGTTTGGATGCTATTAATTCCAGCAGTTCTTGCAGTTCAGGTACGTCGTATGCATGATGTAGGTAAATCTGGATGGTTCATCTTAATTCCTATTTATAGTTTATGGTTATATTTTCAACCATCGGTTAAAGAATAATGCAAACTATCTGGATAAAGGCAGAAGAGTTGAGTTAGGTTAAAACTATGATATTTGTGCAATCTTAAAAGAGGAGAATTCTAATGGT
>Ga0049085_10000746_pt1 | contig 12795 bp, 12 predicted proteins | sample GreLakmeSU08MSRF_FD_66721 | JGI IMG/M metagenome (GOLD analysis project Ga0049085, IMG submission 66721) | Freshwater lentic microbial communities from great Laurentian Lakes, MI, USA - Great Lakes metaG SU08MSRF | ecosystem: Environmental > Aquatic > Freshwater > Lake | place: Great Lakes... | reverse complement strand
TAAACGGCTATTTTTAGCGAAGAACGGGATAAGGAGCGTAAGCGACGCCATCCCAGTCACGAATCTTTTTTTTAAAAAAAAAGATGAAGTGTTTAGCAAAATCCAGTCGCATCATTTAAGAGTGGAAATGGTATTTTTTAATCTAGAGTTAAATTGATATTATCATTCACCAAAAATCCTTCATTTGAGGTTTGATTTTTTTGTGAAGCAATATGAAGCAAAGCATCGCCCTTATTGACTAAAGGCATCATTGTTAAACCAATCACCATGCCATCTTCATTAACGCGAATCTCGATTTTATTATCGCCAAAAGGATTAGAAATTGATCCGATAATTTGTCCTTTTTGCACCATATCACCAAGCTTAATGTTGGAAATAAAAATTCCACTTTGAGACGCGCGAAGCCAAGAACTTGAAAGCGCAATAAATATTTTTCTAGCATCATCTTGTGGAGCTTTGGCAATCATGCCAATTTTTTCCATAACATTTAAAATGCCATTTAAGCCAGTCTTCGTGGCATTTTCATCAAAGCGCAAAATTTCGCCAGCTTCATATAAAATTATTGGAATATTAGCTTGCATCCCCGCGCTTCTAAGCGAGCCGTCGCGTAAATTAGAATTGATAATGGCGGGCGCATTAAAAACTTTTGCCAATTCGAGATTAATTTCTTCATCAATATTGGTTCGAACTTGTGGATAATTTGAGCGATGAAAAGAACCGCTGTGAATATCGATTCCATAATCGGATTTTAGTACAATTTCTTGCATGAATTTGTAGGCAAGTTGCGATGCCAAAGAGCCATTTTTAATTCCCGGAAAACAACGATTTAAATCGCGTCGATCGGGCAAATATCGCGAATGATCATTGAAGCCAAAAATATTAACAATCGGAATGGCGATAAGCGTTCCGCATATTTTGTCAATCTCAACATAATCAAGCAATCGACGCACAATTTCGATGCCGTTAATTTCATCACCATGAATAGTTGAGGACACAAAAAGAGTTGGTCCATCTTTGATACCACTCACAACTTCAATTGGCATTTTTAAATCGGTAAAATCATGCATTCTACCCATGTCAATATTGATGCGAACCTTTGTGCCTCGCTGAATTTCTATGTCGTTAATAATATTCTTTTTTTCTTTCATTTTTGTGGTTTTGCTAAGGCAAATGATAAAATTTTATAGCATAATTTGGCGGCCAAAAAATCACAAGAATGTAAAGTTTTGACTGGTGCTAATTCAACAACATCGGCACCAACAATATTACAAATTTTTGAAGCTTCTTTGATAATATTTATGGCATCATACCACAATAATCCGCCTGGCTCGGGAGTGCCCGTAGCCTGCATAATTCCTGAATCAAACCCATCAATATCAAAAGTTAAAAAAACATTTCTGCCTTTCAAAGGTTCAACTATTTTTTTATAATCCCACGCATGTTTATCTTTAGCAAAATGCATTTTAATTCGACTCGAATTGCTTTCTAAAAAAGGAATTTCTGAAGCCGAAATATTGCGGATTCCACAAGAAATTAAAGTTGAAATCGGATGATCCATAACCCGACGCAGTGCCGAAGCATGAGAATAATGTTCGCCAGCATAACCATCTCGTAAATCAGCGTGAGCATCAAAATGCAAAATTGCCAAATCTTTATATTTTTTTACAAAAGGACGAATTGAGCCCGCCGTTATTGAATGCTCACCACCCAAAATTAATGGAAATTTTTTTGCCTCAAGCACATCGGAGGTAATTTTTTCAAGTTGATCAAGTGATTTTGGCACCGAACTATAATCTATTTCTGGAGCCTTCATTGTTGCAACACCATATTGACGAAACGGTTCGCACCAAAATTCTTCATCAAACAATTCAGCTTGATGCGAAGCTTTAATGATGGCTTGCGGGCCATTTTTAGTGCCACCACCATAACTCACGGATTTTTCCAAACCAAAAGGAATAACTATTACTTTGGCATCGTCATTTGATTCTAAATATTTTTCTTTAACACCGAGAAACCCTGATTTTTGTGGCATAAACTCATATAAATCAAACAAAGATTTTTTTGATTTCTCATCATTTTTTGAATTTTTTATTGGTTTTTTGTTATCAACAACTTTTTTTTTCATATTTTTATCCTTAATTTTTTATGTTGAAATAAATAATTCTGGTCGGGACGACTGAATTTATAAAATTTCCAAAAACAAATTTAAATTATTTATAAGACTTTTTAAAAAAATAAAATTTAGGGATTAAATCGCTTACTTTTTAAATTTTTTTTACTACAATATCTAAGAAGATAAATAAATTCAAGTTTTATGCATAAAAATTTTAATCCCAAATTATTGGAAATTTTAAGATGCCCGAAATCAAAAGGTGAATTATTTTATAACGAAGAAAATCAAGAATTAATTTGTTATGAATCCAAATTAGCCTATAAAATTATCAACGGAATTCCAATTATGTTAATTGAAAAAGCCCGCTCAATAAATTAGATAAATAACAATGCCTCAAAAATTTCAACAATTAAAAAAGAGTAAAAAATTTTCTAAATCCTCAAAAAAATGGCTATTGCGCCAAGTCAATGATCAATTTGTTGAGAAAGCCAAAAACGCTGGATGGAGATCGCGCTCTACTTTTAAAATTATTGAAATTGATGAAAAATTTAAGATTTTTAAAAAACATAAAATTGTTGTTGATTTAGGATGCGCCCCTGGAGGCTGGAGCCAATATTGCGTAGGAAAAGTGGGGGAGGGCAATATGGTAGCAATCGATTTACTTCCCGTCTCGCCAATAGCTGGAGTGAATTTTATGCAACTTGATTTTTTAACCGATGATGCTCCTCAAAAAATAATTGATGAGTTAAAAAAAATTAATTATAATAAAGATGGTTTATGCGATATTGTGTTAAGCGATATGGCCGCAAACACCACGGGGGATCAAAACACTGACCATCTCAGAATAATTGGACTTCTTGAGGAGGCGCTAAATCTTTCTCAAAAAATTCTTAAAAATGATGGCTGTTTTGTTGGTAAAATTTTTCAAGGCGGAAGTTCGGAAGAAATTTTAAATCTGTTGCGACAAAATTTTTTATCGGTTAAATATTTTAAACCCGAAGCATCTAGAAAAGACTCTTCTGAAACCTATTTAGTTGCCCTTGGATTCAAGGGAAAAGAGCATGCCGAAGAAAAACTATAATACAAAATCTATCTATTATTTTGGAAAAATTTTTGTATGAGTTGCAATTTATTTTTTGTACTTTAAAATTTATTTTAGACATTTTTGGAACTTTTTATTTTAATTTTTCATTAAAAATAAATATTTTAACGTATAGTTATCAATTAATAATAATATTTTTAAACCCAAAATTTATTTACAAATGCCTAGAGTTTCAGTTATCGCCAGAACATATTCCAAAACTTTATTTTTAGCTTCCAAAAATAGCAACTCGATTGACAAAGTTTCTGAAGAGTTGGAATTATTTAGAAAAAATTTCAGCAATGATTTTGCGAATGAACTTAAAAATCCCGTAATCTCAAAATATGATGGAGTTAAAATTATCAATGAAGTTACTGCGCGCTTTAAGCTCGATAAATTAACTTCAAATTTTTTTGCAGCAATTGTTAAAAATCGTCGCTTAAATCTTTTTCCAGAAATTCACGAAGAGTTCAATCGCCTGGTTCTAGAATATAAAAAAATTCTTGAGGTTGAGGTTTTATCAACCATCAATATTAATGTCGAAAACATTAAAAAATTGCTTGAAAAATCTTATCCCGATAAAAAAATATTGATAAAACAAACTCTGTCTCCAAAAATTTTGGGTGGGTTACAAATTAGAATTGGTTCAAAAATTATTGACGCCAGTCTTAAGAATCAAATTGAACAAATCAAAAAAGAATGTTTGTCGGCGATTAATTAAAAAACTGATGTTGCATTTACAAATTTTGTTTTTAAAATAATCATAGATTGTTGCCTCGATGCAAATCTTAAAATAAAGTCATTTAAAATATAACTATTTAACAAAAAATTTAAATCTGATATGGATATTAAAGTTGAAGAATTTTCAAGTATATTACAAAAAACTATCGAGAATTTTCACTCTTCGGCTGAACTAAAAGAAGTTGGCGAAGTAATCAAAGTTGGTGATGGAATCGCCAAAGTTTATGGCCTTGATAATGTTCAAGCTGGAGAGCTTGTCGAGTTTGATGGTGGGGTAAAAGGGATGGCACTAAACTTAGAAACTGACAATGTCGGTATTGTAATTTTTGGTGATTCACATAAAATTAAAGAAGGTTCGAATGTTAAAAGAACTGGTAAAATTGTTGAAGTTCCCGTCGGAAAATCATTACTCGGAAGAGTTGTTGACGCCCTTGGAAATCCAATCGATGGCAAAGGGGCACTAAAAGATGTTGAATATCGTCGCGTTGAAGTAAAAGCACCAGGAATTATTGCTCGTCAATCAGTTTCCGAACCAATGCAAACTGGCATCAAGGCAATTGATAGCCTTATTCCAATTGGTCGCGGTCAAAGAGAACTTATTATTGGCGATCGCCAAACTGGAAAAACTGCAATCGTTCTCGACACCTTTATTAATCAAGCTAAAGCGCATGAAGAAAGCGATGAAAGCAAAAAGCTTTATTGCATTTATGTTGCCATCGGACAAAAAAGATCTACGGTTGCTCAAATCGTTAAAACTCTTGAAGATGCTGGCGCCATGAAATATTCAGTTGTTGTTTCTGCGACAGCTTCAGAGGCTTCGGCACTACAATTTTTTGCCCCTTATACTGGTTGCACCATCGGCGAGTTCTTCCGTGATAATGGCATGCATGCATTAGTTGCTTACGATGATTTAAGTAAACATGCGGTAGCTTATCGCGAGATGTCACTCTTACTTCGTCGCCCACCGGGACGCGAAGCTTATCCTGGAGATGTTTTTTATATTCATTCTCGCTTACTTGAAAGGGCAGCTAAAATGTCAAAAGAAATGGGTGGTGGATCTCTCACGGCACTTCCAATTATTGAAACACAAGCTGGCGACGTTTCCGCTTATATTCCAACTAACGTAATTTCAATTACAGATGGGCAAATATTTTTAGAGACAGAATTATTTTATAAAGGTATAAAACCAGCTGTCAATGTAGGGCTATCAGTTTCACGCGTTGGTTCAGCAGCTCAAACTAAAGCTATGAAACAAGTAGCGGGAACAATCAAACTTGATTTGGCACAATTTCGCGAACTTGAAGCTTTTGCTCAATTCGGTTCCGATCTTGATCCAGCAACTCAAAAATTGCTCGACAAGGGTCGCAAACTCACCGAACTTTTGAAACAAAATCAATATTCTCCTATGGGATTTGAAGAGCAAGTTGCTTCAATTTATACAGGAGTGAAGGGCTATCTCGATAAAATTTCAACTAAAGAAGTTACTAAATTTGAAAATGATTTCTTACAAAAATTAAGAAATTCTTACCCAGAAATTTTAAGCTCAATCAAAAAAGAGCAAAAAATTACTGATGAAACCGAGGCAAAGCTTAAAAAAATAATCGAAGAATTTGTTTCAACATTTTTGAATCATACTCCTTCATCTCATTTTGATCATGTTGGTCTAAATGATAAATTAAAACACGAAAAAAAATAACTTAGCTAACAATGCCAAAAAATATTTTTTGGCATGTTAACATGAAATTTTATGGCAAATTTAAAAACATTAAAAACAAGAATAAAATCGGTTAAGTCAACCCAGAAGATGACAAAAGCCATGAAAATGGTGGCGGCATCTCGTCTTAAAAAAGCTCGAAACCTAGTTGAATCTTCACGACCATTCGCCGAAAAAATTCGCGAAATGACCTCAAATTTAGCTTCAAACATTTCAGTTCGAGGTGGCTTGAATGAAAAATTCCCGTTATTAACTGGAAAAGGCACCAATGAAAAACATTTAATAGTCGTCCTTTCTTCTGATAGAGGCTTATGTGGCGGTCTTAACAGTGCTACCGTTAAATTTACAAAAAATAAAATCCATGAATTAATTACTCAAGGGCGCGATGTAAAAATAATGTGCGTCGGCAGAAAAGCTTACGAACAATTACGCACCATTCATGAAAAAAAAATTGTTGAAAATTTTAGCGGTATTTTTAGAAGTAATATAAATTTTGAGGTGGCAAAAAAATTAAGCGATAAAATTATTGAGATGTTTGATGAAAATAAGTTCGATGTTTGTGAAGTAATTTACAGCAAATTTAAATCAGCCATTTTACAAGAACAATCTTGTAATCAAATTATTCCGGCACCCATCAACTTTAATTCAAGCCTAGCAAATCTTGAGTCACCGGTGAATTATGAACCAAATGAAGAAGAAATTCTTAAAGAATTATTACCAAAAAATATTGCCATTCAAATTTATAATCAACTTCTTGAAAATAGCGCTTCCGAACAAGGCGCAAGAATGTCTGCAATGGAATCGGCAAGCAATAATGCCGGCAAAATGATTAAAAATTTAACATTGGTTTACAATCGTACTCGTCAAGCAAATATCACTAGAGAGCTTATTGATATTGTCTCTGGCGCAAATGCTGTGTAGCATAAATGACAATCGTTTCTAGTATTTTTGCAAAAAATAATTTTGATTTTACCACTGAAAATTATTGGATAAATTTAGATAAACCAAAAGATATTTCCTCGGCATTCGCTGTAAAAATAATAAAGAAAATAACTAAGGCCAAAAAAGTTGGACATGGCGGAACTCTTGATCCATTTGCAACGGGAGTGTTGCCAATAGCAATCAACAAATGCACGAAACAATCTTCAAAGATTATGGATTTTAGAAAGAAATATTATTTTACAATAATATTTGGAGAATTTAGAGATAGCGATGATGTTACGGGAAAAGTAATTGAAGAGAGTGAAAAAAGAATTTCTTCGGCGGATTTTATGAAAAATATTCCAAATTTTATTGGAAAAATAAATCAACAACCCTCAAAATTTTCAGCAATAAAAATTAATGGCGAAAAGTGTTATGACTTAGCCCGAAAAGGCCTGGATATTGAAATGCCTTTTCGAGAAATAGAAATTTATTCAATAAAAGTTTTGAAATATTATACAAATTATTGCGAAATGGAAATTGAATGCTCAAAAGGAACTTATGTTAGAAGTTTAGCTAGAGATATTTGTAAAAAAAATAAAATTTGTGGCTATGTTTCCGACTTACAAAGAAAAAACGTTGGGAAATTTTCAATCGACAAAACAATTTCACTTGACGAATTAAAAAATATCATTAATTTTGGTGAGTCTAATAAAGATGGCTCTCTTCTAGCTTTGCACGAGATGTAAAAATCGCAAAAAGATGATTGAGTTTACAATACCAACCCGCTTGAATTAATCTTTCAGGCATAATTAATTTAAAAATGTTGTTCGATAAAAAAACAAAAAAACAAGTAATTAGCGAATTTGCTCAAGGTAAAAATGATACTGGCTCAACAGAGGTTCAGTGCGCTATACTAACTAAGAAAATTAATACCTTAACAGAGCATTTAAAAATTCATAAAAAAGATCACTCTTCTAGAAGAGGTCTTCTTATTTTGGTTGGCAAAAGAAGAAGGCTTCTTGATTACCTGAAAGATATTTCAAATCAACGTTACGAAGATCTTATCAAAAAAATTGATATCAGAAAATAGTAAATAATTAAATATTTTTCGAAAGAATAATTATTTAGAACAATCCCTGAGTCAATCTTGCGCTTGTTCTAGATAACAAATATTGTTGTAAAGTGATTAAGATATTAATTCACACTCCTAAAAAAATTTAAAAAGATGAAAATATGTTCAATGTTGTAAAAAAAGAAATCAATTGGAATGGTAAAACCTTATCAATCGAAACAGGAAAAATAGCAAGACAAGCCAATGGCTCGGTAATCGTAAAATACGGTAACACTACAATTTTATGCGCGGTAACAATCGCATCAAAAGCTGCCGAAGGTACCGATTTTTTTCCTTTAACTGTTAATTACCTAGAAAAATCATACGCTGCAGGGAAAATTCCTGGTGGCTTTTTTAAAAGAGAAACCAAACCTTCAGAAGTTGCTACTCTAGTTTCACGATTAATTGATCGTCCAATTCGCCCAATGTTTCCAGCAAATTTTTATAATGAAGTCAATGTTGTTTGCACAGTTTTATCTTACGATCCAACTTGCAATCCTGACATTCCTGCTTTAATCGGCGCTTCAGCTGCCTTATCAATTTCAGAAGCTCCATTCGAAATGGTTGTCGCCGCTTCTAGAGTTGGACTAATCAACAACGAATTTGTTTTAAATCCAAGCAACGAAGAACTTAAAGGTAGCACTCTTGATCTAATTGTAGCCGGCACCAAAACTTCAGTTTTAATGGTTGAATCAGAAGCGAAGGAACTATCTGAGCAAAAAATGTTAGAAGCGGTAAATTTTGGACATAATGCTTTCCAAGAAGTAATCGCAATGATTGAAGAATTTAAAACTGAGAGCGGAAAACCAAAAATGGTTATCGCCAAACAAGATAATACAGCTTTAAAAAATAACATCACAACTTTCATTGGTGATCGTTTAATCAAGGCTTACAAAAAACTTGAAAAACAAGCTCGCTCAAGTGATCTTGAAAAAATTCTTAGCGATGTTAAAGAAAAATTCGTTAAAGCAGATCAGGGAATTGATGACAATAAAATCAAATCTATTTTTAAAATTCTATCTCAAGAAATCGTTCGTAATGATATTTTAAAAAATGGCCTTAGAATCGATGGTCGTAAAACTGATCAAATTAGACAAATTGAAATCGAAGTTGGCATTTTACCACAAGTTCACGGCTCAGCTTTGTTCACTCGTGGCGAAACTCAAGCTTTGGTTGTATCAACTCTTGGTGCTGGCGGAAAAGACAAACAACTTATTGAAAATTTAGATGCAGTAATGGCCGAAGAATCTTTCATGCTTCATTATAATTTCCCACCATATTCTGTTGGAGAAGTTGGCCAACTAAAATCACCGGGACGTCGTGAAATTGGTCACGGAAAACTTGCTTGGAGAGCTATTAATCCAGTTTATCCGAGTGCTGAAAAATTCTCATACACAACTCGTATTGTTTCTGAAATTACCGAATCAAACGGCTCTTCTTCAATGGCTACAGTCTGTGGAACATCGCTTGCATTAATGGATTCTGGAGTTCCGATTCAATCTTCAGTTTCTGGAATCGCCATGGGATTGATTAAAGAAGGTGAAAATTATGTTATTCTTTCTGATATCATGGGTGATGAAGATCATCTTGGCGATATGGATTTCAAAGTTGCCGGTTCAAGAAATGGAATTACAGCACTTCAAATGGACATTAAAATCAACGGAATTACCGCTGAAATTATGGAAAAAGCTTTGAACCAAGCTCTTGAAGGTCGAATTCATATTCTTGACAAAATGGATGCCGTTATGTCAACTCCTAGAACCGAACTTAATACTAACGTTCCTAAAATTGAAATTATTAATATTGCTCAAAAGAAAATTCGTGAAGTTATCGGCTCAAGAGGCGCGGTAATCAAAGAAATTTGTGCAGTTTCAGGCGCTTCAGTTGATATCGAAGATAGCGGAATTGTTAAAATTGCTTCAAACAGTGCTGAATGCATCAAAAAAGCTATTAGCATGATTCAAGAAATAACTTTTGAACCAGAAATTGGCGATATCTATGAAGGTCCAGTAGTTAAAGTAATCGACGCCGGAGCTTTCGTAAGCATCTCTAATAATCGCGATGGCTTTGTTCATATTTCAGAACTTGCAGAATATCGTATTGACTTTGTTGAAGACGTTATCAATGAAGGCGATGTCGTTAAAGTTAAAGTTATAGGCTTCGATAAAAAAGGTCGTCCTAAATTAAGCTTCAGATGTGTTGATCAAACAACTGGTGAAGATATTTCTGATAAAATTGCTAACAAACCAAATATGGTTGATGAGCGCGAATTTTCTCCTCGTGGCGATGATAATCGTGGCGAAAGAGGTGGCGAAGGTCGCGACAGAAGAAGAGGTGGCGATGACCGTCGTGAAGATAGAAGAGGTGGCGGTGATGACCGTCGTGAAGATAGAAGAGGTGGTGGTGACAGAGATCGTCGCGCAGGCGGAGATCGTGAAGATCCTACTAAAAAAAGACGCGGATTTTTTAGTTAACTAAATTACTTAAGGACTAGATTTAAAACCTAGTCCTTAAAAAATTCCTAAACAATGCTAAATAAAAAAAAACCCAAACATAAATATCACAATCTTCAGAATTTTCTTGCCTTAATATTGCTAGTCACGCTAGTTATTATCTCGTCTTATTGGTTTATTTATTCAACAAAAATAATTAATTATTCAAGTTTTCTAAATGGCTTTATAATTGGCATAATCGCTCAAACTATTGATGGCTCGATAGGAATGGCTTACGGCGTTACAGCCACAACATTTTTACTTTCTCAAGGTGTTTCACCGGCAGTCGCCTCTAGCTCAATTCATATTTCTGAAATATTCACAACCGCAGCTTCAGGCTTAAGTCATTGGCGTTTAAATAATATTAATAAAAAATTATTTCTAAATTTAGTATTCCCCGGAGTCGCCGGCGGATTGATCGGCGTCTTAATTTTAACAAATATTGATGGTAAAATATTAAAACCTTGGATTGCCCTTTATCTAATGATCATGGGAATTTATATAGTTTTAAAAGCGTTTAAGAAAAATATTTTAAACACCAAAATTAATTCTAAAAAAATTACTCCGCTAGCTTTTACGGGAGGAATGATCGATGCCGTTGGCGGAGGTGGCTGGGGACCAGTCGTCACCACGACTCTTTTATCAAGTGGTCACGAACCCAAGAAAACCATTGGCTCCGTAAATTCAGCAGAATTTTTTATTACGACCTCAACCGGGTTATCTTTTGCTATTTTTGTTGGCATTAGCAACCCCGAAACTATTTTTGGACTCATTTCTGGAGGATTATTAATCGCACCCTTCGCCGCCAAAATTACCACCAAATTACCAACAAAATTAATAATGCTTATAGTTGGAATTTTGATCGCCTCATTAAGCATGATAACCGTTTCAAAATTCTTTTTTTAAAATAATTTTTACATTATTTTAACAAAAAGCTTTAATCAAACAGACAAAAATTAATTTAACATTTTTTGTTGGAAATGGTATTATTTAACGCCCGCTTTGAATTTAAAATAAAATTTAAATTAGTTTTTAATAGAAATGACAAATAAAATCAAAAATACTTTGACACATATAAAAATGCTCAATAATTATTACTTTCAATAATTTATTATTTCAAATTTGCTTAATAAAAGTTACAAAATAAAATGTAAAAAAACCTAAGAGCTAAAAGAAATAAGAAGAAAATAAGTTTAACAATATGACAATTTTCGCAATCTTTAATAACAAAAAATTATGACACCGATAGAAAGACATCTGATATTTTCCATAGCGCTTCCCTTGGAAATCTTGAAGCAGTCAAAGATTTAGTAAAAAACAAAAAGTAGATGTTAATTCGATACATCCAATTGCTAAATATCAACCTCTTCACTATGCCACTTTGGGATGTCAACCTGAAGTCATCAAATTTCTACTAGAACAAGGAGCAGATATTAATAATCCCGCAGAAGGTCCTGGCTCTGGCTTCACCCCCCTCTTCACATTGTCTCTTCTCAATATGGCCATTCATTTATTGCCCCTGGAAGAAGCGATACTGAGTTAACACCCGATCAAATAATTTCCGCTCAAGAAGGCAATGTTCAAATGGCCGGACTTCAATTAAATGCAGGGGCAAATGTTAATTCGCTTGATAAATTTGGTATGACACCTCTTCTTATTGCAGCTCAAAAAGGCAATGTTTTAATGATCAAACTTCTAGTAAAAAAAGGAGCAAATGTTAATGTACTAGATACTAAAGACAAAAAGACTCCTCTTTACTTTGCCATTGAAAATGGTCACACCGAAGCTGCAGAAACTCTGATAGGATTAGGAGCAGATGTTAAAGTAGCTGATGAAACATTTAAATTTACCCCACTTCACCTCGCCGCTCAAAAGGGCAATACTGAATTGCTCAAACCTCTAATATACGCAGGGGCGGATGTTAATGCGAAGGACGAAAAGGGAAATACCCCTCATAGCCTCGCCTGCAAAAATGGTAAATCTGAAACCGCCAGAGCTCTATTAAAATTAGGAGCAAAAGATTTTATACCTCTTTATACTATCGCTATGGATGGTCTCGCCGAGGCCTTAAGGTCTTTAAAAACTAAAGAATCTGAAAAAAATAATGAGGATAGTCAAGGCAATATTCCCCAAAGCGCTCCGAATCTAAGAGAAGGAGAAGGAGGGAAAAGAGATAAACTTTATGGCAAATCTTCAAGCGCCAAGTCAAGAAAATAACTTTTTTGGAACTTCTCTCATTTTAACTTTTGAGGCAATCAATAATTCGTTGTTGTTGCAAGTTTTTTGACCCCCCACGATTCCAGAAACTTAACTACCGTTAAGTTTCTGGAATCCGCTCCCCCTCAAGGGGGGAGCTACAGCCTGAAGTTTTTCCGAGTTTGTAGAAAATTTTAGGGGTGTAAGCCCCTTGAGGGCTCTTCGCGTTTAAAAAATAGCCTAAACTCAAAGCTAAATTTACATTGGCAAATTTAATTAGATAAAATGTTATAACAACTTGTTCATTAAAATTTAAATTATTAAAATTGGCTAAATTTAAAATTTAATTATGGCGATAGAACAAAAAGAATTATACGAAATTGTTAAATCAAGCTTTCCAAATGCAACCGTTAAAATTGTTGA
>Ga0049085_10000743_pt1 | contig 12806 bp, 15 predicted proteins | sample GreLakmeSU08MSRF_FD_66721 | JGI IMG/M metagenome (GOLD analysis project Ga0049085, IMG submission 66721) | Freshwater lentic microbial communities from great Laurentian Lakes, MI, USA - Great Lakes metaG SU08MSRF | ecosystem: Environmental > Aquatic > Freshwater > Lake | place: Great Lakes... | reverse complement strand
GTAGGACTTGCTAAAGAACATAATTTGCCTGTGGTAATTCATGGTCGTGCTTACAAGCCCTATGTTGAATATACTATTGGCAGTTATAGTGAACTAGTAGGACATTTTATAGAAGCTGAAGGAGTTGAAGTTGCCTACGCAGATCCGTTAACTGGCGATGTGTGGGCAGGTTGCGCTGTTATTCTAATGGCACATAATCCAGCAGTTACCTACGCAGGAACAGGTGTTGAAGTTTTACCAAATCAATTTTACTTTTATATTGAGCCAGGCAGCGTTGTTCTTGATCCGTGGAGAACAATTCCTAAAATTGAAGGTTGCACAGTAATACATTATGGAAATACGAGGAAACAAAAACATGCAAAATAAATTTTGTAAGGCATTAAGTAATGCAGTAAGTTTTAGAATTCCTGGAGATAGTAATTCGTTAACATTTAACCCCTGTTGTTTATATGATGAGTATCTTCCGTTTCATCCAACTGTTTTTAAAAAACACCGCCAACGATTTATAGATGCCGATACAGAATATCTGCCAGAATGCAGTAAATGTGCCCTCAAAGAAAAAACTCACGGTATAACACATACACAACGTCACACATTTAATCAGCAAATACCCGATGACATTGGCGATGAAATCTACAAATTAGAAATTGTTTTAGATACAACTTGTAATGCAGCCTGTATTCAGTGCGGCACTGATCAAAGCAGCTTATGGCGAAATGAATACGCTAACCGCGATAAAAATTATATCCATATACAACCAGAAAGTCAAATTGATAGTAAAATACAAACTATTAAAAATGACGTTAATATTCAGAAGGTAAAGCGTTGGCATTTTTGGGGAGGCGAACCTTTATTAACTGATACCCACATGAAATTGTTAAGTGAAATCGACGACCTGAGTAATGTTTCGCTTGCATACACTACCAATGGCAGTATATTTCCAGACGATGATGTTTTAGAACTATGGAGTAAGTGTAAAGATGTAATGATTGGTATCAGTGCCGATGGCATCAATGATCGATTTCATTATGCAAGATGGCCATTAACTTGGGATAAGTGGACCAGAGTAGCCAACAGGTTCATAACCGAAGCACCAGCAAATGTTCGATACCATGTTAATTATTGTGTGATGCCCATGAACGCATTATACACATATGAAATCGACGAATGGTTGTACAAGAATTTTAGCAAAAATATAGACGGTACACCTATTACTTTTAATTTTATTAGAAGTGAAGGGACCGTTGATGCTGCGTGTACTCCAATGAGTTTACGGGAAGAAGTTTGGAAACGTTTAGGAGAACACCACATCGTCAGTGGAATTCTACGAGAGTTACCTGTAGTAGATTATACAAAAATGATCGAACACTTAAACAAATGGGATCCTATTAGAAAATTAAATTGGAAGGAAACGTTTCCTAATATTGTAAGGCATTTTGAATGAAAATCTGTATTATAGCATTTGCAAGAACTAGAAGTAGTATGTTGTTGGAAACAATATCGCTATATTACGGAATCCCAATACTAGGAGAAAAGATTAATTTTCTGCCTGCAGAAATGTTACCAAGTGAATATAAATTAATCATAATCGCGGATTCACAATCTTCCTCCGGAGTTATACGACTACACCCTCGACATTTTTATCCTAGAAAAATATTAAATCTTTCGGAAGATGATAGAAGATATCAATTTGATTTATTTAATTTTAAGCATTATGATCAAATATACTGTGTTTACAGAGAATCTATCCCAGATGTGATTGCTAGTTATCTTGTAGCAGATAAATTAAACACATTTACATATCAAGCTGATATCAAACCTTTTGAACATATTAGACCAATAATATTAGCTGAAGAACATTATAAAACTATCATTGGTCGAGTTTATTCAGAAAAACTTGTTATTAAATTGAAAGAATATTTTGAAATCAACAAAATTGAATATAAAGATTTATTCTACAACAACATACCTGATTTTTGCAAAAATAATTATCCAGACACCCAAACATTCCATATAGAAACTAATTATGATTACAAATCAATAATTAAAAATTATGATGATATTTTACCCTTGTACAATTATTACAAAAGTATAACATGAACACAGATAGGTTAGGATTCTACCGTGTAGGCTTTAAAAAGTTTAGTAACAAAACACTAGCGTTGATTGAAAGCAATCGCACAGGGTATGAAGTAGAATGGCTGTTTAATAATGAAATATATAGCGGAATTGATTGGACTGTTCCTATAGAGACTCCGTTATTTGAAATATACAAACAACGAGCACAACAACTACGGAACAACTACGATTATTTAATGTTGTACTATAGCGGAGGCGCAGATAGCTCCACTATCTTAAGAACATTTGTTGAGAATAATATTTTCCTAGACGAGATTGTAATGCAGTTGCCTGAAACTGTTAGACAATCGTTTGACCCCAATGACACTAGTGAAGGCAATTTTTATGCAGAGCTAGAATATTCCGCAGTGCCTTATTTGAATAAGATACGCAATAAACTTCATCCTAACACACTAATTAGATATCAGGATTTTTCAAAACCAGGGTTAGAGTTGCTCAAACAAGAAGATTGGCTTGATACTGTGCCTTTATGTACTAACATTACTTTATCAGGTGTTTTTAGACAAATTGCACAAAACAGCGATCATCATATTTTAAACTTGTATGATACTGGAAAATCCATCGCACAAATTTTAGGAATAGATAAACCGTTAGTGTATTTTGACGGCACTGATTATTATAGTTATTTTATGGACACATCCACGTACCATTACGTATCGCCTGTAGATTTTAATGATAGTGAACTGTCTAAAGGCAAGTATGCTACTGAGTTCTTTTATTGGACACCAGATATGCCTGAGATAGTGGTCAAACAAGCACAAGACATTAAACGTAATTGCGAATTAAATCCCTGGGCTAAATTCATGGCCAGCGAGATATTAGTGCGACATATTAGCGAATATAGGCCAGTGTTGCATCCAGTTATCTATCCCAGTGATGTAACTGTGGAGTTCCAAACAGAAAAACCCAGCAGTAAAATTGTTCGTGCAATGGACAGGTGGTTCTGGGAAACTGCAAGTACACAAGTACAGGGTAATTACTTGGCTGCTATAGATTATATCAAACAAAAAACCAACAGCAAACACATGGTTAAGGGTGATATTTCTAACGGTATAGCTGGACACAAGACAACGTTCTATAAACTATGAACGTATTTGCAAAATATCCACAGTTTATTTTAAATGATCCTCGAGAATCTAGGAAAAGTGCGTATAGTGTATCGGCGGAGTTTATGCAATCACGACACAAATGTTTTTTTAATTCCGAAATACTAGAAAATAAAACAGTATTAGATTTAGGATGCTGTGTGGGTGCTAGTGGAGCATGGGTACTCTACAATAATGCTAAATTGTATTGCGGAGTAGAATACCACGAAGACTTATGTAATAGAGCAATTGATAATCTATCAGCTTTTGATAACAGTAAGTGGCAAATCGTTAACGCATCGATAGAAACATTTCTCGAAACAAACAAAGAAAAATATGATATTATAATTGCTAGCGGAGTAATATATGCATTCTTTGAACCCATTCCTATTTTAAAAAGTATAGCCAGTTATGCCAATGTAATTATTATAGAAAGTGTACACCCTAAGAATAACATGGATTCTGAGTTAGAGTCTTTTATTTCTTATAAGCGGCAATCAATGCTATGGGGTACAGACAGTGAAGAATTGTGTTTCAATTCAGCTGTTCCTAGCATGAAGTTTATTATAGAATATATGAAGCTACACGGATTTGATTGCGACTTATCAGTTAACCAAAATTTAAAAAATTGTTTGCCTGATGTATACCAGAAAAAACGATTTGGCATTAAGCTAGTGAAAGCAAGGAACGAGGAATTGTCGGCAGGGTTTTTGTCTGCAACTACATTTCCTAGCGATGTTAATGTTAACAACTGGAATATTAAATGACTTGGGAATTTAACAAAGACGTTGCAAAATCATTTAAGCTACACGCAACACAACATATTCCTAATTACCATCAAGTCATTGATCAATGCATAGCTATTTGTAAAAAGAAAGATAAATCTATAAAAATTATTGACATAGGCTGTGCAATAGGCGAAACGTTAGTGCGGTTACATGCAGAAGGGTTTAGTAATATATACGGAGTTGATAATAGTCAGTCTATGCTAGACCAGTGTCCGCCTAACATAGCTACACTAATCTGCTCCAATACTTTGCCTCAAAACTTCTATGACGTCATTTTAATGAATTGGACATTACATTTTATTAAAGATAAAAAACGTTACTTACAAGATATTTACAATAATCTAACCCCCAACGGTATTTTAGTTATTAGTGAAAAAACATCACTAGATCCGTTAGCTATTAAATTCTATCACGATTATAAAAGAACTAGAGGTGTAAGCGAGTTAGATATTCAAAAAAAAGAAACAAGTGTAAAAGATATAATGTATATTGATACTATAGAATGGTATCAGGGTATTTTTAAAGAATTGGGATTTTCTAAAGTACATATTATTAATGCGCATTGGTGCTTTACTACATTCATATGTGTAAAAACATAATCTGTAAGATTATAAATACTAGTCATAGGAGAATATCGCATGTCACACCAAGTAACAACAATATCAGTAAGACCGTCAATATCAGTTGAATTTTTTACTTACCCGAATCAATTTATTGACAAATGGAAATCTCAAGGAAGCGTATCTACGATCTTAACAATTAGCGATGACAAATTGACAAAAACTCGGGTTACTATATGGAGTACGAAAGAAATATACAACGAATTTCTTGTAGAAAAAGCTGCTGTCCTTTCAAACAGAGATAAATACAACACATTGAGTAATATAACTCGTACAACTACAACTGCTTAACATGGTTTTATTAGTTAGGCCGCCTGGTGATAAATTCACATTTAGATTGTTTTTTAAATTAGCGGCAACTATTAAATGTTTAAAAAATTCGTTATACTTATGGTCAGCTAAAATTGATCCTAAATATGAACACGGGTGGTGGCCAGAAAAAGATAAATGGGTTTTAGAAACCGAACTTGATTATCGAAAACATCTAATAGATTCAATAAATCAAGATGTAGTTCTTATAGGAGTTAAAGATCATTTAACGTCCGGAGAATTTAATTCACGGTTTCAAAAAATTCCAGTTATAGCAGATTATTTAAAATCATTGTTTGAGTATTACCCTAACAAAAAATTTATTTTGTTTACCTCAGTTGAAAATTTAGAATTTTACATCAATGCTGATAATGTTCGAATAGTTCCGTGGGGCGGCGACATTACTAATCATCAACATGAATATCAAAAATTACAACCTATATTAGAAAAGAATCTAGATAGTAACTATACTTTCTTAAGCCTTAATAGAAATAAAAGGGCGCATCGAGCTATGTTAGTTTCTTTATTATATGGTTTAGATATTCAGAATTCTGGACTAATATCCTGTATGTTTAAAGACAGTATTGATGATCTTTTTGAATATACAGACTGGAAAGTAACTAATACTAGTGTTTATTTAAAAGGCTTTGATGTATTAAGAACATCCTCAACGTCAATTAATGATAGTCCTAAAATATATCATAATAATAATAATGATAATGTCGCAAATTTTAAAAATAAGTTAGCAAATTACTATAAAGATACATTTGTAGAAATTGTTTGCGAAACTAGTTATACAGAAGCATGTTATAATTTGACTGAAAAAACTTTGAACAGCATATATGGGTGTTCCTTTCCTATATTGCTATGTTCCAAAGGCAGTGTAGAATTTTTACGATCAATGGGATTGGACATGTTTGATGATATCATTGATCATAGTTATGATAATATAAGTGATCCGGCTGAACGGTTAGAATGTGCTATCTTAAACAACAAAGAACTGCTAACCAATAACAAGCGTACTAAAGATCTTTGGATTAAAAATCAAAATAGATTCAAAAATAATATTGACTTTTGTCGCGAAAGACTGTATAATTTTTATAATACTAGATCTAATGATCTATTTAAAGAGATTTTACATGACTACAACATTTAAAAATGATGATTCTTTTTTTACAGTAGTAATGCCTACTAGAAGTCCAATTGGTTTTTGGAGTATATATCGATGGGTAGAACTTGATAATAATGCAAAATTTAGATTTATTCGTGATTTAGAGATAGAGCAAGATCGTCTAACTATAAAAGAAATTGATGATATCTATCCTGAAGTAAAAACCATTGGGATTGTAACAAACCCCTGGGCAAGAGTTGCTTACTCTTATGAGATGTCTATTAATCCGCCAAATAATTTTCCAAACGTTGAAGAAATAGGCAAACAGTTTAGTGGAATAGATTTTACTACATTTGATACATATGTAGATTCAATATTAGAATGCAAAGTATTATCAAATAAACCACACCCGTCTTTGGCACAATTGCATTGGTTAGAAAACGGAAATAAGCAAGTTGATTATTTGTTAAGATCTGAAAATATTAACGAAGACTTTAAAACAATTCAAAACTATTTTTGTACTGATAGACCGCTTAATATTGAAGATTTTAAATTTGATTATCAGTTATATTACAGCGACAAAAGTAAAGCAGTAGTTGATACTATATTTGCAGATGATATTGCTAAATTTTGCTACGAGTTTTAAAATACAATGTATGATATTGTATTCATAAGTTATCAAGAACCTAACGCTGAAGAAAACTGGCTAAATCTCAAAAGTAAATTTCCTACAGCGAAGCGAGTTGATGGTGTTAAAGGGATACATCAAGCTCATATAGCTGCGGCTAAAAAATGTTTTACAAAAATGTTTTGGGTAGTAGATGCAGATGCACAAATATTACCCAGTTTTAATTTTAGCTATGAAGTAGCTGAATGGGATTTAGAAACTGTGCATGTATGGCGCAGTATAAATCCAGTGAACGACCTAGAGTACGGATATGGTGGTGTAAAATTATTACCCCGTAAACTTACAATAGATATGGATATAACTAATGCTGATATGACTACAAGCATTAGTAGTAAATTTAAAGCAATGAATGAAGTTTCAAATATTACTGCTTTTAACACGGACGAATTTAGCACATGGAGAAGTGCCTTTAGGGAATGTTGCAAACTTGCAAGCAAAACAATTAAAGGACAATTAGATGAAGAAACAAATGAAAGACTTAGTAGATGGTGCTCGTCGTATAGTAGAGACAGAACATATGGAGATTATGCTATTAGCGGTGCTAGGGCTGGCCGTAAGTATGGTAATGATAATTGCAATAGGCCGGATAGGCTAAAAAAGATTAACGATTTTGATTGGTTATATGAACAATTTTCAGCACATACCATTTGACAACATAGTACGGTTTGGTCAAAAAACCCTCCTAGACCGCCGTCTTTTTACAGTCTCATGGATACTGGCTAGATTTTGTAATTATTCATGCAGTTATTGCTGGCCATACGCTAGATCTAGTACCCCAGATCATCAAGATCTAAAACTTTACTTAAACACACTAGATAGCATCAAAGCACAGGCCCGTGCAAATAACTTTGACGAATTTCACTTTTCTTTTAGCGGTGGCGAGCCTACTGCATATAAACACTTTGATAAAGTAATAGAGCATTACTGCAACGATACTGCTCCAACGTATCAAAGCATACACATGACCACTAACTTATCTCCGGGGAGTAAATGGTGGGAAGGATGGCTAAAAGCAACTAGTACTTTACAACGCAGAAGTATAACTGCAAGTTATCATGCTGAACATGCTAAGGAACAAGAATTTGGAGACAAATGCCTACAGTTGATTAATGCAGGAGTATTTGTTACAATTAACCAAGTTATGGTTCCGGAACAGTTCGAAGAATACTATAGCAGATGCCAGCGATTTGCTGATAGAGGTATTAATGTAACACTTAAACCTCAAAGCGATCCCACAGCAAGTTTTGTTGTATCCGGATATACTGCTGAACAGCTACATAGATTGCAAACAGGTTTCCCTCAAAACTGGGAAGGAAAAGAAGTTTCGCAAGTTGAACTACATGACGATCAAGGTAATAAGTATTATATAGATCAAGCAGAACGATTTAATGCTTTTGGATTTAACAAATTTAAAGGTTGGATGTGTAATGCAGGGTATCAAGGTATAGTTATACGTGAAAATGAAGTTAAGCGTAGTTATAGCTGTCATGAAGAACCTCTAGGTACTTTAGATAAGGGCTTTACTATTTTTAAATCTCCTGCAAAGTGTCTTACTCCTAGCTGTGTTAGTAGTGCAGATAGTAAGATACCCAAGGTAAAACATGTATAACTTAGAAGATATAAGAATGGTACATTTAGAAGTTACATCTAAATGTCAAGCACGTTGTCCAATGTGTCCTCGCCGTATCCACGGTGGCCCATTATTGCGTGATTTAGATCTAACCGAAATTACTCTAGAAACATTTAAAAAGTGGTTTAATGTTAATTTTATTAACCAACTTCAATATTTAATGTTGTGCGGAAATTTAGGTGATCCTATAATTGCTAAAGACACTTTAGAAATTTTGCAATATGTAAGGAGCATTAATCCTGGTATAACTTTATCTATGCATACAAATGGAAGTGCTAGGACAAAAAATTGGTGGAAAAAGTTAGCAGAAATTAATGTTGAAGTAGCATTTGGTATTGACGGCTTAGAAGACACACACGCCCTATATAGAGTTGATACTGATTGGAATAAAATCATTGATAATGCAAAAGCATTCATTTCTGCAGGCGGCCATGCAGCATGGCACATGTTAGTTTTTAAACACAATGAGCATCAAACTTCAGTATGTCAACAAGTAAGTAAGATGCTAGGCTTTAAACACTTTTCTGTTAAACATACTGCCCGATTTAAGCAAGGAAAATTTGATGCAGTCGATGAAGATTATAAAGTAACACATACGCTTTATCCTTCAACTAAGAGTTTAACCTTTATTGAACCTTCAAAATCTGCACAAGAGGAATTGTTGCCTATTATTTCTTGCAAAGCACAAGAAGGTAACCAGATGTATATTAGTGCAACTGGTAATGTTGCACCGTGCTGTTGGTTAGACTTAGAATGGCTACCTGATTTTTCTACAAGTCAAATTGACTATATGATAAAGATTAATCAATATCCAAATTTATATAAAGAAAGTTTAGAAGAAATCTTTAATAGCGGACACTTTAACAAAATTAAAGGCTGCTGGACCTCAACAGGCTTAAAAGAATGTTCTAAGCAGTGCGGAAGTTTTGATAAACTAAAAGAACAATTTACAAGATGAAAGTAGATATACAAGATGTACTTTTTTGGATGGACGCTATTCGCAACAGCAAAGACCAATATCGCACCTTAGAAAGTTTCTGGAAGGGACAAGTTAACAGTAAAATTTGGCTAATTGATAATTTATCTAAAATTGTTATGCCCAATATATCTAATAAAGTAGTTATACATGGTGGATGGAATGGTGTTCTAGCTAGTTTACTTTTTAATAGTACAATACAAATTAATCATATTACTAGTGCTGATATTGATCCAGTGTGCGAGAAAATTGCAACCACTGTAAATAAACGCCAAGAAATAGAAGGACGTTTTGCTGCGATTACTGCTGATATGACTACGTATAAGTACGATGCAGATATTGTAATCAACACCAGCTGCGAACATATTACAAATGGAGCATATCTTAGATGGTTAGATCTTGTACCTAAATCTGCGTTAATTGTAGTACAAAGTAATAATTATTCAGAGTTAGAAGAGCATATTAATTGTGCATTAGACATTGATGATTTTATTAAACAGTCAAAATTAAAAGTTATACATTCTTCTACACTAAACCTACCTAAATATGATAGATATATGCTTATAGGATATAAGCAATGAGCAAAACATTTTGCCCTCTTCCATGGATACATTTAGCAACACGACCTAACGGAGATGTTCGTGTTTGTTGTACTGCTAATGCTAGTGGCGCAGGACTCATAGATAAAAAAGAAGAGGGTTTGGTCAAGCAAGATGGTGCTGCAATGAATCTTCAACATCACACTATTGAACAAGTGTGGAATTCGCAACAGATGAAGAATACTAGACTACAAATGTTAAGAGGTGAGATTCCTGAGAGTTGTAAAAAATGTTTTGTAGAAGAATCTAACGGAATTGATAGTAAACGAATATGGGAAACAAACGTTTGGAAAGAAAGACTAGACATTGAAAGCATAGTTAAACAAACTAAAGATGACGGAAGTCTTCCTGTTAACATTCCTTATTTTGATTTAAGATTAGGAAACCTGTGCCAATTAAAATGTATTATGTGTAGTCCGCATGACAGCAGTTCGTGGATTAAAGATTGGAAACAACAATATCCTAAATATAAAACTATAGAGTTAAAGCAAGATCAAGCATGGGATATTAATTTTGATTACACTTGGTATAAGAAAGGTAGTTTCTTAGAAACAATGCGTAATCAGGCTGAATCAATTAAAGAATTGTATTTTGCTGGAGGAGAACCTCTATTAATTCCTGAGCATTATAATATTCTCGAATTTATGGTAGAATCTAACAATGCAAAAAATTGCATATTACGATACAATTCAAATGGTTTAGTAATATCAGATAAACTTCTTGCTCTCTGGGAAAAATTTAAACATGTAAAATTTAATTTCAGTGTTGATGCGTATGGTGATAAAAATGATTACATACGTTATCCTAGTAAATGGGCCGATGTTGAAAAAAATCTATATCTATTAGATAACAGTAGTGAAAACGTTACAGTAAATCTTGCTTGTGCAGTCCAAACACTGAATGTATTATACTTAGATGAGCTTGCACAGTGGAAGCTAGATGCAAATTTTAAAAAAATTAATCTTGCACCCTACGGTGCTGGCATTATAGGATTACATTTAGTATATCTTCCAAGTTATTTAAATATTCGTGTACTACCTAATTATGTTAAAACTTTAGCGGCTGATAGGATAACTAAATTTATAGATACAATTAAAACAGATGAGTTTGAAACAAATTCATATGGAAAGCAACGTTGGCAAGGCATAATAAATTATATGATGGAAGAAGATTGGTCAAATAAGCTAAAGTCAATGAAGCAATATTTAGAAACTTGCGATTCAACTCGCGGAACAAATTTTAGAAAAACATTTATGGAGTTAAGTTCTTTATGAAAAAAATAATTAAAATTGAAACTAATGTTAGAAAACAACGTTACTAAATAGTATAAACAAAAGGAAACCACAATGACTAACGAAGAAATTGAGCGCGGCCTATGGTGGCAATCTCTAACTAACTTAGGACAAACAGCAAAATTAAAATTTAATTTTGACCCCTATGGCGTTGAACGACAACTCGAGCCGTTTAAAGATAACTGGGGTCCGTACAATCAAAAGAAAGATACTCATAATAATAGATGGGGACTGCACATAACTAGCCATTCAGATGATGTAATGGATAATTATCATCTTAACAGTTTTGGTTATATGCAAAAGTATCATGATATAGAAATGAAGGAAGAAAATTTTACAACTCCTACTATTGTGTATCATAAGATAACTGAACTTAAAAATTTAGTAGATGTGTTTGCACCTGATATAGGTCGTGTTCATCTATTAAGAGTTGATCAAGGAGGTTTCTTCCCTCCGCATAGAGATCTTCCCGGGCCGGCACCTAAATATTTTAGACTATTAGCAGTATTTGGAAGATGCAAGCCTGAAAATTTTGTACAAATGATTGATGGCAAGCCGATGTATCCTGATCCAGGATTTCTATATTTTATTAATTTTCAACTGGATCACAGCGTGTTTAGTTTCTCAGATAATCTTTATTGGTTAGTATTAACAGTTAGACTTAATGCACGGACTGCTAATATTATTTTAAAAAATACAATGGCATAATGAAATTATCATACGTAGATCCGGAAAAAGAAAACTGGTTCCTTGTTAGCTGGACCTTAAGCAACAAGTGTAACTATAGGTGTAGCTATTGCCCTTCACATTTGCACAACGGTACTACTGGACAACCAAAATGGGAAACTGTAGAAAACTTTGTTAAGGGTTTTAAAATGCCCGGAAAACGTATCTGCTATCGTTTAAGCGGAGGAGAACCTACATATTGGAAACATTTTATTGACCTTGCAAAATTAGTAAAAGATCAAGGCCATACTTTTAGTTTTTTAACCAACGGAAGTCAGTCTGCAGAATACTATAAAGAGATATCTAAGTATACAGACGGATTTATTATTTCTTATCATCCCGAATACGCTAACATTGATCATATAATTGAAATAGCCATGTGATCTAGCAATTAATTTAATGATGTTACCTAATTTAGAAGATTTTAAAATACAAGAACAAATTGCAAAAAAACTTTTTGACTCAACTGAGCGTTTAGCAATATGGCCTAAAGTAATTTTAGACAAGACTAGCGGAAAAAACATAACAAACGAAGTTAGTAACTATACTCCTGAGCAACAAGAAATTATAAAAACGTGGCCTTATTTTAGAAAACTAAATGATTACAATTTGCACAGAGGCGAGCTGTTACTTAATGAACAAAAAATATCTGCTAATGATCTAATGGTTACTAATCAAAACAGGCATCAAGGTTGGAAATGCTGGGCAGGATTACATATGATTAACGTTGACATGTGGGGAAATATGTACAGAGCAGATTGCCAAGAAGGCGGTGCAATAGGCAATATTGAACGTTATAGTTTACCAAAAGAAACTATTATATGCGGCAAAGATGTGTGTGCA
>Ga0049085_10000738_pt1 | contig 12828 bp, 11 predicted proteins | sample GreLakmeSU08MSRF_FD_66721 | JGI IMG/M metagenome (GOLD analysis project Ga0049085, IMG submission 66721) | Freshwater lentic microbial communities from great Laurentian Lakes, MI, USA - Great Lakes metaG SU08MSRF | ecosystem: Environmental > Aquatic > Freshwater > Lake | place: Great Lakes... | reverse complement strand
CAAGTCGCCTGAAGTTGTGTCGCCTGAAGTTGTGTCGCCTGAAGTTGTGTCACCTGAAGTTGTGTCACCTGAAGTTGTGTCGCCTGAAGTCGTGTCACCCGAAGATGTACCGACAGAACTTGCACCAGCAGTCGCAGTGGTGACAGATCTTGATGATGGTCACCGTGCGAAAATAGTACAGATGTTTGGTCGCACCTCGCGAAAGATGCATCCATCAACTGATGCGCCTATCGAAGAGATAAAGCCGTCAGAAGTTCCAGAGCTTGAAATTCAAACAGCACCCCCAAAAAAATCAAGTGTCGACGATTTATTCGCCAAATTGCGTCAAGCAGGGGCTGAAACGGTTGCCAACTCCGTAAAGACGTCGAGATCTGACTCTAAAAAGAAGACTGAATCACCCAAAAAGATCGTCTCTGCGCCAACACCCGTCGAACCAGATCTTAAAATGTTTGAACGCCGCAACAACACTCTTGTCATTGTCGATGAGGCCCTTGCCAAGAAACTTAAACGAGTACTTGCGGACGAAGAAAATGCAATGCTGAACTATCTTCAATCCAAAAAGGCACAGATTGCTCTTGAAAAAGTTTTACCAAGTGTTGAAAATCAGTTGCAGAGTTTCGTTGAAGCTATCAGTAAAGAATTAATCGAAGCAGCGATGGCCGGGGCACAGTCACTATCGAGAAGCCTGAAAGCCGATCTACGAAAAAAAATAAGTAATACGACCGTGATGCAGGTAATGACGAAGAAACTTGCGGATGACATCGTGTATCCATTGCGTGAGCGAATCCAAAAATGTGTCGAGACAAGCAATGGTGACTTGAACGAAATGTCAACTTTGATTCGAAGTGTTTATCGCGAGTGGAAAATGCAACAAGTTGACAAGATTGTGTCTGATGTCTCGCGGCTGGCTTACAGTCGTGGTGCGTATCTCGTTTTAGAAAAGGGAACAAAAGTTTGCTGGATGGTTGATCCACACGGCCCACCTTGTGCTGATGCTGAAGATAATTCACTTGCTGGAGAAATATCATGCGGTGAAAATTTTCCTACCGGTCACGAACATCCTGTGATTCACACTGGATGTAAATGTCTTGTAGTGCCAGCCCCAAGATAGTCTTTCAAACGTGCGGAACCCCTCCGACTTACCTCGCAATCCTCGTACCCCGAACTCGGGTGGCGGTGGCTTTGGATTGAGTTTTTTTAAACGTGGTCGCACAATTTGGTCGGCTATTTTGGCGGTTTTTGTAATCGGCGGAATTTCTATAAGAAGTCTTGCCGGGTTTTATGTGGATATTTTGTGGCACAGCGTGGTCGGGCGCACCGACATCTTCTGGGGAGTATTGACAACACAAATTACGCTCGGGACAATTTTCGTGGCGATTTTTGCATTAGCGACACTTCTCAATCTGTGGCTGGCTGATCGTTTGGCACCTGAAAATGTGCCGATTTCGCTCGAGCAAAGGGCCCTCGCGGGATATCGCCAACTTATTTCAACACGTCAGTGGCTAGTGCGTACCGTGATTTCGCTCGTACTCGGTCTGCTCGTTGGACTGCCTGCGTCGGCGCAATGGCAAGACTGGTCGCTGTTTCGAAATTCTCAGCCATTCGGCGTGACGGATCCGTTGTTCAATCGTGATATTAGTTTTTATGTTTTCAAACTGCCGTTCATTCAGTTTTTAATCGGGTGGTCTTTGGCGGCTTTAATTTTGATAACTCTTGTCACTTTCATCGCGCACTATTTGAACGGAGCGATTCAACTTCAGGCGCAGGGTCGTCGAGTGTCACCTCAAGCAAAAGCACATATTTCTGTCTTGTTCGCATTGATTGCTTTGTCTCGAGCAGTGAGTTATTGGTACGGTCGGTTTGAACTGACCATCTCAAACCGCGGTGTTGTGCAAGGTGCGACATTCACCGATGTGAATGCCCAGTTGCCGGCAACAAGTTTGATGATTCTTGTGTCGATAGCGGTTGCCGCATTGTTTTTGTGGAACGTATGGCAAAAGAGCTGGCGACTTCCGGTTCTTGCAACGATGCTTTGGGTGGTTGTCGCTTTGGTTGCAGGGCAGATTTATCCGGCGGTAGTTCAGCGGTTTTCTGTTCAGCCGAATGTCAGCACCAAAGAACTTCCATATATCGAGCGCAACTTGAACGCAACCAAAATTGCAATGGGTTTAGATTCAGTAAAGAGTGTTGATGTCGAGTATGAGCAAATCACTGCGGCTGATGTAGCAAAAAATCCTGAGCCTTTGCAAGATGTTCGTCAACTTGATCCGATTCAAATGCGAGATCGGTTCATCTTGGATGAAGGGCAAACATCTTTTTACGCAGTTCGCGACCTTGATGTTGATCGTTATTTAATTGGTGGTCGCGAGCAACAAGTTCTCGTTGCCGCCCGAGAATTAAATACTGCAGGTATTCCAAACCGCACCTGGGTTTCACGACATCTTTTGTATACGCACGGTTGCGGGCTGATTGTCGCTCCGGCAAGCAAGGTAACGATAGATGGTCGGCCAATTTATACAAGTCTTGACGTCTCGCAGCCTGAGCTTTATTTCGGTGAAGGCCTTGATTCGTATGGTTTGGTCAAAACTGGCGAAACTGAGCAAGCCTGCACTGACTCAAAAACTAACAAGTACTCAGCCGCGGGTGGTGTTGAATTGTCGTCATTGGCCCGTCGTGTTGCATTCGCCGTGCACTTCGGCGAATTTAATTTGTTTGGCTCAGCACTTCTTAAAAGTGAATCACAAATTATGTTCATCCGAAATATCCAAGAGCGTGTAGCAAAAGTTGCTCCGTTTTTGCGACTTGACGCCGATCCGTACCCAGTTGTTGTGGACGGAAAAGTTCAGTGGGTAATTGATGCTTTCACAACTACGAACCGTTACCCATATGCGCAACAGGCCAATATTGACCAATTGACAACTGGCAGTGGATTAAACATCGACTTTAATTACGTTCGAAACAGCGTCAAAGTGACGGTAGATGCGTACGACGGTTCGATGAAGTTTTATGTCGTTGACCAAAAAGATCCAATTATTAATACTTGGCAGGCTGTATTTCCAAAATTGTTTACTTCGGTTGATCTTGCACCAAAAGAATTGGTAGACCACTTCAGATACCCAGAAGATTTATTCAGGGTTCAAACGAATACATATGGTCGCTATCAATTTGAAGACGCAACATTGTTTTTCAATCGCAACGCCGCGTGGAGCGTAGCGCAAGCGCCGGCTACTGAGCCTGAAGGTTTAACTGGTGTGATTACGGGCGGTGATTTCGCGAGCGATTTGAACGCGGCGAATACCGGTGAGGTGAAAGATGCAAGTGTTGCACGCTTTGAGCCGTACTACACGATGTTTCACGAGCCACGCTCCAATTCAAATTCTGGCGTGTTCTCAATGTTGCGACCGTTCGTCCCGTTCTCTGCAGATAATGCCCGTAAAGAACTTCGCGCGTTCATGGTGGTGTCAAGTGATCCGAAAACTTATGGTCAGCTGAAGGTTTACAAAGTCGTCGATCCTCTGCCTGAAGGCCCGGCAACTGTTGCAGCTGAAATCGGCAGCGACCCTGTTGTCTCACAGCAAATCACTCTGCTCGACCAAAGAGGCTCACGAGTCATCTATGGCGATCTACAGATAATTAATGTCGCCAAGGGTCTCGTTTATGTTCGGCCATTGTTTGTTCGGCCCGATGATCCAAGCGCTAAGCAGATTTTTGTGCGTAAATTTCTCGCCTCGTACAACAACAAAGTTGTGATGGCTGACGATTTGAGCTCGGCAATTTCCAAATTATTCCCGGGCTTTGATGCGAGCCTTGGTGATCGTGTTGATGACGGCTCGGTCGAAGCCGCGCCAGAATCTGTGGATTCTGGCAGTGCGACCACCCCAACTGTGCCTTCGAGTGGTGGCAGTTCGGCAAATCTTGATACTCCTGCACTTCTTTTGGCTCGAGCCGAAGAATTATTTGCCGAAGCTGACGCGGCACTCGGCAGTACGCCACCAAACTTTGCGCTTTATCAAAAACGGCTTGCGGAAGCCCGCGAGTTAGTGACGAGAGCAGTTGCTCTAGTTGGAAATTAATTTTTAATTATTGAGTGCGCCGAAGTTGGTCGACAATTTCTGCAAGATCTTGACGAAAAGCGATTTCATAACGCGCCTGTTCGTTTGCAATGCGGGTTTGATTGACGCGCAATTGCTCGAGTGCTTCACGGGACGCTGATTGGTCGGCAGTTTTTACGAGTGTTTCAATTTCGCGACCAAGTTCATGAAGTTGATGCGAGAGTTCGGTTGTCATCGTCGTTAATCGAGTATCGATGATCGCAATTTTTTGGTCAAGACCATTTGTCGCAGCGGTCACCAATGACAGTGCATTGGTTCGTTTTGTGAGTTCGCTGCGCAGTTCAATCAATTCGTTTTTTAAAATCTCCAGGTCAGACTGTGTCGCCTTGGGTGTGCGCCTGAAGATTGACATCGCATCAGCGATTATGTCATGTCGCTGGTAGTCTTGTTGTCACGACGCGGGGTGGAGCAGTCCGGTAGCTCGTTGGGCTCATAACCCAAAGGTCGTAGGTTCAAATCCTACCCCCGCCACCATTTCTCTGTAAATTGCCATTTATAAAGTCAGCACATCGAGGTATCAATGAACAGACTTGAAAGAGTTCGATCAATTCGTTCGGCGTTAGAAAGTGGTTCAGCGTCGATTGGTAGCTGGATGCAAATTCCAGACTCGAATATCGCCGAAATAATGGGCCGTGCCGGATATCAGTGGGTTGCCATAGACATGGAACATGGTCCGGTTTCAGTCAGTCAACTGCCGGATATTTTTCGGGCACTTGAATTAGGCGGCACGCTTCCTTTGGCACGTGTTGCAAGCCCTTTGCCGATTAACTGTCGTCAAGCTCTTGATCAGGGTGCGGGTGGTGTTGTTGTGCCGATGATTTCTTCAGCACAGCAATTGCAAGCAATCATAAGTGAATGTCATTGGCCACCACGTGGTCGCCGAGGCGTCGGATTTCAGCGCGCAAATATTTTCGGTAAATTTTTTGATGCGTATGTAGAAGAAGCGCAAGAAGCTTTGGTGATTGCACAGATAGAACACGTTGACGCAGTGAACAATCTTGAATCAATCGTCAAGGTTGAGGGTCTTGATGCAATCATGGTCGGGCCGTATGACTTATCGGCGTCGCTCGGCGTTACTGGTGATTTTGAAAACAAGAAATATAAGGATGTACTGAGCAAAGTTCTGGAAATTTGCGCAAAACAAAAGACACCTTGTGGCATTCACGTTGTGCAGCCAGATACCAAGATGCTCACCCAGAGAATCCGTGAGGGTTACACGTTTATTGCTTATGGCGTAGACACGGTCTTTTTGAATCAAAGTGCTGTCGCCCCTTGAACGAGAATTTAAACTAGGTAGATGTCGACAAAAACCCTAAAAGTTGGCATTGCTGGTTACGGGGTCGTCGGCAAGCGTCGTGGAGACTGCGTTGAGAGGCATCCGAATTTAGAGTTGGTTGCAGTTTGCGATCGAGTATTTGCCAATGATGGAGTTTTACCAAATGGTGTCGCACATTTTCGTACGTACCAACAGTTACTTTTACAAAAACTTGACGTTTTAATCGTCTGTGTCACCAATGATATTGCAGCCGAAGTCACCAAAGCGGGGTTGAATCTTGGTCTGCACGTATTTTGCGAAAAACCACCAGGTCGCGACATGGCAGACATCGAGAGCGTTATCGCCACAGAAAAAATGAACCTACAGTCTCGCTTGATGTATGGCTTCAATCATCGATATCACGATTCGGTGCAAGATGCTTTGAAAATTATTCGATCTGGTCGCTTCGGCAACATCATCAATATGCGTGGTGTCTACGGCAAGTCAAAATTGATTACTTTCAATCAAGCAGATTGGCGCGCTAAACGAGAGGTCGCGGGTGGCGGGGTATTGCTCGACCAGGGTATTCACATGGTTGATCTGATGCGTTTAATCGCCGGCGAATTCGTGGATGTTCAAAGTTTTATTTCAAATGGTCATTGGGGCTACAACGTCGAAGACAACGCCTACGCATTGATGCGCACGACCGACGGTGTTGTTGCGATGCTCAATTCGTCGGCGACTCAATGGCGGCACCAATTCAGTCTTGATATCAATATGCAGCGCGGCGGAGTAATTCTTCGAGGTATTCTCACCGGCTCAAAAAGTTATGGTAACGAGACGATGACGGTGGTTACCGCAGACCCAGATCGAGATAACGGAGACCCAAAAGAAGAGTTGTTTGAGTACAAAGACGACCCATCGTGGGATTCAGAGATCGCAGCATTCACAGAAAGTATTCTTAATAACACGGCTGTTCAGAGTGGCACGTCGCACGATGCCTATCAAACAATGAAACTTGTGTACCAAATTTATTATGCTGACCCGATTTGGCGTAATCAATTTAATATAGAAAACCCTGAGGTCGAGTAATGGAAATCATCACGATTAACGACGTCCATGGCTTCACAATATTGGTGACAGAACTTGTCGAAAAGGTAGGCAAGAAATTTATCCGGCTCAACAATGCCGCAGCAAAAAATGTTGTTGACCTACAAGTTGGTGGTCGCGAGATCAAGCTTGAAGCCGACACGATGCTTGAGGAAGAACTGATAAAAGGTTTGACCCACACTGGCATTGCGATTTTGAGCGAAGAAACTGGCTATATACGAGGCAAATCGCTGCCAGAACTCTTGTGGGTAATTGATCCACTCGACGGAAGTTATAACTTCAGCCGCAGTCTTGGGCCGTCAATGATCTCGGTTGCGTTGTGGCAAAACAATGAGCCTGTTTTGGGTGTGCTGTTTAATTTGGTCACCAAACAGTTGATTTTTGGTGGACCAAAAATTGGTGCACATATGGGTAAGCAGTCGATAGTTGTTTCAGATCGTATAGATCGCGACCAAGCGACGGTAGTAACGGGTTTTCCGAGCAGGTTTCCGATCAACGATCCGAAAGCGGTAAGTGGTTTTGCCGAATTATTGACCACTTTTGGCAAAGTGCGCATGATTGGCTCGGCATGCGCGTCGCTTGCACTAGTAGCAACCGGCAGCGCCGACGTTTACGCCGAGCACAACATCATGTTTTGGGATATTGCAGCAGGCTTGGCAATCGTCAACGGCGCAGGCGGCACTTTCCAATTAGAGGGTGTCAACTTGCCTGAGGGTATTCACAGCGAACCATGCACGGTTGTAGCGAGCAATAATAAATTCGACGTCTCGGTGACGATGTTCGACAAAATGCGCGGCATTTCATGACGACTCTTGATACCGGCGTCAAAATTGTGCGCAATGTCGGGCGTTTTACATTTGGCGATGGTGCTGTGGCTGGTGTTGCCGATTTAGTTGCGTCAAAACGCAGTGGTAAATCTCAAAATGCAGTCTTTCTGATTGACGAATATTTCAAGGGTCAAAAAGACATCGCTGGTTCTTTAGGTGCAAAGTCAGCCGATGCGGTGCATTTCATAAGCACAGTCGACGAGCCGACGACGCAGTCAATCGACGAACTGGTGGCCAAACTTCATTCGTCAGGTCATAGTTCGCCGGCCACGATCGTCGGTTTTGGTGGTGGGATAACACTCGATACTGCAAAAGCGGTTTCTAACTTGTTGACCAACGGCGGTCACGCTGCCGACTATCAAGGCTGGGATCTCGTGCGTGTGCCAGGTGTGCACAAAATTGGTGTTCCGACTATTTCTGGCACAGGCGCTGAAGCAACACGAACATGTGTGATGACAAATCGTGAGACTGGTTTGAAATTAGGCATGAACAGCGACTTCACTGTTTTTGATCATGTTGTGCTTGATCCAAGTTTGACAAGCACCGTGCCCCGTAATCAATATTTTTATACGGGCATGGATGCATATATTCACTGCATTGAAGCGCTGGCAGGTTCATATCGCAATGCAATTGGCGATGCATATTCGCGTGAGACAGTGAATCTATGTCGAAATGTTTTCTTGAGTACAGACATGATGGCCAGTGAGCGCCGCAGTGACTTGATGGTCGCAAGTTATTTGGGGGGATGTGCGATTGCCACCAGCTATGTCGGCGTCGTGCACCCGTTTTCGGCCGCTCTGAGCGTAGTTTTTGGTTTGCATCACTGCGTGGCAAATTGTGTTGTGTTGAATGCAACGGGAGAGTTTTATCCAGAGGCTCATGCCGAGTTTCGCAAAATGATCGAGCTTCAAAAAATAGCTTTGCCGCAGGGCGTTTGTGCAAATCTCACCGATGAGTTGCGTGCTGCGTTGATTGCTGCAACTATCAAACACGAAAAGCCGTTGACCAATGCACTCGGCACTAACTTTCGTGCAACACTCACTGACACAAGGATCATCTCGCTGTTCGAGAAGATGTAAAGATCTCTAGGTAAAATCAAGATATGCCCGGGTACGAACTAATTGGTGCCGAAGAGCAGGCTGAAGTCGACGATATTTTTCAACATGGTGGCGTCTTGTTCAGGCACTCGTTTGACGCGATTAGACAAAATAGATGGAAGGTTCGCGACTTTGAAAGCGCTTTTGCCAAAAGTCTGAATGCACCGCATGCTCTGGCGGTTACCTCGGGTACGGCTGCGTTACGCGTGGCTTTGGCGGTTTTAGATTTGCAGCCGGGTGACGAGGTAATTACACAAAGTTTTACGTTTGTCGCAACTGTCGAGGCGATTATCGAGTCGGGTGCGATACCGGTTTGCACCGATATTGATGGCACATTAAATATGGATCCAAAGTCTCTTGCCAAGCTGATCACACCGAAAACAAAAGCGGTGATCGCTGTTCATATGCTTGGCACACCTGCTGATCTTTTTGCAATCGACAAGATTTGTCGCGAAAACAAAATTGCTTTGATCGAAGACGCCGCCTGGGGTTGTGGTGGTTCGCTCGACAGTCGACCACTTGGCACCTGGGGTCGAATGGGCACGTTTAGTTTTGATTTTGCCAAGACGATGACGACTGGTGAGGGCGGAATGATTGTTTTTCAAAACGAGGCTGATTACAAAGCCGCTGCTGCGTGGCACGATCATGGTCATGAAAATAATCCTGCTGTGCCACGCTGGGAAGACACACGGGCCAGTAGTGGGTTCAATTTTCGGATGACAGAGATGCAAGGCGCGGTCGGTTTGGCACAATTAAAAAAACTTGCGACGGTCGTGACGATGCAACGCAAAAATCGAGATGCGATGTGGTCAGCGATCAAATCTTTGCCAAATATCACAGAGCGTGAGGCACCGGCTGGCTCATATGAGACAGCAGACGCACTTGTCTTTAGTGTTAGAGACAACGCCACTGCCCGCCAGTGCAGAGATGCCCTTCTTGCTGAGGGTCTGTCGACAAAAATTCTTCCCGAGGCAGTTACTTGGCACTTCGCCGGCACATGGACTCACATGCCAGAACTTGTAGAGCGTCAAGGTGGCGACCTGAGCAAGGCATTTACTGATTCGCGATCTCGACTTGAGCGGGCAGTCTCTTTGCCCGTAGTAGTAAAGATGGATGAGACGGTGCCCCAGCGCCTGTTGAAAGCATTGTCGAAAGTTCTGAAATAAATATCATGATTCAACCGGTGATTTCAGTAATTGTTGCCACCTATAACCAAGAGCGTTATTTGTCGCGATGCCTTCGCTCGTTAATCGCACAAACCACCGCACGCGACAAGTTTGAAATCGTGGTGATAAACGACGGCAGCACAGATCGCAGTGCAAGCGTGCTCAACGAATTTGCCGATGAAGTTGTTTTAATCAACAATGAGACGAATATTGGCTTGCCAGCGTCACTAAACAAAGCTATTCGGCGCGCCAGAGCACCATATGTCGTGCGGGTCGATGCCGATGATTATGTGAACTCGCAATTTCTATATTTACTTCATGAGTATCTGCGTGAAAATAAATACATGGATGCAATTGCATGTGATTATTTATTGGTCGATGAACAAGAAGAAGTACTAGGTCGAAAAAATTGTCTCACCGATCCGATTGCTTGTGGCATTATGTTTCGCACCGAGCAACTGATTGATATTGGTCTTTATGATGAAACTTTTTTGCTGCACGAAGAAACAGACCTTCGTTTACGCTTTACCAAAAAATACGAGATTCATCGACTTGAATTACCGCTATATCGTTATCGTCGTCACGAAAATAATTCGACCAACGATGCAGAAGCAATGGAACACCACCGTCAGCGTCTTATAAAAAAGCACGGCAGTGAGTCGACAAAATGAGTAAGTCGATAAAGCTCGGCGTACGCGAGGTTTCAAGTACTGGTCGCCCATATGTAATCGCCGAAATTGGGGTTAATCATGAGGGCTCGTTAGCGACGGCAAAGTTGTTGATTGAGTCGGCCAAACGGGGTGGGGCCGATGCGGCGAAATTTCAGACGTATAAAGCAGGTTTGATTGCCTCAAAGTTTTCACCGTCATATTGGGACACATCGAAAGAGCCGACGACTAGTCAGTACGAATTGTTCACCAAGTACGACTCGTTTGGTGAGGACGAATATAAACAACTTGCCGAGCACTGCAAAAAATACGACATTGAATTCGTTTCGACACCATTTGATTTGGGCGCAGTCGACATGCTCAACCCATTGGTTCGTTTTTTCAAGATCGCATCTGCCGACATTACGAATCCACCACTATTGAAAAAAGTCGCGGCAACGGGCAAACCTGTGATTTTGTCATCAGGGGCATCGAACATCGATGAAATTGACGCGGCGTTACGGATTCTGCGTGGGTCTGGCGCAAAAGAAATTTGTCTGATGCACTGCATTCTTAATTACCCGACGCGCAACGAGAATGCACATCTTGGCATGTTGGTGGATCTGCGCAATCGCTATCCAGAATTGTTGCTCGGATACTCAGACCACACACTGCCCAACGAACAAATGACAAGCTTGGTTGCTGCGCATTTGCTTGGCGCCGTAGTTCTTGAAAAACACTTCACCCTTGATAAAACACTTCCTGGCAACGATCACTATCACGCAATGGATGAAAAAGACCTCGCACGATTTCTGGTTAATGTTAAGCAAGTGCACGAGTTGTTGGGGCCGACTCAAGTTAAAGCACCGATTGCCACCGAAGAGATCTCACGTCTGAATGCTCGTCGCAGCATTGTGCTGTCGCGTGATGTCAAGACTGGTCAAAAAATCACGCAACAAGATCTTGTAGCCAAACGACCAGGCACTGGCATCAGCCCGATGGATTGGGACAAAGTCATCGGTCAAAAATTTGTCATTGATTTACCCGAAGATCACATACTCACTTGGGACGACATCACTAGATCATGACTCGAGTTGTCGCCGTCGTTCAGGCGCGCATGGGATCGTCACGATTTCCTGGCAAAATGCTGGCCAGTTTGGGCGATACCAGTTTGTTGACTTGGGTTTTGACTCGGGCAACAAATGCCAAGCAGGTTGATGAAGTGGTTCTTGCGACAACTTTCGATAGCCGAGACGACCAACTTGTCGAACAAGCCACGGCGCTTTATGTTCGAGTTGTTCGAGGAAGCCAAGACGATGTACTTGCCCGGTTTATTCAGGCAAGTGACGAATCAAAAGCAGACTTAGTCGTTCGTGTCTGTGCCGATAATCCGTTTGTAGCTCCAGAAGAAATCGATCGACTTGTGGATGCGCACAAAAATGGCAGATTTGATTACTCGTGCAATCATCAACAACGACTTGAAAATCAATATGCCGATGGATTTGGCGCAGAAATCGTTTCAGTAGACTTACTGCGTCAAATATCTCTTATCACAACGACAACATCGCATCGTGAGCACGTCACGAGTTACATCTGGGATAACGCCGCTAAGTTCAAGATCAATGCGATTCAAGCCCCAATCGAATTGGCATATCCTGAAATCAAATTAGACATCGACACAGAACAAGATTTGGCGTACTTAAATGAATTTGTCACCAAGTTTGCGATATCAATGAGAAGTAGTGCGGCAGAAATTGTTATGGCTTTCAATAAATTTCAAAATATTTGAGTAGCGTGCAGGCATGTCAAATTCAAAGCCAAAAGTCGAAGTTCCGAACTCTCCTGCGCCAACAGATTTAGTTATCGAAGACATTACGTTGGGCGATGGTCAAGAGGCTGTCAGCGGTAAAAGTGTTTCAGTGCATTATGTTGGCGTTGCTTGGAGCACAGCAAAGCAGTTTGATTCGTCATGGGATCGTAACGAACCGTTTGAGTTTGGTCTAGGAGCGAGCCAAGTAATTTCTGGCTGGGACAAAGGCGTCGCCGGCATGAAAGTTGGCGGACGTCGCAAACTGACGATCCCACCAGACATGGGTTACGGCAGTCGCGGTGCAGGTGGCGTGATTAAAGGAAATGAGACGCTGATTTTCATTGTCGATTTGCTCAACGTTTTTTAATCGGCAGAAATCTGCTTTTTGCGATAATGGTTGCGGCACAGCAACTCGTAACGCACAACATCGCCGAATAATGGCGCGATCGTATTTTTATCGGTGTCACCGACCATCACGGTTTCACCTTCAAGCACAACCTTGTCGTTGACTAAACGGGCGTTGTTGGTCGCTCGCGCTCCACACCAGCAACGCGCCTCGACCTGCATTTCGATTCGTTGGTCTGCAATTTCAAGCAATCTACGTGTGCCTTCGAATAGTAGACCCTTAAAGTCTGTGATCAGCCCGAATGCGTAGACATCAACATGCAACTCATCAACAATCAGAGCGAGTTGATCGCATTGTTCAACCGTACAGAATTGCGCTTCATCGCAGACAATAAATTGCAACGGCATTCGCGAGAGTGCAAGTTCGTAAAGATCTAAATCAGGGTCCATTTCAAGGGC
>Ga0049085_10000737_pt1 | contig 12834 bp, 13 predicted proteins | sample GreLakmeSU08MSRF_FD_66721 | JGI IMG/M metagenome (GOLD analysis project Ga0049085, IMG submission 66721) | Freshwater lentic microbial communities from great Laurentian Lakes, MI, USA - Great Lakes metaG SU08MSRF | ecosystem: Environmental > Aquatic > Freshwater > Lake | place: Great Lakes... | reverse complement strand
TATTCGCTGTTATTTATTGTTTTTTAAAGGTGCTCATGGTCTCGTCGTACCGCCTCGGCATGGTACTTTTTTGCTCGTCCGAACGGATTCATCCGGGCGGGCTACAGAAAAAGAACTAGGCTCCCGCGGCTATGAGCGGAATGAAATTATACGTGATTGGTGGGTAACACCAAGCAGAGGAAATGCTCTTATTAAATCTCACAAAACCTTATAAACGAAAAAACCTCCCGAATATCATCCGGGAGGCTAAATCTTATTATTTAATTATACTCTTCTTGATTTGATACGAGCTGCCTTACCGGTTAACTCGCGCAGATAGAATAATTTCGCTCTGCGAACTTTTCCATGACTGTTTATTTCAATCTTATCGATGTTCGGAGAATTTACTGGAAATATACGCTCTACACCAATACCATTTGACATTTTACGTACAGTAAACGTTTCATTTACACCTACACTATTGCGCTGGATAACAACACCCTGATAAATCTGGATACGTTCTTTATTTCCTTCGCGAATTTTATAGTGAACACTAACCGTATCACCGGCTTTGAATGCAGGAACTTGCTTTTTAACTACCGCCTGCTCTTCAACAAATTTTACTAAATCCATGATTTTAAGCTCTTAATTCGATTTTTAGCCCGTAAAAATCGGAGTGCAATATTAGGAAAAATATTTTACTTAAAAAAGTTTGTGTTGATATTTTTTCTATTTTTATTTATCCGGTCTGGGCTTTTAGAGCAGTTGAGCGGGTATTTTACTCAAGAAGATCGGGGCGGCGCTTTTTAGTGCGCTCCAGGGCCTGCTCATGCCTCCAATCGTTGATCGCTGCCTCATGCCCGCTTAACAGGATATCGGGCACCTTGTGCCCCCGCCAGTCGGCCGGACGGGTATAAACCGGTGCGTCTAACAACTCTCCCTGAAAAGAATCTGATAATGCTGAGGTTTCATCATTCAACACTCCCGGTAATAATCTGACAATACTATCAACCAGTACAGCTGCAGGTAATTCACCTCCCGAAAGAACATAATCGCCAATGGAGATCTCTCTGGTCACAAAAATATCACGAATACGCTGATCAATCCCTTTATAATGCCCGGCAAGAATCATGATGTTTTCTTTTCCTGATAGCTCATTGGCAATACTCTGATTAAGCGTTTTTCCATCGGGTGTCATAAAGATCACCTCATCGTATTTTCGCTCCTCCAGTAATTTTTCGATACAATTTGCAAAGGGCTCAATACCCATCACCATGCCGCTGCCTCCACCATACTGATAATCATCAACAGATTTCTGTTTATTTGTTGAGTAATCTCTCAGATTATGAACCACAATCTCTGCAAGACCCCTTTTCTGTGCACGCTGCAAGATAGAATGTGCAAAAGGACTCTCCAGTAAGTCGGGCAATACGGTTATAATATCGAAACGCATTCTGCAAAGATAGGAAGGAGTATTGAGATGTGAGATATGAGACTGGGAGATTAAAGCAAAGACCCTATTAATAATCCTAAATCAGCCCTTCTTCATTTTATTGCTACACATCTTATCAAGGTTTTTAGATTCCATTTTATCAGCCAGGAAAACTAACCTTCCCCATCGATATAGAAGGAACACCCGGATGTTTACCAAAATCTGTTTTACCACCCGCAATTGATTCATTGCCTAAAAGAGCAAACAAAACCGCCTCTTTAGCATCAGTAGCAATACCCAGATCAGAAGTAAATTTTAGTTTTTTACCAAGCTGCTCTTCGACCATACCAGCCAGTACTGGATTATGCATACCGCCACCGCTGATATAAATTTCATAGGCCCCTTTGCCTTCAACACAAAAAGTAATAGCCTTTACAACAGCATTTGCAGTAAATGCAGCCAGGGTGGCCATTACATCTTCATTTGAAAGGTCATGCAAACCTGAGTTTTGAATAGCCTTATTTAAATACGCTAAACTAAAGAGTTCTGGACCCGTAGTTTTTAGATATCCTGATCTGAAAAAATCATGGTCAAACAGTGACTCCACTAGTTTTTGATTCACTTTTCCACTTGATGCGATCGCCCCATCCTGATCGAAATACTTTCCGGGATAGTTCAGCTGAACGAACTGATCCATTAATGTATTTCCCGGGCCAACATCTGAAGAGAAAAATTCTGTTGAATAGTCTGAAGGCAAAAATGTGAAATTGGAGATTCCTCCGATATTGAGCATAACCCGATTTTCATCAGGATTGGAGAAAAGCAAATAATCACCATAAACCGACAAAGGAGCACCTTCGCATCCGGACGCTACATGTTTCTGCCTAAAATCACTGATCGTAATTATTCCTGATTTCATGGCCAGGTGATCGCCATCTCCAATCTGAAGGGTTCCATTGGAATATGCATCTGCCTCACGTTGCTGTTTGGGAGCATGGTAGATTGTCTGTCCATGACTAGCAATCAGGTCAATATCTGATGCTGAAATACCCCAGTCGTTTAAACTTTCGAGCAGTAGTCCGGCATAATAATCACCTATAAAAGCATTTAATAAAGTAACCTTTTCCAGGTCGACGATTCTCTTTGCAAAAACAGATTTAAGATCTTCTTTGAATTGGGGCAAATACGCTTTACTCACAAAGTGTACAACCTTTACTTTGGTTTCTAATCCACTTCCGCTAAATTCACATAGGGCAATATCAAGCCCGTCAAACGAAGTTCCTGACATCAATCCAATAATTTTCCGGATCGGTTTATTGGCAATGGCGTAAAGAGAAGATATATTAGGATTCATAATTCTATATAAAAATAGAAAATTAGCTCAAAGGGATCTACTTTAAATATTTACGATTCCAGATACAGATCGATCAGGCCCTCGGGAAGGTCTACTTTAAGGATTCCATTTCCCTCATCAATCTCTATAATTAAATCATCATTCAGAGGAAACATGATCTCTTTAAATTTATAAGAAACAACTGCCACAAACTGCTGTGGATACTCATGAATTTCGATGATCTCACCCAGCTCACCAGCAGTTTTATCGTGCACGATAAAACCTTTAAGATCGGTAATCAGAAATTCATCATCCTCTCTAACAGGCTTTAAACTATTAGGTAAGTAAAGCTTTTTTCGGATAAGTGTTTGCGCCTTTTCAATGGTATCGATATCATCGAAGTAGAAATTTCCGGTCTGGTTATTCTGTAATTTATATGCTGAAATAAAGAATGGTACTAGCTTGCCATTGATCTCGGCAAAAACAGAATTAAGTGGAAGATTTACTGGCTCATCGTATTCAAAATAAACCTGTACCTCACCTTTTAAACCCTTGGTTTTGGTGATATAGCCTATATAAAAACAATCATCAATCTTCATAGCGGCAAAATAGGAACGTCATTGCTGATGCACCATTTTGAGTTTTCAATAAAGAAAACACATGGGTAAACATCTGCAATGACGTTATTTATTTTAATAATTTAACAGAAATTATTCTGCCTTTTCGTCAGCTGGAGCTTCGTCAGTTGCTTCTTCTGCAGGAGTTTCTTCAACTTCTGCCAAAACTTCAACTTCGTCAGTTGCTTCATCTGCAGGAGCTTCTTCAGCTACTTCAACTTCTGCTACTGGTGCTTCTTCTTCAACTTCTGCCGAAACTTCAACTTCGTCAGCTACAGTTTCTTCAACCTCTGCCAAAACTTCAACTTCGTCAGTTGCTTCATCTGCAAGAACTTCTTCAGCTTCTGGAGCTTCTTCTTCAACTTCTGCCAAAACTTCAACTTCGTCAGCTACAGTTTCTTCAACCTCTAAAACTTCAACTTCCGGAGTTTCTTCAGCTACAGTTTCTTCAACCTCTGAAACTTCAACTTCCAGAGTTTCTTCAGCTACAGTTTCTTCAACCTCTGAAACTTCAACTTCTGGAGCTTCTTCAGCTACAGTTTCTTCAACTTCTTCAGAAGGAGTATTTTTGACAATAATTGCTGCTGCCATTTCTTCCTTCTTCTTAGCTTCAGCTAATAAAGTAGCTTGTTTAATTTCTTGTTTAGATTTAGAAAGAATTTCCTTCTTTCCTTCAATCTTAACCGCTTTTCCTTCTAACCACTGAGCAAATTTTGCTTCTGCTTGTTCTTCGGTTAAAGCACCTTTTTTAACACCACCTTCAAGATGTTTCTTGTATAAAATACCTTTATATGAAAGTATAGCACGACAAGTATCTGTAGGTTGAGCGCCTTTGTTAACCCAATCCAATGCTTTTTCGAAATTGATTTCAATGGTAGCCGGATTTGTGTTTGGATTGTAAGAACCTAATCTTTCGATGAATTTACCATCTCTTGGAGCACGAGCGTCTGCTACCACTACATGATAAAAAGGTTTTCCCTTTTTACCGAATCTTTGCAATCTGATTTTAGTTGCCATTTTTTTAGTTTTATGTATTCAACATATTCCCGGAGTCTATTCTGCGGGGTTGCAAAGATATTAAAAAAATAACATTTAAAAAATGTAAAACCCCTATTTTTGAGACATGTCTGAAAGAAAACCCCGAATTGCAGTAGATATGGACGAAGTTATTGCCGATCCGATATCTAAATTTATAAGTCTTTACAACCGTGATTACGGTATTCCCCTTGATCTTGAAATAATCCCGGGTAATGAATTCTACCACCATGTTCCAGAAAATATTAAAATGAAATTATGGGATTATATCAATGAAAAAGGCTTTTTTAGAGATTTGCTAGTACTTCCCGACAGCGTGGAAATACTAAAAAAGCTTCAGGATAAGTATGATATTTTCATTGTTTCTGCTGCAATGGAATTCCCCAATTCACTGCAGGATAAGTATGAATGGCTCCAAGAACATTTTCCATTTATCGGATGGCAAAATATTATCCTTTGCGGTCATAAAATCGTAAATGTTGACATTATGATAGATGACCGCATCAAAAATTTTGTAGATTTTGAGGGCAGAAAACTATTGTTTTCATCCCCGCATAATCTGTTGTTAACTGATTATGAAAGAGTTAATAACTGGAAGGAAGTAGCAGATAAATTGTTGTAGCGAGAGGTTTTGTTAAATAACGCGTGTTGATAAAATTACTCTGGTCTTTTTTTGTTGTTTTGTTTTATTGGATTTTTATGATTTGAAAAGCAGAGCCTGTTGCTCTTCGACTGTTTCAGTCGCGTGCTTCGCAATAGTTTTGGCAATAAATTTTTGAATAAGATCCAATTCATTCTGCCAAAAGCTAATGCTGCGCCCTCGTTTATTTTATTCCAGACAGAAGTACTTTGTAAGCAATAGCTGCATAGCGTAAATTAGACGGTCTGCAGGTCTATGAATCCGGGAAACATTGATAGCAGCAGCAGCCCGGCAATCTAAACGGGATCTAAGCGGCAGCCTTTTGCCCAAATCAAATTTATGTTATAATCCAAATTACTATGGCAAAAGCTACAGCGAAGAGCCCGGCTGAAGAGCCAACGAGCATAGACCTTGCTTTTCAAAATAACATCCTGTATATTCTTATCATGCAAAAGATTTTATTTACTTCAAATGAATTCTACCGGACCTTCTTTTAAACTCTCATCCAACATCTATGGTTTTAATAACAAATCCATTTCAAACTTTTACATGTAACTTTTTGTTGCGATAATAATCTAAAAAGAAAAAACCAATCATGATAGCAGTTACGACAAACGAACTTGAAGGGAAAAAAATAGTTAAATACATCGGAATTGTAACCGGTGAGGCCATTATTGGTGCAAACATTGTCAAAGATTTCTTTGCAGGGATTAGAGATATCGTAGGCGGAAGATCCGCATCTTATGAAGAAGGACTGCGTGAAGCAAAAGATATCGCATTACGTGAGATGCAAGAGCAGGCAATTCGATTGGGAGCAAATGCAGTTATTGGCGTTGACCTTGATTATGAAACCCTTGGAAGGAATGGAAGCATGCTGATGGTTAGTGCATCAGGTACAGCGGTTATTGTAGAAGATCGCACCTGATCGAGCCCGGTGTGACAGTAATTGTAAAATAAAGCAAATGCTGTGATCCCGGATTAAATCCGAGACTCAACATAATCGATCAGCGAATGAATCACCTTAATATGAATTTCCTGTGCCCTATCGGCATATTCTGATTTGGGAGCACGAATCTCCACATCACAAAGTCTGGCCATACTACCGCCATCTTTACCGGTCAGTCCAATCACTTTCATTTCCTTAATTCTTGCGGCCTCAATAGCTTTCAAAACATTTTCAGAATTACCGCTAGTGCTAATCGCTAAAAGCACATCGCCCTTTTGCCCGATAGCTTCAACCATTCTTGAAAAAACAAAGGCATAGCCATAATCATTTGCTACACAACTCAAATGAGTAGGATCAGCAATTGCGATAGCTGGATATGCGGGTCGGTCGTTTCTATACCTACCCGATAGTTCTTCTGCAAAATGCATGGCATCACTCATAGAACCCCCATTGCCACATGATATAACCTTGCCACCCGATTGAATAGCATCAACTAAGATCTTTCCGGCTGATTCAATAGTGCTGAAATTATTAGGGTCAGAAATAAATGTATCCAGTACTTCTCTGGCTTCAATAAAATGTTGTTTAATTCTATCCATTAGAGATTCACAAATTTATAAACAGCTCCTTTTGTTCCTTTTGGGCCTACTTCCTGATTGGTCAAGATATACAGCTCAGCAAAATTATCCTCGGCAAATCCCAGGATTTTTAAATCGCCAGATGGTTTGCCTGTTAATTCAATATTTCCACGGGTCCATGTTTGACCCTTATGCTCTAAAAAGAACAGTGGTCCGGTCCAGTCTCCAAATATATATTTTCCTGATAGTACTTTTATTGCCGATCCATTATAAACATATCCACCGGTAATACTAATACCCAATTCATGCTCATATTCATTAATGGGCAATTTTAGTTTATCGGTTTTACAATTTGCTTCCGGATCAAAACAATGTGTAGCTTCCATGATCCTCCATCCATAATTACCACCTTTTTCAATGATATTAACCTCTTCGAATTTATTTTGGCCAACATCAGCTGCAAAAAGCTGACCGGTTTCACGGTCAAAAGAAAATCGCCAGGGATTACGCAAGCCATAGGCCCAAATCTCTGATTTTGCCCGCGTTCCAACAAAAGGATTATCCTGAGGAATCTTATACGAACTTTCTGTATTCACATCAATCCTAAGAATTTTTCCTAGCAAGGTGTTCATATTCTGACCATTGCCCGAAGCTCCATGTCTATCACCCGCACCACCACCATCTCCCAATCCGATGTATAAATAACCATCCGGGCCAAATTTAAGATCTCCGCCATTATGATTGCTTTCTGGCTGCTGAACGGTCAGTAAAACTCTTTCGGATGCGGAATCTGCCTTCAGGGGATCAGAAGATGTGATAAATTCGGAAACTACCGACTGGTGATCGCTTCCCGCCTCAAAGGTAGGAGCACTATAGTAAACATAGAATTTTTTATTACGGTTATAATCAGGATGAAGAGCTATCCCCAATAAACCTCGTTCATCATAAGCACCACTCAATTTGACAAGCTTATGCTTTAAATCAAGAAATGCTACTTCAAGAAGATCCTTACCTTTTAAAACCCTGATCTGTCCGGTTTGTTCAGCAATGAGCATGGTTCCATCCGGAGTAAATGCAGCTGTAATAGGAGAATGAAGTCCGTCGGCAATTTTCTGAATTTTAAGTGAAATTACTGGCTCGTTTGTCTTTTTTGGCGATGGTGCCGAACATCCTATGCCTAATACAAATAACGTATAAATCAGGAAACTCAACTTTTTCATACGCCTCATACAAGTTTAAATAAAGGATTAATAAGTTTTAACCTGATATTTAACTATAAAAACCCGTAACTCAAAAATGCAGAAATTAGCAATTTCCTAATTAAAGAGATAAAATATCCACGATCTTTAATAGCTCAGAATTTACATCCGTGTTATGTTTAATGGCACTGCTAAAGGGGGTGAAATGTATTTTCTGATTCACTATTCCAATCATTTCACAGGTTCTACCTTCCATCAGAGCTTCAACAGCCGCTACACCTAACCTGCTGGCCAACACCCTGTCCATACAGGATGGGGCTCCGCCTCTTTGAATATGCCCCAAAATAGAAACCCTCGTATCAATACCTGGGAATTTATCTTTTACAATTTTTGCAATTTCAAAGGCGCCACCAACATCATCTCCTTCAGCAACAATGATAATCTTTGACGACTTATCCTTCCTGCTTATTTCTAATCGATGGATCAACGCATTGATATCTGTTTTGGTTTCAGGGATCAAAATTGCCTCGGCACCAGAACCAATTCCACTTCTTAAAGCAATCAAACCGGAATCCCGGCCCATAACTTCAACAATAAACAATCTATCATGCGACTCGGCGGTATCACGTATCTTATCTACAGCATCAATAACGGTATTTATGGCAGTATCATAACCAATAGTAAAGTCGGTACCCATCAAATCATTGTCAATGGTTCCGGGAAGTCCGATAACAGGAATAGTAAACTCTTCATGAAAAATATTGGCTCCTGTAAATGTGCCATCACCACCAATGGCAACAATGGCATCAATTCCATTTTCCATTAGCTGTTCATAAGCCTTGACTCTGCCTTCTTTTGTTCGGAATTCATCACTTCTGGCGGTTTTCAATAAGGTTCCACCACGCTGAATGATGTTTGCTACTGATTTTCTATCCATCTGCATAAATTCGCCGCTGATCATACCGTCATAGCCACGCAAAATACCTGTAACATTCAAATCATAATACAATGCGGTTCTTACAACCGCACGTATTGCTGCATTCATCCCCGGTGCATCGCCTCCAGATGTAAAAACACCAATATTTTTAATTTTTGCTTTGTTCATTTTAATATTTCTTTTCAAAAGCGATCTTACCACTTTCTAAAAATTTAATGTAATTAGTTACATCAAGATTAAATGCCTGTGGCGCAACTAACACGGTTCCGGTATGATCGGCTATCACATAATAAGGCTGTGAATTAGTGCCGAATTTTGAGGCCTGCAAATCACTCCATTTTTGCCCTATAGAGCTTACTTTTTTTCCACTAAATGCTGAATTGTATTTCTCTTCCTGACTTAGTTCTGTTTTATCGTCCACATACAAAGATATCAAAACATAATCTTCGCGAAGGCGACGCAATACTTCCTTATCAGGCCAAACGCTAGCCTCCATTTTACGGCAATTGGTACAGCTCCATCCTGTAAAATCAAGCAAAATGGGTTTGTTTACGCTTTTTGCATAAGCAAGACCCTGCTCATAATCATAAAATGCATCTAGACCATGTGGCGCATGGAACAAGCCTGCATACTTTTTTCCAGATGTCTGAGTCTTAGTTACCGCAGATCCAGCATTTGAGTAAAGATCAAATTCTTGGGTCGTCTGTGGCGGTAGCCAGGCACTAATACCTTTCAATGGCGCTCCCCATAAACCCGGTATCATATAGATGGTGAAGCCCAAAATAAACATAGCGAAAAATAACCTTGGTAATGAAAGAAAATTGATCTCAGAATCATGTGATAACCGAAGTTTACCGAGCAAATAAAGTGACCACAATCCAAAAACCACAATCCAGATGATCAAAAATATATCTCTATTTAAAATACCCCAATGGTAAGCAAGGTCAACATTTGATAAGAACTTAAAGGCAAGCGCAATTTCTAGGAAGCCGAGTGATACCTTAACAGTGTTTAACCATCCGCCCGATTTAGGCATCTCTTTTAACCAAGATGGGAATATTGCAAAAAGGGTGAAAGGAATTGCCAATGCTGATGAAAATCCAAGCATCCCAATGGCTGGGCCTAAGTATGAACCCTTAGAAACTGCATCAACCAACAGAGTACCAATAATTGGGCCTGTACATGAAAATGAAACCAGAGCAAGTGTAAAAGCCATAAAAAATAAACCCATGAAGCCGCTTTGATTCGACTTTTCATCCATTTTATTAACTAAAGCGGATGGAAGAGTGATCTCAAATGCACCAAGAAAAGAAATTCCGAAAATGATCAAAACCACAAAGAACAAAAGATTAAAAGTGGCACTGCTGGCAGCTTCATTTAGAGCCGAGGCTCCAAAGATCAGGGTTATTAATAATCCTAGGGCCACATAAATAATGATAATTGACACACCATAAATAATGGCACTTCTGATTCCTTTTGCTCTTGAACCCGACTGCTTGGTAAAAAATGAAACCGTCATCGGAATCATTGGGTAGATACAGGGCATAAAAAACGCGGCAAGTCCTCCAATAAATCCGGCAATGAAAATGGCCCATAAAGACCCCTCAGCCCTAGAAGCCGTTTTATTAGAAACTAAAGCTGGAACAACCATGTTGGAACTAGTATCAGCCACTTGCACGGCTACGATAGCACTGTCAGGAGAAATACTGTCTGAAGCTGTTACAACATCAGAACCCGCAGCTAGCGGAACCTCAAATTCAACTTCGGCAGGAGGCAGGCAACGTTGATCGTCACAAACCATAAATTCAAGTACCCCTGTAATAGCTGTTATGGGTTTGTTTAAGCCGATACGCTGTTTAAAAACTACCTGATTTTTATGCCAGGCTATTTCCATATTAAAATTCTTATCAAAAGCAGTTATTGGTTTAGGGCTTTCAGTAACTTTGCCAATTAGCTTATATGCAGCAGAGGGATTAAATTTAAATAAAGTTGGAATTGGCCCTCCATCTTCAATAAACTGAGAATAAAGATGCCATCCCTTTTCAATTTTTGCTGTTATTAACAGATCATATTCTTTATCAGTTATTTTTTCTGATGAATAAGACCATTTGACAGGGTCGAATATCTTGGCATTAGGATCAGGAAACTGAGCCTGTGCAGCAAAACAAAAAAACAGTAATACTATTCCCAAAAGTTTATTCATGCCCTTATTAATTTATAAACTCAATTTCATTCTTGTTAAAAATTCTTATCTCATGTTCTGTTTCCAGAATGAGCTGTCCAATGTCGGTTATTCCAATGATCTTTCCATTTTGAATCATTCCATCAAACTTGAATGAAGCCCATTGATCCTTTAGATATAACGGATTCAGATATTCATCATTAATCTTTTTTAGGGATCCACCTTTAAGCTGAAGATACCTGGCTTCAATAGCACTGCAAATTTCACCTAATAATCCTAATAAGTCGTAATCCTGATGTAATTCTTGTTTAAGTGAGGTAACATTTTTAAGATTTACAGGAAAATATTCTTGATTCACATTCAAACCTATCCCAATTATGGCATACTTAATTTTATTGCCTTGAACAATATTTTCAATCAGTATTCCACCAATTTTTTTAGTGTGGATATACAGATCATTAGGCCATTTAATAAAAGCACTTACAGGAAAATATTTTATCAAAACATCATTTAGAGCAATGCTAATTGCCTTATTAAGGTCAAATTGCCTATCCACAGCAAGAAAAGACGGCATTAACAGGATACTAAAGGTCAGATTTTTACCTGCTTCGCTTTGCCATAAATTTTCAGCCTGGCCTCTTCCGGCAAATTGCTTCTCTGCCATTATTACAGTACCATCCAATAATGGCGTAGATTTTGACACAGCATCCTTAATAAAGGTATTTGTTGAATCTACCTCTTTTAATCTAATTAGATTATGACCAACAAATAGTCCTGAAAAAGTATTATTTTGCAATGAAGATTTGCTTTATATAATTTATCAAAAATAAATTTTTTTAATGGTAAAAAATAAAAATGCGCAAGAATCAACGTCAATCTCTGAAATTGTTGTTCATGGCATACAAGAAAAAAAAGGAAATGAAATTGTACGTCTTGATTTAAGAAATATACACAGCTCGGTTGCCGATTACTTTGTAGTTTGCCATGCCGAATCATCTACCCAACTAAAAGCTATTGCACAAAGTGTTGAAGAGGAAGTTTTTAAAGCACTCAAACTTGAACCATGGAGAAAAGAAGGATATCAGCAGGCCGATTGGATTATTCTTGATTATGTGGATGTTGTGGTTCATATTTTCAAAACCGACAAGCGCGAATACTATGGAATTGAAGATCTTTGGGGAGATGCAGAAATGCAATCCTATAAAAGTGCATAAACCTTTTGAGGTAAATGCTGGTTAAAATGAAAATACTTATTGCTATAAAATGAAAGAAAATAATTCTGATACGAAAAAGCCCATCAAAAAAATTCCAGGAAAAAAAATCGTAGCTAAACCACCTAAGTTTAATATAATGTGGCTTTATGCTGTCATTATACTAGGTTTATTTGTTGTTCAGTACCTATTCAGCTCGAATAATGCAAAAACAATCAGTTACCAGAAATTTGAAACCGAACTATTGAAAACTGGTGATGTTGAAAAATTGGTCTCTTATAAAAACGGCGATCTTTACAGTATCGATGTATACATCAAGAAAGATCGTTTAGATCAAAAAAAATACGAGGATGTAAAACCTAAGGGTAGTTTTAATGCAGCATCGACAGGGCCTCAGTATACGTTTACACAGGCAACCTATGAGAGTTTTGAAAGTAAGATAAATGAAGCAGAAAAAGCCCTTCCGGCCAATCAGCGTACACCAATAGTTTCTGAAACTAGAGAAAGTCCTTGGGCTGGGTGGTTCATGTCATTTATTTTACCTGTGCTTTTGCTTGTTGGTTTCTGGGTATTTATAATGAAACGAATGGGTGGTGGTGCCGGTGGTGGTGCCGGTGGTCAGATATTTAATATCGGAAAATCCAAGGCTACATTATTCGATAAAGAATCTCAGGTAACCATTACATTCAATGATGTTGCCGGATTAGAAGAGGCAAAACAGGAAGTGATGGAGATCGTAGATTTC
>Ga0049085_10000732_pt1 | contig 12848 bp, 7 predicted proteins | sample GreLakmeSU08MSRF_FD_66721 | JGI IMG/M metagenome (GOLD analysis project Ga0049085, IMG submission 66721) | Freshwater lentic microbial communities from great Laurentian Lakes, MI, USA - Great Lakes metaG SU08MSRF | ecosystem: Environmental > Aquatic > Freshwater > Lake | place: Great Lakes... | reverse complement strand
GCAGGCGAGTTTTGCGGGTCGCTTGAGCATCATGCGCCATCAGCAATCCGGGAAAATTGAAAACATCGCTTTATTCAGCGTCTCCCTAGTGGTTCAAGGTCGGAACACATGCCCCACTTTCATTGCGCATTCCCGCCGCCTTGCTATCGTCCAGCCTGCTCTACGAAACGTGAAACCAAACCAGTCCATCCTCGCACGCGTCCTCGCCGCCGGGTTGGTGTTATTCCTGCCCGGCCCGGCCGCCTTCGCGGCGGAGCCGCCCGTCTCCTTCCGCACCGACGTCATGCCGCTGCTCTCGAAGCTGGGCTGCAACGCCGGCACCTGCCACGGCAACGCCAACGGCAAGGGCGGCTTCAAACTTTCCCTGCGCGGTCAGGATCCCGATCTCGACTGGCTTGCCATTACCCGCGAGCAGTCCGGCCGCCGCATCAATTCGCTCGAACCGACGAACAGCCTCATCCTGCTCAAGTCCACCACCAGCCTCGCGCATGAAGGCGGACAGCGTTTGCGCGCCGATTCCAACGCCGGGCGCACGTTAACGCGCTGGATCGCCGGCGGCGCGAAGGACGACGGCGCGGCCGCCCGCCAACTCGCGCGGCTCGAAGTCACCCCGTCGGAGCGGGTGTTGATCGAACCGAAACGCACGGTGCAGTTGCAGGCACGCGCGATCTTCACGGACGGCTCGGAGCGTGATGTTTCGCGCCTCGCGGTTTATGATCCGGCGAATCTGCTCGTGAGCGTTTCGACCGACGGTCTCGTAACCAGCCAGCGTCCGGGCGAGACGACGGTGATCGTCCGCTTCCTCGAAAAGCAGACGCCGGTGCGGCTGGCCTTCGTGCCGAAGCGTCCGAATTTCAAATGGAGCAATCCGCCGGAAAACAATTTCATCGACCGCGCAGTCTTCGCCAAGCTACGCACGCTGCGGATGAATCCGTCGCCGTTGTGCGCCGATGAAATTTTTCTCCGCCGCGCGCACCTCGACCTGCTCGGCCTGATTCCGACCGGCGACGAGGCCCGCGTGTTCCTCGCCGACACCGCGCCGGACAAGCGCGCGAAGCTGGTCGAGACGCTGCTGCAACGCCCGGAGTTCGCGGATTTCTGGACGATGAAGTGGGCCGACCTCCTGCGGATCGAGGAACGGCAGCTCGACGAAAACGGCATGAAGTGGTTCCACGGCTGGATTCACGCGAGCATCGCCACGAACAAGCCGCTCGACCAGTTTGCGCGCGAACTCGTCTCCGCGCGCGGCAGCACCTACACCAACGGGGCGGCCAACTGGTATCGCGCCAACCGCACCCCGGTGCAGCGCGCCGAGAACACCGCGCAGCTTTTCCTCGGCGCGCGGCTCAACTGCGCGCAGTGCCACAACCATCCCTTCGAGCGCTGGACGCAGGATGATTATCACAACTGGACGGCGGTCTTCGCGCGCGTGGACTACAAGATTCTCGAAAACAAACGCAAGGACGAGAGTGACAAGCAGGAGTTCAAGGGCGACCAGATTGTCTTCCTCACGAACAGCGCCGCCTGGACCAATCCGCGCCTCGGCAAGCCCGCCACGCCGCGCCTGCTCGGCGGTTCAACCATCGCCGATTTGAAACTGCCGGCCGGCCGCGACGAACTCGACGCGCTCGCCGACTGGCTGGCCAGCCGCGAGAATCCCTGGTTCGCGAAGATGCAGGCGAACCGGATCTGGTTTCATCTGATGGGCCGCGGCCTCGTCGAGCCGGTCGATGATTTTCGCGCGAGCAATCCGCCGTCGCATCCCGAACTAATCGGGGAGCTGGCCCGGGAGCTGGCCGATCATCAGTTTGATCTGCGCCACCTGATCCGGGTGGTGATGAACTCCCGCACCTACCAGCTCGCCTCCGAGCCGAACGACACGAACGCCGACGACGAAATCAATTATTCGCACAACCGCCTGCGCCGGCTGAGCGCCGAGCAACTGCTCGATTCGCAAACCCTTGCCACCGGCGCGCCGCTCCAGTTGAAGGACCAGCCCAAGATCACCCGCATCTCGCAGGTGATCGAGGGCCGCAAGCACTACAAGCCGCTGACCTCGGCGGAGGACAAGTTTCTCGCGGCGTTCGGCAAGCCGCCGCGCCTGGTCTGCTCGGAAAGCGAACGCTCGAATGAAACGACCATGGGTCAGGCCTTCCAGTTCGTGAGCGGCCCGCTGCTGAACGAGCTGCTCACGCGGAAGGGAAATCGCCTGGGCCGGCTGGTGGCGGGCGGCCAGGACGAACGCGCGATGCTCACGGAATTATACTGGGCCACGCTTTCGCGCGCGCCGACCGCGACGGAACTGGACCGGCTTGCTCCCCGTCTCAAGGCGGCAAAGGACAAGCGCGCCGAACTGGAAGACATCGAGTGGGCGCTGCTGAACTCGAAGGAATTTGTATTTCGGAGATGAGCTTATGAACCGTCCCTTTTCCTGTTCCAGTTTCGCCGCTGAAAAATTTTCGCGCCGTCACGCGCTCAAGGTCGGCGGGCTGGGCCTGCTCGGACTTACCCTGCCCGGACTGCTGCGCGCCGAGTCCGCGCCCGCTGTGAAGGCCGCCAAGTCGCGCGTGAAATCGGTGGTGTTTCTTTTCCAGTTCGGCGGGCCGAGCCACATCGACATGTTCGACATGAAACCCGACGCCGTGGAAAATGTGCGCGGCCCTCACAAGCCGATCTCCAGCAGCGCGGACGGCATCCAGGTTTCCGAGCATCTGCCGAAGACGGCGAAGATCATGGACAAGGTGACGCTCATCCGGTCGATGCACCACACGATGAACAATCATAACTCGGCGGCCTACTACGCCCTGAGCGGTCACGCGCCCGCGACCGACGACCAGCGCCTGCGCGATTCGATTGACCTGTTCCCCTGCTACGGCTCGGTGGTGGACTTGCTTTCTCCCAGCGGCGCGGAAATGCCGACCTCTGTTTCCTATCCTTACGTGATCGGCGACGGCTCGGTGACGCCCGGACAGCACGCCAGTTTTCTCGGCAAGAACCACGACCCGTTTTTCTTCGCGCAGGACCCGAACTCGCCGAACTTCAGTCTGCCGGAACTCAGTTTGCCCGCGAACATTTCGTTCGAGCGGATGCAGGCGCGGCGCGAACTGCAGAAGCTCGTCGATCAGCAGGCGCGCCTGATGGACCACCCGGCGGCGCGCGGGTTCGACACCTACTACGACAAGGCGATGGCCATGCTACAATCGCCCCGGCTTCGCAAGGCCTTCAACCTCGCCGAGGAACCGGCGGTCATGCGCGAGGCCTACGGGCGCACCACCTACGGACAGAGCTGCCTGCTCGCGCGGCGGTTGGTCGAGGCGGGGACAAAATTCGTGACGGTGTATTTCTCCGACAACATCGGCGGCCAGAAGACCGACGGCGGCGGCTGGGACACGCACGGGTTCAACAACACGAAGATGTATCCCATCATCGAGAAGTATCACCTGCCGATCACCGAGCACACGCTGCCAACCTTTCTCAACGATCTCGAAACGCGCGGCCTGCTCGACACCACGCTCGTCGTCTGGATGGGGGAATTCGGGCGCACGCCGAACATCAACAAGAACGCCAGCCGCGATCATTGGCCGCAGTGCTACACCACTCTTCTCTGCGGCGGCGGCATCAAGCGCGGCTTCGTCTATGGCGCGTCCGACCAGACCGGCTCCTATCCCGCCGAGAAACCGGTGCGCCCCGACGATCTCGCCGCGACCATCTATCACCTGCTCGGCATTGACCCGCACACGGAAGTCCGCAACACCCAGCAGCGCCCGGTGCTCATCGCGGATGGCAAGCCGGTGCTGGATGTGATTGCGTGAGGGGAGAAGTTGGGGGGAGGAAACATCCAACAACCAACATTCAACATCGAACATCCAATTGCCGAAGCCGTTCGTGAATGTTCGTGGCGGCGTCTCAGCAGAGCGCCGTTCGAGAAAAGAAATGGGGTGCTCTTCCGGGACGCCGCTACACCCGCTCGATGAGCAAACCTACACTCCTTGGATGTTGGTTGTTCGATGTTCCCAGTCCCGCTTCCACTAAAATTACTTCCCCGCCACTTCGACAAAACCCGGCGAGGCGGTGAATTCACCGAGCAGTTTTCCATCCGCCAAATTCCACAGCCGCACCTTGCCGTCGTGCGCGCCGGTCGCGAGCCGTTGCGACGGCGCGTGAAACGCCAGCGCCGTCACGCGGTCGCCGTGGCCGGTGAACGCCCGCACTTCGTCGCGCTTGACGAGGCGCCGCTGCGTGACCCGCCCATCCGCCAGCGCGATGAACACCGACTGTTCCACCCGCGCCAACCCCGTCACCGCGACCTCGAACTTGGCGAACTCTCCCGGCTTGTCCGTCTCGGTGAAACTGGAGAAGCGCACCTTGCGATCCGTGCCGGCGGTCAGCAGAACTTTACCATCGTCGTTGAACGTCACAAACTCCACCGCCGCCTCGTGGCCGCGAAATGTGGCGATGGCGGCGCCGTTCGTGGAATTGTAAACGCGCGCCGTGCGGTCGCGGCTGGCGGAGGCGAGCCGCTGGCCGTCCGGCGAGAAGGCCGTGCTATGAACCCAGTCCGAGTGCTGCTCCAGCCGCAGAATTTCCGAACCGGACTTCACCGCGAAAACCCGCAGCAGCCGGTCAGCGCCCCCGGCGGCGAGCCGCGAGCCATCGAGCGAAAAGGTGGCGCAGAGCATCGCGTCGCTCGTCACCGCCAGCGTGCGCGGCGCGGAGTTGCTGGAAACATTGAGCAAAAGAAGTTCGCCCGAACGGCCCGGCGCACCGCCCGCGATGGCCAGCCAGTTTCCGCCCGGCTGCCGGGCCAGCGCCTGAATCCGCTCCGGCATTCCACCGACGCGACGGAGTAAAGCGTGATTGGTCACGCTCCAGAAAGTGAGTTCGTGAAAGCCGCCCGCGATGAGTTCCGAGCCGTCGGCGTTGAAGGTCAGCGCGGTGACGGGCCACGGCTGCGCGTAGCGTTGCGGCGCGGGTGGATGGACTGGCCGGGGCAGCAGCGCGGTGAGCGGCGCGCTCGTGTTCGCGCCGTCAAACTTCGCGCCGCCCGCGATCCACGCACGAATGACGGCGATCTCGGCGGCGGGCAGCGGCTCCGCGTCCTGCGGCATCCGGTCGTCGGGATTCTTTTCGACGAGCAGTTGGAAGAGTCGGCTCTTTTCCGGCCGGCCGGCGATCACGGTGGCCTGATCTCCGCCGGGCTTGAGAAGGCCGGCGAAGGTGTCGAGACGGTAGCGACCCTTGGACTTTTCGGGCCCGTGACAGGCCACGCAGCGGCGTTGCAGGATCGGCGCGACGTCGGCGGCGAAGCTGATGAAGGTTTTGGCGGATGAGACGGGCAAGGCCGCCGCGACACATTGGTTGCCACCGGCCCAAAGAATGGCGCAAGAAATGGCGAGGGAAAATGGGAACGAGGGCATAGGCGGCTACTTCACCCGGTTATCGGCGGGCCAGAGCATTTCCTCCCAGGGCAGATCATCGAGCCCCCACTTGTCTGGAAGGAGTCGAAGAACGCGGCGCGGGCGGAAACCTTCGAGCAGGTTCTCGGGCTTGATGACAAGCTGCAGGCCGCTGCTGCCGGGGGCCACGGGAATGCTCCGGATCTCCAGCACCTCGCAATACATCCGGTCATTGATCTGATCGTAGGGGCGCAGTGAATCCTCCGCCACGAGCGCGGCGACGCGGGACTTGAGTTTGAAATCATTGGTCAGCGCGGAATCGAATCCGCCAAAGAGCGTGATGGTGACGCGGCTCTTCTCGTTGTCCACCGCCTCAATCCATCCGGCCAGCCCGTGGGTTTTCTGATGGGCGCGATGCACCTCGGTCTGGCGCGCGGCGGCCAGCGCACGGCTCTCGTCGTCGAGCCAGATGTCGGTACAGCGGCCGGGGCCTTTGAGGGTGGCCACGGTGAAGTTGATGAGCAACGACTGACCGACGGTGAGGTTGGTGAGCACGCCGAAGCCGCGGTCTTTCCAGACGCGCGTGGCGGGATTCACCTTGAAGACGGTGGGTTTCCCGTCGGGCTGGTTGTCGGCAAGGGAGAGGCCGGTGACGGTGATGCTGCCCTTGTTCAGGTCGATGACATCCAGGCGCCACACGCGTTTCTGGCGTTGCTGGAAACTGAAGTCGTCTTCGAGCAGAAAGGCCCAGCCGAAACCGCCTTTGGCCGGACGGCCCTGCTTCGCCTCGAAATAGAACTGCCCGTGCAGGTGGGTGCCGATGGGAAGGTCGCGCAATTCCGCGGGCGCGCCGTGGTAACGAAAGGTGCCGTAGGGCAGCATCGCAAACAGCATCGCGCGGTCGTAGTCGTCCGTGCGCTGATCATTCCGGCGGTCGGGACGGAGCTGGCCGGTGCGGTTGACGTGATCCATCTGGATCAACTCGCCCGCGATGTAGCTGGCCGAACCTTCCGGCGGGAACTGGCCGGGCTGGAGCTGGTAGGTCGTGGGTTTTTTTTCCGCGCCGGCGGCGAGGGCGGCAAATGACGAAACCAGAATGACGAATGACGAAACGGCAGCGGCGAGGCGCAATAAGGAACGACGAATGGCGAATGGCGGAAAGGGCCGGCGGTCGAGGTTTCGCTCAGTGATGCAGTCGTGGTTCGTCATTTTGCATAATTCCTGAAACGCCGTGTCATTTTGCGGACGGGTGCGCTCGTTGCAATTTCTCGGGCAGTTCCTTCAGCGGGATGACTTCGGTTACGTCATCGTAATACCACGCCTTGCCGGTGGTCTTCTTGTAGCCGACCACGCTGGTCGGATACTTCGTGCCGGCCGGCAAGTTGGTCCAACCCGAGAACCGATGGATGTCGCTGCGCCAATCGATGCGGGCGAGCAGGTCGTTGGTCCGGCTGAAGTAGAGTTCCATTGCCGGTTTCACGCTGCCGCTGATGCGCAGACCCCAGAGTTCCATGTCGCCATCCTTCAAGTCTGGTATGACTTCAATCGTCGAAACCGGGTCGGTGAGCGCGCCGAGTGTCCAAGCCCAGACCAGGAACCTCGCGGGTTCATCCTCGCGTTCCGAGAACCCGCCGGGTGCCTTGAGCCACCAGTGACGCGGCGCGTCCATAACACTTTCGCGTTTCGCGCCGAAGCCGGGGTCCTTCTCGCCCAACCGCACATGATCCTTGAAGGTGAAGCAGCCCAATAGATTGGTTCTGCCGCCAGCCGCCTGGATCGCCTTTTGCATCAGGGGCCGCGCCGCAGGCGAAACAGTTCCAATATCTCCGCGTTGGTGCGGTCCATCGGCGCATCGCGCGGCCAGTGGAAGCAGCAAGGCGGCGCGCAGGGCAAGGAGCAGTGGTTTCATTGAATTTTGAGGACGGGTTTGCGCTTTAGCGAGTGGGAAGGGAGTGGCGGCCAATGCCAAAAACGACCCGGGTCGATGGTTCATTCAGCGATGCAATAGTGATTCGTCATTTCAAACGATTTCCGAAACCGGCCCCAGGCTGTCCACGAATTTCTCGGACTTCACCTCCATCTTTTGCAGCATGGTGAGGAGGAGGTTGCTCAGGCAGGCCTTGTCGTCCACGGGCTTTCCGCAGACGCCGTAGTGCGCGCCGGCATTGGCGAGGTCGTAGTTTTTAATTTTCGGCAGGTTGTAATCGAGGTGCTGGCCGTGCTTGAAGCCAAGGGCGCGGCCACCGGCGAAGATCGTGGGCAGGTTGGCGTTGCCGTGGCTGTGGCCGTAGCTCATGCCGCTGCCGAAAAGAACCATCGTGCGGTCCAGCAATGACTCTTCGCCGTCGCGCACCGCCGTGAGCTGGTCGAGAAAATACGAGAACTGCTCGGTGATAAATGCGTCGCTCTTGCTCAGGCGCGCCATGATTTCCGGATCGCCACTGTGATGGGACAATTCGTGCCGGGTCTGGGTGATGCCGATTTCGGGAATGGCCAACCCGTTGCCCTCCGTGCCGCTCATGTAGGTGATGACGCGCGTCATGTCCGTACGCAACGCGAGCACGATGAGGTCATACATGGTGCGGTAATATTCGCCGGCCTGCGACTTGGAGACATCGCGCTGGAAGTGGCCGGTGACGTCCGGCCCAAGCTTGGGCTTGGGGACGTTGAGCCAGGCGTCGAGTCGCTCGGTGCGCACCTCGACTTCGCGGACGGCGGTCAGATACTCGTCGAGCTTGGTGCGGTCCACGCCGCCGAGCGTGCGGCGGAGCGAGCGCGCGTCATCGAGCACGGTGTCGAGCACGCCGTGACGGCGGTTGAGACGGCGGCGGCGCACTTCGACACCGCCCGGCTCTTCGCCGAAGAGGCGGTTGAAGACATTGCGCGGATTGTCCTCGGCGGGCAGCGGCACGCCATCGCGCGACCAGGAAAGCGTGTTGATGACATTGCCCGGCGCGCCGGTGCCGCTGGCGAGGGAAAGTTCGAGCGACGAAAACCGCGTCTGGACCGAGGTGACTTCGGCCATGAGCTGATCGCAGGAAACGCTGTTGCGATAGGCGCCGCCCTCCTGGCTGAGTTTCGCGCCGGTCAGCCAGAGGTCGGCGCAGACGTGCGCCGTGCCGAGGCCGCCGGGATGATGCAGGCCGCTGATGGGCGTCAGGTTCGCACGATGTTTTTCAAGGGAACGCATCGGCGCGCTGAATTCGTAATCGCGCCCGGCCTTGGTGATCTGCCAGGTGAGCACGTTCACACCGTTGGGAATGTAAACGAAGACAGAGCGCCGCGGTTTGGCGGCGGTCTCGGCGGCGTGAGCGCGCAGCGGATTCATGCAATCGAGCAGCGGCAGGGCGACGGTCGCGCCGAGCCCACGGAGAAAATGGCGGCGGTTGAGCAGCCAGCGTTGGGTGAGAATGTTGCTCATAATTTTTTATCAGCGTTGCTGAAAGAGATCCGAAACGACCAGTGCTTCGACAATCTCACGAAGCCGATATTCCGTCGCCTTGCTTTGCGAGGCCAGCGCGGACAGGGCGCGACGGTCGTCGATCGTCATCGCGCGGCGCAGCGCGTAGGTGGCGAGCTTCTCGACAAAGGCGGCGGCGAATTTGTCCGTGTCCTCGACGAGCAGCCGTCTCAGTTCGGCCCCGTCGGCGAACTTGCGTCCGTCGGGCAGCACGCCGCTGGCATCGACTTTGGGATTCGCACCCGCTCCGTCCCTCACGGCTTCCTCCGTGCGCCAGCGGCCAATGGCGTCGTAATTGTCGAAGGCCAGGCCGAGCGGGTCGATCTTGCGATGACAGGCCGCGCAGTTTTCGTCGCTCTTGTGCGCCTCGAGCTTCATGCGCAACGTGGCCTTGGGCTGGCCGGCGGGTGTCGGCTCGATGGGTTTCACGTTGGCTGGCGGCGGGGGCGGTGGTTTGTTGAAGATGGTTTCGAGCACCCACTTCCCGCGATGCACCGGACGGTGCCGCTGGCCGTCCGACGTGAGGCTGAGCACGCCGGCCTGCGTGAGCAGTCCCCCGCGATGATCCTCCGGCCGCAAGGCCACGCGCTGGAACACATCGCCCTTCACACCCGCGATGCCGTAATGGTCGGCGAGCCGCGCGTTCAACAGGGTCCAGTCCGAATTGAGGAATTCGCGCACGCTCAGGTTTTTCTCCGGCACCTCGCGGAAAAACTCCGTGCCCTCGGCGATCATGCTCTTCTCGAGATGCGCGTCGTAGTCGGGGTAAAGCTTCTTGTCCGGCGGAAACATGCCGACGTGTTTCAACTGCAGCCATTGCTTCGGGAAGCCGGTCGTAAACCGCGCCGCCTTGGGATCGCGCAGCATCCGCGCGACCTCGCCGCGCAGAACCGCCGGCTGATGCAGGGCGTTCGTCCGCGCGAGATCGAAGAGGCGGTCGTCGGGCATCGTGCTCCAGAGAAAATAGGAGAGGCGCGAAGCCAGTTCCCAGTCGTTGAGGCGCGGGTTCACCTGGCCGGCGGAACCTTCGACGAGATAGAGAAAATCCTTCGCACACAGAGTCCCGACCAGCGCGGTCTTCACCGCCGCTTCAAACTTCTCGCCGCTCTGCAACTCGCTCTCGACGAGTTTGACCAGCCGACTGATTTCGTCGGCCCGCGCGGGCCGACGAAACGCGCGCCCGGCAAAGCGCGTCACGATCTCCCGCGCCTGCGCCACGTCCTGCGTGCCGCCGGACGAAAAGAACTTCTCCTGCTGAGGCGTGGGCCAGGCCGATTGCAGCGGCCCCTCCACTTCCACGAAGTCCACGATGAGGAAAGGCCGGATGGGCACGCCTTCCTCGTCCGTCAACTTCCACTGCCAGGGTTGGCGTCCAGTGGGTGAATCTTTGATCGTGGTGAAGAAGCGTCCCGCATCGTAGCGCCCGTGACGCGGCAGATTCGACGGGCCGGGCGCCTCGCAGGTCAGGCGAATATCATGACGCCCGGCGGGAACATGGAAGGTGAACTCCAGGATTACCGGCTGATCCTCCGTCGTCACCACGTCCTGCTCGAACAACATCCGATCGAGACCCTTTGCATAGATCGAGACATGCGGCGCGCGGCCTTGGGGCGGTTTCATCCCGCTCAGTTTGATCCGCATCCGATAATCGCCAGAGACAAGAAACTCAGCACCGACATCCAGCCCGTCATGCGGCCAAAGCTCCACGCGGGCTCCGTCCGCGAGGCCGAGCTTCTCCGCCTTGGGCCGCTGGCCGTTATAGCGGAGGTCAAATGGATCCTTGCGCTTGGAAAGTTTTTTCGGAGCCGCGGACGGCAGGGCTTCGTTCAGCACGGCCTCGGCGGCGGCGAGATATTTTTCCACGTGCGCCGGCGAGACCGACAGCACCGAGCCGATGCGTTCGAAGCCCTGCCAGCTTGGATCCTCCGGCAGCCCGGTCGGATCGGTCGCGTCAAAATTCACACTGAGCAGATCGCGGATCGTGTGCGCGTATTCCTCGCGCGTCAGCTTGTGAAAGGTCACGCGCTCGCGTTTGGCGAGCCGCGTCTTCTCGCCCTCCTTGATCTGACCCGCGATCCATTCGGCGATGCGCGCCGCCTCCGCCGCCTTGGGCTTCGGCTCCTCCTCCGGCGGCATTTCGCCGGTGCTGATCCGCTCCATCACATCCGCCCAGTGCGAGGCGGAAAGTGGCGAGGCGAAATCCCGCGCCAGCGTGTCCAGCCGCAGGTTGCCCTTCTGCTTCTTCTCGCCGTGACACCGCGTGCAGTGTTCGGCCAGGAACGGCTTCAGCACCGTGTCGAAGCCGGTCGGGGCCGCCGCCAGGTGATCTCCGTAAAAAATTCCGAGCGACGCGGCAAATGCGCAGGCGATGGTTCGGAGTGGCGACATTAGTAGCATACTGACGAAAAGGTTGGGCTGCCGACAAGGATCAATCCGCTTTCGATCAAGTGCCGGCGCGCGGCTGTCCCCAACCGCAGCGCGTGCGAACACCAACCAACGCGCGGGGTAAATTGGTCGGGTCCGATTGTCACCACCGCTGCGGCTGGGGACAGCCGCGCGCCGGGGTAGAGGAGGGATGCATCCTCAAGCACCGTCCGTGTCGAAGTTTTCGTAGGATACTTTGTCAACAAGTTGGCCGGCTCCGGCGTTTTGCGGGCATTAACGGTGAATCTGATGTGATTTTTTCTAATCTCTGGCTCGTGGCTTATCCGTTGCTAAAGTCCGCGCCATGAAAGACAAATCTTTTACCAATGCCATGAACCAGATCGCCGCCGAAGCCGAGGCGGAGGAAATACTTGAACGCGGCCGGATCCATCGCCAGCAACGAAACGCCAAGATCTTTTTCTGGGTCAGGGTCGTTCTGCTGCTCGCCGTGCCGGGAGGGGCGGTCAACTACCGGGTGGAAATGCAAAAGTATGTTACGGATAATTGGCTCGCCGCTCCCAAGCCGGCGATCGACAGCAAGACCGGAGCGGCCCTGGCAGGGATTCAGGACAACGCCGCGACAAGGCCCTGGAAACACTCATGAAGTAGCCGCCGGCTCCTGCCGGTTCAGGCAATGGCCACCGCTCCACCGTCCGCACTTCCTATTCGACCACCAGCACGCCGCGCATGATGCGCCAGTGGCCGGGGAAGGTGCAGATGAAGGGATAGCTGCCCGGCTCGGCAGGAGCGGTGAAAACCAGCTCGGCTTTCCGCTTCGGCTGCACGAGCGGCGTGGCGTGGAGGATTTTCTTCGACTCAGGAATGTAACCCCGGGCCAGACCGTCGGGCTGAAGGGCCAGCTTGTCGGCGAGCGCGCCAATTTCCTCGGCGGAACCGGGCGCGAGGATGAGGAGGTTGTGGATCATCAGATCGGGGTTTTCAAAAATGAGGCGGACTTTCGCGCCGGCCTTCACGCGGAGTTCCTTGGGCGCGAACTGCATTTTGTTCGGCACGGCCTGGACAATGAGCGCGTCGCCGAGAGCGGCGCTCGCCTTGTCGAACTCGGCGGCGAAGGCACTGAGGGTGTTGGTGTCGGCGGCAGGGCGCGCGGTGGTGAGACGCTGACCGAGCGGGTCGTAGAGGAACACGGACGGTGGGTTCTTGGTGTTGCGGAATGAGACATCGATGACGTTGAGGCCGGCACGGAGATCGAGTTGGACCTGCTGGTCGTTGATCCACATGGAATCGGAGGAGAGCAGTTGTACACCATTCAAGAGAATGTCGAGGTAGCCGTGACGGACGGAGAGGACGGCGGGCTGGGCGGCCTCAGCCTTCACAAAGGTGCGACGCGCGCCTTTACCGAGGTCGAGCCATTGAGTGAGGCGGGTTTCGGGCGCGATTTCGAGGACAGGAACGCTGCGGCCTTTGGCCGGCTTGGTGCCGTGCTTGAGATCGGCGAGCATGTGCTGCACGTCGGCGTGGGTGGTTTCAAGACCGTGCAGGGCGTGTTCGACGGCGGGCATGGCGGGACGGAGATGCGCGATGGCGTCCACGACTTCCATCTGCAC
>Ga0049085_10000729_pt1 | contig 12876 bp, 12 predicted proteins | sample GreLakmeSU08MSRF_FD_66721 | JGI IMG/M metagenome (GOLD analysis project Ga0049085, IMG submission 66721) | Freshwater lentic microbial communities from great Laurentian Lakes, MI, USA - Great Lakes metaG SU08MSRF | ecosystem: Environmental > Aquatic > Freshwater > Lake | place: Great Lakes... | reverse complement strand
TTTTGACATTCCATCCTTCTTACCAAAACGAGAAGAATACTTAATGAGATTATCACGACAGAAAGGAACTCCATCATCAATCGCATCAATCATATCCAGAACTTGAACCTTTGACTTATCAGAGGCATAGTGACCATTATAAGTTCCTTTAATATATTCTTCTACTACTTTCATAGTCTTTCCTTCACCAAACTTCCAGAAGTGATCTGATTTTCTCAAAGTTGCATTATATCCAAAGTCACTGTCATATGAAGAAGAAAAAATAGAATCTGATGTAGAATATGGATATGAAAAGGCAATGTGATCTTGACCCATTGGTGCAGAAATGTTTGTTAAAGAAAGAGTTGCCTGATTATAATCAAATTCAGGATTATCCCAACTAGTTGCCCAACCAGCACCGGGAAGAGCAGAATTTACAAAAGTTTTAGTCATAAAGTTTCACAATAAAAAACAAGAAAACAAATTTATCTTTTAATATTATATCAATTAGAATGTTCGTTGTCAACTGGAAGTTGAAAGTCCACATCTACTTTATCATACAATTCCATAAATGCCTGTTTAGTTTCATCATCGAAACGATTTACACAAACCTGAATTGCCTTTGCTTTATCACCAAATACAGAATATGCACGAATGATGTGAACTAAACGACGAGTAGAAATAATTTCATCAATACCACCATCATAAAAGGTCTTACGAATAATATCACCCCAATCAACAAGTCTCTTACAGAAATCACGATCATCAATACCAAGATCTAAAGAAATACCCTCTAAAATCTTTTGCTCAACTGCCGGAGCAGGATATGACTGCTCAAAGGTTACAGGGAATCTTTCTAAAAAGGCTTCGTTGAGCACGTTAGTTCCAATAAACCTACCGTCGTCTGAACCTTTGCCTTTAGTATTGGCTGTTGCGAAGATGTTAAACCCATTTGTTGGTTTAATAAATTTTCCAATTTTTTTGAGGAAAACTCCCTTTCCTTCCAAAACAGATTGTAAACAGAGAATTTTGTTACTGGCGAGATCGATTTCGTCAAGTAGCAAAATAGAACCTCGTTGGAGAGCTTCGATGACTGGACCGTTGTGCCAAACAGTGGATCCATCCACAAGGCGAAAACCGCCAATAAGATCATCTTCATCAGTCTCAATTGTAATATTTACACGAATCAATTCCCTACCAGTTTGGGCACAAGCTTGCTCCACAGAGAACGTCTTACCATTACCCGAAAGACCCGTAATAAACGTTGGGTAAAAAATACGGGACTGAATAATTTTTTTAATATCGTTGAAGTTACCAAACTTGACGAAAGTATCATCTTTATCAGGAATAAGATTTTGTTTCACATCGAGAAGAGCAGGAGGAGCAGTATAACTACGTTCAATCTCTTGCACTTTTTCTTGAGTCACTTCAAGATTCCAACGTCCACGGGAAGTCTTATATTTATCAAGATTTTTAGTAACTGTTTGATAATAACTGCCATTACTGGCACACCATCCACGCACATCAGCAGCAGTAATCTCTGTGCCGTAAAGTGCTTTTAGTGAAGAAGTGATGTAATCTGGAGTCATTTTGGTGCGAGGCATAACGAATGGTTTGTTTCAACATAGTCATTATAACAGCAATCAGAGTCTCAGAATCACCCTATTGGACGGTTTCCAAACTGTCTCTGATTTCACTCAAACGATTTAGACTTACCAAATGTCCTTTATATCCAGGATAGTATTTTTCCACAAGAGCACCAATACCCATCGCAGTAATGGCACTCCCACACTTCAAATAAATTCTTTTATTATTGTGATCTATTACACAGGGCATTCCCCAAATTTCATTCTCCATATTATTTTTTAAAATATTTATCATACAACCAACTCCATAAACTGTCCCAAAACTTTCTTATTCAATTTTTTGGTCTTAAGACTTTTTACAAAAGCACTTTTGATTTGTGACTTTGTAGCATCTTCGGCAACTTCAAATTCAGAATCTTGCGAGAGAGTAGATGCAGAAAGACCAAAGTATGCATCATAACTTGAATCTAAAATATTTAAACTCCGATTCTTTTTCCAATCAGATAAAATTTTATTATATTGAGGAGATAATTTATTATAATAAAGACTCACAAAATTGGATGTATCACGATTCTGAAGCACACGAATGCCAATCATATTGACTGTCGGAAATTTGTCTTTAAGATTTGATATCAAAACTTCGGTAAATTTATGATATTCATATCCAAACTTATAAGTAGTTCCAATCTTACGATCACGAAGAAAAGTTTGACAAGCAGAAATACCACGAACACCAATATAAGGTTCAGATCCACGTTTGACTTCAACATGATAAGGAAGACAGTTTGCCTCACCATCAGTCAGAATTACACACTGAACTTTTTGAAGTTTATTTTCTCTCTGGAAGTTAGGAAGAATTTGGTGTAGAGCAATTAGTGCCTCATTCAATGGAGTGCTGGAGAGATATAACCGATTTGGAGCAACATATCTACATTCACACCCATATGGATTGCGAAGAGCAATAGTAAGTCTCCAAATATTGAGCATCTGATGCTCCAGAGTTTTCATATTTACTTTACTTGTAAGAAGATTCAGTAAAGAAAAATCATCAGCAACATAAATCAATCCTTCTTTTTTTTCATAATGTGGAGAATAAACTTCTTGAGACTTTGATGGGCTTCTCCATTCAGTTGTAAAGGCATAAACCTCAAAAGGAATTGAAACTTTTTTACAAAACCAAATTAGATTGAAAAGTTGCTTACAAGTGTCCTGAATAACAGTATTCATCGATCCACTCCAATCCAGAATAAAAATTAAACCGTGATTTTTACCATCAGGAATCACACTTATTTTCTTAAATAGATCCTCATTATATTTGTAGGTATGAAGACGTGCAGTATCAAGAACTCCTGTGCGGGCAATTGATGTCCGGGCATAAGAATCTGCTGCCTTACGACACTCAAATTCTTTTACAAGATAATTGACTTCCTTTTGAGCAGAAGTCTTAAATTGCTTATATGACTTATCTACCTCTTCATATAAATTGAGATTATGAATTGTATCATTAGAGTCAATATATTTTTTTTGCATTTCAAAATTTTCATCAATATATTGATGAATCTCTGAATTTTTAGCAATTATAGTTTCTAGGTTGAGATGAGGAATTTCAACATATACATTATCTCGGTTATCACTACCTACAAGACTCTCAATTTTTTCACGAAGAGCATCGGCAGTGCGAACTTCTGGTTCTTGTGAAGACAAATCTGGTATTGTTGGACTTCCACTAGAATTTCCAGAAGATTCTTCTGGTTGTTGTGATTGTGAAGATTCTTGCTGATCGTTGTCACTTTCTTCTGTTTCTCCTGTCTGATCACCAGAAGAAGAATTTCCTTGTTGTTCGGAATCGTGAGAATCTAAATTAGCAACCTTTTGTTGTTTCTGTTGTTCTTGCTTACAGTATTCATAAAGTTTTTCTGCGGCAATAATCACATCTGTAAAAGTTTCACAGGAATCAATACACTCAACAATTTCTTTTTCTTTGAAATTGAAATTAATAGAAAGAAAATTACCAACCTTAAAGTAAAGGTTTGTTTTATCGGCAAGATTTAAGGTGTCTAAATCTTCATCGGCAATCTGAAAAAAGTCTTCATCACTCAGTTCTTTATATCCATTATAAAAGGTCTTTGCAAGTCCTGCATACTTACGTTTCATTAATTTTTCAATACGTGCATCTTCTACAATATTCACAAACTGTTTAGGAATTGTAGTATTCTCAAACCAGTCACCATCTGGAGTGAAGAGTGCATGACCAACTTCGTGTCCTACAAGCAAATCATATACAGTATTACTTGCCTTATCCCATAGAGGCAGAGTCAAAACACGAGTATGAACATTAAAACATGCAGTAGAAACTTTTTTGTGCTCTACCACAAGATCTTCAGTAGCAAGCAGTTTTGCGAGTTGGGATTTAATTTCGTGATTAACTGGCATGAGTTTTGTTTTGTATATACTCATAATATAACGAAAGGTTGATCTCCAAACAACTGTTGTGCCACCTTATAGAGTGTCCACTCTACGATTCAATTCGACTAAATCCCTTCACTTTACAAAATTTTATAACACTCTCAAATTTATCCTCAAGTCCAGTTTTATGAGAAATTACAAATATATTAGCATCTTTTACAACGTATTTAATAATTTTAAGAAATTCATCAGTTCCAAATCCATCTAAAGAAGAATCAAAAACTTCATCCATAATCAAAAGATTTGTATTTACAGAATTTTTAAATCTTGCAACTTCACGCCATGTAAAAAGAAGTGCTAAATCTATTCTCATTTTTTCACCTTCACTAAAACTTTCATAAGTAAAATCTTCATGAATTGGAGATTGAATTGTTTCATTAAACTCATCATCCAAAGTAAAGTTAATATAAAAATCCAACATTTGCAAATAACGATTTACCTGTTGATTCATCAATGGTAAATACTTTTTAATAATTTTAGATTTAACACCACCATCTTTCAACAATCCATATGCAAAATCATAATGATTAATTAAATCTTTTTTAATCGCCAATTCATCATAGGTTTTTTGAAGACTTTCTCTAAAAGATTCTAGTTTTTCATTTTCAGTATTTCTATTTTCAAATTGACTGGTAATTTTTTGAATTTCCGATTCAAGATCTTTGATCTGTCTTTGACATCCAAAAATTTTGGTATTGTTTTGAGAAATTTCATGCGTAAGTTTTGTAATCTCCTTAGAAAGAATGGTAAATTGACGCTCTCTTTCTTCTTCATCCTTGATAGTTTTTTCAAGTTCTTGATAACCTAATTGTAATTCCTTTTGTTTTAATTGAGATTCGTCTATTCTATCTAGTCTAAATTTTTCATCAATGTCTTGAGTGCAGGTAGGGCATACCGTATTCTCAGTAAAAAATTTATGCTCTTTATCAATACCAGATACTTTTTGAGATATTTTACCTTTTAAATTTCCCAACTTACGAAGTTTATCTGATGCACCAGTAACCTCTTCTTGTTCTTTAATATACTTAAAAATACTCTCCTCAAGTGAAGAATTTTCTCTCATATAAATGTCAACTTCGGAATCTAAATTAGAAATTCTTTGTTGATTGTCATTTATCTTAGCATTTCCACGATTTTCTAACTCTTCAATAAAATTTTTCTGCATCTCAACCTTATCAAAGAGAGATTCTTTTTTTAAATCTAAAGTTTTTATTTCTTCACGAATTTGACGAATCTTTTCCTTAATCACCATATTCATAGAAGAGAATATTTTAATGTCCAAAAGATCCTCAATTACTTCTCGTCGATGAGGAGCAGAAAGTTGCATAAAAGGAACAAAAGCAGTTGATCCTAAAATTACAATTTGAGTAAAGGATTTATAATTCATTTTAAGAATTGTTTGTTCTAACCACTTCTGTTGATCTATGGCAGAAGAAGTTTGATCCAAAACCTTATCATTTCTAGAAATTTGAAAAATATTTGGTTTGATTCCACGAACAACTTTCCATTCAGTATTCCCAATTAAAAAATAAACTTCAACAACACAATCTTTTTCATTAACGGAATTAATAAGTTGTGCTTTATTAATTTTTCGAAAAGGTTTCCCAAATAATGAGAATGTAAGAGCATCTAAAACAGTACTTTTTCCAGCACCATTTGTTCCAATAATTAAATTAGTAGAATTTAAAGTAAAATTAATTTCAGTATATTGATTACCAGTACTTAGAAAATTTTTCCAACGAAGTTTTTTAAAAGTTATCATTTTCTTTTGGGGGTATTACAATGTCATTTTTAGTAATAATTGTATATCGATATGAATATAGTTTACAAGTTTTTAATAAAACCTCATTTTCAATTTCAATTACTCTCATTTTTGGATATTCATTTTCTTCCAATAATAATGCATATCTTATAGCGTCATCCTCTTCCTCAAAAAGATATAATATCTTATCACCATCTGCATCAACAACTGCATATACACCTTCACTTTCTTTTCCGTAAATTGTAAGTATAAACATTATACAATCTCACACGCCTCTTGATAAATCTCTTGAAATAATTTTTTAATACTGGATTTATCAAAATTTATTTCTGCTTCTTCCACATATCTATTCAATATTGAAAGAGTATCTTCAGACTCAAATGCTTCAAAGTTTTCATTTTCTTCAACTAAAAAATTTTCAACAATCTTAAGTTCTGCAACATTTGAAGAATAAAGTTTATCAATAAACTTTTCAAATTTTTTAAGATCAGATTTTTTTTTAACAATTACTTTTACAATTTTATTTTCATACTTACGAGTATCAAAAGTTTGATAATTTGTATCAGAATAATAAATTATATGATACATTCGATATGGATTATTTACTGGGATGTGCTCCAAAGTTTCGGTGTCGAAAATATGAAATCCACGAGTATCATTTACATCATTCCAAAACATTTCATATGGATTTCCCAAATAATAAACAATTTCATTATTAGATCGAGTATGATAATGTCCAGAAAATACTTTTGTAAATCCATCAAAAACCACAGAGTCCATACCATCATCCATTATATGTCCATGATGTGCCTGAAACCCATTTAATTCTAAATGACCCATTGCAACTTTACAACCACTAGTTTTAATTAGTCGTAAAGTTCTTTCTTCATTATTTACACAAATCCAAGGAATAAATAATACATTTAAATTTCCAAGTTTTACAATTTCTGGATCACTATAAGTTTTAATATTAGAATAATTTTGAAGAAGTAATGAGGGAGAATTTATACTATTAGTATTTTTATAATATGCATCATGATTTCCCACCAACATGTGAACATCATATTTTAAGAGAGGATCTAAAACTACTCTTTTGGTCCATTCAAGACTTTGATAATCAATTGATTTACGACTGTCAAAAGCATCACCAAGATGCAATACCGTAGTAATATTTTCTTTTTCTAAAGTTGGAAAAAATATATTTTTATAAAATGCTTCAAAATAATCTTGAAATAATTTAGATCCCTTACGACAACCATAATGGGTGTCCGTAATAATAGCGACTCGCATTAGTATCTAAGTTTAGTGTAGATGGCATCTTTAATAGAATTATAATCTGAAGTGTTAGATCCGTCAACCCCATCATCGGAGAAAACTTCAGAAAATCCTGTTCTTTCAAGAATTTTATTTTTAATTTCTAATTGCTTTTTCTCTTGTTGTATTCTTCTTAAAAAAGCATAATAAATGATTTGTGTAAAATATGCAAAAGGATTTTGAGATTTTTCTGGATCAAAATTATTAATATATCTCACACAATTTTCGATACCATCACAAATCATATCATCCTTAAACATGTAGTTTACAAAATTTGGTTTAAAGGAAAGATGATTTGCAATCTTTAAAAAACACTCTCCAATATATCTTGGTATTTGTGGTTTTGCTTCTCCAAGATCTTTTGCAATTTGCAAGAGTTTTTTATACTCAATCATGGCATCAAGAAATTCTTTATTGTTTACATAATGTTGTGATCTATTTTTCTTAATCATAACTGTAGTCGTAATCATTTTAATTGCTTATATATTATGTAGTTATTATAACATCAATTAAAGCACTTGACAAGGTATTCAAATATCTGTATAATTACCTTTGTGGAGGTTGAAAAACATAGTAATAAGTACTTGAAGTAATTAATAATTATTATAAAGGTTCTCTAGAGTTTTTTTAGCATCATCAACACTAGAAACATAACCCATTTCTTTAGTTAATTTACTATAATTATTACTCATCTTATCCATTTGTCTAAGATAACTTTGATGTAACTCAACCATTTCAATATCTGAAGATTCAGAAAGAGTTAAAACATCATCAAGTTTAATTATAAACATATTTTCTGTTGTTGTTTTTAACCAAGGTTCTACCTTATATCCCACTACATTAGATTTTGCTTTTAATTCACTTACTACAATAGGATTTGATATAATTAATAATGTACGATCTTCTTCTTCTATTGCAGCTGCAATACAGAAAATTTCTTCACCAGTCTTTAGTTTAATTGTTGCGTAAAAATCTTCTTCAATCATTTTTCTAATTTAACGTTAATTATTTCATACTGAAAGTTTTCTTCATTATAGATTTTAATTCTTTCAATCAAATGATTGAGAGTATAGTTTTTTCTAGTTTTTGTACTAATATCATCAGCAATGTCATAAAGTAAAGCTCCAGTTTTATTTTTACCTTTTCTTAAAACTCTTCCAATGCTTTGTAAATTTCTAATTCTTGATTTACTTGGAGAAGCAAATATAACATTATGAAGATTTTTAATATTAATTCCTGTTGAAAATGTTCCATAAGATGCTACAATAATAGCATCAATTTCTTTTTCAGTAATTGCTCTAACTTGTTCCCTTTCTTCAGTGTCCACTCCACCGTGAATAAAAAAGATTTTTCTATTTTCACTTGCCCTACTATTTATCATCTCATATAAGTGAGCACCATGAGTTTCAACTCTACTATAAAGAATTAAACTGTTTCCCTTTAAATCCAATGATAAATTGCAAATGAATTTGTTTCTTTTTTCATGTTGAATTAAATATTGAATTTCATCTTCATAAGTTTCAAATTTACATTCCTTATGTTTTAACAATAAAACTTTAATGTTTAATTTTGAAAGATGTCCCTTTTCAATCAATTCATGAGTTTTTGTAGTTTTATATGATGGACCAAACAAACCTTCCAAAACCCATTTATGAGTTTGACTTCCATCTAAAGTACCAGTAAATCCAAATCTATATTTCGCATTATCAAGTTTTGTCATAATTGATATGAGTGATTTTGATTTAAATAAATGTGCTTCATCTCCAATTACAACTTCGTAATCCTCATAGAATGATCTTTCCAATTTATAAATTGATTGCCATGTAGTAATTGTAACAGGCATATCACTTTCCTTTTCTCTTCCAGAATAAACCTTATGGCAATACAATTCTACATTCCAACCATAAGACTTGAAATCTTCATACATTTGCTCCACAAGACTTGTAGTTGGAACTATTAAAATTGTTTTCTTTCCTTTGTCAGTATAATATCGAGTTAAAGCATAAATCATCAAACTTTTTCCAGACCCAGTTGGACTTACCAACAACTTTCGATTGTGTCTTAAAGCATCATAAACACCAGAAATTTGATAGTCTCTTGGGTCCAGATTGCAAATTGATTTAATATAATCTTTAGTTCCTTCTTCAGAAATAAATTCATTTACTTCAAATGGTAAACCATAAAATTTATTTTCTTCAAATTCATATGAATAATTATATTGATCACATAGAGAAATAACTTTATCGAGAAGACCACAATATATTTCTCCAGTATGTGTGGATAATAATCTTATTTCTCCATTCCAATATTTTCCTCTATACTGGGGCATAAATTTTGCTCCAGGTACTTCAAATGTAAAATGTGAAGAAAATTCATATAATATGTGTGACTCGCATATTAATTTGATGTAAATTTCATTTTTTTTGAGTATTTTAATATCAACCATATCCAGCCTGAAACTTCATAAATTCCACAGCATTCTTAATCTGATAAGTGCGATTTGCAATTACCTTTAGAATGTCCTGTAAGTAATTTATAAGAGTTTCATAGTAATCAATTTTTAGGCATATTTCAGAAAGTCTTTCATCAGCATCCAAATATTTTTGAAGCGTATCCTTATCTCTTATCTTTTTTGGAAATGGATTCTCTACATAAATTTCTGGATCTGCTTTTCCAGAATAATACTCAAATCTTTCATGTCGAATATTTTTTCTTTGTTGCTCTGCTTTTGCTTTTAATAGAATAATATTGCTATATAATTCATAATATTTTGCATGTAGTTGTGGTATTTTGAGAGATTCCTCATGAAGATTATCTCTATCAATTATGCAGTCTTGAGACCACATTTTTTGTATCAATTCTAAATTCATACTTTGGTGTTAAATGTATTCATTATATCATATAAAGTATATTTGAAATTTACTGTTGCTGTAAAGTAATTCGTATCTGTAATGGTAGCATCAAATATTAAAGTTGATAGTGATATTGGAAATAGTTGATAAAATTTTACCAAAAATTTTGGATTTTGATTACTATCTAAAATTTGTAAAGTTCCATCTGAATAATATTGAATATCTGTATTATTGACTGTTGGTGGATTATAATCATTTTCACTTTTTAAATTTGCAATTTCTTCAATACTTTCTGGATATCCAAGTCCTCGCATCCAATTATGAATTTGAGTATAATTCTTCATATCTTCATCTACAATAAATTGTAAAGAAAAATCCTCATAAGTTAACTTATCACCTGGAATGTCAATATCTTTTAAATAAGTTGGTTGAATTGCAGTTCCTAAAGTAATTCCTGGTAAGTTTGCTTCATTAGAAAAAAAATCAACTTGAGGATAATTTGCTAAAATAAACTTGAATCCTGATGGAGATAAAAAATTTCTATTTTTTATTTGCCTATTATATGGGTTATTTATTGCCATTTTTTGAAGTATTTAGACAAAAAAAGAGGGTCCTTTTGAGACCCTCCAGAATTTTGTGAGAATAACTCACATAAGGTTGGTAACATTAACACGTCTGTAGTAACGGTTTGCGTTAGGATAAAGACCACCCATACCTTGGGATGTGCCAGCAGCAAATGGGTTGGCAACCATACCATAACGAGTCTTAAACCCGATTTTTGGTTGGAAGGTATTCTCACCAACGGCACGAACCATTTGGAGAGGAATATATGGGCAATAGAAAATACCTGCGTCATAAGGTGAAGAACCTTTATAACCTACAACGTAATAATGAGTTGAAGATACGTTAGCAGCATAAGGATCAATAAAGACACGATACTTACCATTGATTGTTCCAGCAAAAGTGTTGCCAGTGTCATCAACGTTAAGGTTAGCATTAAGAGCAGGAGTGTAATCGAGCACACCAGCCATGGTCAATGCTGAAGCAACGTCAGCAGAGCACATGATGATGTTACCCTTTCCACGACGAGTTCTTTGTGCGATTGCGTTAGCATCACGCTCAATCTGGAATAGAAGTCCTTTGAACTTCTCAACTGACCAACGACCGTTTGAATCAACGTCAAGGTCGAATGTTCCAGCAGTGGCAGTACCAACAGCAGCACCAGATTCAGCAACCTTATAGATGGTTCTGATAACTTCACGGTTGATTTCAGCAAGAATCTCTGTAGAGAGAATATTTGCTAATTCTGCTTCTGCATTCAGACCGTGAATTGCCTTGAGGTCTTGTGCAAGCTCAAGTGAATACTCGGCTTTCAGAGCGCGTGACTTTGCAGTAACAGTAACTTTCTCGATTGAGAAAGCCATTTCATTAAACTGAGCACCATTAGCAACTCCAAGATTCTCAGAATCTCCAGTAACCATACCCTGACCTACGTTGTAGGTACTTTGAGTTTGACTTGCTTCTGGGTTGAGAAGACCTGGGTTTGTGCCTTGCTGAGAAGTTGTACCAAAACCAGCTGTTGCTGAAGAGAATCCTGCAGTTGCACTGAAGTTTGAGTTTTCTCCAGAGAATGCAGTATCAACTTCGTTGAAGAATGATTCTGTACCAGCCTGATTAACATAACGTGAGCGCATTGCAAAGATGAGTCCAGTAGGACCATTCATTGGTTGCACACCAGCAAGATCATAAGCAACCAGATTAGGCATTGAGCGTCTAATCAGGGAGATTAAAACTGGATCAAAACCAGCAACAGGACCAGATGTAGTAGAAGACCCACTAAATGCACCTGAAGCGCCAGCAGCGTTGCCTGACATGGTTGGGCTTTCGTAGAGTCCAACTGGGGACTCATACATGAAAGATCTTTCCTCTCTGAGGAATTTTTCTTGGTTTTCGAGAAGGGCAGCAGTTACCGCTCTACGATGGGGATCTCTAATTGTATCAAGACCTTCATAATCAAGAAGTGGCTTCCACTTCTCTTGAATTTGGTGAATGTTCTCAAACATTTGTTTTTACCTTGTTTTTGTTTGTGGGTTTGTTTATAATATTAAATTCATTTCTTAGTGACAGCAGACAGAGCATTCAAATAAGTTGCCATATTACCAGTATATTCTGGTTGACTTTCAACACTTTCATTTAAATTGTCTGAATTTCTGTTTTGATTTACTACTCTTGGGAAATAAGATTCCTTTAAAGTTTCAACTCTTTCACGAAAATCGTTTTCACCCTCAAACTCAACATTTTCAGCAAGAGAAGCAAGTTTTTCTTTTTGAGTGATCGTTAGACCCTCAGATATCTCGCTAACAATCCCATCAGCAACTGATTCCGCCAGTCTCTTATTCAGAGAAATATTTCTTTCAATTTGTTCGTTGAGTTTTGTTTCCATTTCATCAAGTTTATTTACCATAGTATGGACTACATCATATTTATCTTCAGGGATTGATACATAATGCTCTTCAAAAAGTTGTTTCATTCCCATAAGGAATGATTCAGTAAGCTCGGACTTGAGTCCGTGCTCAACTGCAAGTTGATTCTCTTCAATCCATTCTTCGGAAACATATTCTAAGTAAGAATCAACCCTATCTTGAAACTCTTCTTTAATTTCTTCAATTTCTTCATTAAGTCTTTCAATGTATTGAGATTCAAGTGCTTCTTTAATTTCACTAACTTTAGATTTCAGAGCAGCTTCAAAGATAGTTTTTGCCTTCTCTTTGAATTCCTCTGATAAATCTTCTCCACTAATTAAAGCATTTACATCGCTTTCGATGTCATACTCTTCTTCCATTTCTTCATCATCATCATCGTCTTCACTTTTCTTTTTATTTTTTTTCTTTTCATCATCATCATCATCATCATCTTT
>Ga0049085_10000728_pt1 | contig 12893 bp, 9 predicted proteins | sample GreLakmeSU08MSRF_FD_66721 | JGI IMG/M metagenome (GOLD analysis project Ga0049085, IMG submission 66721) | Freshwater lentic microbial communities from great Laurentian Lakes, MI, USA - Great Lakes metaG SU08MSRF | ecosystem: Environmental > Aquatic > Freshwater > Lake | place: Great Lakes... | reverse complement strand
GGTGGCCCGATCCGCATTGGGCAGTCCCGTGACTCCGCGGTGCCGGTCGCGTCGCTCTCATCGCCCACGCTGGACCGGATCATCGGCCAGATGAATGGCGAGAGCAACAATCACTTTGCCGAACTGCTCTTCCGCAACGCGTCCCGAAGCGCCGACGCAAGCGGTTCGGCCGAAAGCGCAAACTCCATGCTCGGCCGGTTTTTGGTGGACAAGGTTCGCGTCGCCGCGGACGCCGTGTTCGCCGCCGATGGCAGCGGCCTCTCGACCCTCGACCGTGTGACTCCGCGCTCAATGGTTCAGCTCCTCAGCTATGCCCGCCACGCGCCGTGGGGTTCGGTGCTGGAGGAGTCGCTGCCGGTCGCCGGCAAGACGGAGACCCTCCGCCGCCGCATGCGCCGTACGGCCGCCATGGGAAACCTCCACGCCAAGACGGGCACCACGAACGACGTCGCGTCACTCGGCGGATACGTCACCGCCAGCAACGGCGAAGACCTCGCGTTCTCCGTGATCTACAATGGGTCAAATCGCTGGTTGGCGCGCGATGCAATCGATCGCATCGGCGTGACCTTGGCGACCTTCTCGAGATAGCTCCACAACGTAGGGCGAAACCGCGGCGCTTGACCCCGCCGCTTACCTCACCGCTCAGTAATTCGGGCGAGTAGCGCGACGTCGGGATCTACTCGCATGCGCGACGGTGCGGCACGCAGCCCTGCACTCACGGTGAACACGCTCTCGCGCTCAGCCGGAATCACGAGGCGCGAACGATGCGGCGTGCCGCCAGCGTCGGTGAACTCAACCGTGAGCGGGAAGGTGAAGTTCCCGAACTTGCCCGACTGGGTCACGGTGAGTGTCAGCTGGCCGGTCGCCGCATTGTACTTCCATGCCGACTCGATCTCGGGAAAGCCGGGTCTCGTCAGCCACTGGGTGAAGAACGGCCTCAGCTCCTTGCCGGATGCCCTGCCCATAGCGTTCCGCAGGTCGTCGGTGAGCGCGGTGCCGTGGCGGAATGCGTCCTGGTAGTCGCGCGCGCCGCGAAAGAAGGCCTCGTCGCCGATCTCCTCGCGCAGCATATGCAGCACGAATCCGCCCTTCTGATAACTGTTCGCGTTGAGGAGCGCCGTGAGGGTGGTTTCGATCGTGTCGATCACCGGGCGCTGAGCGACGATGGCGTCACCGAGCACCGCAGTCCGCACACCGCTCATCTCCGCCAGGAACGCGGAATCACCACGTGACTTCTGTGTGTACAGCGCCGCGAGATAGGTCGCGAATCCCTCAGACAGCCAAAGGTGCGGCCATTCGCGGGCCGTGACCGCATCACCGAACCACTGATGTGCGGTCTCGTGGGCCAGCAGGCCGTAACTCACGCCACCCGTGCGAAACGTGCGATCGGAATAGAAAATCGCGCTGGCGTTCTCCATCCCTCCAAAGCGCGTGAGGCTCTGCACGTGGGCCAGTTTTTCGTAGACGAAGGGCCCGAACATCCGCGCGAAAAACGTGACGACTGAATCGGCTTCGGCAAAGGCGCCGGGCACGATGCGCCGCTGTTCAGGAAGCGTGTAGACCATCTGCGGAACACACCCACCACCTTCCTTCAGCCCACACGCCGTATTGCCGAGCGGGTATTCCACGAGCGGTGCCGCGGCGATGACCATCAGGTAGGTGGGAATCGGCTTCGACTCGCGCCACTTCGTCTTCGTGACCGCGATCGGCGCGCCGGCGTGGCCGTCGGGATCGTCCTTTTGCGGTACGGTCATCTCTTCGAGACGGGTCCCGTTCGCGATCACCTTTCGTTCGCTCGGCGCGATCACCGTCCAGGTGACTGTCGCCTTGTCGGACGGATGATCCACTGAGGGAATCCAGTGACGCGCTCGGTTGGGCCAATTGTCACCGAAAGCCATCCAACGGCCGGCGCTGTCGGTGGAGACGATGAGCCCATCCTTCACCGCGCCGCTGTACGCCACCGTCACTTGAGCCGAATCGGCTGTGGCGCCGAGCGGAATGCGGATCACGCCACCAGCATGGGTGAACGGCGCAGCGCGGTCGCCGACGCGCACCGACTTGACCGTGAGGTCCAGCAGGTCGAGCGCCAGTGTGTCGTTCGCACCACCGCGCGCGAGTCGACGGATGGTGAGGATCGCGACGCCGTCAATCGTGCTCCCGGCGTCGGGGAGGGTGATGGTCAGGTCGTAGTCGAGGATGTCGACACTCGGCTTCCGTTGCTGGGCGCCGAGTTGCGTGGCGAGGACCAGTGCGGCAAAGGCAATTCGCATGTCGAAACGTAGCCGGTCGCTGGGAGGGACAACCCCGACAACCAAGGCGGCCCGTGCTACTTGGCCGGCGACGACAGCGGCTTCCCTTTTTCGATAAAGTAGGTCCCGATCACCTTCACCTTGTCGGTGCCGACATTCTTGCCCCCGTGCACCGTATTGGCAGGCACGAAGAAGACATCACCGGCCTTGAGCATCTGCGGCGGCTTGCCATCGATGAGCACCTGAAAGGCGGAGCCCTCGGCTACGTAGCCCAGCTCCTCACCAGGGTGCGTATGCCGACCCGATGAGATGCCTGGGTCAATCTCGGCTCGGGTCGTCACGCCGTGGCGGTCGGCCACAGACAGTTCCTGGTCCTGTAGTACCGTGCGCACAAATCCCGTCTGCTGCGCGCCAACGACTCCTGCAACGACGACCGCGACACACAGCCCGTAGCCTACGCTGCGACGCATTGCACTTCTCCGTGATCATGTGTGATGCCTGCCCCGTGCCCGTAGAGTAGACCAGCGGGGACCCTACCGACCTAGCGCCTCAAGATAGGCGCGCTAGGTCGTCGTGCCGCCGAGCAGCTCTTGCAAGCCGTCGAACTCGATGTTGCCGCCAGACAGCAGGCAGACGACCGGAGTCGTCGGCTTCACGATGCCCGCGAGCAAGGCCGCCACCGTAATGGCACCGCTCGGCTCGGCCACCAGTTTGTGCCGGTCGAGCAGGAAGCGCACGGCAAGGGGAAGTTCGCTGTCGCCCACCGCGACGACGTCGTCCAAATACGCCTGATGGTGCTCGAATGTCAGGTTGCCGATGCGCACCGCAAGCAGACCATCGGCGAGTCCGTGAGGATTCGCGGCAATCGTTACCGGCGCACCGGCGGCGCGCGCGTGCGACAGTTTGGGTGAATTCGACGGCTCGATGCCGATCACGCGCGCGTTCGGTGTGAGCTGCTTGATCGCGGTCGACACACCGGCAGACAGCCCACCGCCGCCCACCTGTACCAGCACGGCGTAGTCGCCGAGCCCGAGTGCCATCGCGTCTTCGGCGATCTCGAGTCCCCCGGTGCCCTGCCCCGCGATGATAGAGGCGTCGTCGTACGGAGGAACCAGGATCGCGCCCTCCTGCTCGACGATCTCCGTCGCCTTGGCCATACGCTCGACGGTCGTCGTGCCGGCAAAGACTACCCGTCCGCCGAGCCGTTCGGCACCGGCGACCTTCGCGCGAGGCGCGGTGGTCGGCATCACGATCGTAGCCTTGACCCCATAGAGTCGAGCGGCAAGCGCCACGGCCTGGCCGTGGTTGCCCGACGACGGAGCGACGAGCCCTTTCGCGCGATCGACAGCCGAGAGCCGAGAAACGAAGGTATATGCGCCGCGGAACTTAAAGGCCCCGCCGCGCTGCAGCATTTCTGGCTTGAGATAGACCGGCACGCCCACGCGCTGCTCGAGATCGTACGAGCGCAGCAACGGCGTCCGAACGGCCACGTCACGCAGCGTGGCGGCTGCGCGCCGAATATCGTCGAGCGCGACGAGAGTAGAGTTCGCGAATGGCGTCATGAGTACCGGCGTGTGCCCCGCGAGCCGGCAGGCGCAAGAGGACGGGGTCCAACAACTATTAAGTGCCGATTATAGTACGCCAGCCCGGGCTTTGGCCGCCAGCCCGGAGGTCACCGGAAGTTCGCCGGGCGGGCTTTTGGCCGCTATTCGGCCCTGCCGCCCGACCGCGCCCCCACCCCATCACGAGGGAGGGAAGGACGAACATAGCCCCAACGGTCCCGGCTATGGTCCCGCCTGCCGTCGCGAGGGCGATGGCGCCGAACAGCGTCGTGGACGACGTCCCGATCGCGAGCGGTACTAGGCTGGCCATCGTCGTAAGCGTCACAAGCACGATCATTCCGGACCGGTCGAGGGCGGCGCGGAGCACCTCGGCGCCGGAGAGTCCCCGCGGGGCGGTGGCGGAGACACCGAGCCGCTTGCGGCGCTCCAGCGCAGCGTCCACGAGCAGCACGCTGTGGCTCACAGCGAGTCCTATCACAAGGATCACGCCCACCGCCGCCTCGCGCGTGAATGCCGCGCCGCTGAACCAGAACGCGGCCAACACGCCGCCGAGCGCGATCGGGAGGTCGAGGAACACTATCACCGTCGCCCACACCGAGTCGAAGACGAGTGCCACGACGAGCGCCACGAGCGCGACGAGCACGACGAGCACGACGAGCACGACGAGCACACGGTGCTCTGGCCCCGGGAGCGCAAACCCGGAAGGGTCCGGTGACATCCGCAGTACTTCTTCGCCGCCGGCGAGCGCAGCGCTGATGCGCTGGGCGAGGTGAGCGTCGGACGAGTAGAGGAGAATTGTCTTCACGGAAACGGCGGCCTCAGGGCAACGCTTGCACCGCCGCCTACACGTCGCGTGCGAAGTTTCGGAGCTGCTTGCGCTGTAGAGTCGCCGGACGGTCGCGACCCGCGCAAGCCCGAACGGCGCCAACTCGATTCTGACTTTTTGTTGAACGGTGTTTGCACCGACGCTTTCCGCATCGGAACACTGAATCCGGCAAGCGAACAGTTGCGCCGAAGCGCCTTTAGCGACAAAGTGGTTAATTGGCAGAACACTTGATCATGCGGCTTCTGCGCGAGCGCAATCGCCGCAATGAAAACAACCGCCACCAAGACAACTCGAATGGATCGGTTCATGGGAACACTGGGTGTGGCCGGCCGTACTGCTCGCGCCGGGCGTGATCGACTGCCGGGGGACGGGGATTTAGTCCCGCGGCGGGGGACAAACCGTTGCCTCGTCGGGGCGCTGCTTCTTGTCGCTGCCTGCTCGGGCGGCGGTGACTCGGGGGGCGGTCCGTCAATCCCGTCCAGCCCTGCGCTGATCCTCACGACGGTCTCGGTCACGCAGCCGACCGGCGCCAGCAATTCGCTCGCCGCCGGGCAGACGCTGCAGTTGAGCGCGGTGGCAAGGGACCAGGCGGGAACCGCAATCTCCGCTACGATCAGCTGGACCAGTTCCGCACCGAGCGTGGCAGGGGTGTCATCGACCGGGCTCGTGACGGCCGTCGGCGCCGGGTCAGCGACGATCACGGCGACTGCCGTCGCCGGCTCAGTAACCACGTCCGGGTCGCTCGCGGTGACGGTGACTGCAGCCCCCGTACTCACGTCTGTCGTCATCTCACCGGCCACCACGAGCCTCCAGGTGGGCCAGGCCGCCGTTCAGTTCTCGGTGAGTCCGCGTGACCAGGCCGGCGCGACGATCGCCGCGTCCGTGGTCTGGTCGTCGTCGGCGCCATTGATTGCGGCGGTGTCGGCATCCGGGCTCGTGAACGCCCTCGCCGTTGGAAGCGCCACGATCTCCGCACTTGCGACGGCAGGCAGCGTCAGCGTCACGGGTACGGCCGCCGTGACCGTACAGGTGGCCCCGCCCGTGCTCACCTCCGTTGTCATCACGCCCGCCACCACAAGCCTCCAGGTGGGTCAGGCCGCCGTTCAGTTCTCGGCGAGCGCACTCGACCAGGCCGGGAACCCGCTGTCGGCCACGATCAGCTGGCTCACCAGCGCCCCGACCGTCGCGTCCGTCAGCCAAACCGGACTGGTCACCGCGCTCGCCGCCGGCACGGTCGTGATCAGCGCGCAAGCGACCGCCTCGGGCCTCACGCTCACGGCCACGCGTTCGCTCACCGTGGCCGCGGCGAACCCCGTCCTCACGACGGTCTCGATCAGCTCCGCCACCACATCCGTCACGGTCGGCCAGACGCTGCAGCTCACGGCCAGCGCCCGCGACCAGTTCGGCGGGAACATCGGCGCGACATTCGCGTGGTCGAGCTCCAACACGGCGCTCGCGACCGTTTCCACGACGGGACTGGTCACCGGGGTCGCCGCGGGCAGCGTGACCATCACGGTCGTCGCGACGTCGGGCGCGTTCAACGTGACCAGCAACGTCGTCCTCACCATGCAGGCGCCGCTCGTGTTGACGTCGGTCGTGGTGTCGGGCCCGGCCACCACGGTGTCCACCGGCGCGACGCTGCAGCTGACGGCGTCGCCAAAGAACCAGAACGGGAACCCCATCTCGGGCGCCACGGTCACGTGGAGCTCGAACGCAACGGGCGTGGCGGCGGTAGCGGCGGCGACGGGGCTCGTGACCGGCGTCTCCACCGGCACCGCCAACATCACGGCACTCGCCACGCTGGGGAGCGCGACCGCGTCGAGCTTCATGACGATCAGCGTGACATCGGCGTTCGCGTCGAACGCCACCGTCACGACTCCCGGGAACTCCTTCGATCCGGCGAGCGTCGACATCGCCGCCGGCGGCACCGTGACGTGGACGCTGGGGAACGCGCACAACGTCACCTTCAACGGCGGTACCGGTGCCCCGGCGAACATCGGCATCGTCAGTTCGGAATCGCGGAGGTTCAACCTGGCGGGAACGTTTGGCTATCAATGCACGCTGCACTCCGGAATGACGGGCCAGGTCATCGTGCACTAGCCAGCAATTACGGCGTGAGCGGGGATAACGGAGATCACTAGGGATCACTGAAAAGACTGGGGGAACTGCAACGACAGGCGAGTCGTAGCTGTTCCCCCAAGTTTTGCCGTTATCCCCGGTGGCGATTATGAAGGATCTGGCACCACCTGAGAGGGTGAAATGTCGATCCTTGATTTCCAGCGCCGTATTCGGAGTGAAGACGCCGCGTCACGATTGATTCATCGGTATCGATTTGGTGGGGATCGACCACCGACGCGCGGGACGTGGCTCGGGATGTGTTGGGTGCCGGCCTCGACCTGGCTCTGGTTGATCAAGTTGTTTGAGTTGGAGCTGGTCGCGCAGCGGACCGGACTGCAGCTTGGCCTGAGTTATCCGACCGCGCTGCGTGCGTTCACGATGATGCGGCGCGCCATTCTCGCCGACCACGATCTCGAGTTGCTGCAACGCGAAGTCGAAGCCGATGAGAGCTATTTTGGACCACGACGATCGAAGCGTTTCAGAGGGGGAAAGGTCGGACGTGGGACTCCGGGGAAAATCCCGGTGTTCGGGATTCTCGAGCGGCGGGGCCATGTGCAGGTCACCGTCGTGCGGGACGTCAGTGCGGAGACGTTGCTCCGGACGACACTCAAGACCGTGAAGCGCGGGAGCCTGGCCTACACAGATAAATGGCACAGCTACGACACGCTGACCTTTTGCGGCTATCGGCATCTGCGGGTCGATCATGGCAAACGATTCAGTCGTCCCAGCGCGGTCGGAAAAGTCCACATCAATGGCCTCGAAGGCTTCTGGAGCTATGGGAAAGGCAACCTGCAAAAACACCATGGCGCGAGCCCCAGCAAGTTTCCGCTGTACCTGTACGCAATGCAGTTTCGATATAACAATCGCCAACACGATCTCTTCGACCTCTTACTCGAAACGCTTGTCAAACCGGTGCCAGATGCTTGACAATCGCCTCCCCGGTTATCTCTGATGATCTCCCTTATCCCTGCTCACGCCGTAGAACTCATTCCTCCGACGTGAGCTCGAGCACTTCGCCCGGGCCGGCATCGTCGCCGCCCTCGCCTTCACCACCACCTTCGGCGGTGTCGTCCGGCACGACGCGCGCGACGGCCGTGACCAGATCACCCGCCCCGAGGTTCATCAACTTCACGCCCTGCGTGTTGCGGCCCGCGACGCGCACGTCCTTGACTGGGGCCCGAATGGTCTGCCCCGTCTTCGTGATGAGCATGATCTCATCCTCAGGCAGGACTTCCATCAGCGCGACCACGTCGCCCGTTTTTTCTGTTCGGTTGACCGTCTTGATGCCCTTGCCGCCGCGTTTCTGCACGCGGTAGTCGTCAATATGCGTGCACTTACCGATCGCATGCTCGCAGACCACCATCAAGGTGGCCTCGCGCTTGATCACGACCATCCCGATCACCGCGTCACCCTCGCCCAGATCCACGCCCTTCACGCCGGTGGTGTCACGCCCCATGGCGCGCGCGTCCTGCTCGTGGAATCGTACGCTGAGTCCGTGCCGCGTGGCGATGACGATGTCATTCGTGCCGCCAGTCACCTGCACGTTGATGAGCTCATCGCCGTCCTCGATCTTGATGCCCTTCACGCCCGAGACGCGGACATTGGAGTATTCCGACAGCGCCGTCTTCTTGACCGTCCCGTTCTTGGTGCAGAAGAGCAAGAATTCGTCGTCCGTAAACTTCTTCACCGGCACCATCGCCTTGATCACCGTGTCCGGCGTGACGTTGATCAGGTTGACGATCGGCTTGCCCTTGGCGGCGCGGCCGGCCTGCGGAATCTCGTGCACCTTGAGCCAGAAGCAGCGGCCATCCTGTGTGAAGCAGAGGATGTAGTCGTGCGTCTGCGCGACGAAGAGGTGCTCGACGAAGTCCTCGGCCTTAAACTCGGCGCCGACGATCCCCTTGCCGCCGTGGCGTTGCTTGCGATACGTCGAGATTGACGTGCGCTTGATGTAGCCGGTGTGCGTGATCGTGACGACCATTTCTTCGTTGGCGATCAGGTCTTCGAGCGAGATCTCGCCCTGGTCACTCGTGATCTCGGTGCGACGGTCATCCCCATACGCCTCAACGATCTTCGCGAGTTCGTCCTTCATCATCTGCATGCGCATCGGCTTCGATTCGAGCAGCGCGGCGAGTTCCTTGATGAGGGCGCGGACTTCCTGGAGTTCCTCTTCGAGCTTGCCAATCTCGAGGCCGGTGAGCTTCGCGAGGCGCATGTTGAGGATCGCCTCGGCCTGCTTCTCACTCAGCTTGAAACGCCGCTGCAGTTCCTTCGAGGCGCTCTCCGTGTCGTCGGCGGCGCGGATGGCCTTGATGACCGCATCGATATTGTCGACGGCGATCTTGAGGCCATCGAGGATGTGCTCGCGTTCACGCGCCTTGTCGACGTCGAACTGCGTCCGCCGGACGATGACTTCGTGCCGATGGTGGATGAAGTGCAGTAGCGCCTCGCGCATACCCATCACGCGCGGCACAAGGCGGCGCGTCGTGGGATCGGGCACGAGGGCCAGCATGATCACGCCGAAGGTGCTCTGCATCGACGTGTGCTTGTACAGCTGGTTCAGCACGACGCGCGGAATGGCGTCGCGCTTGAGCTCGATCACGATGCGCGTTTGGCTCGACGACTCGTCGCGCAGGTCGCTGATCCCTTCCAGTTTCTTGTCGCGCACGAGCTCCGCGATCGACGACACCAGCGTCGAACGATTCGCCTGGTACGGAAGCGCCGTCACGACAATCTGCGACTTATTGCCTTTCTCGTTCTCCTCGATCCCGGCGCGCGCACGCATGACGATCTTGCCGCGGCCCGTTTCGAGATAGTCCTTGATGCCCGCGGTGCCGTAGACGTAGGCACCCGTCGGAAAATCGGGACCCTTGATGTGCTGGCGAATGTCGTCGGCCGTCAGCGACGCGTCGTCAATCAGCGCCACCACCGCCGACACGATCTCGCGCAAGTTGTGCGGCGGAATGTTCGTCGCCATGCCGACCGCGATGCCGCTCGACCCGTTCACCATCAGGTTCGGGAGCCCGCTCGGAAGCACTGTCGGCTCCTCGAGGCGATCGTCGTAATTCGGAATGTAGTCGACAGTGTTCTTTTCGATGTCGGCCAGCATCTCGGTCGCGATGCGCGTCAGCCGCGCCTCAGTATACCGGTAGGCCGCGGCGCTGTCGCCGTCCATCGAGCCGAAGTTTCCCTGGCCGTCGACAAGCGGATAACGCAGCGAAAAGTCCTGCACCATGCGCACCATCGCGTCGTACACCGCGCTGTCGCCATGCGGGTGGTACTTGCCGAGCACGTCGCCGACCACCGTGGCGGACTTCTTGTAGCCGCGACCGGGCACGAGGCCCAACTCGTTCATCGCGTACAGAATCCGTCGGTGCACCGGCTTGAGTCCGTCGCGCACATCTGGCAACGCGCGACTCACGATGACGCTCATCGAATAGTTGATGAACGACTCGCGAATCTCGTCGTCAATGAGCCGCGGAAGAATTCGTTCGCGGTTGTTAGGAGCGGTCATTTCCTGGACGGGAAAAGGGGGTTCCGAGCCGCGGTTACTGAACGTGGAAATCTACCCATTTCACCAAGCCAAATCAACGATCCTGAGCCCCCCTAACCCATTGGGGCAGAGGGGCTTATCCGAGCCGGTTACGGGGTCTATCTGGCAACGTGGAGAACCGGCGGTTCCGACCGGCGCCTGTCGGCTCCGCGCCGAACGCCACCACGGTCACTTCGTCGCTGGGCCGTCGAGCTCCTCGGCAGCTTCCTCGGTCTGCACCTCGCGGTCGATCGCCTCGCGCTCGGCCTTGTAGCGCTCGTACCACGAGCGCGTGATCTCGCCGGCGAGGTCACGGGTGCCGAGCCCAAAGCTGAGCGCCATCGCGAGTGCCACCGCACCGAAGATGATCGCAAACGCCGTCGTCACGATGTTCGTTGCGACGCCGAGTTCCTGCAGCGACATGAAGACCGCCAACACCACCACGCCCGCCTTGCCAGCCCGAGCAAGGGTCGGACCGCCATGGAGCGAGTGCGTACTCGCCATGATCAGTCCACCGACGAAATCGCCGAGCACGATGCCAAGGATCACGATGACGATCGCGGTGATCACGCTCGGGACATAGCCCACCAACTCGGAGAAGACGGGCGCCAGCGAATCGATGCCCAGCGCGTTGGCCGCGACGAGCATCGCGGTGAACATTACCGCCCAAAAGGCGAGGTGCGCGATGATCCGCGACGGATTGAAGTGCGCGCCGGCGCTGGCCATTGCGCCCATCACGCCGCCCTTGCGCAACAGATCGTTGAGGCGGATTCGGCGCAGCAGGCGCGTGAATCCCTTCTGGACGAGTTTCGCGAGGACGTACCCGAGCAGCAGTACGAGGCCCGCGCCGACGAACGCAGGAAGGAAATCCCAGAGCAGCGTGAGACTCTGCTGCAGCCGGTCGATGAAGTTCACGGAGTTGGGCACTCGAAAGAGGTACCCTGAATCTAGAAGCTCATCCTTCCCAGCGTATAGGTGCTGCCCATCCAAGGGCAGCCGCCACGACGCCGGAGCGGCCGTGCGATACGCTCAGTTCCGGGTCCCGCGCCTCACATCGAAGAGCGCGCTCCGTCGGCAGCTCGGGCAGATCAGCCATTCGCGTTGTCGGGCGTAGCCGAGGCCAAAGCTCCCGCCACCGATGCTGCGCGCGGTCATCGCCACTGCGCACCGGGGGCACGCTGGCATCTCGCCAAGCGCGAATGCCTCTCGCAGCGCCCGCTGCTCGCCGGCGGTAAAGAGGGCATCGTCAGCCACGCGGAGCCCCTTGTCCGTCGCCAAATCGGCGCTGACGCGTCACCCGTCCCCCTCGGCCACCTGAATCACGACCTTCCCAAATTGCTGGCCGCTCGCCAGTCGTTCAAACGCCTCCCTTCCCTGCTCCAGTGGCGTCACCGAGTCCACCGGCATCACGAGCCGGCCAGCCACGAACTCGTCGATCACCGCATGAAACTCCGACTCGCTCGACATCGTCGAGCCAAGAATTGTCCACTGGTTCCAGAAGAGCCGGCGCACATCGACCTGTACGATCGGTCCGGTCGTACCACCGCAGGACACCAGCCGCCCGCGCCGCCCGAGCGCCCCGAGTGAACTCGGCCAGCTCGCCGAGCCGGAGTTGTCCACGACGACGTCAGCGCCGCGCTTCCCGGTCCGGGCGCGCACCTCGCGGGCCACATCCTGGGTCAGATAGTTGAACCCTTCGTCCGCCCCCAAGGCGCGCGCGCGGGCGAGCTTGTCGTCGCTCGACGAGGTTACCCAGACCCGTGCACCGCGCGCCTTGGCGATCTGGAGCGCTGCGAGCGCCACTGGGCTGCCGATGCCTTGGATGAGCACGAGGTCTGCCGCCGTCACCTGCGCCCGGGTGACCAGCATCCGCCACGCAGTGAGCGACGACAACGGGAAGGCGGCGGCGAGCGGATCCGGAATCGAACCCGGGATCTGTCGCACGTGCGTCGCGGGCACCACGACGTACTCCGCGAAGGTGCCCGGCCGGTGTTCGCCAAGCACCGCAAAGTTGAGGCAGAGCGGGTGCTGCCCGTCGAGGCAGTACTCGCACATGCCGCAGCCGATGCCGGGGTTGAGCACCACGCGGTCACCAACCTTCACGTTGGTCACGGCGTCACCCACCTCGTCGATCTCGCCGACCGCGTCGGAGCCGAGGATCCAGGGCGGCGCGATCGTGAAGCCGGGGAGCCCCGCGACCACGTAGAGGTCAAGGTGGTTCAGCGATGCCGCCGCCACCCGCACCCGAACGTCACCGGGCTGCGCGACGATGGGTTCCGGGAGGTCGTCCCGGAAGGTCACGCGGTCGAGGGATCCGTGCTCGTCAATCGTCAGCGCGCGCATCTTTCTGCCCGATAAGCGTGGCCACGGTCGACCCGAGGCGTGGACGTGTAATGTGTCATGAGTCTATTATGTTCGTTCATGGTCTCGATCAAGGTTCCTCCGCTCGGCGAGTCCATCTCCGAAGCCACTGTCTCCCGATGGCTCAAGCAGGCAGGCGATGTCGTTGCTGCCGGTGACACGCTCGTCGAGCTGGAGACCGACAAGATTACGGTAGAAGTGCCCGCACTCAAGGCGGGCACGCTTCTTCGCCACCTCAAGTCCGA
>Ga0049085_10000725_pt1 | contig 12917 bp, 11 predicted proteins | sample GreLakmeSU08MSRF_FD_66721 | JGI IMG/M metagenome (GOLD analysis project Ga0049085, IMG submission 66721) | Freshwater lentic microbial communities from great Laurentian Lakes, MI, USA - Great Lakes metaG SU08MSRF | ecosystem: Environmental > Aquatic > Freshwater > Lake | place: Great Lakes... | reverse complement strand
TGTTAGCGCGCAGCGTGTCGAATGCCATGGTTGCGGTTTCGCGCAGCAGCGCGACTTGTTTTGTTAGTGCGGCCATGGTGGTCGTTTCTGATCTGGCAAGGCGCTACTCGCGCCGCAGCGCTTCAATGGGGTCGAGCATCGCCGCACGCCTGGCCGGTATCCAGCCGAAGAACAGGCCGACCGCCGCGGTGATGATCACGCCTACTCCGACCGACCACATCTCGACCGACGAGGGTACCGGCGTCAGCGACGAGATCAGCGTCGAGAACAACGCGCCGAGCGCGATCCCCATGATGCCGCCGAGCAGCGACAGGGTGATCGACTCGGTCAGCACCTGCGACATGATGTCGCGCCGCTTGGCGCCGAGCGCCTTGCGCAGGCCGATCTCGCGGGTCCGCTCGCTCACCACCATCAGCATGATGTTCATGATCACGATGCCGCCGACCAGCAGCGACAGGCCGACGATGCCGACCAGCAGCACGGCAATGCCGGCGGTCGCCGTCTGGAAAATGTCGAGCACGGAATCCGACGCCATCAGTCCGAAGTTGTCCGGCTCTTTCGGCTTCAAGCCGCGGTCGATGCGCAACGCCACGCGCGCCTCATCCCGCGCCGCCATCGCGAACGCGGCATCACGCGGCTTGATCATCAACTGCAGCGACTGCCGCGCGCCGAACAGCTTCTGGTAAGTGCCGAGTGGAATGACGACGAACTCGTCAAGCGACTGGCCGAACGCGGCGCCCTTCTTCTTGCTGACGCCGACGACCGTGAACGGCATGCCGGCGACCTTGATGGTCTTGTCGAGCGGATCCGCCGCGCCGAACAGCCGATCGGCGGTGCCCCAGCCGATCAAGGTAACCAGCCGCTTGCGCGAGATTTCGGTCGGCGTAATCATGCGCCCGCGCTCGGCGTCGAAGGTCGTGAAGTCGAGGTATTCCTCGCTGACGCCCTGCACCTGCAGCGTTTCGAGCTCTTCATCACGGTACGAGACGCGGGTCTGCGTTTGCGCCTGTGCCATGACCGCGTCGACCGTGACCGCGAACCGCTTGATCGCGGTGGCATCGTCGAGCGTGACCAGCGGGTTGTTGCGCATCCGCTCGAAGTCGTCTTCGTTCTGGGTGATGCCCATCCGCTGGATGGTGAAGGAATCGGCGCCGAGGTCTGAGACGATGGCGTCGGTCACCGCTGCGTTGACACCGGTAATCAGCGCGACCACCGTAATGATCGACGACACCGCGACGATGTTGCCGAGCAGCGTCAGCAGCGACCGGAGTTTGTTGCTCCAGATCGAGGTGAGCGCGAGAATGACCGATTCGTAGAGCGCCGACACGATGGCCCAGGCTTACTGCGGTGTGGGCGGCGCGGCGGTCCGGGCCAGGTCGCCTTCGTAGAGGCTGCGCACCGATTCGAACGGCCCGGTAATGACCTGGTCGCCGTCTTTGAGGCCACTGAGGACTTCGAGATAGCGCTCGCCGGCGATGCCGACCTTCACCTTGACGAAGGCTGCCTTGCTGTCCCTCATCACGAACACGCCCTCGACCTCTTCACGCCTCTCGCCAGGCTTCAGCTCGCGGCTCGCCGCCGTCGGCGCCGGCGCCGTGGCCGCCGGACCAAACTGGAAGCGTGCCTTCGGCGGACGTAGTTCGTTCACCACGTTGCCCTGCGCGTCGTAGACCAGTTCGCGCACGGTCAGCGATTGAATCGGCACCGCCACCGCCTGCTGGCGCGTGGCGGTGGTGATTTCCGCCGTGCACGTGAACCCGGGCCGGACATCCGGAATCTGTTCGTTGATCGTCACCACTACCTTGAAGTTGGTGGCGGTTCGGGTGGTGCCGCTGCCGGTGGTCTGGATCGGACTGTTGCCGATCTCCGTAACGGTGCCGGTGAACGTGCGGTCGGGAATGGCGTCGATGGTGATCTTGGCCTTCTGGCCCATCTGCACCAGCGGGATGTCGGTCTCATCGACTTCGACCTCCGCCTCGATCACCGACATATCCGCGACGGTCAGCAGCACGGTGCCGGCGTTGTTCATGGTGCCGACCATGACGTTCTCGCCCTCTTCGATGTTGCGGCGCGTGACGATGCCGTCAAACGGCGCTTCAAAGCGCACCTGGGTCAGGGTGTGGCGGCTGCTGGCCAGGCCGGCCTGCTGCTGATTGAGCTGCGTCTCGCGGTTCTTGATTTCCTGTTCGCGCGCCTTGAGATCGCTTTCGCGCATCTCGACGTCGGTCTGCGACTTCTCGAGCGACTCGCGCGTCGTCAGGCCGGCGGCCGAGAGTTCCTGCTGCCGCTTGAGGTTCTGCCGCGCATTCTCGAGCGCGGCGCGTGAGCTTTGCAGCGAGGCCTTCGACTGCTCGAGGCCGGTCGCGGCACCCATCACCGCGGCTTCGTCTCGGCGCACCGACGCTTCGGCGTTGACCGGATCGATTTGCAGGAGGAACTGGCCGGCCTTGACGCGGTCGCCTTCCTTCACCCCGAGCCGGGTCACGCGCCCCATCGACTGGGCGCTGATATTCACCGTCTTCTTGGGATCAATTTTTCCTGAGGCTGAGACGAGCGCTTCGAGATCGCGCTTCTGAATGCCCTCAGCCGTCACCAGGACGCCGGGATCGCCACGACGGGCGAAGTATGCGCTGGCGCCACCACCGATGATCAAGAGCACGATTACGACGAGAAGCCACTTCCTGCGAAACACGTTTCCCCCTTACTGAGACCCAAGTACCGCGAACACTGCCGCGACCAGCGCCGCAACTCCGAGATAAGCCATTAACAGGCGGACGAAATATCGCCGCGCCCTTTGACTTCGCTCAGGGCGGTCCCGAGCATCGTCGAGGGACGCCGGCCGTCCGGTTGCCGCCGCCAGGCCTACCGCCAGCAGCCACAGCCACCACAACCCGAACACATCAATCGACCCGAGCCACCGCGCGGGCAGACTGCCTTCGTCGAGCATCGGCAGCAGGCCACCGAGGTTTGTGGGGCTGGTCAGTGACTCCCATACGAAGTGCAGCGGGGTTGCCACCACCTGCTGCAGCCCGAGCACCAGGCTGGCGTAGACCGTGATGGCCAGCGCCACCCCATACCGGACTTTGACGCCATCTAGGGCGGCCAGGGTTATCAGGCCTGCGGCCACCAACAAAGTGATCCCAGGCGTCAACAGAAGCCGCCCACCACTCGTTAGATACACCAGCAGCGGTGGATTCGCTTGCAACGCCGCGTAGGCGGCGTCATTCACGCGGCCGCCGAATGCCTCGGTTACGCGAACCCGCTCGTCGACCAGAGCCTGGCGGCCGACGGCCGTTGACAGCAGCGCAAATGCGCAAACGGCCAAAACGGCCAGCAAAAACACCCATGCCGCCGCAAAGGTGGGGCGGGCCACCACATCGGCCATGGTTCGCCGGGGGTGCCGCAGCACACCAATCACGCGCCGCATTTACTCAATCCTTCAGTCCTTGATACGAATGTCGAACGCCATTGGTTTCCTTGACAGCCTTCCAAACCGCTGAATACGATGGACTTGCCTCGCCGAAGCACCTCATGTCGTCAAACAAATTCAACCCGTCACTCGCCGCGGTGGCCCTGTCTCTGGCCCTGGCCACACAGGCCGAAGCTCAATCCTCACTAGGGGTTCGCGCGAACGGGATGGGTGGAGCGTTTGTGGGTGTGGCAGACGACGCTACAGCAGTTTATTGGAACCCGGCAGGTCTGGCTACAGGCGCCTTGGCCAGCGTTAACCTCGAGTTTGGCGACCTGGCGCCCGATGGCCCTGGCAACCCTGACAGTCTGCGCCACGCACTGGTCGGGCTCGCCCTTCCGCCGGTCGGCATTGCCTACTACCGGCAGGGGGTCTTTGGGACGCGTCCCCCAGGACCTGGAGCTACAGGCTCTGACAGCCGAGAAGCACTGCGGAGCAGTGTGCATTCGTTTTCGACCTCGACGCTCGCCGTGAGCCTGCTGCAATCGGTAACGGAGTACGTCGTCGTGTCGGCCACGCCCAAGCTATTGTGGGGGGGCGAGTCATTCACGGCCGATGTCGATGCCAGCGCCATGCTCGCGGTGCAGCGGTTTCGGCTTGGGTTGGTTGGACGTAACCTGGCGACGCCCTCGTTCGCCCTGGATGATTCGGGCGCCGCAGGCGTGGTATTGGATCGGCAGTTACGTCTTGGCGGCGGGTGGGGATCGGGCTGGCCGGGTCACTCGCGTGTGGTGGTCGCGGTTGATGGTGACCTGATGAACCGCGACACGTTGAGCGGCGACCGCCGGGATGTCGCGGCCGGTGTCGAGACCTGGTGGATGGACAGGCGCTTCGGCCTTCGTGGCGGCATGCGGGGCAGCACGGTCGGCGACCCGCGGGCAGTGGTGTCAGCCGGCGCCTCGGCGCAGCTGGCGGGGATGTTCCTCGAGGGCTATGTCGCCGGCGGCGACGCGGGCGAGCGGTCGTGGGGCCTCGGTCTGCGGTACTCGTTCTAGGAGGATTGATTAGTCAGTCATGGCGGTCAGGATTGGTGAACTGCTGCTCAAAGAGAAGCGCATCACGGCGGTCCAGCTTCAGGAAGCGCTGACCTATCAGAAAACGAACGGGGGGAAGCTCGGCGCCAACCTCGTGAAGATGGGCTTCGTGACGGACGAGGAAATCACCGCGCTGCTGTCCAAGCAGTACGGCGTGCCCTCGATTGCCCTGAACCAGTTCGAGATTGACCCGGCGGTGATCAAGCTCGTGCCCGCCGAGACCGCCCGCAAGTACCAGATCGTCCCACTCAGCCGCGCCGGCGCGACGCTGACGATCGCGATGGCCGACCCCACCAACGTCTTCGCCATGGACGACGTCAAGTTCATGACCGGCTACAACGTCGAGCCGGTGGTGGCGTCGGAAACGGCGGTGCTCGACTCCATCGATAAATACTACGGTGCAGGCACCCCGGCGCAGACCCAGTCCTCGCGCGGTGGCGCCACGGCCAGCAGAGTGCCCGAGGCGGCCGGCGAGAGTGCGCTCGACATGGCGACGCGGTCGCTCACCGAGATGCCGACCATGCTCGCCGACGTCGGAGGCGACGTCGAGGTTATGGCGGACCTCGAAGAGATCAGCGCCGAGATGCTTACCCGACAGGGTGAGGAGGCGCCGGTCATCAAGCTGGTCAACGTCATCCTGATGTCGGCCATCTCGAAGGGCGCGAGCGACATTCACATCGAGCCGTACGAGAAGGAATACCGCGTCCGCTACCGCATGGACGGCATTCTCTACAATGTCATGGCGCCGCCGCTCAAGATGCGTGACGCGATCACCTCGCGCGTCAAGATCATGGCCAAGCTCGACATTGCCGAGAAGCGCCTGCCGCAGGACGGCCGCATCAAGATTCGCTTCAGCGACAACGGCCAGGCCAAGGACATTGACTTCCGCGTGTCGTGCCTGCCGACGCTGTTCGGCGAGAAGATCGTCATGCGCTTGCTCGATAAGGGCAAGTTGATGCTCGACATGACCAAGCTCGGCTTCGAGCAGGAATCGCTCGACAAGCTCGAGACCCAGATCCAGAAACCGTGGGGCATGGTGCTGGTCACCGGCCCGACCGGCAGCGGCAAGACCAACACGCTCTACTCGTCGATCACCAAGCTGAATACCGCCGAGACCAACATCATGACGGTCGAAGACCCGGTCGAATTCAACCTGCTCGGGGTCAACCAAGTGCAGGTGCGCGAGAGCATCGGCCTCAATTTCGCCGCCGCGCTGCGTAGCTTCCTGCGCCAGGATCCCAACATCATCCTGGTCGGCGAGATCCGCGACTTCGAGACGGCGGAAATCGCCGTCAAGGCCGCGCTCACCGGCCACCTCGTGCTGTCGACCCTGCATACCAACGACGCGCCGAGCACCATCAGCCGCCTGATGAACATGGGCATCGAACCCTTTCTGGTCGCCAGCTCGCTGAACCTGGTGTGCGCGCAGCGCCTGGTCCGCCGCGTGTGCGTGAACTGCAAGGTCGAGGACGAGGTGCCGCCGCCGGCGATGGAGCAAGTCGGCTTCTCGCGTCAAGACGCGCACTCGGTCAAGCCCAAAAAGGGCACCGGCTGCGACCAGTGCAACCAGACTGGCTACAAGGGTCGCGTCGGCCTCTACGAAGTGATGGAGGTCACCGATGAGCTGCGCGAGCTGATTCTGGTCGGCGCCTCGACGCTCGAAATTCGCCGCAAGGCGATCGAAGAAGGCATGATTACGCTGCGCGGCAGCGGCCTGCGCAAGATCAAGGACGGCGTCACCACGCTCGAAGAAGTGTTACGGGAAACAGTGAAGTAGCGTTCGGCATTAGCCGAACCTGCTGAGAAACCTTATGGCTACTCTTCCGGATCTCCTGAAGCAAGCGGTCGAACTCCAGGGCTCGGACTTGCACCTCTCGATTGGCTCGCCACCCCAGGTGCGCGTGCACGGCGAGTTACAGAAGATTGCCGGGGAGCCCGATTTGTCGGCGTCGGATACCAAGGCCCTCTCCTACGCGGTGCTGACCGATGCGCAGAAGAAACGTTTCGAGGAGACCAAGGAGCTCGATTTCTCCTTCGGCATCCGCGGCGTGGCCCGTTTCCGCTGCAACATGTTTAACCAGAAGGGCGCGGTCGGTGCCGTGTACCGGCAGATCCCCGAAAAAATCCAGTCCTTCGAAGACCTCGGCTTGCCGTCGGTGCTGGCGAAGATGGCCGACCGGCCACGCGGCCTGGTGCTGGTGACCGGCCCGACCGGCAGCGGCAAGTCGACCACGCTGGCGGCGATGATCGACAAGATCAACACCGAGCGCCACGGCCACATCCTGACGGTCGAGGACCCGATCGAGTACCTGCACCAGCACAAGAACTGCCTGATCAACCAGCGCGAGCTGCACAGCGACACCGACAGCTTCACCAACGCCTTGCGGGCGGCCCTGCGTGAAGATCCGGACGTGGTACTGATCGGCGAAATGCGCGACCTCGAGACGGTCGAATCGGCGCTGCGGATCGCCGAGACCGGCCACTTGACGTTTGGCACGCTGCACACCAACTCCGCTTCGTCCACCATCAATCGCATCATCGATGTCTTCCCGTCTCACCAGCAGGCCCAGATTCGCACCCAGCTCTCGCTGGTGATCGAAGGCATCGTCTGTCAATCGCTGCTGCCGCGGGCCGACGGCAAGGGGCGGGTAGTGTCATTGGAAATCCTGGTGCCGACGCCAGGCATCCGCAACCTGATTCGCGAGGACAAGGTCCACCAGATCTACTCGGCGATGCAGACCGGGCAGGAGAAACTGGGCATGCAGACCATGAACCAGTCGCTGGCCACGCTGGTGTTCCGCCGGCTGATTACCAACGAGACGGCGATGAAGGCCTCGTCGAACCGGGAAGAGCTGCAGGAAATGATCAACCGCGGTGCGGGCGTGGTGGCCGGCGCCGGCTTGGGCCGCCCGGGCGGACCTGGCCCTGGACTGCGGCCGCCGGTGCGGCCCGGTTCATAGCGAGTAGAATCGCGCTTGATTATGGCGACTTTCGCATTCTCAGGACGCACCCGGACTGGCGAGTCGGTGTCGGGTGAACGCGTCGGCGACACCATGGACGCCGTCGTGACGGCGCTACGCCGCGAGCAGATCATCGTCACCCGCATCCAGCCGGCCAAGGCCAAGGCGGAGAGCAAGGCGGTCAAGACGCTCAAGGCCCGCGGGGTGCCGGCCAAGAACCTGGCGGTCTTCACGCGCCAGTTCTCGGTGATGATCGACGCCGGCCTGCCGCTGGTCCAGTGCCTCGACATTCTCGGCAACCAGGAAGAGCATCCGTACTTCTCGCAGGTGCTCCTGGCGACCCGCTCCGACGTTGAGGGCGGCATGTCGCTCGCCGAGGCCATGAAGCGGCACCCCAAGTGCTTCGATGCGCTGTTCTGTAACATGATTGCTGCCGGCGAGGCGGGCGGTATCCTCGACACCATTCTCAAGCGCCTGGCGGTCTACATTGAGAAGGCCGTCAAGCTCAAGGGCCAGGTCCAGTCGGCGATGATTTACCCGATCGCCGTCATCGCCATCGCCGGCCTCGTCATCGGCGTGATCCTGTGGAAGGTCATCCCGACTTTTGCCACGTTGTTCGCCGGCCTCGGCGCCGAGCTGCCGCTGCCGACGCGCATCGTGATCGCGCTCAGCGAGAACCTGGTGCGCTACATGCCGGTGTTGTTCGTGGTCTTCTTCGCCGGTGGCTGGGGCTTCCGCACCTATTACGCCACCGAGAAGGGCCGGCGCGTGATCGACCGGGTCTCGCTGGCCATGCCGATCCTCGGGCCGATCCTGCGCAAGATTGCGGTCGCCCGGTTCTGTCGCACGTTGTCCACGCTGATGTCTTCGGGCGTCCCGATTCTCGACGGCCTCGACATCACCGCCCGCACCTCGGGTAACGCCATTATCGAGGATGCGATTCAGACCACGCGCAAGAGCATCGAGCGCGGCGAGACGATTTCAGCGCCGCTCAAGGATACCAAGGTGTTTCCCAGCATGGTCTGCCAGATGATCAGCGTGGGTGAGGCGACCGGCGCTCTCGACACCATGCTGAGCAAGATCGCCGATTTCTACGAAGAAGAGGTCGACGTCGCGGTGGAAGGCCTGCTGACGCTGCTCGAGCCGGTGATGATTGCGCTGCTCGGCGGCGCCGTCGGTGGCATCGTGATCGCGATGTACATGCCGATTTTCGACCTGATCAGCAAGCTGTGACCTGATCAAGGAGCGGACCCTCCGGCAGCGGCTGGCGACGCATACCGCCGTCCGCTTGGTGGTGGCGACCGTGTTGCTCGGATCGGCCTTGGTGGTGCAACTGCGCGACCCCGGGGCCTGGGCCATCAACCCGTTCTTCTTTCTGATTGGCCTCACCTACGCCGTGAGTCTCGGCGGCGATCATGCTCAGCGGGGGTGTCGACAGCCTGTTCACCATCCTCGACATGCTGCCGATCCTGGCGGCGGCGTCGGTGCAGTCCCGGCGCGGCGGCCTGCAGTTGGCCACCCTCAGCAGCATCCTGTTCATCGGACTGGTGCTGCTGCAGTACCTCGACGCGGCGGACAACATCGCCTTGCCGTTGAACCCGTCCAAGACCGACCTGCCGCCGGCCAACGTGGCGCAGTACACCGTCGCCCTGAACACCTTCGGTGTCTTTGCCGTCGCCGTGTTGAGCGGAGCCCCGGCCCGACGACCAACTGATCGACGTGGGTGTGAGTGTCGCGGCACTGCCCACGAGATTCGTAAACCGCTGGCCGCCATGTCGGGCTCCAGGCAGATGCTGAAGCAGGAACTGCCGCTCTCGACCAAGATGCGGGTCCGGCAATAGCTGGAGTCGAGAGCATTGCGGCACGAGAACGCGGTGCTGCGACATGCCTGAAGCGCTGCTCGAATCGGCATTGTTTGGCCATGTCCGCGGTGCCTTCACCGGAGAACTTGCGCAGTGGCCGGCCTGATGATCGACGATGCGTGGTACCTGGTGTTGGCGAAGGCCCTTGCCTCAGGCGAGGGCTACCGGCGAGCCAGGTGGACGACTGGAGGGCCATCGGCATCCACTACATGGTCGCGCTCCAACCCATGGCCCTGCCTCCCAAGTCTCTCGGCTACCGAAAGCTCTATGAACATCGGCGGCTTTGGGTGGTCGAATTCTAGGGAACAGGACTGCACAGTTCCGCACCGCACCTGCGGAGTGCTGACAATTCCTGTTATCGCGATTGACAGTTCTCGTCAGTTTTTGGCTCATTTCACGCGTCGCCGATCACTATTCCGGTGGCCTGACTGTCCGATAAACTCATCTGGAACAAAGACTTGGTTCGCCTGGCAGACTTCGCCTCAGCACCTGGTACGGAGGTTGCTATAGGATTGGCCAGACATTGCCGCAACCAAGCGTGCGGCGTTGACACCAAAACACAGTGAATTCCGGCAACCCTGGCAAGTTTTAGGAGAGAACATCATGCGTATCCGTAGCAACAAGGGCTTCACGCTCATCGAACTGCTGATTGTCGTCGCCATCATTGGCATCATCGCCGCCATCGCCGTCCCCGGCCTGCTCCGCGCCCGCATGTCCGGCAACGAGGCGTCGGCCATCGGTTCGCTGCGCGCCATCAGCAGCTCGCAGCAGGCGTATGCGTCGAGCTGCGGCCAGGGCTTCTATGCCAAGGGCTTGTTGACGTTGGCTGATCCCCCGACTGTCGGTGCGGTGGCCTTCATCAGCCCCGACCTCGGCACTGCGGCTGCTGGCGCTTCGGTCAGTAAGAGCGGCTACGAAGTGTTGATGGACGAGGCCACTGACGGCGCGGACAACACCGTGGCTGGTTGCAACCCCGCCGCCATCGTGGGCGCACTGAGCAGCTCTTACTACACGACGGCCGACCCGATCACGCCCGGTTCGACGGGCACCCGCTACTTCTGGAGCAGCAACCTGGGCACCATCTACGTTGACTCCACGGCCGCGATTGCCGATACCGCCGGCAATGTGGCCCCGGCCGCCGGCTCGGTTCTGCAGTAACACGACCAAGACGTGGACAACGAGGGGTGTGGCACCAGGCGCACCCCTCGTTGCTCGTACAAGAGTAGAATCCCTGCATGTCTCGCGCGTCAGCGACCGGGCCGGACAGCCCGCCGAAGAGCACCTGGTTCATTCTCTTTGCGCTTGTGGGGTTGGTGGCCTCGTCCGCATCGGCCTTCGTGCACTACCAACTCCTGAACGATCCGGCCTACGCCAGCTTCTGTGACGTGAACGCGACGTTCAGTTGCACCGAAGCGTATTCCAGCCGCTACGGGTCGGTGGCCGGCGTGCCGGTCGCCGTCTTTGGCATGATCTTCTTTGCGTTCGTACTGGGGCTGGTCGCGCTCTGTTCCTCGTCGGCGACCGCGGCCGGCAACCTGCCCGGGTATATCTTTGCGGCCTCGACGGTCGGCCTGGCCGTGGTCTTGTATCTTGCGTATGCGTCGTTCGTGATTCTCCAGGCAGTGTGCGTGTTGTGCGCTGGCACCTACGTTGCCGTTATCGGGCTGTTCCTGCTGTCAGGATCGGCCACCAGGTATCCCATGACCAGTCTTCCCAATCGTGCTGTTGCTGATCTGCGCCTGTTGTTCCGCACGCCGTCGGCATGGGCCGCTGCTGTCGCATTTTTAATCGCGGCCGGGAGTGCCGTCATGTGGTTTCCGGGTCAGTCGGTCGCGACCGTCTCGGCTGAAGCTGCCGCGGCTGGCGAGCAAGCGCCGGCACCGCCCGTCCTGACGGCCGATCAGATCACCCAGTTCGAGGCCTATCTCGCCACGCAGCCGCGCGTGCCGATGACCGCCCCGGCCGAGGGCGCCGCGGTAGTGATCGTGAAGTTCAACGATTACCAGTGCCCGCCCTGCCGGCAGACCTTCATGGACTACAAGCCGGTGTTTGCCAAGTGGGCGAAGGAGCAGCCGGGCAAGGTTCGTTACGTGACGCGCGACTATCCGCTCGAGCGCCAGTGCAACGCTTTTGTGAACCAGGATATGCATCCGTCTGCGTGCGAAGCCGCCGTTGCCGTGCGCCTCGCGCGCGAGAAGGGCAAGGCCGAGGCCATGGAAGAGTGGGTCTTTGCGAACCAGCCCTCGCTAACGCCCGAGAGCGTGAAGGCTGCGGTCGTGACGGTGGCCGGCGTCACCGATTTCGACGCGCGGTTTGCGGCGACGCTCGAGCTGGTCAAGGCCGACATTGCCCAAGGCTCCGGCTTGAAAGTGTCGGGCACGCCGACGTTCTTCATGAATGGCCTGCGCTTGCCGGGCCTGCGGGCTGAGTATTTCGACGTGGCGATCGCGTGGGAGCTGCGGCGGGTCACGAGCGCCAAGTAGAGCCAAGTCAAGATGTCTGCTGCGATTGAGACGGAGGGGCTCACCAAGGACTTCTCCGTTGGGTTCTGGCGTCCTCGTCCCTATCGCGCCCTCGATCACCTGACGCTGACGGTCGAGGCCGGTGAAGTCTTCGGCTTTCTCGGACCGAATGGCGCCGGCAAGAGCACCATGCTCAAGCTGCTGATGCAGTTGCTGTATCCCACGTCTGGCGAGGCCCGCATCCTGGGCCGGCCGGCGGGGGATGCGGCCGTGCGGCAGCGGCTCGGCTTTCTCGCCGAGAATCCCTGCTACTACGATTACCTGACTGCCGAAGAAATGCTGGCGTACTTCGCGCGGCTGTTCGGTTATCGCGGTGCCGAGGTGGGCACCCGCGTTGCGCGTGTCCTGGACGAGGTCGGCATTGGCAAGGAACGCCGGCTGCGCCTGCGGCAATTCTCCAAGGGCATGATCCAACGCGTCGGCCTGGCACAGGCGCTGCTCAACGATCCCGAAGTGCTGTTCCTGGATGAGCCGATGTCGGGTCTGGATCCGTTGGGCCGGCGTCACGTCCGCGATGTCATCCTCGCGCTGCGCGCCAAGGGCTGCACGGTCTTCTTCAGCTCCCACATCCTCTCCGACGCCGAAACCTTGTGCAGCCGCGTCGGCGTGCTGGTTCAGGGAAAGCTGGTCGCGTCGGGGCCACTCTCAGAGATCCTGGCGTTCGAGTTGAAGGGCTGGGAACTGGTGGTGGGATGTGGTCCGCAGCTCCACGCGGAGCTGGCTACGTTGGCGCGGACGGTCACGCCGTTGAGCGACGGCCACGTGCTGCTGCACCTGGCGCCGGATGCCGAGCCCGATCGCGTAGTGGGGGAGTTGACGCGTCGCGGCGCGCACATCGTGTCGTTGAATCCGGTTCGCGAAACCCTCGAAGACTACTTCGTCCAGGTGGTGGGCGCGACGGCCGACCGCGATGCCAGCGGAGTGGGCGCGTGAGGACGATCTGGATCGTCGCCGGTGCCTCGTTCAAGGAGTCGGTTCGCGATCGCGTGCCGTACACCATGGTGGTGTTCGCGGTCCTGATGATCGCGGCCTCGTACTTGCTCAGTGAGCTGACGGCCGGTCAGGACCTC
>Ga0049085_10000720_pt1 | contig 12940 bp, 34 predicted proteins | sample GreLakmeSU08MSRF_FD_66721 | JGI IMG/M metagenome (GOLD analysis project Ga0049085, IMG submission 66721) | Freshwater lentic microbial communities from great Laurentian Lakes, MI, USA - Great Lakes metaG SU08MSRF | ecosystem: Environmental > Aquatic > Freshwater > Lake | place: Great Lakes... | reverse complement strand
GAGGATATCGTTAACCAAACCCTAGACCTATCGGATATGCAAACTCGATATCCAGAACAAGGTTTTGCATCTCGAAGGTTTGGGCATAACCGATATATCGATACTTTAAATGAAGCCCTTTATAACGAAAAGTTATCCTTTGCCCCACTTTCGAGGGGAGTCAAATATCTATCCGACAAAGTAGGCATCAATACAGTGGTAAGATATAACAAAGATATAATCTCATATGCTGAAATATACACAGATGAGTATAGCGTTACATATGATAAGGAAGTTTTATGGAAATGAATAATGGCGATACTGGTGATGTTCGGCCATGGGATTTGATTAATGGATCGCCAAGGAGTGAAGTGGATATTTCTGACTCCCGTTTGGAAATTTGCAAAACCTGTGATTTCTTTAGACCTAAGACTCAAACCTGCAAAAAGTGTGGATGTTTTATGAAGGCTAAAACCTTATTGCTTAATGCTAAGTGTCCTATTGGGAAATGGTAATTTGATTCCCCGAAAAATTAATTAAAACTATCTCCGCAGGCACAAGATCCATGAGCAACTGGATTATCTATCGTAAAACCTTGTTTCTCAATAGTGTCAACAAAATCTAAGGTAGAGCCTTCAAGGTATGGGCTAGACATTCGATCTATTCGGATATCAAAGGTTTTATATGAGTTTATAGAATCTCCGTCTTTATATTCATAGTCAAAGTAGGTTTGATACCTTAATCCAGAGCATCCTCCAGGAGATACGGCTATTCGTAGGAATATGTCTTTATCTGGTATGGATATACGGGAGTCTTCTATAAGTTCCCCGACTTTTTCTACTGCAGCATCTGTAAGGATCATGGTTTAATTATAGCAGAATCTGAAAAAATTTGGAAATGGGGGTTTGACAAAATCTGAATATTTTTTCTAGATGTACGATACACAAAAAAAATAAATAATTGTAGAAATAATAGTGCGACCATTCTCTGGTGATTTATATTTATTGGGTTACCTTAGCCTTGCCTTGTATCCAACCCGAATGAATACCGATTAGCGGAGCATCGATATTGATAGCCGTTCCAATAGGTAATGCGTTAGCATATAATTCTATAAACTTAATTACATTTTCTTTTGTATCGAATGACATTTTTTTAGTCGTTCCGTTAGTCGTTGTTAGTGTTGTTGGTATCATTTTCTCTCCTTAATACATGAGCATGCTTCTACATCATAATTATCTTCATCCCCGAAAAATAAATAGCCATAGCCATGGCATTCATCGCATTTAATTGATAGTGTTGAGTTTATCATCGCTACCCCTTACTTATAGCCGAGCATTGAGAACACAATGGCTTGCTTAGCCTGTTGTTCAGCATGCTTAGATTCATTTACTAGAATTTGCTCTCTAGTAGCATTTGCGTGAGCGGTAATCGCTTCACTTATCCAAGGGTAAATATTTTTACCTAATGCTATTTCGGAATTGCGAATAGTCTGTTGTAGTAGGGCTACTTCTTGTAGTTTATTTAATGAGTTCATCTTGAACCTCTTTCTTTTTGTTAATTTTGTTGACCTAGGTTATTTGCTTTTATTTGCTACGCTCACTCTATTGCTAGATTTATTTGGTAGGCTCAAAGGCTCACTAGGATTTTCTTTTATTTAATTTTTTCTTACTCTGTAATTGTAACAGATAAATGTCGTACTGTGAAGTATACTGACGAGTAGTCTCACTATTTGGAGCGTGGACTTTGTGATGTGTGTCACGCTCCAAGCGTGAAGGCTAGTACTAGGGCTATACCTAAGCCTATAAAGGCTCCAATAGGGGCATAGTCTGCGTTCTCGTCTATCCAGTCAATTACTGCCATGATTGGGTTTGTCATTTTCGTACCTTTCGTTTAGTAGTTATACTTTAACTATCTAATACTGCAAGTATAACATAGATACCTTGAAAAGTCAAGGCGACACGCCGTATATTTAATGTGATATGCGTCACACCTGGGCGCTTCATTTTTTTTGGGCGCCTGCGTGTCCGATATGTCCGTTTTATAATGATCCCCTTTTGTGTGATGAATGTCACAAAAATAGTTTCACGACACACCCGAAAAACAGCCTTAAATGTCAGTGGTAGGTGGGATAATGGAATTATAAAGAAAAGAGGTTCACAATGAAAACTTTGGATGGAAAAGAATACATCGCTCCTGATTGCAAGTGTTGGCTATGCAAAAATGGATACACCCGACCTACTGTGTGAGGTATATCACACACGACACTAGCCCTAAATGGGGCTAAATGTCAGTACCTTCTGTTAAAATTGTACTATAACTAAAAAGAAAGGTGGTCTAAAATGACTACATTAACCAAGTGCGTATCGCACACCCCCCATATATCTGCTATCTCTATGGTTGGAGATATTGAATATACCTTCTGCGAAAATTGTGAAAACAATGTCGAGAGATTCTGGGTCTTTGATGATTCAGACCGTTTGCCGTTTGCTACATCTTGGACGGTGTCAGCATAATGATAACTCTTACACTTACCGCTTATAGCGGTGCTACTAAAAAAATAGATTTCTTAACAGAGTCAGAAATTAAACAATTTATATCTGCCCTGCCAAATAAATTGGATAAAGAAATAACCATGAAAGTCGAGTGCGACTTGCTTGGAATTAGCGGACACCTGAGAGGACTTAACTAATGAAATTAGATGAATATAAAAAAATGATTGAGGCTCAGCGTAGTGCTAGCCTTAAAGAAGCCATTGCCAAAATGTCACAGGCTAATGCTAAAATTGAATCATTATTTAATTTAAAAGAAACGGAAATAAATAAATGAATATTTTATTTTTTACTGATGGAAGATTTTTTTTATTTTCAATTTTATTTTTAACTTTTTATTTATTTTATTTAAACATGAAAGAAAGTTAAAATCGCGGGCGCCCCGCTTTTGTCAAGCCGACACGCCGCTAAGATCTTGTGATTTTCATCCCATATTCTGGCAATTGTGACCAACATCACAAAAATACTTTTCAAAATGTCCAAATTATACGCATTTTGGATTTGAAAATGTCTCCCGAATCTGGTAAACTTACAGTATAAAGAAAGAAGGTAGCAAAAAATGCTAATCTCAGAAGCCCTACAAGGGAAATTCTACCGCTCTAATTCCGTGGCTCATAAAAACGGAATAATCAAATATGCCACCAAGCGAAATGATGTCTATACCAAAGACAATGTCTATGCCTACGCAATACAGGTTCGCCCTATCTATGACCCAGTAGACGGACTCAAGTCCGATTTCTATGCGACAATTTATGTCGGGGTAGATGAATAATTGTCAGCCCCTGCTGATACAATTAGATTAAAGAAAAGAAAAGGAAAAGAAAATGGGAAAAGTAAAATCGGTACTAATGGAAATTCAATTTTGCGAAATATGTAAAGGTCAAGGCTGGAACTATTTTGGAAATGAAATTGAATTCGATGTCGAAGTGTGCGAGTGTAATCCACACAAACTATTTATTACACAAGAAAATAACTAAGAAAAGGAAAATAAAAAAATGACAATATCAATTAAACACAGCCTTAATTTCACAACAGAGGTAGACGAAACTCACCCAGTAGGAAAAACCCTGCTTAGACTTTCAGAAATTGACCAAGCACGATTGCTTGGAAGTATGCTAAAAGATTTGCTTGCTCCAACAATTACCCCAGCACTCGAATTGTTAAATAAAAGTGGCACTTACGCAATTCTAAAATTGGATAACTAATGTTTACACGAAAAGACTATGTCGCAACCGCTGAAATTTTAAATAATTTTGGAAGTGAAATACATCAACAAGTGTTCGATGAATTAATTTTGGCTTTCTCAGATATGTTTTTTGCAGATAATCCAAGATTCCTTGCTGATAAATTTGAATCAGCATGTTTGAAAGATTTAGAAATGGAGTTAGAATAATGTTATTACCAACAGATATAATTGCAATAATTATTGCCCTTGCTGGTTGCTTAATTGTAATGTCTTTATTTTGGAAACAAAATATCGTACAACAAAAAGAAATTCGCAGATTGCAATTAGCGTTGCGAGATGAACGCAAAAAATAAAACAAAATCCTGAGCAAGATCTAAAACTGCTCAAATTTTGGGCGCCCGCGGTCGGGAGTGTCGTATCAAGTTATCCACAGGGTTTAAGATGTGATTAAAAACACACCCGAATTTTCCCAATTCCTGGCAGTTTAACTGTTATTTGTCAGTATTACCTGATAGACTTGAAACAAAGAAAGAAGGAAAAAATGGAATATCAATACTCAATAACAGTAACCTATGATAGCGCACCAGAACCTATTTGGTTCGGTCGTTATGACAACGCACTTTCGGCAGTAACGGAGTTTAATAAAATTATTGATTGGGGATTCGCTGATAAATACTCAACAGTTAATCTATCTGAACCTAATGGGAAAATGCACACCCGTATTTTCTATCGTGACGGACGAAAGGTCGTAAGTAAATAATGGGAAGCGTAACAGCGATTGGATTGGCAGACTCAGTCCTAGACTTAGAAACACAATTAGCGTATCACTTACAGGGTAATCATTATCCACCAGTACCGCTAAGCATGGTACAACCTTGTATTGATGCGATAGATGCCTTCTATGATGAGGATTGGGATAGAGAAATTGCTATGCCTGAAGGCGTATCATATAAGGGCAGTAATGTCGCACCAGCATGGGCTATGGTTGAACAACACCACCTATCATGGTTCATTGACCCAATAGATGAGGAGGACTAAATGGGTAACCTTCAAGAAAAATTAGATGAAGCCGCATTAGCGTTAGAACCAATTCTTTGGGAACTGTTAGATGAAATTGAAAAAAACAGTTAAGGTAAAACAGTCGTGGTCTTGTAATCAATGCGGGGCCACGACTACCGATCCCAATGATACACTTATTCAATACTTTCATGATGAATGTCCAGGGAAAAAAAGCAAATAAAAATAAGTGCTACAATGAAAACCATGGACTATGTAAAAGCGGGTATCCTTAAACCAGAAGCCCTAATGGTTGGTGACTTCATCGCCGTTGCTATTGATGATGGCGTTGAAGACATTGTTGAAGTGTTAATAATTTATATTGATGAAACCGCAGATAATTATTTCATAGAATATAAAAATGATTTTGGTGAAAAAGATATTGTTACTCTTTACCATACTGATGATGTTGATTGGTTTATTTTAGAATAGTTGGGCGCCCCGCACTTTTTGTCCGTTTTGTGAAGTTTAAGATGTTTGTCTAGAATCTCCCCAAATTTGATAATGTCAGCCCTGTCTGATAAAATAAGTATATGAAACAGAAAAAAACACAATTAGAGTTAAGAAAACTCATGGAATTGCGTCGATCGAATGCTGCCTCTTTTGTGCCTTCCAATAAGGAATATAAGCGGATTAGACAAACCACTAAAAAAATGTTAGAATTGAATGAACAAGGAGAATGACCCAATGGAAATATGCTTAAATTGTAGTGAGAATGAATGCGGTATCAATGAGGAATTATGCGGTTATTGTATGACCCAAGCAATGGCGGGGGCAGAATGAAATTAAAACGGTCTAATGATAGAAAAGTGGCTAATGCCGTTACTAGGAATGGTAAACAGGCGGCTATTGCTAATACTTTTGGACTTCCCGCGGGAAAAGCGTATTCATGCCCTGGCGCAACAACAGTCTGCGAAAGCATATGCTATGCAGGAAAATTAGAAAAGGTATTCCCTGGTGTTAAAAAGAATTTATTGCATAACTGGGAATTGTTACGCAATGCCGACATGGACACAATGCTCATTCTATTGGATGAAATGATTATTGAGTTTATCAATGACTGTGAAAAGAAAAAAGCCCCTAAGTTATTCCGTATCCATTGGGACGGAGACTTCTTTAATGATACTTATGCTTATGCCTGGAAAGTAATTATTGATAATCATCCTGATATTCAATTCTGGGTCTATACCCGCGTTAAGTCTGCCGCACTTATTCTAAAAGATATAACTAATCTTTCTTTATACTATTCCACAGATAGCGAAAATGTTAAAACTGGTGTTGACTTAAAGATTAATCATGGAATTAGATTAGCATACCTTGCCAAGAATTTTGCTATTGGTCAAGCAGATATGAAAGCAATGATAGGTAAGCCTGGTGCTAAGTGTCCTGAAAACTCAAAGCAAATACCGCTCATCTCAAATGCTGGCTCGGCTTGCGTATCGTGTAAATTGTGTGTATACTCGAAAGCAGACATAGTATTCTCATCTACTAAAAAATAAAGGAACTAATGATAATTCTAACCATAATAACCTTATTATTCATAGTATTACTAATAGCAGGATTAGGACATGATTCGTGATCTAAATCACACCCCGTTTAATCTCAAAATGTGAGATTTTTGGGTATAGGACTTGATAAATGTCAGTAGAAAATGTTACAATTAAATAGTAACCTAACCGAAAGGAAAAAAAATGACAGTAGCAAATGCTCTGTACAAAGTAGGCGACACCTACACTTCACAAAAATCAAGGGTAACGGGAGTTATCCAAGAAATCACACCTAACAAAAACGGGCAGAGTGTCCGTATCAAGTTAGATGTTGAAGGCAAGCCAAGATACACCACTTGGAAAGCCGAATAACTTTCCCAGACGAGGGAAAACCCTGACCTGAGTATGTCAATGCTAAACTGCTCACTAATTGTCAGACCCATCAGATATACTAAATATACCCACTAAAGAAAAGAGAACCACAATGGCAAGAGGAAAAGCAATTTCAGTAAAAATCCCAACACTAAAAGTAATCAAAGCATTAGAGCAATCGCTAAACACTTTAGAACTTAACTACACTTCACAAGAAGCAAAAGAAGTTAAATTCCAAAAGGCAACAGAGGCATGGAAAAAAGAAATTTTTGACTTTGCCATAGCAAACATAAAAAAAGCAATAAACCTTCGCACTAACTATCGTTCATACTCTAGTACCCTTAACATTGATTTCGACCTTGCCTTGCCAGAAAAAGAAATCCCAGCAGAACCAACAAAGGACTACGAAACAATCTCCCGACACGAATACAAAGAACAAAAAGAGGAAATCTCTAACGCAATCCGTATTCTCAAAATGACAGATGAGGAAACCGTTAATACTTCAACCTACAATGCGGTTGCTCGTTATCTCTAACTAATCCAACAACCTGAGTATGTTGCTAAACTGCTCAACCACAACCACCACAACAAAAGGAAAAAACAAATGACACTAGGCGGACTCACTTATCAAATCGGTGATTTATTCACAACAAGCAAGACAGGTGTTACAGGTCGCATTAGCAACTTCACACCAATTAATGCTAAATTAACTCGCGTTGGTTTAACATTAGCAAGCGGAGCACACCGTTTCGCAATGGTAAAAACATCTAAATAAATTAAACTCCTGAGCATGAGTTAAAACTGCTTGGATTTTTTTTAATTTGCGGGGCGCCCACCAAAGATCAATTGTCAAGTTAAAACACTGTGATTAAGGTCACCTTAAGAAATGTCCATTTTATCCCATATCTAATTAGATGAATTGACTTTGTCAGTCCCCTAGTGTAAAATTATATTAACTAACAAAAAAGGAGAAAAAATGGCACATGACTTAGAAACCCAAAATGGTAAAGTATCTTTCGCTTCATTCCGCGAACCTGCTTGGCATGGATTGGGTACCGTATTCACAGAGGAAAAAACTACAAGCGAAATGCTTGCTGCTGCTAGTCTTAATAATTGGGATGTTCGATTATTAGATATGGAAATTCCAACAAGCCTAACAAGCGATAAAGAATACCAATATGTTGTACGCACCAACCCAACAGAAAACTCTCAAACAGATGTTCTCGGAATTGTTGGAGAGCGTTATCATGTTTTACAGAATGAGGATTTATTTTCATTCGGTGATAATATCCTAGACGGTGGGGGTCGTTGGGAAACTGCTGGCTCCATTCGTGGTGGTCGTGTTGTATTCGGCGCACTCGCATTAGAGCGTGAAACTATATTAGACCCTAACGGCGTTGCTGATAAGGTTAAAACTTATTTACTAATCAACACCTCACATGACGGTTCTATTGCTATTCAGGCAAGCATAACACCTGTTCGCGTTGTGTGTGCTAATACTCTTAACCTTGCTCTTAATGGCGTAGGTCGTAAGAAAAACAAGGGTATCAAACAGTCGTTCAAGATTCGCCACACCCAAACCGCAAACGGCAAGGTACAAATTGCTCGTGAAACTCTTGGTCTTGCTAATGCTTACATGGACGAATTTGATGTTATGGCTAAGGCTATGATTGAAAAAGAAGTTACAGCGATTGATTTCAACAAAATCATTCTTGCTGCCTATCCTAAGCCTGAGTCAGATTTGAAAGGCTCAAATAAAAAATGGGAAAACAAAATCAATACCATTAACGATATTTATACTGGTGAATTTAACGGCATGATTTCTGGTAATGCTTGGGGTGCTTTCAATGCGCTAACTGAGCGATTAGATTGGTACCGTTCTGCTCGTAGTGGAAATAACGAAAGTATTCTCGCTGCTGCTTCTGGATTTGACCCTTCAATTAACGCAGAAAAAAATCGTCTGCTAAAAGTTGTTCAAGGTGTAATGTCCTTAGCATAACAATTAAATCCTGAGCATGATTTTAAACTGCTCGCTTGGTTCTGTAGCATAGTTGGTTAATGCGCTACCCTGTCACGGTAGAGATCGTGGGTTCAAGTCCCATCAGAGCCGCGGTGGGCGCCTGGTGTGATGTATATCACATGATATTTTTGTTCAAACCTTATTAAGAAGGGTTGCTATTTTTCCCAATTTATGCAATAATTAATACATGACCCAAAGAAACTTTATGCAACCAACCACGATAGACGAACTCATAACAGAAATATACGAGGACAATTTCTCTCACTTTGAATTTATTGAAAACATGGGTGGAGATTGTGATTGTAATCTTCATATGACTATGAGTACTATTACAAAGTATTGGGGAGAATAATGCCACTAGTAGGATATGAAGGTATAGATGCGGATGATATGGTTCTTGCCATTTCCTCTGTTATGACTACCGTGAATTCTGACGACGACCCTTGGTTATGGAATAGCCTGTGGAAGAGTAAAGATTTTATTGAGGGACTAATGTCAGAAGGAAGGTTTGACTAATGCATAGCCATTCTTGGGAATGTGATGATGTACCAGGATATTTTTACTGTGCCTGCGGAGTTACCGCTATTCATAATAGAGAAACGGGAAAGAAGAATATCCATGATTAATAATCTGATTGAATACATGAAGATACATCTAATCAGTTTAGAACAAGACTTAGAGAAAGCAACTCTCGGACAGTCGCCATACCCTGATATAGATTATGTAGGTCGAATTCCTTTAAATGCTTCTATTTCTACTACCCGTCACTTCTTGTCAGTGGCAGAGGATATACTTAATGGAAATTAAAGCAACGATCACTTTTAATATTAACACTGATACCACTAACTTAAAGACTGAGGCCTTAGCCAAGGACTTTGTGGATGAACTTATATTTAACACTTATAAATCTAACATGCATGTATTTGATGAGATGGATCTGGAATGGTCAGTTAGGTGTGCTGTTGCTGGGTGTGACCTATATCACGCTTTACGACATTGACTATTTTTTCCCCAAACGGTACAATTAATATAACCAACAAAAAGGAGACCCAATGGGATTAGATATGTATCTCAACGCAAGAAAGCACTTATCCAAAGTTGACTATAAAGCACTACAGGCCAATGATAAGTTAGACTATAACTCACCAGAAGCCGTCTATCCACAATTTAAAAACCTCATGGAATTAACACAACTCACCGATGTCGCTACAGATATGTATGGTGCCAGCGTAGAGGTTACCTGTGCTTATTGGCGCAAGGCTAATCAGATACATAACTGGTTCGTTGCCAATGTTCAAGGTGGCCAAGATGATTGCGGTAATTACTTTGTTTTACAAGAGAAACTAACAGAACTAATGGTTATCTGCGAACACGCACTTGAAAACAAAGACCCATCTTTATTGCCACCACAAGAAGGTTTTTTCTTCGGTGGCACAGATATTGATGAATGGTATTGGAATAACATCGCTGATACTATTACTCAGTTGAGGCGTATCTTTGATTTACCTGAAATCGATAGTCTCTCATTCTACTATAACTCATCTTGGTAGTTGACACTTGTCAGCATCCCGCGGTATAATTAAAATCACCTACTAAAAAAGGAGCAAGACACCATGGCCTTTGTTACTAAAAAAGATACATTTATCGAGATGACCTTTGATGAATGGTTTGACACTTATAAACCAATTACTAATCATATAGATACAGATTCTTCCTTTGACGGAGCAATGTTTGAGACATATGGCGAAGAGGTAGAATTTGTTAAGTCCCAAGACAATGATAAGATATGGACACTTGGAGACGGTGACGACGGTGGCATGTATATCTGGAATAGTTGGAGTTTTATTAATCGAATAGGATACTTTGTCACTGAGGTACCCTGTCCTGTTAATACTATTATACAGGTTCAGGTTGGTATACCGTGGTATTATTGCGAGAACTGTGACTCAGAGTTGGAAGACCCTGATAATATAATTAGAGATAAATTTCAAAACGCAGATTTGGAAAAATGTCCTAACTGTGCTACGATTGATGAACTAAAACTACTAGAGGAGACACCACATGAGTAATGAAGTGATTGAGGGCTTGGAGTTTGCTGGATTCTTTTCAGTAGATTCAGGTCAGGCCATGGTTGGCGACCCATGCTATCTTAATGATTGGGATAATAACACCAATGATGAATGGAATACCGAGGGTAAGGTAGGAGAATATTCTTATCAAGGTGTTTCTGCTACGACTATAGAAGATACCTATGGTAGTGTTGGCAACGGCAAGGCAGTTGCTTTCTCTACAGGATATGGTGACGGACTTTATCCCGTCTATGTTAAGTTAAATGATGACAATCGAGTTTCTATGGTAATCATAGACTTTGAAGGAAATGTTAAAGATGTGGATACAGACTGAACTGTTTGATATCCTAGACCTACTACCTACTACGGATTGGAAAAAGCAATGGGAGCAAGATGTAATTTCATATTCAAGCAAAACAATGTTGAGCCTAGCGTAATTCTATATAGCCATTGGGGTGCGGACTCGTGGGAGTTGGACCTTGCTGCTGCATTGAAGGCCGCTGAGCCTAGGTGGAATGACCCCTCCTATGCCACTAGGATAGCCATAAGCAGCCTTATTGGTGACAATTGGCAGTCAGAGACAGGGTATGGAATTCATACCGCTGCAGGGGAAGATTACACCTTTTTGGACCAACCAATATTAATTAACTTTGTTACCCTTGAGGTAACCGAACTTGCAAGGGACCCTCATCCAATGAGTGCATTCGTTGCCTATCATATGAAGACTGTGGATGCTTAGCAGCCTGATCAAACAGATTGCTAATGCATCAAATGTAGGGGCACGGGTCTGTTCCTACTAATATAAAGAGTGTGGGACGTAAACTGTGGTGGGTTGCGTTCCACACTATGATTTGATACAATGAGATGAAGGGAAACCTATGTATAGTATTAGACGAGGACATCAAACCACTAAAGAAGAAAAGGCTGCCCAAAAAATCTCGGTACTGTTATCAGACTTTACCCTAGATTTAGAAAAAGTAGGATATTATTTAGCAAGGGCAACACCATATTTAATTTATCGCAGAAGTTTAGAAGTTCTGGAGTCAGCCCAATTCCAATCGGAAACGGTAGAAATGAATAGAATAGGATATAACCATGACAAACTTTTCTAGCAAGTGCAGTATCTTAGGTCAGATATGGGAAGACCATAGAGAAGATAAAGAATTCGTTGACTTTGTTGAATACAACGATTTGGGATTGCCTTTAGCATATTTAAATTCTGAAGGTTTGGCAATGCCAAGTTCTGACGGCATGAGATATATTGAAGAAACCTTTGAGTTGTTCTTATCAAGCCTGAATGTTAAGGATACAGGGTTTAACGACCTCAATGAAGTCATGACCGCCGCTTCAAAAGGGGAGGAATAGCGGGGCGCCCAATGCTATCAAACCTCTCATATCGGACATACCAAACCTTCAAACCTTATTACGATCCAAACCATTTTTTCCCAGATTCTTGCCAAACCTTTATTTCCTAAAACCCTATTACGAAGGTTTTATATTTTTCCATATTCATAGGAGTATATATACTGGGAGTATGTTGTAATCTTTTTATCCCCCGCGATTTTGCGGGCCGCTTTTTGCGGCGGGATCTATAAGCAAATACCCCCTATATAATAACAAACCTTTATATCCTTTTATTAAACTTTATCAAACCTTTATCCCTGGTTTCCAAAGATTATCCACGAATATTGGGGATTTTTAATATGCTTTAATTTGACAATATAAAGGTTTTATGGTATAAGTGTGGGGGATTGTGGGGATATGTGGTTTGAAGGTTTGAAGGTTTGAAGGTTTGAAGGTTTGATGGGAAAGAAAGCCGCCAAGAAAGATTACGATCGGCTTAAAAAACCGCTCAATCCTCCACTTCCCTCCACTTTCCTCCATTCCAACCCATCTCAAAAAAATATCAGTAACATTTATCTGTGGATAAACCTGTGGATAACTATATCAAACCACGCTCTCTACCTGTGGATAAGTCTGAAAGACTTACCTGATATCTTGCATAAAACGCAAGTCATAACTATGTCAAACCACACTAACCTTTACTTAACTTCTTAGGTAAAGGCTAAGGCTATCTGCTATGATAGACATATGAAACTTTCACTGATCATGCTCTTGGTACTATTTGCCATTCTCAATTATATGGCTTGGCTTCAAGGTCATAATCTGGGATAAACCATATTTTTTGGCGGTATGAGTCTATCTGGCCATGGGGCATATGC
>Ga0049085_10000718_pt1 | contig 12951 bp, 8 predicted proteins | sample GreLakmeSU08MSRF_FD_66721 | JGI IMG/M metagenome (GOLD analysis project Ga0049085, IMG submission 66721) | Freshwater lentic microbial communities from great Laurentian Lakes, MI, USA - Great Lakes metaG SU08MSRF | ecosystem: Environmental > Aquatic > Freshwater > Lake | place: Great Lakes... | reverse complement strand
TGGACGTGAGCATGCTTTTGCGATGAAAGTTTGCGAAAGTGAAAGGCTAAATCGTTTGTTCATCGCACCAGGAAATGCGGGCACCTCTCAATTTGGGACCAATGTGGCGTTGAATCCTACAGATGTATCACAAGTGTATTCATTTTGCATAGAAAATCAGATCAACCTAGTTATTCCGGGCAATGAAGACCCCTTGGTAGCGGGAATTACCGATTATATTGAAACACAGGCTGCTGCGGATGGAGTAAAAATCAAAGTATCAGGTCCGAGTGCTTGGTGTGCTCAATTGGAGGGGTCTAAAGATTTTTCTAAGGCTTTTATGGGTCGACATAATATTCCCACTGCGCGGTATCAATCTTTCAAATTGACAGAATTGGATGCGGCGGCAGAGTTTATGAAAACGCTGGAGCCTCCTTATGTGTTAAAAGCGGATGGTTTGGCTGCGGGAAAGGGAGTGATTATTATCTCATCGTTTGAAGAAGCTTGTTCAACCCTGAAAGAAATGACGGATGGCAGCAAGTTTGGAAAGGCCGGCAAGGTTGTGGTCATCGAAGAGTTTTTAAAAGGCATTGAATTGAGTGTTTTTGGTGTGAGTGATGGAAAAAACTGGAAGGTGTTGGCATCGGCGAAGGACTATAAGCGGATTTTTGACAACGATGAGGGTCCAAATACTGGGGGTATGGGTGCAATTTCTCCTGTGCCTTTTGCAGATCCGGCGTTCATGGAAAAGGTATTTGATCGGATTCTGAAACCTACGTATGATGGATTGGTTGCTGAAGGACATCCGTACAAAGGATTTTTATTCGTGGGACTCATGAATGTAGATGGAGAGCCTATTGTGATAGAATACAACGTTCGCATGGGTGATCCAGAAACGGAGGCGATTTTTCCTAGACTCAAGACATCGATGCTGGATTTATTGGAAGCGGTGGCAGATGAAAAATTAAATCAATTAAAAATAGAATTGGATGAGAGAACAGCGGCAACGATTTTCTTGGTTTCGGGAGGTTATCCTGGAGATATCGAAAAGGGGAAAACCATAGCATTACCAAAAAATTTGGGTGAAGATGAATGGTTGTTCCATGCGGGAACCAAACAAGTGGGCGAGGAAATACAAACCAATGGTGGTAGGGTAATTGCGGTTACATCCTTAGGCTCAGATATCCCGTCTGCATTGGATCGATCAAGGAAATTGGCCAATGAAGTTCACTTTGAAGGCAAATTCCATCGAACCGACATCGGGATGGATTTGATGCAGTATTATAAAGTAAATGATAAAAAATAAAAACAATATGTCGCGCGATCATTACAATCCCTACAATCATTTGATCAAAGCACGCATGAAAACGCCCATGCAGTTGTTTATTAGCTATTTTTTGCGCGGCCTGTTAGTGGTCCTTCCTGTGGCTATTACAATTGGTCTTTTGTCGTGGATTTTGCGCGGCATAGGTTCCTATTTATATATTGATCAACTTTCTTTTGGCGCCTTTATCCTTTATGCAATTGCAGTACTCGCGGCAATTGCTTTTGTTGGGGTCATGACCAAAGGCGTCATCGCACAGCAAATTTTAGGATTTTTTGAAGGCATTATCGAGAAAGCCCCCGGACTCAATTTTATTTTCGGTACAACCAAAGATATGACCGAGGCGTTTGTGGGTGAAAACAAGAAGTTTACAAAGCCGGTGATTGTCGAAATTTCTGAGGGTGTCTATAAAATTGGATTCTTAACTCAAGAGGATATGTCGGTGATCGGCATGCCCAACTATTGTGCAGTTTATTTGCCATACAGTTATACGTTATCGGGCGAAACCACTGTGTTTGAGAAGTCGCGGGTGAAACCCATAGACCAAGAGAGTGGTTATGTTACTAAGTTTGTTTTGAGTGGAGGAGCCACCAACCTCAAATAACCGTTCGTTCCTTGGGGATAATTTTTGGGGTTCGGCATCATTACAGTTGTCTAAATCAGATTTATTTCGCATCCTATGTTAACGTTAGTATTTTCATTGCTTCAGGGCGCAGTGCCCCAAGATTCCGCGGCCGGTCAAACAGCCGCAGTTGTTACTGAACATGTTTCGGCTCCTGTACTTGAAATCATGACTAAGGGAGGTGTGGTAATGATTTTTTTAGGTCTATGTCTGCTCTTGGCGATTTATTTTATCATTGAGCGATTCATCTACATCAACAATCGCACAAAGATTGACCACAATTTAATGGGTGTAATCAAAGACAATTTAAAAGAGAATAGAATGGATTCAGCGTTGGCACATTGTCAGCGAATGAACACGGCACAAGGCCAGGTGATGGCTACGGGGTTGAATTTCTTGGGTAGCAATATGCGAGAAATTGAAAGTGCAATGGAAACCAGAGCCAACGTAGAGATGAGCGCCATGGAGGGGAATTTGGGTTATTTGAGTTTGGTAGCTAGGATTGCGCCGATGTTGGGTTTTGTGGGAACGATTTGGGGTGTAATTAACATTTTCTATACAATTGCCCAAACCAATGGATTGGAAATTGGAGCCATTTCTGAAGGGTTATATATCAAGATGGTAACGAGTTTTGCGGGACTTTTGGTGGGTATTATTGCTTTCGTGGGATATCAGTTATTTGTTAGGAAGGTGGATCGTTTTGCGGAACGTTTACAGGAGCAAAGCTTGAGTTTCTTGGAAATTCTTAATAAGTCGAACCACTAATTGAATAACCATGAGGGTAGGAAGAAGAAGACGTGAAGGGGCCGAAGTGGAGGCTTCATCCATGAACGATATCATGTTTTTCTTGATGTTGTTTTTCTTAATCGCCAGCACATTGGCCAATCCCAATGTCATTAATATTATGTTGCCCAAGGCATCTACCACTACCCACATGGAAATTAAGACTTTGCCGGTGACGGTGAAAATAGAAAATAAGGGTTCTGTGGATGCAGAGGAATTGGGAATTTACATCGAACAAGAACGCGTAGCTTTTGATGATTTGGATGATCGATTGCTTGCCGAAAAGGAAAAAGCTGGGGTTGGAGATGATGGTAAAAGTCTGTTAAATGTGGTTCTGCGTTTGGATAAAGACTTAAAAGTTCAGGACATGGTGGACGTGATGCAGGTGGGAGCGAACTTGGGTATTAAGATGGTGTTGGCAACCGACAAAACACGTAGCTAATGAACGGCCGGCGTCTGGTTATACTGGCATCGGTTGTTTTACTTTTTTCTCGTTTGGCTGCTCAGGATTCCACGCAAAGTTTAAGTAAACTAGATACCTTATCCGGAGGGGATGCTCAATTTAAAGCCATTCTCTGCAAGAAGCCAAGGATTGCTTTTTACAAAACTTCTGAATGGAGTGCTCAGTTAATGGGTGGCTATTTGATTCCGCATCATTCTGATATGATGGCTATGTATCGACATGCAACGGGGATTAATGTCAAGTACCGTTCAGCGATCAATCAGCCCAATGGCCAAGGGGCTAACATTGATAAAATAACCTACGGATATACGTTTAACTTGTTGAATTTGGGCAGTGAGGTGACTGGGTATGCGATTGGAGCTGGCGGTGTAGTTATGCCACAATCTGGCAAATACAATTACTGGATTTTGGGAATGGGCATTGGTTATCTTACAAAGCGATATGATGAATTTACCAATCCACGCAACCCTGCCATTGGCAGTCATTTGAATGGCATGATGCACTTGGGATATCATTTGGATGCGGGTAGATATTTAAACGAACATGGTTGGAAAATGTATGCTGAAGCGGGTCTGGTCCATTTTTCTAATGCAAATTGGCGACAGCCGAATTTCGGCGTGAATATTCCTTATCTATCGATTGGAGCAAAGCGGACATTGTTTTTGATTACGGATGGCAAGGGTAAAGCGAACTCTGCCTCTTGGAAACACATCAAACAAATTGGGGCTTCCTCACCTCCTTTGAAGTTACGTCTCCAAAGTCCGCAGCATTTATTGGGATTTAGATTGGGTCGCCGGCAAATTGAATTAGATCAGCGGCGCACTTTTGTAAATGCTGTTTTGGAGTATAATTGTGAATTTCCAAAGGGTTTGTTGGGTCCGAGATTGAGGGTCGGGGCCAATGTTTTTTTTGACAAATCCTACATGTACAAGAAGTTTGGATTGAAGAGCGATGCCATTTCATTGAATGATTTTACCGAGGTTGCCATTAGTGCGGGGTCTCATTGGGAATATGGCAAATGGGGATTTATTGTGGATGCCGGTTTTTACTTATTCCGCCCTGATGATACTAAAAGAAGATATTATGAAGGTGTTGGAGTAAGTTATAAGGCAACCCAACGTATGTACCTCATTGCTCGTTTAAAAGCCCATTTATCAAGTGCAGATTACATGGAATGGGGTGTTTCGTATCGTCTGTAGATCAGACAAACTCCTTTTACTTTTACAAACTTGATGAATTCAACGTGCTAATGCAATACTTGGTGTAAACAGATTTCACACTAAATAGAGTATTTCAGATATAAACCGAGAGAGTATAGAAGGTGTTTTTGGTCTAAATCGTAGATGGGCTCCAAACGACTTTCGATTTGGAAATTTTGAGAAATCATGTGGATTTGTTGAATGTAACGGGCGGATATGATTTTCCGAACAGGATTGAAATACATGATATTATTTTCGTTCACACATTGATAAAACGATGCTCCTAAGGGGGTTGTGAATTTGTTTGCTTGATAAGCCGTTAAAACCAATTGCTGGGTTTTGGTTAGTTTGATTCCCATGTTGATCATCACGGCCGTACCCTCTCTAAATGGTTGTGACAATCGAGGTGAAAAATCCTTCTGATAGAATGCCAAGCATTCCAATTTGAACTTTGGCGTGCTAGAAAAATTCTCAAGACTTGTGTTTCGCTGCTGCGTAAAAAGGGTAAATCCCGCCGCGTATGTACCTCGATTGGCCAATGGTAGCTGATAGCGAAATCCTTCCCCACCCTTGTGCAGCAAAAGCAAATACCCACTGGCCTTGGCATTCAGCGCATGAAAGTTCTTTGCTTGGTCTTTAAATAATTGATATTCGATGCGGGTTCCAAAGGAGATGACCTCTTGTCGAAATGTCTGTGTATCAATAGCCTGACGCCAATCGAGCCAACTTTCCAAAACCAGGTGCTTGGTATTTTTATAAAACTGAAAACCATATTCCACCGGTTTCTTAAATGTTAGATCATAATTGATCATCGGTTCGGGCAATAAGTGTTGAGTATGTGATGGGATGCTTCCTACCGTTAAAATACCTTGTTTTGCATGCAGTATAAGTTGGATCAGCGGGTTAAATCTGAGTTTGGTTTCATAGCCACCAAAATCCACTTTGGCTAGACCTCCCAGGGTTAATAAAACTTGCTCGTCTCCTTCTTTGGCCACAGAACGAGTGATAAAGGCCCATGCCATATTACCGAATAGAGTTTCACCGGGGTTGATGCGCTGCAAGTATTCATTGTCCTTGTTATAATGCAACATTCCCCAGTGAGTTCCGGTCATGTAATTGGCATAAGTACCGGAAAGTGACGGTGAGTTTTCCAAAGAAGGCTCTATAGACTGTTCTATTGATTTCTGTGACAATTCCAATGAATCTGTTTCATTTGGTACTTCAGTTATTGCACTCAACGGCGGATAAATCGTGGTATCTGAAATAGCTTTTTTAATGAAGTAAAATGGTTGGGGGTAAAAGCTAAAAATCCTATTGTCTAATTGCGCTTGCAACGTTTGGGTTAATAGAAAAATCAAGGTCAAAACAACGATTTTTATGAATCGCTCTTGTAATCTTATTACGATGGGGGTAAAAGTTAAAATAGTAGTCAAAATTGTAATATAATTTAGTGAATGAGTATTTTTTTTAGCAATCTGTCAAGCATTGGGGAATCTTCGTTTTGCAAGTAACTCAATTACCACGAATTTTTCGGTATTCTCTTCGGGCATCAACGATATAAACACTGCTGCTGTATTTTTCGATGAGTTTCTCGAATGCGGCTTTTGCCTTTTCCGGTTGATTTAAAGAGTACATATAGATCATGCCCAATTTGTACAGGGCATTGTCGGCCAAGATATCGAAATTGTAAGCAATGGAGAGAGTTTCGAGCAAATTGACCGCCGCAACATAATCCCCTGTTGTTTCGCTCATTCTGGCTTTTACAAATAGGATTTCATCGGATAATCCATGACCAGGAAATTCAATTGTTATACTATCTAAGTAATTGTTGGCGAGTTTATAACGCTGTTGTTTTTCTGCCAATAACGCTTTTCCATACCAAGTTAATGCAGTGTAATTGCTGTCGATGCCGAGGTTATCAATAATCACCAAAGCCAATTCCATTGCATCGTTGCTAATCAGCTGTGTTGTTGCGCTTTTTAATACTTCGAGTTGCATACTCGCCCAATCAAAATCGCCACGAAAAAAGCTAAGTTCTGCGCGTTTGAATTTGGCAAATTGACCCATTTCCTCTTCGGTGAAGTCTTTTTCTACTTGGGCGTAAAGCAATTCAGAGGTCCACACGTCGCCGCGAGAAAGAAGCACATCACCTAACGTCATTTTTACCTTTGCAAGGGAAATTTTTCTAAGATGCGTTGTTGGGTCGATGTATCTTTCTAATAAGTTTATGGCTTGCTGTGAGCCGCTGATTTTGCCCGATTCTTGGGTAACAGCGAATAGGCTATCGTATCGAATTAAGAGTTGGGCGTATTTAAGGGCGTTGAAAAGACTGGCTTCTTGCGGACCATAATTTTGCTCAAAAGCGAGCATTTGTTTTTGTAATTGGATAACATCTTCAACGCTGGGCCTACCTTTCATTGTGATATCGTAGGTAACATCAATCCATTTGGCCTGAGCAAGGGCGGGGTCGAAGAAGGTCTCTTTTAAACCGATGCAATATTGGAAGCACTGTAGGGCGACATTATAATCGCCGTTGGACTGACAGAGTTCCCCAAGTTCAAAAACGCGTTCCCCATTTTCCTTCAGTCGTTTATCAATGGATCGGGTATATAGAAATGCGGCATGCCAATTTCCCTGTTTTACGAACGTCCATTTGAGTCCTTCAGAAAAGGCTGGTACTTCGGGATTTTGTTCGATTTGTTTCAGCAAAAGTCGTTGAAGCACAACATAATCGATGCTATCTGTTAATTGGGTTTCAAACACTTGTTTCATCGATTCAAAAGGCACGCCGCTGAGCATAAGCATCACATAGCGCTGAAGTCCTTTTTCTCTGTTGCCCGTTTCCATATACAATTCAGCGAGTTTATTTGAGATTTCAGGATATTCCTCACCCAAGATTTGATCGGCGCTTTGTAATACTTCTATGGCGTAATTTTTTAATTCATTTTGTTCGAATCTCAGTGCGATGGCAAAGTGTTGTTGGCCCATTTGTTCCATCGCGTGCACTGTTAATTGTTCGATGATTAGCGCCTTCAATTCTTCGGCTCTGAGCGTAAATTTTTGTTTATTTGGTCCGTCGGGGAAAGTCGTGTTTACCCAGCATTCATCAACCACATAGACAATTGGGGAGGGAGATTTTTTAATTTTCTTTTTGATGAATTTTATGGCTTTTTCCTGTTGGTTTGTTTTGATTAAACATTGAAGATATCGACGATAACTGAGTTCATCTTTTGGATTGGCTTCAACAATGTCTTCCAGCAGGATTGCAGCCCGAGAGAAATCGTTTTGTTCATATAAAACGTAGGCCAGTTCTTTGTTGGAGTCTGGATTTACCGCGGAATTGTTTTCATTGTTCCATTGACCCAAAACGGAGGGAGTTGTGAGCAACAGCAGTGCGCCAATTAAGCTTCTCAGGACTCGTTGTAACCGCAGCGGTGACGACCGATAAATAGTCTTGGTATTCCGGCGTGCTGTGGAAAAATGGAATCGGGCGAGCATGATGCAATTTAGGTGTTTTGGAAGAAATCAGAAGGGTCGATTTGTTGCTCTACCATCCTTCTGTATTTACCGCCTTCAATTTTCATAAGGGTTTCGTGATTTCCCTGTTCTAGGATTACGCCATCTTTTAAAAGAGCAATCACATTGGCTAGCCTAATTGTGCTGAGTCGATGCGCAATTACCAAGGAGGTCCTATTTTCCATTAGCACTTTCAACGCACGTTGAACTTGAATTTCGCTTTCTGAATCGAGGGCGCTGGTGGCTTCGTCTAGAATAAGGATTTTGGGATCTCGCAGAATGGCTCTGGCTATTGCGATGCGCTGTTTTTGTCCGCCCGACAATCTCACACCACGATCGCCAACAAGGGTCTCATATTTTTCTGGAAAACCATCAATAAATTCGGCGGCGTTGGCTTTTTTTGCGGCGATATAAATCTCTTCTGCGGAGGCTTCTGGCTTGCCGTAACGAATATTATCGTAGATACTTCCGCCAAAAAGCATCACTTCTTGAGGCACAAGGGCAAAGGCGCTGCGGTATGTTTTTAAATCAAAGTCTTGAATATTTTGGTTGCCCAGCGATATGCGGCCATCTGAGGGGAGGTAAAATTGATACAGTAGTGCGGCGAGTGTTGATTTACCTGATCCCGACGGACCCACGATGGCTAGGGTTTCACCAGGATTTAAATGGATGTTTAATCCTTTGATTATCTCATTTTCCGGTCTTGATGGATAATGGAAATATAGATTTTGAATATGAAGTGCCTGATCCCATTGGGGTTGATGTTGCTGAAATTTGGCTTGCGCAACGGGTTCTATTTCCATGGGCATATCGATGATATCGAGTACGCGTTCGATGCTGCCCAATGTTTTTTGAATTTGCACAAATTGTTCTGCCATCCCGCCGATGCTGCTCCCTACGAAAGCGGTTAGTATCATAAAGTTAAATAATTCACCCACACCCATTTCCCCTGATTGAACAAATTCTAATCCCTGGTAAATTAACCACACGATGGCTCCAAACATGCAGATGATGATAAAAGAGCTGAAAGTGCCTCTCCAGTAACCACGGACAACGGAATCGCGCCTCAATTTTTGACTATTGGTTTGGTATCGTTGGTTTTCGAAATATTCGTTGGTAAAAGATTTAACCGACATGATACCGCTGAGGGATTCTTCTACAATTACGTTGTTTGCGGCGGTTACGTCTTGAACTTCTTTGGATTTCTTGCGAATGAAACGACCAAAGAGTAGGGCTATGATGATAATAGCTGGCAAGGTGGCTAGCATCATAACAGCCAATTTTGAAGAAGTTACAAAAAGTACTACTACACCTCCAATGAGGATGAGGATTTGACGAATGAACATCGCCAAGTTGGTTGTGAAAGCATCTTGAATTTGAGCCACATCGGCAGAAAAACGACTGAGTAATTCACCCACCCGATTCTGATTGTGGAAATTCATGTTCTGTCCGATGACACTTTTGAAGAGATCGGTGCGCAGACCGTAGGTCATATCTTCCGTTACGCGGACGTAAATAGCGATTCTACCAAAGCTAAAAATGGCTTGAATAATAAAGAGATACACAAAATAGATAGCCACTTTTTGCAGGGCTTCGGTGTTGGGGGCTTTGGCGATATTGCCACCACTGTAAACAAAAGCCCCATCCATCAGATCACCCAATAATTTTGGAAACATGAGGGATGCACCGGCACTGATGGCGAGGAAAATGGTCCCTAAAATAAACCAAGCGCGGTTTTGGGCCGACATATATCGAAATAGCCTTATAGATTTTTTGAATGCGCCTAAGGATAATTTTGATTTAGGAATGTCGCGATCTTGTTGGTGTGGTCCGGCCATGATTACAAAGTTCTGCGTTTTTTGCAAAAATGATAGGGTAAATCGACAAATCCTTGTTTTTGCGATATGTGATTTGAGTTATGGGTGGTTGTGTGGATCGAAATGTAAGAAAAGTAGGAGCAGTATTGAGCGAATTGGTTTTGGATATGTTGGACTTTACATTTCCTCGGACTTGTGTTGTTTGTGGTGATTTATTGATAAGACAAGAATTTGACCTATGTTTTTCATGTTATGTTAATTTGCCATTTTCGGTTTATGGATTGAGCAAAACCAATCCAATTTGTAGGGGGTTGGCTGGCAGGGTACCCATAGAATGGGGATATTTTTTGTTGGATTATAGAAGAAATTCAGGGGTTTCCAGAATGATGAAAGCGATAAAATATGAAGGTGCGGAGTCTCTAGCAATTAAACTCGGCAAGGAAATGGGAAACCGAATATTACGCGAATACGGAGACCCAAATTTTACCATTTTTGCGGTGATTCCCATGCACCCTTCAAAAGTTAGGAAACGGGGATATAATCAGGCGATTCGATTGGCTGAAGGCATTACGGAGGTACTCAGTGGCGAGCTCATTGCCGACTTGTTTTTGCAACCCAAGAGATCCATTTCACAGACCAAAAAAAACCGCGCCGACCGTTTGAAATCGTCGGAAAGTAAATACCAATTTAATCCAAAATATAAGGGATTTTCTTTGGGACATTTGTGTTTGGTGGATGATGTTATGACAACAGGATCAACCATTGAGTCGTGTTTAAAAAGTTGCTTGCATTTTGATGACATTAAAATTGATAAAGTCAGTGTTATGACAGCGGCTTGCGTACTTTGAATCAAGGACTTTTTTATATACTTTTGTATCAATTGAACTTATGAAAAAATTGTTACTTGGTTTCGCGCTATTGTTCCTTCTAAAAGATGTGAAGGCTCAATACTCTTCATCTAATGTAATCGGTTTGGTTGTTCCCCAATATATTATGGCGGGAGATTCAACTAGGCGTTTACCAACTTATGTGCGTTTGCGTTTAGATAATCTAAAATCGAAATCGGATTACAGATATGTAGTTCGTGGTATTAAGTCAACTGATTTTGCTTCAAAATCAATGTCGCCTGGTGCCGGAAACCCATTGTATGTAGACACATCGGGTAATTATAGATATTACTCTGGTACTGCTTATTGGACCGCCGCGACTGCTCCAAAGGGAGACGACACGTTAACCACTGGATTGATGGGTGAGTTTGAGGGTTGGTTTGGACTTGTTGGAACGGGTAGTGTAAACTATTGGACTCCGGGAAACAAAATTTATTTGGCGGTTATTGCAATTGGCATTACTACAGGTGATACAGTAAAAATGTATTGCAGTGACTCTATGACGGTTATCACGCCAAATGCGGTCGGTAATGTGAAAGGAACAGGCGTTTGGGGTAAGAGCATGGCTCCAGCGAAGAGTTTTGTGGCATTGTATGATAATACCATGGGTACTGGTCGTCCAGTGACAGTTGGCCCAGTTGAGGGTGGAGTATTTACTGGAAGTAATTTGTCGAGTTTGGTGGGTTATTATTCAACCAATGTTTGGAAAGTAACCGGCAACTGGGCTGGAATCGTACCGAACAGTTTATCCAATGGTATAAAGCGGGTAGACAATCTCTCTTTGAAATTAGGAACGACCATTTTCGCCAATACGGATGCGGACGGATTATGGGGACCTAGCAAGAAGATTACTGTGAATCCTTCGGGGGGATATGCAAATCCCATTTATTTGGATTACGATGATGCAGCGTTAACGCCTACATTGGTAGAATTTTGGTCACGTACTTCATCAACCAAAGAAGATGTAGGTAAATACAGTGTTTATGTTTCCAGAAAATATAGTGGTGAGAAAGATCAAACTGTTCGTTTTTATGTTGCGGGTGGAACTTGCACCAAAGGAGCTGCTGCGGATTATACATTAACTGAGCGTACTATCACGTTTAAAGGTGCTACCAAAGCCACTTATGACACTACGGTAATTACAATTAATGATGACAATTCTGCAGAAGGTCCAGAGACGATTGTATTGGGCTTGGATCAGGCAAATAATTGTGTGATTGGCATTGAAAAGGCGCATACAATTAATGTTATTGACAATGATATCGCCAACATAATCATACAAAATACAACAGTTGTTGTTAAGGAAAATGCGGGAAAAATTGGAATGACATTGAAAATGGATAAGCCTGTATCAACAGCTTCTAAGATAATGTTGTTGGTGAAAGGCAAGGGGGATTCAACCTATATTCCTTCAGAGTTTTCAATTGGTAAGAGCGGTAAGGATTCAACGTTTAATTTGGGTTCATCCACTAAGGCAGATTCAATTACTATTTATGCCAAGGTATTTGACGATTTTAATATTGATCCAAACGATACAGTGCTTATGGTTTTGCGTCAGATCACTGGAGGTGCCTATATCAAAGATTCAATCATCACATTGGTAATGTTGGATAATGATGGTCCAGCTACAATTGAGTTTATCGATAGCAAGTTGACAGTTACAGAGACTGTAGGAACAGTTTCGGTAAGAATGAGAATTGCCTCACGATCTGATGCGGATGCGGATTTCACATTGCGTTGTTACACTGCTTTGAGTTCTGCTACGGAAGGTGTTGATTTCAAATTCAATCCTACATCTAAAATTATCAATATTACCAGTTCAACAAAAGATACAATCATCGTAGACGTACCATTTTATAACGACTATCTCTATGAGCCTACCAAGAAGGTATACTTTGGTTTAGGCACTTTGTCTAATGCTAAAATAGCCAAAGGAAAAGATACTTTGATTATTACTTTGTTGAATGATGATTTGCCAATTTATAATATTGGCACTGTCAATAAGCAAACGAATGCGAATAAAACAGCTGATAGTTTGAATGTTAAATGTCGCGTATTTGGAACTGTATATGGCGTAAACATGCGTACTGCAGGGATGAATTTCACAATTATCGACGGAACCGGTGGAATGGGCGTATATACAAACCCTAAGACATTTGGATATTCTGTTGCCGAAGGTGATAGTATAATGCTTCAAGGTACAGTAAGTCAGTTTCAAGGTGTGGTTCAAATGGATAAGTTGGATACCATCGTGAAGATTTCTGGTGGTAGAACTTTGAAAAAGTCCGTCTATGTTCAAGGTGTGGATGAAACTACTGAATCTAAATTGGTCCAATTCCGCCGTGTAAAATTGGTGGATGC
>Ga0049085_10000717_pt1 | contig 12968 bp, 7 predicted proteins | sample GreLakmeSU08MSRF_FD_66721 | JGI IMG/M metagenome (GOLD analysis project Ga0049085, IMG submission 66721) | Freshwater lentic microbial communities from great Laurentian Lakes, MI, USA - Great Lakes metaG SU08MSRF | ecosystem: Environmental > Aquatic > Freshwater > Lake | place: Great Lakes... | reverse complement strand
GCGTCTATCTGCAGGGTGTATCGTATGACGCCATCGCCACACCCGGTCGCCCAGAGTTCCAAGCGATGCAGGACGCGAACGTCAATCCGATCATCGCCGTGTTCAACGTTGAGGCCTACGGCCCCGACAGCGCGGTAGTGCTCGACATCGGCCGTCTGTTCACGGCGCCGCCCGCCGAGATCGGCATCAACGGACGCGTCCCCGGTACCATCGACGCGACGCGCTCGTGGATCGAGAAGATCGTGCCGTTCCCGGACAACGTGAACGCCGAAGCGACGCTCACCTTCGCTCAGCAGGTGGCCGGTGGCCGCGGCGCCGCGGCGCCGGCCGGTCGCGGCGCAGCACCAACGAACACCAACCCGTCCAACACCATCGTCGTGAGCTGGAGCTTCCACAAGCTCCCCGAGACACCGATGATGGGGCGGCTCTGTGACGACCGCGTGGGATACTTCGCGCGCCGCGCCACCGACTACACCGATCTGAATCAGCAGGTGAAGGAGCGCTGCTTCATCACGCGCTACCGCCTCGAGAAGAAGAATCCCGCGGCGGCGATGTCGGAACCGGTGAAGCCCATCGTGTACTACGTCGATCCGTCGACGCCGACCAAGTGGGTGGAGTACATCAAGAAGGGGATCGAGGACTGGAAGCCGGCATTCGAGGCGGCCGGGTTCACGAATGCCATCATCGCCAAGGATGCACCGGCGAACGATCCGGACTGGTCACCTGAAGATGCGCGCTACTCCGTCGTCCGTTGGCTCCCGTCGGCGACAGAGAACGCGTCGGGGCCCAACGTGCACGACCCGCGCTCAGGCGAGATTCTCAACGCCCACATCCAGTTCTATCAGAACGCCCAGCGCCTGGTCATGCACTGGTACTTCACGCAGGCCGCCGCAATCGATCCGCGCGCGCGAACGATTCCGTTCCCCGACGACCTGATGGGTGAACTGCTTCGGTACGTTGTGGCGCACGAAGTCGGCCACACGCTCGGATTCCAGCACAACCAGAAGTCGAGCGGCACCTACCCCGTGGATTCGCTGCGTAGCGCGTCGTTCCTGAAGGTCTGGGGCCACACGGGCACGCTGATGGACTACTCGCGGTGGAATTATTTGGTGCAGCCGGAAGACAACGTGCCGCCCGCACTGCTCTTCCCGGTCATCGGACCGTACGACAAGTGGGCGACCCACTGGGGCTATGCACCGATCCCCGGCGCGCGCACACCGCAGGCCGAACGCGCAACACTCGACAGCTGGGCGAAGGAACAGGACGCCAAGCCATGGCTCCGATTCTCGACCTCAGGTCAGGGCGGCAGCGACCCGGAAGATGAATCCGAAGCGGTTGGCGATCAGGACGCGGTGAAGGCCACCGGCTGGGGGCTCAAGAACCTCAAGCGGATCATGCCGATGGTGATGCCCGCCACGATCAAGCCGGGCGAGGACAACGACGATCTCGACTTCCTCTACGGCCACGTGATCGGCCAGTGGCGCACCGAGCTGACGCACGTCACCAATGTGGTCGGCGGCTCGACGTCGCAGGAAAAGTGGGGCGGCCAGACCGGCGTGCGATTCACGCCGGTCCCCAAGGCACGGCAGCAGGCGGCGATCAAGTTCCTGAACGAGAATGCGTTTACCACGCCGACCTTCCTGCTCGACAAGGATATCCTGCGGCGTCTCACGCCGACGGGTGACGTGGCGCGCATTCACTCGGCGCAGGCCGGAATCCTTGGCTCGCTCCTGCAGAACGCCCGGCTGCTCCGCGTGGCGGACCAGTCGGCATCGGCGAAGGCCAGCGAGAGCTACGCCCTCGTCGACCTCTTCGCCGACGTGCGCAGCGGACTCTTCGGTGAGTTGGCAAGCGGCACAAATACCGACAGCTATCGCCGTGCGCTGCAGCGGGCGTATGTCGAGAATCTGCGCGACAAGATCAATCCTGCGCCGGCAGCAGCTGGCGCTGGTGGCCGCGGCGGTGCCGGCGGCCCAGCGGCGCCGGTGCTCGACGCCAAGGTTTCGGATCTCTATCCGGCGGTCCGCGCTGAACTGCGCGGGCTCGACGCGCAGCTGAAGGGAGCAAAGACCTCCGACCGTACCACCGCCGCGCATGTCGCCGACCTACGACACCGCATCGCCGAGGCCCTCAAGGGCAAGGCCGGCGCGGGCGAAGAGTAGTCGCCCCAGGGTTGCACCGAAACGAGGACGGCCGGTCGCGGATCTATTCCGCGACCGGCCGTTCGTTTTTCAGGATTGTTCGCCCCTGACCCATGGCGCGCACCCCTCGCCACCAGCCGCGGAGCATTGGTAGCTTCTGCTTCATGCTCGGACTCGTCGCACTCCTCGCTGCCCTCATTGCCATGACCGGTCCAGACCTTGCCGCGCAATCGCGCGCCGCCAGCACCGACACGACGCAACCCCCACTCGTCGTTGCGGGCCGGTCGATGATCACCACGAAGCTCGGTATCGTCGCCTCGAGCCAACCACTCGCCTCGCAGGCCGGCGCGCAAATTCTTGCCGCGGGCGGCAACGCCATCGACGCGGCCATCGCGGCCAATGCGGTGCTCGGCCTCACCGAGCCAATGATGAACGGCATCGGCGGCGATCTATTCGCGATTGTCTACGAAGCAAAGACGGGCAAGGTCTACGGACTCAACGCGAGCGGCTGGGCCGCGAGCGGCGTCACCGCCGATCTCGTCGCGGCACAGAGTCCGAACGGGCGCATGCCGCAGAGCGGCGTCTGGAGCGTCACCGTGCCGGGGATGGTGGCGGGGTGGGACGCGTTGCGCGCGACGTTTGGCACGAAGTCGTTTGACGAACTGCTCGCACCGGCCATCTACTACGCGGAGCATGGATTCCCGCTTGGCGAAGTGACCGCACGGTTGTGGAATCCCGCCGAGCGCGGTGCGGGCAACGCAGCCTTCAAAGCCACCTTCGCGCCGGGCGGACACGCGCCCAAGGCTGGTGAGGAGTTCAAGAACCCCGGCTACGCCGCGTCGCTCAAGCGCATCGCCAAGGACGGCAAGCAGGGTTTCTACACTGGGCCCACGGCCGACGCGATCCTCGCGACGATCAGCGCTGAGGGCGGCACGATGACTGCCGCTGACCTCACCGAGTTCACGCCAGAATGGGTGAACACGATGACGACGAACTATCGCGGCTGGACCGTGCACGAACTCCCGCCCAACAGCCAGGGAATGGCGGCCCTCATGATGCTCAACATCATGTCGCGTTACCCCATCGCCGAGTATGGATTCCTGAGCACCAAGGCGATGCACGTCGAGATCGAGGCCAAGAAGCTCGCCTACGCCGATCTCCTCAAGTACATCGGCGACCCCGCCTTCTCGAAAATGCCCACCGAGCAACTGATGAGTTCCGCGAACGCCGACGCACGCGCCAAACGGATTGACCCTGCGAAGGCATCGTGCAGAGTGGAGCCGGTCGCGCTCGCCGGCCTCGAGCAGGGCGAGAGCGAAACGATCTACATGACCGCGATCGACCAGGACGGCAATATCGTCTCACTCATCCAGAGCAACTATTCGGCGTTTGGTTCGCGGCTCGTTGCTGAGGGTACGGGCTTCGTGCTGCACAACCGCGGCGGACTGTTTACGCTGGACAAGGGACAGCCCAACACGATCGCACCGCGCAAGCGGCCGCTGCACACGATCATCCCGGCGTTCATGGAGAAGGGCGACGTGAAAATCGGCTTTGGCATCATGGGCGGCTGGAACCAGTCGCAGGCGCACGCGCAGTTCGTGAGCAACATCGCTGATTTTGGGATGAACATTCAGGAAGCACTCGAGGCGCCCCGATTCTCGAAGCGGACGTTCGATGGGTGTGACGTACAGATCGAAGCATCCGTTCCGGCCGCGACGGTGCGCGACCTGAAGGCCTTAGGGCACGAGGTCGAGGTGCACGTCGGCCGCTTCACCGACCAGTTCGGCTATGGACAGGCCGTGATGTCCAATGGCCAGGGTATCCACTTCGGGGCGAGCGAACCGCGGCACGACGGCGCGGCGATTCCGCAGGGGCCGCCGGTGGGGGCGGTGGGCGCGAAGAAGCCGTAAGCCCGACGCGGCGGCGGCCGACCACGCGCGCGTCGTGCGTACAGCGTACACGATGCGACGTACACGATGCGACTTGACACTCGCACGGCCGGACATGCATCGTTGTCGGTCGGTCTGTTTTAACCGACAATCGCAGGCAAGCGATGCACCCTTCCCCACCCCGTAGCCTGCTCAAGGATTCCTGATGCGAATCGCTACAACCCTCCTGATCCCCGCCGCGCTGATTATTGGCGCGTCCTGCTCTTCGTCCACGAGTTCCGCGCCGAAACCGGCTGCCGCCCCGGCCCCGACCGCCGCCGCGCCAGCCGCGGGGCGCGGTGCCGCACCAGCAGGCGCACCCGCCGCTGGTCGTGGTGGCGCTGGGGCAGCCGCAGGAGCGCCAGCCGCAGGAGCGCCAATCGCTGCCGGTGGCCGCGGAGCGGCTCCACCGCCCCTCACGCTCGAACAGCGAACCGCCCGCGCCGACTCGATCACCGCCGCGCGTGCCCTGTACGTCAAGGAAGTGATGGCGTCGATCGCCGGCAAGGAAAACCTCCCCGCCGGCGAAGTGTTCAAGAACATCCAACTGATGAAGTCCGTGCCGGCCGGCCAGCTGGTGACCGCGATGGATCAGGGCATCGGCCGCGGCACGGGCAAGGGCTGCAACGACTGCCATATCACCACCGACTGGGCGTCAGACACGCTCGCGCGCAAGAAGACGGCGCGCACAATGATGGGCATCGTGAATGACATCAACATGACGCTGCTGCCGAAGATGGGGCCGGGCCGTGGCGGCGCACCGCGCACGATCCAATGCCTCACCTGTCACCGTGGCGGCCAGGCCGGCCGTAACGTGACGATTCCGTAGCACTCTGACCTGAGTGACAAAGCGCCGCCGGATCTGATGGCAGATCCGGCGGCGCTTTCGTTTTCCCGTCTACCGCGCGTCTAGAACACGACCGGCGGCAACTTCAGTTCAATCTCCTTGAGCCCGCGCGCCCTCAGCCGTGCGTTGAGCGCGGCGAGATCGCGCTGAATCAGCAGGTCCAGCGCCGTTTTCGTGGCCTTGGACTGTCGGTCGAGCACCGTGTACACGTCACGCTGCGGCGCGTTCGGTGCATTGTCTGCCGACGCCGCGAGGTTGCCCGACAGATAGTTGAGTTGCCCCGCAATCTGCGTGGGCCAGCGCACGCCGTCCTGTCCCTGCCCTGTCTGCCGCAGGTCGATCACCGACCGCTCGAGATCGGTGAACTTGCGACCCACGGAATCCACGGCCGGCAGGATATCCGCGTTCTTGGCATCCGATGCCAGTGTCGCGGTGAGTTGCTGCACCTGCACGCGTACCGCTTCCATGGAGGTCACCCAATCACCAGCCGCGGCCATCTGGGCCTGGATCTGCAGCTGCGCATCAACGGACGCCTTCATGTCGAGGTCGGTGACGGTGACGTTGGGATCCTTCTTCACCTCGAGTGGCTGGGAATAGGACTGGCCATCAACCGTGAGTTGCACCGTGTATTTGCCCGGCAGGATCAAGACGGAAATCGCACCGAATCCTGGCGCCGAGCGTGTGCCATCGGGGTCCAGTGCGAACTGTTCGTTGAACAACGGCTTGGTGCGGAGCCGCGGCGGCACCGTCGGCTGGTTACCAAGATCCCAGTGCACGCGGTTGAGTCCCACGCCGCGCGCACCGCTCAGCGTACGCACGAGCTTGCCGGCCGCGTCGCGAATCGTGATCTCTGGTGCCGTCGCTGGCGCCGTCTTGAGCCAGTAGTTGATCGACGCACCGTACGGCGGATTCTGCCCGGCCGTGAGATCGTCCTGCATCGTCACGTTCTGTTCGACATTCTGGAACCGGTAGGCCGGACGCGGCGCGAAGAGGTGCGCCGGTGCCGCAGCGGCCGCCACCGTCAGTTTCTGCAGCGGCGTGATATCGTCGAGAATCCAGAATCCGCGGCCGTACGTGCCGATCACCAGGTCGTTGAATCGCGACTCGATGGTCATACCGTACACCGGTGACGCCGGCAGGTTGAGCTGCAGCGGCTGCCACTGATCACCGTCGTCGTACGAGAGGTACACCGCGTTCTCCGTGCCGAGGTAGAGCAGTCCCTTGCGGACCGGATCCTCACGGATGATGTGCGCATAGCCCATCGGCACCTTGGGCAATCCGTTCACGATCAGTTTCCACGTCTTGCCAAAATCGTGCGTTCGGTAGACCCACGGGTCGCGGTTGTTCTCTTGGTGGGCGTCGTTGATGATATAGGCCGTGCCGGCCGCGAAGCGCCCTGGCTCGACATGACGCACCGACCCCCACATGGGCATGCCCGGCACGTTGGCGGTCACGTTCGTCCAGCTCTTGCCCGCGTCGCGCGTGACCTGCACGAGGCCATCGTTCGCGCCCGTCCAGATCACGCCCTTCTGCACACGGGACTCGGCGATCGAGTGGATCACGTCCGCGTATTCGACGCCAATGTTGTCCGGCGACAGGCCGCCCGACATCTGTTGCTTGCTCTTGTCGTTGCGCGTGAGGTCGGGGCTGATCTCCTTCCAGCTCTTTCCCCCGTCGTTGGACATATGCACGTACTGGCTGCCCGTGTAGATCGTTTTCGCATCGTGCGGCGAGATCTCAAATGGCGCGTCCCAGATGAACCGATACTTCAGGTCCGCGGCCGCGTGCCCGCCGGTTGACTGCGGCCAGACTTCGACGTTCGCGCCCGTCTTCGACCGGAGATCGAACCGCACGATGATGCCGCCGCGGCTGCCCGAGCCGGAGGCGGTGGACCAGACCAGGTTCGTGTCGGTGGGGTCCGGCGTTGCGAATCCGGACTCACCGCCCTGCACGCCGTGCCACATGCTGCGCGGAATGGTCCCACCCGACCGCGTGTTGCTCGGCCCTCGATACGACGGACCGTCCTGACGGTTGCCGTACACCCAGTACGGAATGCGCGCATCGGTCGTGACGTGATACATCTGGGCAATCGGGAGCTGGATGCGCAGCCATTCGCGCGCGCGCGTCGTCGAGATCGAAACGCCTTGGTCGTGGCCGACGATCATCCGATTGCCATTCGTCGGATCGATCCACATATCGTGGTGATCACCGCCCGGCGCCGTCATCGGGTTGGGATTCACCTCCGCACGGCCACCGGCACCAGCCACCGGTGCGATCGCGCCGCCACGACCGCGGCCGCCAGCACCGCCCCGCCCACCAGTCGTCGCCGTCACGCCGCCATCGAGCGTGCGGTTGAACGACGCGCAGGTGAAGTACGCTTCATCTGGATTGTCCGTCGAGGTCGTCACGCGGGTGTAGTAGGCCTGCCGGCACGCGAGGTCGCGGTTGTAACTCACGATCTTCCACGTCGTGCCGCCATCGTCCGAGCGCCAGAGTTCGCCGTTGTCCACCGCCTCGTCCTTGACCGGCACGCCGTCGGCCGTCTCGATCAGCGCATAGACGCGATTCGGATTCGAGTAGGCAATCGAGAGACCGATTTTCCCGACGGGATGTTTCGGCAGTCCGCTGCCAGCCAGCTTCTTCCATGTGGTGCCGCCATCCATCGACTGAAAGATGCCGCCGCCCGGCCCACCTGACTGACGCCCCCACGTCCGAATCTCGAGTGTCCACATCGCCGCGAAGAGTTTGTTCGGATTCTGCGGGTCCATCACGACGTCAATCGCGCCGGTGTGCTCGTCAACGAAGAGCACCTTGCTCCATGTCCGGCCACCGTCCGTCGTGCGATACAGGCCGCGCTCCTGCTGCGGTCCGTAGCTGAAGCCCTGCGCCGCGACGTAGACGATGTCGGGATTCGTTGGATGAATCACGATGCGCCCGATGCGCCCCGATTCCGGGAGTCCCATGTTCGTCCAGCTGCGTCCCGCGTCGGTCGATTTGTACACGCCATCACCGACGGAGATGTGGCTGCGGATCCACGGCTCGCCGGTGCCGGCCCACACAATGTTCGGCGCCGTGCGCGCGACAGCCAACGCACCGACCGAATGCACTTTCTGGTTGTCAAAAATCGGATCCCAGTGCACGCCGCCGTCGGTGGTCTTCCAGAGGCCACCCGACGCGGCGCCGGCGTAATAGGTGTTCGGGTCACCGGGCACGCCGGCAACCGACGCCACGCGATTGCCCACCGGACCGATATAGCGCCAGCGCAGCGCTGCGGCCGCGGCGGCTTGGCTATACGGAACGGCCTGCGCCACGACTGTGGTCGCGGCCATCACCGTGAGTACGGCCGTGGCTGCCGAGCGAACCGCCGCGTTGATCAGGCGACGAGGAATGAGCGAAACAGTTCCGTGCATGTGGAGACTCCTGGCAGAATGTGACGGCGGGACGGCCGCATAAACCTCTCGACCGCCCCGCATGCAAGACGACAGCACTTTCCTGCGAGTTGAGCAGACTACGGAACGACCGTCTTCTTAGGCTCGAGCTTCGCCGCCCAGAGGCCGGAGTTGAAGTCGCTCCAGATCACCTTGCCCTTCCACGGCATCGCGTTCATCACGAACGGCGCGTTGGCCGTGAAGCCATCGGGATCGTAAGGCTTGAACACCGCGATCTCGCGATTCTGGTCCACAATATTGCCGAGCAGTTCACCAGACACGTCTACCACGCGCACCCCGCCGTCGTAGTACGCCTGGTAGAGAATGTCGTTCTCGACAACGATGTCGTGCGACCCGTAATCCTCGAGGTGGTAGCGGCCCACGGGGATCGGTTTCAGCGGATCGGTAAAATCAATGATGTGCGTGTAGCCACCCGAGGTCTGCGCGATGCCACCCTTCGGCGGCTTCCCGTCCGGTCCGGCGAGTGAATACTGCGTGCCCTCCCACGCTTGGCCGCGACGATTCATCTCCTCGTCGCCGATGAAGAGGTACACCTTGCCCGTCGACTTCTGGTAATACGGGAAGATCTCGTGACCCGAGTTCACCTGATAGACGCTGATCAGTTTTGGCTTCTCGATCGTCCCGCCGTACTTGCCGTTGCCGACGTCGACCGCCACCGTGCCGGCACCACCCTGCGCCGAGTATGCGATGCCGTCGTGTACCCAGAGGTCGTGGATGCGCGCGTTCGGGTGCCGGTACTCACTTACATACTTCGGCTTGTAGATGTCCTTCATGTCGATGATGATGTACTTGGCACCGCCGGAAATCGCGAACAGGTAGTCGTTCGTGGCAAATGCGTTGTGCACGCCGCCATTCAGTTCCTGATCGAACGACGCCGCGATTTTCGGATGCGCCGGATCGGCGAGATCGAGGATCACCACGCCGTTCACCCGGTTCGACGCGCCCTCGCGGGTGAGTACGCCGTACCGCCCGTCAGGCGACACGGTCACGTCGTTGATCGTGCGCGCATCGATCTTGACCGAATCGGTCTTGACGATGTTGTTCAGGTCCGTGATGTCGAAGACGATGGCGTATCCGTCACCGCCCCACGTCCCGACGAGGCAGTAGTCGCGGCCATTCTTGGCCGTCCACGGCCAGAGATCCGACGTGTGCGTCGAGTTGATGTTGCCGCGGCTCGTGACCGTGATGCGCTGACGCACATCGCGCGGCGCCACCTGAATCGTCTTCTGCGCGCTCGCACCGCCGGCCGAAGCCATCAGCGTGTAGCGGCCCGGATAGTTGCCCGTGAAACGGCCGAACTGCACGATGCCCGCGCCGCCGGGGACGCCGTTCGGGGCGATCGAATCGTCCGGCGCGTAGGTGTAGGTCCAGGTGACCGGCGCATCACCGACGATGCCGCCGTCCGCCTTCTTGGCGTTCGCCGTGAGGTGGATAACGTCGCCTGTGCGGATCTGGTCATCCTTCACCGTGATCTCAAGCTTCGACACCGGGTTCGTCGCAACCAGATAGGTGCGGGTCGCCTTCACCCCGTCGGTCTCAGCCGTGATCGTCACGGCGCCAGCTTTGATGCCGCCCACATTACCGAATCGGTCGACCGTGGCGACCGCTGCGTTGGAGCTCTTCCAGGTTGCGCTCACACCGCCGCGCTCGCTGGAGTCGGCATGCCAGCCGCGCAGGCGGTTCTGCAGTGTGGTGTTTGCGTACAGCTTGCCTTCGGCGGGCACAATCTCGAGCCTGGCCAGTGCCGGCCACGTGACGTTCACGGGAACCACGACCGTTACCATCTGGTTGTTGGCGCCCGGCCCAGCGACCGTCATTTCAAAGCTGCCGGCTGCGCGGGCGGTGAGGGTGCCCTCGCCCACGGTGATGTTGCGGCCACCCCCCTGGATACGTAGCCCTGGGTTGGCGATGACCGCGCCGGCAGCATCGTACGCCGTCACCTTGAACGACGCCGCCTTGCCTGCCTGCGTGGTGATCTGCGCTGGCTCGACGGTGATCCGCGCCACTGGATTCTGTCCATGCGCCGATTGGGCGATAGCACCCACCACGGCGGCCGCGGCAACGAATCGCGTGACAAATCGCGTGACGAATCGCGTGACGAATCGCATTCCCTGTGCTACAATCATTTGAAGAACTCCCGACAGTTGGGTTGGCCGGTTGACGGCGTTCGCATCAACCCTGCGCGAACATGTGGCTTCGATGCTGCATTGCGGAGTTTCACTGGGAAAACCCCCGCAAATGGATGAGACGATGATGCCTCAGACGATGCATGGACGCAAGAGCGTGATGAGCCTGGCTGCCGCGCTTTTTGCGGTTGTCATCTTCGGTTTGCTGCCCCGAGCCGTCCTGGCCCAGCAGGCCGCCGCCGTCCTTGAAAAACCCGCTGCCAACTATTGGGTCTACGTGGGCGCTGAGTCGGCTGACAAAATGCACCGACTCCGGTTCGGGCCGAGCGGGTTCGTCGTCGAACGTACCTGGGAGATCGGCGAGTTGCCGGCCGAGATGGAAGGCCCGCACGGCGTCCAGATTTCCAAGGACGGGAAAAACCTGTTTGTGACCACCGGACACGGCTTTCCAGACGGCAAGCTCTGGATGTACCAGCTCGGCCCCGACACACTCGTGGCGCCGGGCGTCCTGCTCGGCAACTTCCCCGCTTCGGTCGACGTGACGCCGGACGGCAAGTACGCGCTCAACTCGAACTTCAACTTGCACGGCGACATGGTCCCGTCGTCGGTGTCGATGGTCTACGTGCCGACGATGACTGAAGTCGCGCACATCGTCACCTGCACGATGCCACACGGCAGCCGAATCACCCCCGACGGCCTGTTGCATTACACCGGCTGCATGATGGATGACCAGCTCGTCGAGATCGACATCGCCAAGAAGGCGGTCTCGCGCCGATTCTCGGTGGCCAAAGACAAGGAAGGCCCGCTTCCGGTAGGCGGGCCGCCTAGCCTGATGCTGAACATGTGGATCGACGGCGCGAAGAAGGTATCGAAGGGCGTGACAAGCGACCCCGCGCAGGTCGGCTATGAGGCGATGGGCAAGATGAACATGCCGCCGCAGAGCTGCTCGCCAACCTGGGCCCAGCCCTCGGCCGACGGGTCAAAGATCTACGTGGCGTGCAACAAGAGCGACGAGATCGTTGAGGTCGATCGCGCCACATGGCAGATGACGCGCAAGCTCAAGACCGGCCGCGGCCCGTACAACCTCGCCGTCACGCCCGACGGCAAGCTGCTCATCTCGACGCTCAAGGCCGCCGCATCGATCGAGATCTATGAGATCGCTACGGGCAAGATTCTCGCGACGATCAAGAACTCTACGACGCTCGCCAACGGGGTGACCGTCAGCCCCGACTCACGCTATGCCTGGGTGGCGAGCGAGGGCGTCGGCGCGGCGCCGGGCAAGGTCGACGTGTACGACCTCAAAGCATTCGTGAAGGTTGGCTCCGTCGACGTCGGCCAGCAGGCCGGTGGCATCGCGTTCTGGAAGATGGAGCCGGCGCGGTAACGCGCCTTCGAGCCACTTCGGTCAGAGACGCCGCGCTCAAGTCAGCGAGCCAGCGCCAGTCTGAACTCAGTCGTCAGAGTCCGCGGCCGCAGCCTGAACCTTGTTCACTGAGGGCGGGCGACCGGGACGCGAGAAATGGTGCCGCGCTTCGGGCGGAAGGGCACGCACGCGAAGCAGGTTTTCGTAGTACTCGGTGATCCGCTTCTTGACCGACTTTTCGGTGTCCTTCTCCGCGACTTCGAGTACGGCGTAGCGCTGCTGGTCGGACGTCACTGCAAACCACCACCACCAGCCCACCGGCGCCGCCATGCGCTTTTCCTTGGTGCACGTGTAGGTGCGACCGCCGTGCTCAAAGGTGAAGCCTTGCATTATTACTCTGCTCCTACGAAGGGTTTCGAACAGCCGTGCAATTTTTGGTGCTGAAACGCGGGAACGCCGGCCCGGCCTAAAAGGCCTGAGCCGGCGCTCCGCGGGTCATGTAGCGACGATTACGCGAGCTTCGTCACGTTTTCCGCGGCCGGGCCCTTCTGGCCCTGCACCACGTCGAACTCCACGCGCTCGCCTTCGCCGAGCGACTTGAAGCCCGTGCCCTGGATGGCCGAATGATGCACGAAGCAATCCTTCGATCCGTCTTCAGGCGTGATGAAACCGAAACCCTTCGCATCGTTGAACCACTTGACCGTTCCTGTCGTACGCATTGTCGAACTCCTTATGGTGTGTAGTCTTCGGAGTCCGGACAATTCCGTACACCGCCGACGCCTGATCAATAAAAAAAGGCCAACGCAAGAGCGAGGCCCCTGATCAGTCGGCCAGTCACGCCCTGTGCGCGGATGGCCTAGGAAGGAATATGGGGTGGGCGGACAGAAAAAGCGATAGGGGGCTTCCTGGGTGGGGTACCCCCCCCTCCCCGCCCGGGGATCCGGTTGGCCCGTTCACCCCGGGCGCCCCGCGGCCCGTGCCCGTGCCCGTGCCCGCCTAGTCGGCCGCCCCGCCACGCGATATTGTTTCACGGGTAACCCAACGAGCCGGCTCGCTCGCACGGTCGGCCAACTGACGGAGCATGCACACCATGATTACCAAACGCCCTCTCGCC
>Ga0049085_10000714_pt1 | contig 13009 bp, 12 predicted proteins | sample GreLakmeSU08MSRF_FD_66721 | JGI IMG/M metagenome (GOLD analysis project Ga0049085, IMG submission 66721) | Freshwater lentic microbial communities from great Laurentian Lakes, MI, USA - Great Lakes metaG SU08MSRF | ecosystem: Environmental > Aquatic > Freshwater > Lake | place: Great Lakes... | reverse complement strand
ACCAGCGTCCCGTCGGCTGCGCCGTCGGCTGCACCGGTGACGGGAGCATCGACACAGAGGATTCCTCGCTCGGTGGCTGCGGCATCGAGGGCCATGGCGTTGGCGAGGTTAACGGTCGAGAGATTAACGAGCACCGAACCTGGCTGCATGCGGCTGAGCAGGCCATGTTCACCGAAGCAGACGGCTTCGACCTCCGGCGGGCCGGGAACGGACATCATCACAACGGGCTCGGAGATCGGGCCAGGTGTTCCTGCCGTGGCGCCATCGGCGACCAGCGCGGCGACGCGCTCGGGACTGAGATCGTCAACCGTGACGTCAAAGCCGTTCTTGAGCAAGTTGAGGACCATGCCGGAGCCCATGGAGCCGAGGCCAACGAAGCGTGTGGAGGAAGTCATAACCGCAGCCTAGGCTGGTGGGCCGCTTCGTGCAGAACCGTTCCACTACGTGATCAGCTGCGGAGACCACATGGTGGATCAACTTCCTAATGGGGTCAGACCCTTTTAGGAAGTCAGTGGCCGCCTCGCCGCTCGGCTAGTGGATCCGACTTCCTAAAAGGGTCTGACCCCAAAGGGCTACTTGTCGGCGTCGAGCGAGAGGACGCTGAGGAAGGCCTCTTGGGGGACCTCCACCGCGCCGACGTACTTCATGCGGTTTTTCTTGCCCTTCTTCTGCTTCTCCAGCAACTTGCGCTTACGCGAAATGTCGCCGCCGTAGCACTTCGCCAGCACGTCCTTGCGCTTGGCCTTGATCGTCTCGCGCGCGATCACGCGCGAGCCGATTGCAGCCTGGATCGGCACGTCGAAGAATTGGCGCGGAATGATTCCACGCAGCCGTTCGACGAGGGCGCGGCCGGTCTCGTAGGCCTTGTCGCGATGGACGATGATGCTGAGTGCATCGACTGGCTCGCCGTTGAGCAGAATGTCGACCTTCGACAGCTTTGAATCGCGGTAGCCGATCATCTCGTAGTCAAATGAGGCGTAGCCCTTCGTGCGGCTCTTCAACTGGTCGTAGAAGTCAAGCACGATCTCGGCGAGCGGCAGCGCGTAGACGAGCGCGACGCGAGTCTCCGAGAGATAGTCCATCTTCTCGAACTCGCCACGCCGGTCTTGGCAGAGCTCCATGATCGTGCCGACGAACTCTTTCGGAACGATCACGGACGAGCGCACGAAGGGCTCCTCGACGTGCTCGATGATGTTCGGGTTCGGCATATCCGACGGGTTGCGGACCTCGACGCGATCGCCCGCCGTCGTCAGCACGTCGTAGAGCACGTTCGGAGTTGTCGCGATCAGATCGAGATCCCATTCGCGTTCTAGACGCTCCCGCACCACATCCATGTGCAGTAGTCCGAGAAAGCCACAGCGATAGCCGAAGCCCAGCGCCTGCGAATTCTCTGGTTCGTAGACCAGCGAGGCGTCGTTCAGACGAAGTTTCGCAAGGGCGTCCCGAAGGTCTGCGTACTGTTCGCCGTCGGTGGGGAACAAGCCGGCAAAGACCATCGGCTTGACGTCGATATAGCCATCGAGCGGGACCGTGGCGGGATTGGACGCCATCGTAAAGGTGTCGCCGACTTTGATCTCGGCGACGTCCTTGACGCCCGTGATGACGTAGCCGACCTCGCCTGCGCCGAGCGTCTGGGTCGGCGTCATCTGCGGGGTCATCACCCCCACTTCTTCGATCACCTGCGTCTGCTCTGTCGCCATCGACTTCAGTAAGCCACCTGTGGTGAGCGTGCCGTCGACGACGCGAATGTAGGCGATCACGCCGCGATACTGGTCGTATACGGAGTCGAACACGAGTGCACGGGCGGGCCCAGTGGCATCGCCCTGTGGCGCCGGGATCCGGTCCACCACGGCATCAAGTACCGCCGCCACGTTGAGGCCGCTCTTGGCCGAAATGCGCAGGACGTTGTCGACGTCATCGCCCAAGAAGTCGGCGGTCTCCTGCGCGACCCGATCCGGATAGGCCGCGGGCAAATCGACTTTGTTGACGACGGGGACGATCTCCAGACCGTTATCGATCGCGAGATGGGCATTCGCAACGGTCTGCGCCTCGATCCCCTGCGAGGCGTCAACGACGAGCAGCGCGCCCTCACAGGCGGCCAGCGAACGTGATACCTCGTAGGTGAAGTCGACGTGTCCGGGGGTGTCGATCAGATTCAGGTGGTAGACGGTGCCGTTGCACTCCCACAAGACGCGTACCGCCTGGGCCTTGATGGTGATCCCCCGCTCGCGCTCGATGTCCATCGAGTCGAGCAGCTGATCCTGCATCTCGCGGAGCGTGACCGTGTTTGTGACCTCGAGGATGCGGTCGGCCAGCGTCGACTTGCCATGATCGATGTGCGCGACGATCGAGAAGTTTCGGATCAGTTCCTGGTCCACGGACACAGGGTACCGGTGATGCGGTCGGGGGTCGCTAGGCCCCTGGTCGCAAGACACGCCCCGCGTTGTGCACGCGCCGGATCGAAGCGCCCAACTCGGCACCGAAGAGGATCACCATGCTGGCGATGTAGACGAAGAAAAGAAACACAATGATCGAGCCGATCGAGCCGTAGACAATGTCATAGGTGGCAACCCGATCGACGTAGATCGAGAAGATTCTTCGTGCCACTTCGAGCAGACACGCGGCGACAGCGGCACCGGCGAGGGCATAGCGCAGCGCAGGCCGCGGTCGCGGGAGAAACTTGTAGGCCAGCACCAGCACGATGCCGGAGGTCAGGATCGAGACCGCTGGGGCGAGTGACGAGCGAACCGCGGCGGCCAGCCCGCTCGAAAAGCTCTCGGGTCGCATCACATCGATCGATACCTGCGGGACGATGCTCAGGACGAGACCAGCCAAAAACGACGAGAGCACGACACTGACGACGATCGCCAGCAAAAGGGCGTCGACGAGCTTGCCGTGAAAAAACGCTCGCCTGCCGGCTTGACCTTCCCAGGCCAGCTCCATCGCTCCACGCACGCTGCCAAGCATGCCGCTGGAAGACCAGACCAGACCAATCGCGCCGACGATACCGATCGTGGCGAGGTTGTTCGTAGCCGAGACCAGCAATTGATCGATCTGGTCGGCAGCGCTCGGGTCGAGCGGCAGCACGTTGATAAGTCGGTCGACCACCTGCTGGCGCGCCTCAGCGTTGCGCATTTGAGTGCCGAGGATGGCTGTCACCAGCAGAATCAGGGGAAAGACCGAAAACAAGACATGAAAGGCAATCGCGGCTGCTGCAACCGTGCAACGGTGGCGTTGAAAGCGCGTGACCGAATCGCGCAGCACCAGCCACGTGAAGACGACGGGCCAGGGGACGTTGACGTTAGGGCGTCGCACTATCCAACCTCAGGGCGACGTCGGATAAGCGCGAGCATCCGTTGCGCCTCTGGTACGTGCAAGAGATACATGCCGCCGAGGTACAGCCCGCCGGCAATGCTGATCGCCACGCCAACGGAGATCAGTTGCGCATACAACGCATCGCCAAGCAGTCCATGCAGCAGCGCCCAGATCCCCCAGGCCACGCCAGCGACGATGACGGCACCCACGAGCGAGCGCGCCGTGCTCGTGAGGACGCCACGATTGTCGAGCGAGCCGACGCGACGGCTCAGCACGACCCACAACAGCGGCACGATGACGGCATTCGCAATCGAGTTGGCCAAGGGAATGCCCCAGACACCGAACGGTCCATACAGGAGCAGGCTCAAGCCGGCGGCGACGACGAGGTTGACCAGCGCGATCGCGGTCGCGGCCCAGACGTGTTGGAGCGCGAAGAAGCAGCGAGTCAGCAGCAGGATGATGCCGTTGAGGGCAAGCCCGATCGCAAAGGCGATCAGTGCCTCGGCAACACCGGGTGTCTGGTCGGCGGTCCATTCGCCGCGTTGGAACAGCAGCTGGATGATCGGCGTTGCGAGGACCGCGATCACAGCGCTGGCTGGCAGCAACATGAAGACGATCAGTCGAGTGCCGTCCTGGAGCGAGGTCCGGAAGCGCGTGAAGTCGCGGGCAGCGACCGCGCGGGCAAGGCTCGGGAACATGACGGTCGAGACGGCGACGGAAAAAATGCCCTGCGGGAGCATATAGACGCGGAACGCGGCATCGATGGCGCGCGGTGCATAGGCCGGGTCAACGTAGGTCGCAATAAAGGTCGAGACGGTCAGGCTGACGTTAGCCAGCCCGAGGCCGAGCGCAACGGGAACGAGGAGGATCAAGATGCGCCGTACCGCTGGATCGCGCAGGTCAATCAGTGGTCGCAGCGTGCCACCCTTGCCACGTAAGCCGGGTAGCGGGATCACGGTTTGTATGACGGTGCCCGTGAGCGTGCCAACGGCCAGCACGACTGCTCGCTCTTCGAGGCTGTCGACGGTGAAGGCGAAGATCAGAAAGCCGATGATGACGAGGTTCCAGAACACCGGCGCGATCGCCGGCAAGAAAAACTCGTCGAAGGAGTTGAGGATTGCTTGGACGAGCCCTGAGATACCGAGCAGGATCAGAATCGGAAACAGGATCCGCGTCATCTGAACGGCGAGGTCCAATTGCTCGCCGGAGAGGTTGGCGAAGCCCAGTAGCGGGCGCGCAAAAAGGATGCCGAGCGCCGTCACACCCATCAGCGCCAGCGTGGCGAGGGTCAGCGCGCTCGAGGCGACCCGCCAGGCGCGTTCGCGCTCGCCCTTGACGAGCAGCTCGTTGAAGACGGGAACGAACGATGCGCCTAAGGCCGAGTCGGCGACGAGCGAACGCACCGTGTTGGGAACGTTGTTGGCCACGACGAAGGCGCTGGCGGGACCAGAAACGCCGAGCAGCTGCGCGGAGATGACCTCGCGCACCAATCCGAGCACACGAGAGACTCCCGTCGCCGCGCTAAAGAGCGCTGCCGACACAGAGCGGCTTCTCGCCCCCGGAATCGGCGGATCGTCCTGCATCGCCATGCTCCGATGATCGCATGCCATCCGGTTGCGCGGAGCGATTGGCGCTCATGCTACCCTCCTGCGCGTCGCGGGAAGTCCCCCGGGTTGACGGAAGAGTGCATGGCAAACATCAAGCAACAGAAGAAGCGCATCCTCGTCGCTGAGCGTCAGCGCATGGAAAACATCCGCTACCGCTCGTCGATCAAGACGGCATTCCGGCGCGTTGTTGAAGCGGTCCAGGGCGGCGATGCCGCTGTGATCGAGACGGCTCACAAGGATTACGTCTCGTTGATCGACCGCGCGACGGCAAAGCGTGCCCTCCACCAGAACACCGCTTCCCGCAAGAAGGCTCGCGTGACGCGCGTCATCGCTCGCGGTCCGCAGCTCGAGGAGACCAAGAAGCGCCGCGTCACGCGTAAGACCGCGACGAAGGCCGCTGCGAAGGTCACCGAGGCCGAAGCCGTTGTCGAAGAGGTAGCCGTTGTCGAAGAGGTAGACGTTGTCGAAGAGGAGCAGGTTGTTGAGGCTCCTGTTGAGGCAGAGGCAACCGAGGCTCCGGTCAAGAAGGCTGCTGCCAAGAAGCCCGCGGCGAAGAAGGCGGCTGCCAAGCCTGCTGACGCCGAGGAAGCTCCTGCGGAAGACGCCGCCGAAGCTCCCGACGACGAGAGCTAACCCTCCCGCTCGACCCTATTCGGGACCAAGGATCGCGATCGCTACCGCTGCACTTGTGGTGCGCGAGTGGGTGATCGACACGTCGATGGCGATGACACCTTTGCGGGCCGCCACGTCGGCTGTCCAACCGTGCAGCGTGACGGTCGGTTTGCCCCGACCAGCGACCTCGATCTCGGTCCAGGTGAAGTGCACACCGGTCCCGAGCGCCTTGCCAACGGCCTCCTTCGCCGCAAAGCGCCCTGCGTAGCTCTCTGCGGGCCGTGGCTTGCGATCGAGCTCGTCTACCTCAGTTGGCGTAAAACAGCGCGCACGGAAGCGTTCTGGGTGCCGTAGCAGCGCTCGCTCCACCCGTTCGATCTCGATCAGGTCAAGCCCGACGAGCAAACGGGGTGCGTTCAGGCCCTCGCTCACTCGACCGTGACGGTCTTGGCGAGGTTACGCGGACGATCGACGTCGAGGCCGAGACGACCCGCAATCTTGTAGGCCAGCATCTGCAGAGGGATGACAGCTAAAATCGGCTGGAGTTCGGGGCGCGTCCGCGGGACGTACAACACGTGCTCGGCATGCTGAGCGATCGTCGTGTTGCCCTCGGTGCCAACGGCGATCACATGGGCACCCCGCGCCCGCACCTCTTCAAGGTTCGACGCCATCTTCTCGAAGACATGGCTATCGGTCGCGACGGCCACAACCGGCGTATCGTCGCCGAGCAGCGCGATCGGACCGTGCTTCATCTCGCCAGCGGCGTAAGCATCCGTCGGGATGTAGGAGATCTCCTTCAACTTGAGCGCGCCCTCCTGGCAGATCGGCAGGCCGAGGTGGCGCCCGAGGTAGAGGAAGAAACGATCGTGCGCAAAGCGGTCGGCGAGCATGTCGAGCTGGGCATCCATGGCGCTGTCGTCGAGGATGCGCTGCACCAAGTCGGGCAGACCACGCAGCTCGTTGCCGATCTCCGCGACCTGTTGGGTGCTGAGGTTGCCGCGTACCGCACCGAGATGCAGCGCCAGGAGCGTCATCAGGGTCACCTGCGAGGTGAACGTCTTGCTGGCGGCGACGCCGATTTCGAGGCCGGCGCGGGTGTAGAGCACGCCATCTGCGGCGCGGGACACGGCGGAACCCATGATGTTGGTGACTGCGACAACGCGTGCTCCGCGCTCGCGGGCGATCTGCATCGCAGCCAGCGTGTCGGCCGTCTCGCCCGACTGCGAGATCGCGATCACGAGCGTCTTCGGATCGAAGACACCGTTGCGGTAGCGCCACTCGCTGGCCACGTCGGCCTCGGTTGCCACCCCACCCCAATCCTCGATCAGGTAGCGCCCAACGAGTCCGGCGTGCAAGGCCGTGCCACAGCCAACGATCAGCACGCGATTCATCGCACGCAACTCGTCGTCGGTCAGGCCAATGCCGTCGAGGTGCAACGCGCCGTGGAGGAACCGTTCCGCGATCGTGTCGGCGATCGCCGTCGGTTGCTCGTGGATCTCCTTCAACATGAAGGTCTCATAGCCACCCTTGGCAGCGACCTCGAGCGATTCGTCTGCCTGCTCAATCGGGTGTTCGCGGACCGAACCATCGGTGACGGCACGGAACTCGACGCCGTCGGCGGTGGCGATTACGATCTCGCCCTCCTCCACGATCTGGATCGAGCGCGTCTCCTCGAGGAACGCTGGCGTAAACGAAGCGAGGAACGTCTCACCTTCGCCGCGGCCGACCACCAGCGGCGGCCACGCGAGTCGGGCTCCAACGATCCGGTCGGGCTCGTCGCGGCAGACCACGAGAAAGGCGAAGTGCCCCTCAAGGCGTGGATACAGCCGACGAACGGTCTCGGCAAGATCGCCGTCGTATTCGTCCTTGAGCATGTGGACGAGCGCCTCCGTGTCGGTATCGGAGGTCAGCGTGTGGCCCGCGGCGGCGACCTGCGCGCGCAGGTCGATGTAATTCTCAAAGATGCCGTTCATCAGGACACCAAAGCGGCTGTCCTCCGACAGAAACGGGTGCGCGTTGCGCTCTTCGACGACGCCATGCGTCGCCCAGCGGGTGTGCCCCATGCCGACGGTTGCGGTCGTCGAGAGCGTGTCCGAGACGGCCCGCAGGGCTTTGACGGGACCGACGGCACGGGCGCGCTCGAGACCGGCGTCGCTGACCAGCACCATTCCGGCCGAGTCGTAGCCGCGGTACTCGAGATGCTCGAGCCCGGTTAGGACCAATTCTTTGCAGGGCCGTGCCCCGACGTACCCGATGATCCCGCACACAGGTTGAAGCGTATACGTCCTGCCCGCGGACCTACTGGGTGACGGGCAGTTCGCGTTCGACGATCGCGACCAGTTCGGCAGCAATCGCTGCGCACTGGTCGGCGTCGCGGGCCTCGACCATCACACGCACCAGCGGCTCTGTGCCCGAGGCACGCAGCACGATCCGCCCATCGCTTCCGAGCGTCGCCTCAGCGGCCGCGACGGCGGTCCAGAGCGGCTCGCAATCATCCAGACCCTCGCGTGAGGCACGTACGCTGATCAACTGCTGGGGAAACTTCTCGACCGCCCGAGCCGCTTCGCCGAGCGATTGGCCGGAGCGCTGCAGGGCTGCCAGCATCATGACGGCCGTCAACGGTCCGTCGCCCGTGGTCTGATGATTGAGGGCAATCACGTGCCCGGACTGCTCGCCTCCGAGCGCAGCACCGTTACGCCGCATCGCCTCGAGCACGTAGCGGTCGCCCACGTCCGTGACCTCCAGCGAACAGCCCAGCGCGAGCAGTGCGTGATGCGCACCAAGGTTGGCCATGCTCGTGACGACGACGCGATTGCCAGGCAACGCATCGCGCTGCAGAGCATCGGCAGCCAGAATCGCCAGAATATGGTCGCCATCGACTGGCGCGCCATCGGCGGTCACGAACAGCACGCGATCGGCGTCGCCGTCGAAGGCAATCCCCAGTTCGGCGTCGTGCTCTCGTACGGCCGCTGCGACATGCGCGAGATGGGTAGAGCCGCAGTCAACGTTGATGTTGACGCCGTCGGGCGCACAGGCCACGAGCGTCACGTCGGCGCCGAGCCGACTGAAGAGATGAGGAGCGACAGTGGTAGCGGCGCCATGGGCACAGTCGACGACGATGCGTCGCCCGGATAGTTCGCTGCCCACGACCTGCAACACCCACTCTGCGTAGGCCTCAGCCGCTCCGTCCAGCGTCTGCGTGACGCCGATGTGGTGTCCAGTCGGAAGCGCAGCCGTGGAATCGAGCAAGGCCTCGATCGCCTCTTCCTCGGCGTCGAGCAGCTTAAAGCCGTCGGCACCAAACAACTTGATGCCGTTGTCGGCGAACGGGTTGTGGCTGGCACTGATGACGACGCCGGCCGCCGCGCGATGCTGCAGCACGTTCCAGGCGACGGCGGGGGTTGGCAAGACACCGAGTCGCACTGCGGTGCCACCGACGGATGCAATACCCGCGGCCAGTGCATCCTCGAGCATCGTCCCGGAACGGCGCGTATCGCGACCAATCAGGATGATCGGCTGGGACTGTGTCGCTCCAGCATGGAGTGCTGTTGCGCGCCCCACGCGCAGCGCGAGTTCCGCCGTCAGGCGTTCATTGGCAACGCCACGAATGCCGTCCGTCCCAAACCAGGCGCGGGCCACCGCGCGAAGACCTAGCGCTTCGAGAACTGCGGGCGCTTGCGGGCCTTCTTCAGGCCTGCCTTCTTGCGCTCGACAGCACGGGCGTCGCGGGCCAAGAAACCGGCCTTCTTCAGCTCGGGGCGGAGGTTCGGATCGGCCTCAACGAGGGCGCGAGCAATGCCATGGCGCGTTGCGCCGGCCTGGCCACTGACGCCGCCACCATGCAGGAGTAGCTTCACGTCGAAGCTGCCGGTCAGGCCAACTGCCTCCAACGGACTGAGTGCCATCGCCCGAAGGGGAGCACGATCGAAATACTGCTCGGCCGGACGACCGTTGGCCGTCACGATGCCGGTTCCCGGTGTCAGGATTACGCGCGCGACCGAAGTCTTGCGCTTTCCGGTTGCCCGATACATGGCCTTTTCGCTCACAGAGAGTCCCCTTGCCCTACGGCAGTGGCTGCGGCAACTGGGCCGCGTGCGGATGGTCGGAGCCGGCGTAGATCTTCAGCTTGCGCATCTGAGCATCGCCGAGCTTGTTCTTCGGAATCATGCCCTTCACGGCATGGCGGATGACCTCGACCGGGTTGCGGTCGAGCTGCTCCTGTAGCGTGCGCTCGCGCAGGCCACCGGGATACCCCGAGTGGTTGTAGTAGATCTTCTGCTCGAGCTTGTTGCCCGTCACGCGGACGCGCTCGCAGTTGATCACGACGACGAAGTCGCCGGTGTCTACGTGCGGGGTGAAGTTGGTCTTGCGCTTGCCGCGCAGCGCGTCAGCAATGCGGGTTGCGAGGCGACCAAGCACCTCACCATCGGCGTCGATGATGTACCAGCCGTGTTGAACATCGGCGGGCTTGGCGGAGAGTGTCTTTTGTGGCATTGTCAGTAGAGCGCGGGTTGGTACCGCACGGCGCCGAACCGTAGCATGAGGCACATGGATCAGGACGCGGCAACCCACTCAACCACCCTTCCCGATCGCCTAAGTCGGCGTCTTGGGGGCTTTGACGAGCGCGTAAATCGCGTTCATGACGGCCTCAACGAGAGGCTACCACGGCTCTGGTGGCCGTTAGACGTACCTCTGCCACGGCAGCGCTTAGGGTCGGCGGAACACGCGCTGTATGTGCTGCACGCGAGCATTGGTGTGACGGTCGCCCTTTGCCTGACCCCGCAGCGGTATCGCCGTTACGTCGGCGCGATTACCGTGGTGGCCGGTGTGGCCTCGTGGGCACTCTTCAGTGGCGCCTGGGATCGCCGAGCGGAGGCTCAGGCCGAAAGTTCGGACCGACGCGCCACGTAGGCGGCTCCCACCGTCTGCCGGGACGCAGCGCTCAGCACGAGCCGACGAAGAATCGCACCGACCTCGCCGAGGTTTTCAACCGAGCTGGCATCACGGATCATGTCCAAGGCCTCGGCGCGCTCGTCTGGGTGGCGGTCGGCCGCATAGTGGGTCGAGATTGCGGCACGCCGTGCCCCGGCCCGGGACGCCATCCGCGCCTGCTCAGCACAGCCCAACTCTTCGCCTATCTGCTCGAGCAGATAGGCCAGCGGCAGCAGAATCGTTGCGTCCTCACCCGCGTACGTGAGTTGACCCTCCGACAGTTCTTCCGCCGCCCAGTCCGAGGCCTGAAACGTCTTGTCCAGTTCGGCGTGCAGAAACCGCTCCGCCAGCGTGACCAGTTTTGCGTCGGCGAGCCCATGCTCGAAGCCCGCGGCGTTGAGGTGTCCCGCGATCACCGACCACCAGGCGCAAGTGTCGAGCAGTTCCGCAATTTCGATGTTCCAGCGGTACTTGATCCAGGCCTGCTCAAATTTCGCGTTGTGGGAGAGCACGAGACGCCCATCGGCCAGCAGCCGTAGCACGGGCCCGGGATCGACTTCCCAGCAGTCGATCACGAGCGCGAGCGCTTTACCGTCTGGACCGATGATCCCAATCTGGACCAGTCGAACCGTGCCATTCCACGGTTCGAAGGCACCGCGGTCCTCGCGCTGCTCCGGTGGCAGACGCGTACAGGTCGTTTCGATATCGAAGCCGACGACGGCGACGCCCTCCAATAACGCCACCGCCTCCAGCACCTCCTCTGGGGTCCGGATCATGTGGACGCGCGTGGCGGGCGGCTCGCTCGGAGCAGCAGGCAATAGATCGGGCCGGATCGTTGGTGGAATGGGGCCGGCAGCCTCGGGCAGCGGATGATCGTCGACAACTGCGAGCACCTTGCGCACCTCGAGGTCGCCAAAGGGCGACGTCTCGACGCGGCAGCGGACCGTCACGTCCGTGAGGCGACGCTCGAGGTCCTCGCGGTCCAAGGTCGAGGCGAGCGGACCGAGGGTACGTTCGAGATCACTGGCCGATCGCGGGGGCCAAATCAAGAGGCCGGCGTGGTGCCCGGCCAGAGCGCCCTCGACGATGCGAAACGTCACGACGTCGAGTGTTGCTCCAGACTGCGTCTCGGCGGCTCGAATCAGCGAACCGTCGGGTTGTGGGACTGCGCGGCAGAGCACCTCGTCGCGCTCAACGACCGCAGCACGATCAAACCACCGCGGGTCGGAGAACGCGCTCACCCGTCAAGAGATATCAGTCGCTTCGGATGCTCACGCGTGGGTGGCGCGACCAGCGCAACTCGGAAGCACGCGATAGCATCCCGCCATGCATTCCTGCCTGTTCTGCCAGATCGTTGCCGAAGAGATTCCGTCCTATCGGATTGCCGAGACCGAACGCGCGATCGCCCTGATGGATATCTTCCCGGCCACGCCCGGGCACGCGCTCGTAATTCCGCGGCGACACTCCGCCGATGCGCTTGAGGCTGCGGCTGAGGATCTGACGGCGTGCATGACGCTCGCAGCGAGCGTCGGACGCGCTGCCGTGGCGGGGCTCGGCGCCGACGGTGTCACGTTTCAAACGCTTGCCCGTTCTGCGGCCGGACAGACCATATTCCACGTGCACATCCACGTGATCCCGCGCCAAGACGGCGACCAGTTTGCCTTTCCGTGGCCGTCGGTGCCCGGTGACGTGACTGAGATCGAGGCCCAAGCGGAACGCCTGCGTGGAGCCTTTACGAACGACGATTTCTAGCCTGTGGCGTAGTCGCTCAGCTTGTAGTCGCCCGGACGGGCAATCGACGGCGGGCCGAGGCGCAGCAACTCTGGCACCGTCACCGAGCGGAGACCGCGGGCCACGAGCCCGTCGAGGATCATCAGCAACGCATCGACGGTTACCTGTCGATTGATCGACCCGTCATGCAGCAGGATGATCGCTCCGGGCTTGAGCTGCGGCGAATTGAGGACGTTAGTGGCGATCGTCTGTGCGTCCTGAAGGGCCCAGTCATTCGAATCTACTGTCCAGAGCACCGGCAACATGCCCCGGGCACGCACGTAGGCATTGGTCTTGGCTGTGAAGTCGCCGAAGGGCGGGCGCATGGTGGTGAGTTTGTGCCCCGTCTCCTGCTCGATCAGCGCCTGGGTGTCGCCAATCTCGGCCTTGAGTTGTGGCGCCTTGAGGCTCGGCAGGCTGGCATGCGTCCAGGTGTGATCGCCGACGACATGTCCGTCCGCGACGATCGCGGCGAGCGCCCCAGGGTTTTTCACAACGCTCTGGCCCGTTACGAAAAATGTGGCGCGCATGCGATAGCGCTTGAGCAGTACCAGCACGTCCCAGGTCTCTTTGCCGGGCCCATCATCGAACGTCAGCGCCACAGCGTTCCCGGCGTTCGCACCGGCATTGACGCCGTCGCTGGGCGGGACTTCACCCACGAACTGCCCAAGGCTCCAGAGTCGCTGCTCGACGGCGTCGACGGCCTTCGCGCCGGCGACGGCATTCTTGGCGGCCTTCTCTGCGGCTCGATCGATGGCGGACTGCGACGTCTC
>Ga0049085_10000713_pt1 | contig 13009 bp, 7 predicted proteins | sample GreLakmeSU08MSRF_FD_66721 | JGI IMG/M metagenome (GOLD analysis project Ga0049085, IMG submission 66721) | Freshwater lentic microbial communities from great Laurentian Lakes, MI, USA - Great Lakes metaG SU08MSRF | ecosystem: Environmental > Aquatic > Freshwater > Lake | place: Great Lakes... | reverse complement strand
CAAGGAACGTCGAGCGGCCGCGATGGCTAATCGTCCTCCGGGTTTATTTTCTAAAGACCACCCACCGATTCCTAAAACTTGGCCTAAAGGTTTCACCCCTCCACCGCCTCGAGGCCGACTTGGCGCTATGGGAATCGATGTTTTAGTACTGCTCGTTTTGCTTGTGGTGCAGCAAACTATTGGCGTTTGGGCGGTAGAGCAGGTCTATCCAAAAGAGACTAAGCGACTTGAGGCCGTTTCTACTCAACTCGATAAACAGGAAAAAAATAAGGCAAAAGCTGAAAATCAACTCGACAAAGCCAAAGTGGCCGACGACAAGGCTGCCGCCAAGGATGACATCAAGACGGCTGATAAAGAAATTTCCCAGCTCGAAGAAAAGCAAAAAAAGATCGGCAACGATATTCTCCCTGGTCAGTTGGGGTTGACCGTCATCACTTTGATGATCGCTTTGCTCTACCTGATCCCGTTCGGCCGGCGCTCGGGCCAGACTTTAGGCAAGAAGATGCTTCAGATCCGGGTAGTTATGCTGACTGGGGCACCACTGACTATGCGGGGCGCTCTCTTGCGCTACGGGCTCCCAGTATTTATCGCTTTGCTCTTGTCGCCGATCCTCGGTCCGGTGGGCTACGTCGCAGTACTTTTCGGTGTACTGACTTGGCCTCGAAACGCTAATTACCAAGGGTTACACGATCGGCTGGCCGGTACAATCGTGGTTGACGGATAAGTAGAAGCGAGAGAGATTCTTGAAGTACGTATACGCGTTTAGTGAAGGGTCTAAGGAACAAAAGTTTCTGCTGGGCGGAAAAGGTGCGAACTTAGCCGAAATGACCAAAATTGGTCTTGCGGTTCCATCGGGTTTCACTATTACCACTGAGGCTTGTAACGCTTATTCCAACTCGGGTAATAAATTGCCCGACGGTTTGCTAAAAGAAGCGACGAGTGAGTTGCGCGCCCTTGAAAAATCAATGGGAAAAAAACTGGGTGACAGCTCCGATCCTTTATTAGTCTCAGTACGCTCAGGGGCACCATTTTCTATGCCCGGGATGATGGACACCGTCCTTAACCTTGGTCTTAACGATGTCTCAGTCGCGGGATTGGCTAAACAAACCGGCAACGAGCGTTTTGCCCTCGACTCGTATCGCCGGTTTATCCAGATGTTTGCCAAAATCGTTCTTGATGTTGATGGTGATCTATTTGAACACGCGATTGAACAATTGCGCACCGCTAAGTCCGTAGCGACTGACCCCGAACTTGATTCAGATGCCCTCAAAGAACTGGTGGCAACTTTTAAAACTATTGTGGCCGCTAACGCCGGCATGGAGTTCCCTCAAGACCCCGAAGATCAATTGCGTTTGGCTATCGAAGCAGTTTTTCAATCGTGGAACGGCGAGCGAGCCAAGATCTATCGCCGTATGGAAAAAATCTCCGACGATCTCGGAACTGCGGTCAATGTCCAATCAATGGTGTTTGGCAACAAAGGCGAAGACTCGGGCACAGGAGTGGTGTTTACTCGTGATCCAGCCACGGGCGAAAATGTTCCTTACGGCGACTTCTTGGCTAACGCTCAGGGTGAAGACGTTGTGGCGGGTATTCGCACTACCGAACCTCTGGCCGCCATGGCGGGAGTATTCCCCGAATGTCACGAGCAACTTTTAGGTGTACTCGAAACTCTTGAGCAGCACTATCGCGATATGTGCGACATCGAATTCACTATCGAACAGGGAAAACTATTTATTCTGCAAACTCGAGTTGGTAAGCGCAGTGCCTTGGCTGCTCTGCGCATCGCCCGCGAAATGGAAGCCGAGGAAATGATCGACCGTCGCGAAGCAGTTCTTCGCATTGACCCAGCTCAACTCGATCAACTACTTCATCCTCAATTCGCGCCCGACTCTAATTACTCCGTACTCACAGTCGGGCTTAACGCCTCGCCTGGAGCGGCCACGGGTCAGGTTTACTTCACTGCTGACGAAGCCGAATCGCGTCATGAGGCGGGCGAGACCGTCATCTTGGTGCGCCCCGAAACATCACCCGACGATTTGCACGGCATGATTGCCGCCGAAGGTATTTTGACCTCCCGTGGCGGTTTAGTCAGCCATGCGGCGGTGGTAGCTCGGGGCATGGGAACACCCGCGGTTTGTGGTGCTTCCGCGCTGCAGATAGATCTCGAAGGAAAAACTTTCCGGGTTGGTGAAACTGTAATTAAAGAAGGCGAGGTTATTTCTATTAGTGGCACCACGGGTGAAGTTGTCGTGGGGTCGGTTGCGGTTACCACGCCTGAACCCGGTGAGCACTTCGAAACTATTTTGGGCTGGGCGGACGAGTTCCGCACTTTAGGAGTACGAGCTAACGCCGATCTTGGTCATGATGCTGAGGTCGCTATTCGTTTTGGTGCTGAAGGGATTGGCCTTTGTCGCACTGAACACATGTTCTTGGGCACTCGATTACACCTCATCCAGCGTTTCATTTTGGCCGAAAGTGAAGCCGATGAAGTTGAAACCCTCAAGGAATTAGGCGACTTGCAACGCAAAGATTTTGTAGAAATCTTTGCGGCCATGGATGGGTTGCCAGTAACGGTGCGGCTGCTTGATCCACCTTTACACGAATTTTTACCTGACATCGAAGAACTGGCGGTGCGCGACGCCCGAGGTGAACTCGATGCCGCCGATCATAAACTTTACCGAGCCGCCCGTTCTCACCACGAAGAAAACCCCATGTTGGGTACTCGGGGTGTACGGCTTGGCGTGCTCAAACCCAACCTTTATCGCACTCAAGTCCGAGCAATCTTTGAAGCTATGTTTGAGCGCACTTTGGCGGGTGGAAATCCTCGAGTTGAGATAATGATCCCTCTTTCGGTGAGTAAAGCCGAATTAGGTTTTGCGGTTGACCAGGTCAGGGAAGTGGCGGAAGAGTTCGCGGTCGAAACTCAAGGTGTTGGCGATCTTCACTACTTAGTGGGAACTATGATCGAAACTCCTCGCGCCGCGCTAGTCGCCGGGGAGTTAGCCCATCAAGCCGAGTTCTTTTCTTTTGGCACCAATGACTTAACCCAAATGACTTTTGGTTTTTCTCGCGATGATGTTGAGGGCAGTTTTATGGCCCGTTATCTCGAACTAAAACTTCTCGATGCCAATCCGTTCGAAACCCTTGACGTTGGCGGAGTGGGCCAGCTAGTACGTCTCGCGGTAGAAAAAGGACGCGAGACTCGACCCGACATCAAACTCGGAATATGCGGTGAGCACGGCGGCGATCCTGCCTCGGTTGATTTTTGCCACTCGGTCGGCCTTGACTACGTGTCTTGTTCGCCGTTTAGGGTCCCACTAGCTCGGCTGGCTGCGGCTCACGCCGCCCTAGGGGCTAACGGTCCCGCCACCACCGCTTGAGCCACCCGCGGACCCTCTTTCGGGCCAGCAAATGTCTCACCCCATCGCTACTGTTAGCCCATGGTTGAAATCAATTCACCGCTTATTGTCCCCAATCGCGGCGACTCAGTCCCCCCACTAGAAATCCGGCGCGCCCACGCAGGCTCTCGTGCGTTTGTGGGTGGCACGCTAACCACCCGCTCCGAGCGTGAAGCGCAAATGGCTGACTCTCTCGCTCCGGGGGCCACAAGGCCAGTAGGGGCGGGTAATCGAGCGTTGCCCGAAGAGCCCGATGAATTTCGGTTGTGTTTTGAGCGCGACCTCGATCGAGTTAAACATTCACGGCCGTGGCGGCGGCTAGCAGGGAAGTGTCAAGTTTTTGTCGCCCCCGAAGACGACCATCTCCGAACTCGTTTAACTCACGCCGTGGAAGTCGCCCAAGTGGCGGTCGGCATTGCTCGGGCCGCCAATTTGTGCGTCCCTCTGACCGAAGCCATAGCGTTGGCTCACGATTGTGGCCACGGTCCGGCGGGGCACGCTTCCGAAGAAGCGTTCTCGCCCTATTTACCCGCCACCGGCTACGACCACGCGGTGTATGGTGCCGATGTCACTTTGCAAGAACTAAATCTTTGTTCAGAAACTCTCGATGGAGTGCGCAATCACTCCTGGCGCCGCCCCGCTCCCGCCACCCCTGAAGGTGAAGTAGTGGCTTGGGCTGATCGCATTGCCTATGTTTGCCACGATTTTGAAGACGCAGTACGGGCGGGCATATTGGTCCCAGAAGATCTGCCCGATGAGGTGCGAGCCGTAGTCGGAACGCGTCGTTCCGATCAGATCGGAACCTTTGTCCTAGCCGTGCTCGCCGCCATCGCCGCCACCGGCGAAGTGGGGATGACCGATCCTGCGGCTAGCGCGCTTCAGTCTTTCCGTGATTTTAATTTCTCTCGTATTTATTTGCGCCCCGCTTCGCTTCGCCAAGCCGATCGAGCTATTCGACTCCTACGCGGTTTAGTCGACCATTTCACCGACTCTCCCCATCGGGTACCCAATTCGCGAGTCCGAGAGGCCGACTCACCTGAGGCCGCCGCTCAGGCCGTTTTTTATGTCAGCGGCATGACCGATCGCTTTGCTCTTGGCCTCGGAGTCGAACTCTTGGGCTATCGCACCGAAGATTTGCCTCGTGGCGTCTAATGGGTCGTAGTCTCATCACTAGTGGGAATTCTTGACGAAGACGTAAGCCGAGTTCGCGATCAGACTGACCTAGTCGCCTTGGTGGGCGATTACGTAGCCCTTAAACGGGTAGGCCAGCGTTTTGCTGGCCTGTGTCCTTTTCATCAAGAGAAGTCGCCATCATTTTCGGTCAACGCCGAACTCGGGGTGTACTACTGCTTTGGCTGTCAATCTTCCGGTGACGCCATAACTTTTTTGCGAGAGATTGAGCATCTCGATTTTCCTGAGACCATAGAACGTTTAGCGACGCGAGCGGGCATTACTTTGCGTTACGACGATAAATCTCATCAGCGAGACAAATCTCGCCGATCCCGTCTAGTCGAAGCGGTTGAGGCGGCCGTAGTTTTTTATCATCAGTTGTTAGTTGAGTCACCTGCAGGCGGCGCCGCGAGAAAATACCTACGGGGGCGTGGTTTTGGCGGAGACGAGGCTAGACAGTTTCGCCTAGGGTTTTCCCCTGAAGGGTGGGACGACTTAAGCAAAACATTGTCGCGCGACAATAAATTTTCTCGGGACGATTTAGTCGAGGCTGGCTTAGCGTTTGTGAATAAAGCCAATCGCCTGCAAGATCAATTTCGGGGTCGATTGATGTTCCCTATTTTTGACGCCCGAGGCGAAGCGGTAGGTTTTGGTGCGCGCGATCTTGTGGGCGAAGGGCCTAAGTATCGCAACTCCGCTGAGTCGGCCGTTTACCAAAAAAGTCGTCTGCTCTATGGGCTCAACTGGGCTAAACCCGAGATAGTGGCCCGCAGTGAAGTGATTATTTGTGAGGGCTACACCGACGTCATGGCCTACTCGTTAGCGGGTGCCCCTAACGCAGTCGCTACTTGCGGAACCGCTCTGTCTGACGATCACGTACGAATGCTTAAAAATCTCACTCGTCGCGTAGTCCTGGCCTACGACGCTGATTCGGCCGGGCAAGGGGCGGCAGAGCGTTGGTACAAGTGGGAGCAAGAACTAGAACTTGAGGTGCGAGTAGCAGGATTACCGCTTGGGCGCGATCCGGGTGATCTTTGGCGAGACGACCAACCGGCACTGTTGGCTTCTATCACCGAGGCCAAACCTTTTCTCGCCTTTCGTATCGATCGAGCTTTAGCCGCCGGTGATGTCTCTACTATTGAGGGTCGTGCTCGAGCTGCGACAATGGCCGCCCGAGTAATTGCCGAACACCCCAGCGAATTGGTACGCGATCAGTATGCGCTCCAGATTTCAGAATCGCTTTCTCTCGATCTTGATGGCGTGCGCCACCAAATAACGCAAGCACGAACCAACCCTATTCCCGCGTCCGCACCAGGGCGTCCCATCGCCAACCAAGAAAATGAAGACGAATCTCCCTTGCCTCCACCACCAGTAGATCGGCGCGAGGTGGATATTTTACGCTGGGTTATTCATGACCCCGCTCTTGTGCAGGATTGGATCGATGCCTCGCTGTTTATCGACCCCACCGCACGGGAGGTTTTCGATTTACTGATCGAACACCCCGATTTACACGAAGCTATTGCCGTGTCTGACGGCAATGCTCGTCGGCTCCTTGAGCGGCTGGCAGTTGAAGAACCCGAAGTTGACGACGAGCCGCAAACTCTGGCTGCTCGACTTATGGTTAATACCGTTGAGCCAGTGGCTAAACGTCTTACCGATCGGGCGCTGCGCAGTGATGACGACCGAGCAAGCGAAGCCAAATCTCAACTCGATTCCTTGGCTCATGCTCGCGAACTGGGGGAGTGGGTAAGTGCCCAAAATTCGGCCAAAGAGTTGCTACGTTGGGTCATTAAGGAAAGCGCGCGTTTAAATGAGCCCGCGGGGTCGGTAGAGTAAGGAATATTGTGAGTAAAAAATCATCGGCCGAGAGCCCTAAAGACGAGGTTGAGCCCACCACCTCAGCCGATGAGCCCGCCCGTACCCGTTCTCGTCGCAGTGCCTCCGATCGACTCGATGCCGCCATTGCCTCGGGGCGAGGAAAAGGCGAAGGCGGGAGCTTCGATCCGGTACGGATGTACTTAAAGGAGATTGGCAAGGTCGCACTCCTGACCGCAGAAGACGAGCGGGCCCTCGCCCGACGAATTGAAGCCGGGGCTAGCGCTTTTGCGGTGACGACCAATGAATTCGCATCCGACGATCCAGAACTCCAGGTTCTAAAAACTCAAGATCTCGATACTCCTGGTGGCCTCGACCCTTTCGTAGTGCGGCAATCGACTCGCCGTTCACTTGAGCGAGCACGGGAACTGGTACTCGATTTAGCCGCAACCCCCAAGACGGGAGCGGCGAACAAATCTTCGTTAAGTGAAGCATCTGATTTGCTCGAGCTCGAACTCACCAAACTGGTTCCGCGTCCCCTCGGCGCCGGTCTACCGAGTGGGCCACTGGCAACAAAAACTGATGAATGTTTTGTGCAGGTAATCCTTATCGCCACCGAGTTGTGCGACAAATTTAAAGCTGGTACTACAATCCACACTCGCGCGCTCCAAATTAGAGCCCTCGTCGACGGTGAATTGGCTAAGCAACAAATTACTAACGCCAACTTACGCTTAGTAGTTTCTATTGCTAAGCGCTACTCCGGCCGGGGAATGGCTCTGCTTGATTTAGTGCAAGAAGGAAACTTGGGTTTAATTCGTGCCGTTGATAAGTTTGATTACACTCGAGGCTTTAAATTTTCCACTTACGCCACTTGGTGGATTCGCCAAGCTGTCACTCGAGCCATTGCCGACCAAGGGCGAACTATTCGCATTCCGGTGCACATGGTTGAAACGATGAATAAGGTAATTCGCACTCAACGCCAGATGCTCCAAGAACTTAAGCGTGAACCGAGCATCGAAGAGATAGCCGTAGAAGTGGACCTTTCACCCGAAAAAGTGCGCGAAATACTCCGCATCGCCCCCGAGCCAGTATCGCTCGAAACTCCCATTGGCCCCGAAGGCGATAGCAGCGTAAGCGACTTTGTGGCTGACGAAAGTGCAGTTTCGCCTGACTCGGCCGCGGAGTTTGAGCGCCTTAAGTTCGAGATAGAACAGGCTCTGCTCGAGCTTGAGCCTAGAGAGAAAGAAGTTATGCGGCTGCGGTTTGGTCTCGATGACGGCCGAGTGCGCACGCTTGAAGAAGTGGGAAAGAAGTTCAATGTGACCCGAGAGCGTATTCGCCAAATAGAGTCAAAGACGCTGGCTAAATTGCGTCATCCCGCCCGATCCCGACGGTTGCGTGACTATCTCGAAGTAACTTAAAGCCCAGCATCGGCGAGACAAGGGGTAACTATTTTATTAGCGTCGCTCGTAGCGAGGAAATAGCCAACGGGGCCGTAGCTCAGTGGTTAGAGCAGGGGACTCATAATCCCTCGGTCGAAGGTTCGATCCCTTCCGGCCCCACCAGGTTTTCTTTATGTTAGTCTTTTTCTCCGTAGTCGTACCCTAGGAGAATTTATTTATGAAGCGCTTTTTTGTTGGTCTTGCGGTTATCGCCCTAGTAGCAGCTGGTTGTAGTTCTGGCTCTGATTCCGCCAAGTCGGCAAAAAATGACGACGCCACTGGGGCTTGCGCTACGAATGTGGTTGCTAATCCCGACGACGGCGGAAAAACCATTCCTGCCCTTATCGCCAGCGCCACCAAGAGCGTTGACATCATTATTTATCAAATCGGGGACCCCGCTATTCAATCTGCGCTACTCGCGGCTATGGCTAATGGCGTTGAAGTACGAGTGTCGATGGATAACTACTCGTCGTCAACCGCTACCCCTAATACCGCTTTTGTCAACGCCATGGTTACGGCCGCTACGGCTGCCAGCCCCTCAACCCTCAGCAACTTTCAAGCCAATTGGTCAAGCAGCAACTTCAATATCACCCACCAAAAAACAGTCATCATTGATGGCAATGGTGGCGGAGCGCCGTGTCTATTGATCTCCACCGGCAACTTCTATACATCTCAGTACGGTGAATATTGGGCCGCCCGTGACTTCTACGTCACCACTGGCGACCCCAGCCTGATCAGTCAAGCCGAGTCGGTATTCAGCTCTGACTTCAGCTGTGATGGAGATACTGTAACCAACGGCATTTTGGCCGAAACTTCCGGCCCGTTGCTTTACAGTAACGGATCCTTTTTGCCCGGAACGTCTACCTACCCGCCTTATAACGATGGCTACTATCCGGGCGGGAAACCTATTTCTACTCCGGGGACTAACCAAGGGAACGTCGGTCCTTACCAAGTGGCCCTAATTGATTCAGCCACCAAGGGTGACGTCATTTCGATTTATAACGAGGAGTTGAAATCTGACACCAATTACCCAGGCGAACTTTGGAATGCGCTAATAGCCGCGCTTGCCAAGGGCGTTAGCGTGCAAATCTTCATGAGTGCTCCGCCTAGCCAGTCGAAAAATCCTCCCTACGGTCAAGACATAGACTTCGTCACCTTGGCCGCGGCCGGCGCTTCGGTGCACCTATTGGCGGCAGAGGCTTACCTCCAAGAGTCGTCCACTGGTTTTCCGAGTGGTAATCCGACCTATATCCACGCCAAGGCATTTTTGCTCAATGATTCCGCGGGTAACTTCATAGACGGTTACGTGGGCTCGACTAATGGCAGTTCAAACTCCATCTACTTCAACCGTGAACTAGGTCTAGCGCTAAAGAATTACCCAGCTCTTGCTAAGAGTATTCAGGCCACCTTTACTAAAGACTTTTCTATTGCCAACCCTGCTGCTCCGGCCGCTCCATTTAACTTCACCGTGCCCAAGGTGGCTCCTGCTACCGGCGGTCTTTATCCCGTTGCTTGGTACGCTAAGGGGTCTTCCCCGCAGTCAGCCGAGCTAACCGATGGCGGTTACTCGACCTTTGCTCGCCAAGCTTGTGGGGCCGCGTTCACTCCGCCGGCCACTACCACCAGCGCGGCGGCTGCCACCACCACTACTACCTCGTCATCGACTACATCGACTTCGTCAACTACCACCACCACTAAGGGTTCCTGAAATTAAAAGAACAGTTGTCCGGTGCGCCGCCTGATTGGGTGGTCGATTATCGCCACACTTTTTGGTGCTGTGATCGTCGGGTGTGGTGGTGAGTCTGAGATCAAGGGAACGCCTGCTTCTCGTTCGCTTGAACTGCCCGTAGCCGTTGGACTCAAGCGCGACGGTCAAGGGCTAGCCCGGGCGGCCGCGAAGCGTTCGACTCCAGGCCGACCCAACTCGCAAGCGTGGTCTTCCCCGTTAGAAATTGCCCGCCGCTACGGAGCATCAAGGCAGAATGCGGCACAAGTCTTGGCTAAGTTGCGCCAGGCGGGGTTTTCTGGCGAAGTAGACGCAACGCGGGGCTTCATTTTGGGGTCAATGAGCGTGGCCGAAGCCGAAAGATTTTTTTCTACTTCGATTGTGGTTGTTAAATCCGATGGGGTGGCGGTGGCCCAGCCTAAAACGGCACTCAAAGTTCCAGAATCTATTACTGATCAGGTAGATGAAGTAGTCGGCCTGAGGGCAAAAACAACATTAGGTAAAGTTGCCTCGAAAATTATCAGTAACCCCAACTCGGTTTACTGCCCACCCTCAACTTCTCAGTCACAAGCTGCTCGCATTTATTACGGCATGGATAATTACGCGACTAGCGAAAACGCCGGTGGGGGAGTGAGCATTGCCATGCTTGAAACCGAACCGACTTCACCGCGAGCCCTTGATGTTTATCGACAGTGCTATGGCGTCAACATCCCTCCCGTTACGGTTCATCTAGTCGACTTTTCGTCTGCCGATACCTTTTCTGCTCCGATCAAAGAGTCAACCCTTGACATCATCGCCGCCAGTCTTATTTCTCCTAGGTTGTCTGGAATTGATATATATCAATTTGATCCGTACTCATCGATCGTGTTTCCGCTCGCGGCCGCGCTAAAAGGTAGTTACAACAACGGGGCGCAAATAATTTCTACCAGCGTGGGCTTTTGTGAAAAGAATGTTTCTGATGAACAAATTTCTTTGAGCGAATGGATTTTAGCCGTCGCGGCCAAAACTGGGGTCACAGTAATAGCGGCCACCGGCGATTCTGGTTCGTCGGCGTGCGCTCCTAGCGATACTGGTCCGGCGGCACAGTATCCAGCTTCATCCCCGTTCGTGACTGCAGTTGGCGGAACGCAATTTAAGTTTCAAGACGATAACTCGCAAGGCACCATCATCGGTGAAGAGGTATGGAATAATTCGCCCACCAGCCAACAAGCGGGCGGGGGCTCTACTGGTAGCCGGCTACCTCGTCCTGACTATCAGAAAAACTTAAGTATTTCTGGTGGGCGGATTGTCCCCGACATTTCCTTTATTGCCTCACCTAGTGCTTACGGTCAGATCCCAGTCTGCACTCAGACGCAAAAGTGCGTTATGAGAGTGGTCGGGGGGACTTCTGCCTCCGCTCCATCGGTCGCCGGTGCACTGGCCGACACTATTGAAGCATTATCGAGTGCTGAAGGGTTACCTCGCCGTTTGGGGCTATTAAATCCCACTCTTTACGCCTTGGCGCAACAGAAAAGTGAAAGCAAACTTTTCCAAGACATAACTAAGGGTAATAACGACCTTTACGGCACAGGGTGTTGTGCGGCCAAGAAAAAGTATGACGCCGCGAGTGGGCTGGGTTCGTTAAAACTCGATAAAGTTTTTTCCCTTTTTGGGCGCTAGTTGGTAGTGCACGCGTCTTGATAGATAGACGCGGGCACGCTGCCGTTATTGCAGTACACCCCACGATCGACTGCTTGCCATGCGCTTCCATTCCCGCGCAGCAATACGGTTACATCAATTTCGTTAGAGGGAATACCGACCGTGGGGTTGGTAACTGCCCAATTGCCCGCACAGTTGAACGCGTTTAGTTTAAAAAGTTGCTCACCGCTAGAAAGCGAGGCAATCACCGCAGGGCGCAAAGCCGCGTCTGTGCACGGAGGGGTAGTGCTACTGCCTCCCCCCTTAGTTGTCGGCGGGCTAGAGGTCGGAGTTACGGGGCAACGCACCGATCCAGTTTGCGCCGAAAAGGCTAGGGCAGCACGCGTGTTGGGGCCAATGATTCCGTCGGCGCTCAAGCCGTTAGCGGCTTGGAAGTTTTTAATCGCAGCTTTGGTATCAGCGCCGAGAGTGCCGTCAAGAGGTCCAGGAGCGCAACCCAAACTAGTCAATTCGCGTTGAACGGCCAACACATCGTTTCCGTCAGCACCATTTTTAGAAGAATTAGATGAAGTACCACTCTTCGAACTGTCGCCACTGCTGCACGCTGCTCCGACAAGGGCTAGAACCAAAACACTGATCCCTATTTTTATCCAACTATTGCTCATTTAGTCCTCCAGATCGCCGCGGTGCGTTGGCTTACCTTATCGTCTCGGGTTCCAGATTTGTGCCATCTTGATCGTGATATTCCTGTAGCAAAGCATTCTCTTTAGAAACCTTGGGGAAGAAGAAAAACACTAGGCCGAAGCCCAGGACAATAGCCACCATTCCCGCGGAATAAGCCCAATCTGCCCCCTGAATAAATGACGTTTTGGCGGCCGAAATTATTTGGGGAGCATATTGCGGGTACTGCTCCGCAGTAATGACGGCACTAGAGAATGATTTTGTCAACTGGCTCTGCGTTTCGGTACTGATTTGACCCGAAGCAGCCGACGCAGCAATGGCGGCGGCAAACGCGGCCGCGTACCCTGCGGTTAGAAACGCTCCCGTGATTGACTGCATAATGGCTCCACCCAGATCGCGTTGGAGGTCAGCGGTGCCTGAAGCCATTCCCGCCTGTGCTGGCGGTACTGATCCAGTGAGTGAATGGGACGCGGGGGTCCCCGCCAAACCGATACCGACCCCAATGAACGCGTAAGCGATACCGACGACCCAGTAGTCAATCCCTTCTTTCCAAAAAAGAATCATCACGACAAAAGCGAGAAAACAAAATACGTAACCCAAAAGTAAAGTAAAGCGAGCTCCGTAAGCGTCGACGATTTTGGCTGACCGCGGCGCCACTAAAACCATCAGTACTGCCGCGGGTAAAATCGCGGCCCCAGACTCTATGGGGTCGTATCCGAGAACGTTTTGCAAGAATTGTTGACCGATAAACATTGCCGCCATAAGTGAACCAAAGACAATTATTCCCGCCGCCGCCGCCACCCAAAAAATTCGCCGACCGGCAATGTTGAGTGGAAACAGCGGATTGGCGGCCCTTTTCTGGCGCAAGATAAATGCTCCTCCGGCGCCGACCGCGATTATCCCCATCTCAAGGGCAAACATCCCCTTATCTGGTTCGGCGGCAAAACTGATGGCAATCACTAGCGAGCCGATAAAGACCAGCGAGAAAATACCCCCAATGTTGTCCACTTTTTTGGTCGATTCATTTACATGATTCGGCACGGACTTTATGGTCAGAGGAATGGCAACCAGCGCCAGCGGGATGGTGATGAGAAATATGGACCCCCACCAATAGTGTTGGAGCAGCGCTCCGGCTGACA
>Ga0049085_10000712_pt1 | contig 13014 bp, 13 predicted proteins | sample GreLakmeSU08MSRF_FD_66721 | JGI IMG/M metagenome (GOLD analysis project Ga0049085, IMG submission 66721) | Freshwater lentic microbial communities from great Laurentian Lakes, MI, USA - Great Lakes metaG SU08MSRF | ecosystem: Environmental > Aquatic > Freshwater > Lake | place: Great Lakes... | reverse complement strand
CACCTGTGCGGCCGCGCCGTCCAGGCGCTGCTCGCGTTCCCTGCCGGCTGGGTCGAGCAGCGCCAACTGTTGTGCACCGGGGGCGAGCTCGGCAAAGCTGATTGCGATCCGCTCGGCGGGTGCGGGTAGTCGCCGAGCCTTGGGCAAGAGCGCCAGCAGCAGCCGCTCTTGATCACCACACGGCTCGCGCAGTGGTGCTTCGCAGAGCCAGGACTCGCCCGTGATCAGGCGTGCCTGAAGTCGTAGCAGGCGTGGTTCTGCTGCGCCCCGTGCAGGATCACTGAGGAGACGCTTAAGCAGCAGCTCGACTGCCTGTTCCAGCGCATGATCAGTTGCGATTGGCTCGCCCGGCACGAGCTCGGCGCGGAGGAGTGGTGGGGGCTCACGTGGAGCGATGACGCCACCGTCCTCACCGCGAGCCATCTGCCAGGCACGCACGCCATCCGGACCAAAGCGATCGCGGACCGCGAGCCGTTTGAGCGACGCCAGCCCACCAAGTCGGTCGATGCCAACGAGATTTAGTGCTTCACAGATCTCTGCTGGTGTGCCGCCATCCTCGTGCAGTAGCGCGACGGGTAGCGGTGCGATTGTCTCCTGCACGTCGTCGCGCCCAAGTATTCGTGGCCGCCGACGGGCAAGCCGTGCTGCCATCAAGGCAGCAAAGCGCGAAGGCGCGGCACCAATCTGCAGTGCCTCGTCGGGAGCAACTTCGTGCAGGCGGTGAAGGAGCCGTTGAGGACCGCCATAGAGGCGCAGGCCGGGCTCGGCATCAATCAGAGCACGGCCGCTGCCAATCTCCTCGACGGGCAGACCCAACGCAGCGATATCGCGGATCAGTCGAGCTGCTCGCAGCTGCACTCCAACTGGATCGGGAGGCACAAGTGCGAGCCCTGGGCAGAGTGTCAGGGCTGCGGATAGTCGCATACCACTGCGGACGCCACTGGCCTCAGCGATCGCGGAGGGCAGACCAATCCGTGGCTCACCGAAGGGTGGAGGACCGACTGCCACGGGCACGCCTTGCGGCTGTGGATGTGCGGCGAGTGCAACGCTGAGCGAGAGGCGTGGCAGGAGCAGGGCGAGCAGCATCCTCCCAGTCTAATCGAACATATGTTCGATTCCTAGTGAGAAGCGACGTCCTCTGCCTGATCGGCTCGAACCTGCTCAATCAGCTTCTCAAAGGCGGCATGTGGCTGCGCACCCATCAAGAGATAGCGTTCCTCAAAAATGAAAGCCGGCACGCCTGTAATCCCTGCGGCGTGTGCCTCCTCAGTGCACTGAATCACGTGTGCACGGAAGCGCCTCGACTCGATTGCCTCGGCAACTGCTGCGGGGTCAAGACCGACACCAATCGCAACCTCACTCAGCACGGCAGGGTCGGCGACATCGCGCTCTTGCTCCCACATCGCGACCATCACGGCGTCGTGGTATTCCGCGTGCAGGTCGGCCGAGCGGGCGAGCTCACCCAGCTCCAACGCTAGCTGCGTGTTGGGTACGCGCTCAGGATGCGGTGCGTACGTGAAATCGCAGTCCGCAAACATCTGCGCCACGTTGGCGAAATGCTCAGCGCCGTACTTGGCCACAAGTTCGGAGCGAGGAATGCCCTCGGCGGGATACTCGGGGTGAAGATCCCACGGAAGCCACTCGATCTGGGCGTCGTACTCGCTTTCCAACCAGCTTGCTCGCTCACAGGCGACCCGACAAAAAGGGCAAAGAAAATCCGAGACGACCTGCACCTGAAGTCGCTTACTCATGTCGTAGTGCGCGTCGAATCATCCTGACCGCCGTCAAGATCCAAGATCAGCTGTCGCTCAGCGGCGATCCGCTCGCGGCGCACATCGAGCAGGCGCCTCAGGACGACTTGCACGGAGCCGGCGACGGGAATCGCCAGCAGTGCGCCGATTACACCAAGCAGGGATGCACCGACCAGCACGCTGACGACGACGATGAAGGGCGAGACGTCGATGCTCTTGCGCATCACGACGGGCTGAATGATGTGGTTTTCCACGAACTGGTAGACCACCGCCACCACCAGCATGATGATGCCGGCTGTCAGCGACGTTGTCAGCGCAACCAGTACCGCCACGATCGAGCCAATCGTGGCGCCAACCAGCGGAACGATGTCAAGCAACCCCACGAGCAGTCCGAGTGCCAGCGCGAAGGGGACACCTAGGACCCAGGCAGTGACGCCCGTTAGGGTGCCGGCGATCGTGGCGATAAAGAGCACTCCAATCGTCCACCGCGCGATCGTCCCGTTGACCTGATCAAACACTTCCAGCGAGCGCGCGGCATGGCCTGGTCGCAGTAGCTCGGTGATCGTGCGTAGAAAGCGCGGAATCTCGAGCAGGAGGAAAAGCGTCATAAACAACACCGTGAGGCTCTTGCCAAACCCGGTCACGACAGCTGTCGCGACACCCAGCAAACTGCCAGCCTGTTCGGGCAACCTGCTCGAGTACTCCGAGGCTCCTTCGCTGAGCCGATCAATCACGTCGTAGCGTGCGTCGAGCTCGCGAAACGGGCCCCAGCGGCGCAGCTCATCGAGTAGTCCCGGCGCACGCGTGGCAAACGAGCGCGTCTCCTCGTAGAGCGGCGTCAGGAGCGCACTGAGGAACGCCACCAGAACGATGATCAGGCCGAGGACAACGATGACGGAGGCTACGCCGCGGCGATTGCCAATCTTGCGCTCCAGCAGCGTCACCAACGGGTTGAGCGCCAACGCCAAGAAGGTGGCAATCAGGACCAACTCGCCGATCGCACGCACCTGCCAGAAGACGTAGATCAGCAGCAAAAAGGCGGACGCCGTCAGCAGCACCCGGATGAGCGTGCGGGTTGTGATCGTCACTTCGACGCGACGCGGAGGTTCTGGAACGGGATGCACGACCCGAGTGTACCGTGCGGCGGGGTACGCTCCAACAGCAATGCGCAAATGCGACCTGACAGTAGTGACGGGCGGCTCGGCCGGAATTGGCTTGGCACTGGCGCGTCGCCTCGGACGTCCCGACGGTCAACTGCTACTCGTTGCTCGAGGCGTAGAGCGACTGGCTGCGGCGGGCCATGAGCTTCAATGCGAGACGTTGGTCGCAGACGTCGCGACGCAAGAGGGCCTGACCGTGCTGGCGACTCGCCTGTCCGAGTCGCCTCGGATCCGACTATTGATCAACAATGCAGGTGGACCGTTTCGCACGCCGCTGCTTGATCACCACCCCGACGAGGCCTCGCGTGCGATCGATCTGCTTTATCTCGCGATGGTGCGCGTCACGGCAGCCGCCTGGCCTGGTTTAGTCGCAGCGCGCGGCTCAATCGTCAACGTCGTCAGCGTGGCGGGTACCGTGGCGACTGGCTCGGCGCCGCATTACGCAGCAGCAAAACATGCGGCGATTGCGTGGTCGCGTGGACTTCATGTCGAGGCGGCCGCGGTCGGGGTGCACGTCTTGACGGCAAACCCTGGACCTGTGGCCACCGCAGCATTCCCACACGATCGTCTACGGAACCATCGCTGGTTGCGGCATGCAGTGATTACGGATGATCGCTGCGCCGAGACGATCGTGCGAGCGCTTGAGCGTCGGCGTTCCGAATCGTTTCACCCAGAGTGGTGGCGCGCTGCCGGCGTGGCGCAGGCGGTTGCTCCTGGCACGATGGCGCGCCTAGCGCGACGATCGCGCGAACGCTTCGGTTAGCCGCGTGGCGCGAAGCCAATGCGTTCGCGCACCAGTTCGACCGTCGGCACGGCCAGCGAGCGTGCGTGGTCCGCACCGATCTTGAGCAGACGAACAACTTCACCCGGGTCCGAGGACAGCTCGGCATGTCGTGCCTGCAGCGGTTCGACGAGCGCCACTACGGCCTCGGCGACATCCCTCTTAAAGTCGCCGTAGCCCTTGCCGTCATAGCGCTCCTCGAGGCTGGCAATTGGCACGTCCTCGATCGCAGACAGCAGGGAAAGGAGACCCGTGATGCCAGGCTTGTTCTCGGGATCGGCGCGCACCACACCGTCCGAGTCGGTGACTGCCGACATCACCTTCTTGCGTAGCCGAGCAGGCGAATCGAGCAAGAGCAACGTGCCCTGCTCGGTGCCACCCGTAGTCGACATCTTCTTGGTTGGCTCCTGCAGGTCGACGATCCGCGCGCCGGTGGGCGGTATCTGAGCCTGAGGGACGACAAACGTATCGCCGTAGCGTCCGTTGAACCGGATCGCGATGTCGCGCATCAGCTCGAGGTGCTGGCGTTGGTCTTCACCCACTGGGACCAAGCCGGCTTGGTACAGCAGGACGTCAGCCGCTTGCAACACGGGATAATCGAAGAGACCAACGGAGACCGACTCCTGGCCACCCGACTTGTCTTTGAATTGCGTCATCCGACGCAGCTCGCCCATCGTGGCGGTGCAGTTCAAATACCACGCCAGTTCCATGTGCTCAGAGACGTGGCTCTGGGCAAACAGGGTCGACTTCGCAGGGTCGAGACCCGCGGCAAACAGCAGGGTCGCCAACGAGAGCGTGGCTTCGCGCAGCGCTGCCGGTTCGACGGGAACGGTGATCGAATGCAGGTCAACGATGCTGTAGAGACAGTCATGTTCGGTCTGCCCCGCGACCCAGTGCCGGATCGCGCCGAGGTAGTTGCCAATGTGTTTGTCGCCCGTTGGTTGGATGCCCGAGAAGATGCGTGCCATGGCTGAACCGTACCGACCGGCCTGCGGGGACGCGACGACGTCTGGTACGGTCGCGGCGTGACCGAGCAAGGCAACGATCCACTGGATCGCATTCGCGATCGTCTCGAGGAGCTCTCGCCAAACGACCAACGAGTCGCCGAGGCGGTCTTGCGCGACGCCACAGGCGTGGCCTTTGGCTCTGCCGACGCGCTGGCCATCTCGGCCGGGGTTTCGAAGGCCGCAGTCGTCCGCTTCGGGGCCCGTCTTGGATATGGCGGTTTTAGTGGACTGCAGGAGGCGCTGCAGACCGGTATCCGAGATCGTCTTGGTGGCGACCACGAACCAGAGGTGGTGGGCTCTGGGACGCTCGTGGACCGCTGGTTGGAGGCAGTCGAAAGCGACTTGCGCGCGGTTTCCGAGAACACGCCACCGGCCAGCCTGGATCGCGCGGCGGCTCTGCTTGAGTCGGGCGAGGGTTGGATCCACGTGTTCGGTCAGCGGGCCAGTGCTGCGGTTGCGGAGTACGCCTATTTTCTCTTGAACCCGATGCTGCCTAACGTGGTGCGCGTCGAGGCGGGCGAATCGGCCTTGGCCGACCGGCTGATCGGTGTCGGGCCCGAGGATCGGCTGTTGGCTTTCACGTTCCGTCGCTACGCCAAGGTGACGACAGAGGTGGCGTCGTTCTTCCATGAAGCCGGAGCACCCGTCGTCCTCGTGACCGACTCGCCAGCCGCGCCTGCCGCCAAGTACGCAACCGAGACCTTGATTTGCGCCGACGACTCGCCGGCACCGTTCCCGACGGCCGTGACAGGCATCTTCCTTGTCGAGTTGTTGGCGGCAACGTTGCTCGAACGGAATCCAGCCAGCATCGGTCGCCGACTCGACGATGCAGAGCGCATCTGGGGTCGTTTTGGCACCTACGGCGGCGAGGTCGTGCCCGACGCCGAGTAGTGGGGGATGTGGGTTGCGCCCCGCGGCGGCGTCCCGTCCGGTACGGTTGCCCGGACGCGGGCGTGGCGAAATGGCAGACGCGCCAGGTTTAGGTCCTGGTGGGGGAAACCCCGTGGAGGTTCAAGTCCTCTCGCCCGCATGTCGTTCGGTCGTGATCTTCGGTCAGTTCGTTCGGTGATGTCGGTCGATCGGGTCGAACGCTCGCGCTGATCCTTTAGGATGCCCGTCCCCGCACAGGGTTGATTCGTCGGAGAAAAACACGCATGGAAACTGCCGTAGAGAACCTCGAAGACAACAAGGTCAAAGTCAGCGTAGAGATCGACGCTCATGACGTCGATCACGCGTTCGAACATGCCCTTGCCGATATGGCCAAGGATGTTCGCGTCCCAGGCTTCCGGCCGGGCAAGACCCCCGTCGCAGTCGTGCGTCAGCGCGTCGGCGAAGAAGCGCTCGCAGAGGAGGCCCTGCGCTCGCACATCAACGGTTGGTGGACGCGCGCCTGTAGCGCCGCAGCCATCGATGGCATCGATCAGCCCGAGATCAACTGGCCGAAGATGCCGGTTCCCGGCGAGACCTTCAGCTTCACCGGGATCGTTTCGGTGCCACCGAAGGCCGAGCTGCCAGCCAAGCTTGAGCTGCAGGCTGTTCGCCCGACGGTCGAGGCGACTGACGAAGTGATCGACGCCGAGATTGAGCGTATTCGCACGGCGGGAGCAACCTTCCAGCCGATCGATGCTGCCGTTGAGGCGGGTCATCAGGTGCTCGTCGACATGAGTGGTGCTGTCGATGGCAACCTGATCAAGGACGCCCAGGCAACGGATCTGTTGGTGGAGGCCGGAGCGGGTCGCCTGCTCGACCAGTTGGACTACGCCATCATCGGGATGCGCACGGGTGAGTCGCGCGAGGTCACGATGACGCTTCCCGCCGAGCAGAAGCCGAAGAAGCTCGCCGGCCGCGAGGCAGTCTTCACGATTACCGCCAAGGAGATCCGCGCTCGCGTGCTGCCTGACCTCGACGATGCGTTTGCGAAAGAGATGGCCGGCTTCGACACGCTCGCCGAGCTGCGGGACGACATCAAGACCGCCCGCGAGGAGACAGCGCTGCGCGAGGCCGACGGACAGTTCCGACGCAACGTGCTGCAAGACCTCGGCGCGCAGGCGATCGTGGAGATTCCGCCGTCGATGGTTGGTCGACGCATCGACGATCGCCTCCAGACAATGGCGCGTTCGCTCGGCCAGCAGGGCATTCAGCTTGAGCAGTACATGCAGATGATGGGTCGAGACCTCAACAGTCTCGCGATGGAGTTGATGCCGGAGGCCGCGCGCGAGGTGCGCGAGGAACTGGCGCTCGACGCCTACGCCGACCAGCAGAAGATCGTCATTGATGACGACACGTTGCGCGCTTTCATCACCGAGCAGGCCAACGAAGAGAACGAGGCCGAGGACGTGGTGGAGCGCATCATGAAGGACGCAGCGATGCGGGAGGACGTCCGCAGGGACCTCCAACTGCGTGACGCGTTAGATCATGCGGTCACAGCAGCAAAAGAAATTACGCCCGAGCAGGCCGAGGCGCGAGCCAACGCTCGTGAGCCGCAGGTAGCGGAGTCGGCGAAAGCGGAGGAGGGGACGTCAGATGACGAATCCATATCCTCCGAGCAGGAAAACTAGACACCCGTACCGAAAGGTCACATCGTGAGCCCACTCGTCCCCATGGTCGTTGAGCAGACGTCGCGCGGCGAACGCGCCTTCGACATCTACTCGCGCCTCCTCAGCGAGCGCATCATCTTCCTCGGTACGCCGGTCGATGATCAGATCGCAAACTTGATCGTGGCGCAGTTGATCCATCTCGAGTCCGATGATCCGGACAAGGACATCTCGCTCTACATCAACTCGCCGGGCGGGTCCGTCTACGCCGGCATGGCCATCTACGACACCATGCAGTTCATCAAGCCCGATGTGCAGACGATTTGCGTCGGCATCGCGATGTCGATGGGTGCCTTCATCCTGGCTGGTGGAGCAAAGGGCAAGCGCATGTCGCTGCCGAACAGCAAGATCCTGATTCATCAGGTCTCTGCTGGCTTTCAGGGCCAGGCAACTGATATCGAGATCCACGCACGCGAGATCATCGACATGCGCCAGAACCTCGATCGCCTGCTGTCGCACCACACCGGACAGCCGGTCGAAAAGATCAAGCAGGACACCGAGCGCGACAATTTCATGAGCCCGCTTGAGGCGAAGGATTACGGCATCATCGACCAGGTGATCGAGCACCGCTAATGAGCCGGGCGTCCGACACCGGCGAGCAGCTGCTGTGCTCGTTCTGCGGTAAGACGCAGCGACAAGTGCGTAAGCTGATCGCCGGTCCGGGCGTCTATATCTGCGACGAATGCATTGATCTCTGCACCGAGATCATCGAGGAAGAACTGAAGGCTCCCACGTCGCTGGAAGGGCGAACCCTGCCCGCGCCGCAGGACATTTACGGCGTCCTCAACGACTACGTGATCGGGCAGGAAGAGTCCAAGCGGATGCTGGCAGTGGCCGTCTACAACCACTACAAGCGTGTCCGCATGGTCAACGAGTCCGACGAGGATGTCGAACTCGGCAAGTCGAACATCCTGATGCTTGGGCCAACGGGGTGCGGTAAGACGCTACTCGCGCAGACGCTCGCTCGGATCCTCGACGTGCCATTTGCGATTGCCGATGCCACCGCACTGACCGAAGCGGGTTATGTCGGTGAAGACGTCGAGAACATTCTGCTCAAGTTGATCCAGGCTGCGGACTTCGACATCAAGAAGGCCGAGACGGGCATCATCTACATCGACGAGGTCGACAAGGTCGCCCGCAAGTCGGAGAACCCTTCGATTACGCGTGACGTCTCGGGCGAAGGTGTCCAGCAGGCGCTCCTCAAGATCCTCGAAGGAACCGTTGCTTCCGTACCACCACAGGGTGGACGGAAGCATCCCCATCAAGATTTTCTGTCGATTGACACGACAAACATCCTGTTTATCTGCGGCGGCGCGTTCGCCGGCCTCGACCGGATTGTCGAGCGTCGTATCGGCAAGAACAGCATTGGCTTCGGCGCGGAGGATCTCGAGCAGCGTCGGATCGAACCTGCGGAGCTGCTCCAGGAGGTACGCCCCGAAGATCTCATTCAGTTCGGTCTGATCCCCGAGTTTGTGGGGCGCATGCCGATTATTACTGCCGTGCATCAGTTAGGTCGTGAGGACCTCGTCCAGATCCTTGTCGAGCCCAAGAACGCACTGACCAAGCAGTACCAGCGCTTCTTTCAGTACGACAACGCGGAGCTCGTCTTCCACGAAGACGCTCTTTGGGCGATTGCCGACAAGGCTCTCGAGCGCGAAACGGGCGCACGCGGCCTGCGTTCGATCATCGAGACCGCGCTGACAGATGTGATGTTCGAGTTGCCCTCGCGCTCAGATATCTCTCGTTGCATCGTGACCCGCGACACCATCGAACGCGGGACTCGGCCAACGCTCGTCACCACCGGCGGTCATGCGGCGATTGACGTGCCCGCCGAAGAGTCTGCCTAGCCCGTCGTGGCCGGAGCAGTCCGGATCAACCGCTACCTAGCAGCAGCGGGCCTCGGCACACGTCGAGAGGTGGAAGGGCTTTTGCGCACTGGGCGTGTCACGCTCAACGGCGCGACCTGTGACGAGCCCGCCACCCGAGTCGAGTTTGGGGACGTTGTACTCCTCGATGGAAACGCCTTGGCGGCAGGTGCGACCGGTGTGGTCTTTCACCGCGCTCCTGCGATGCCTCTGACGGTCGTACATCCCGGCACCCTGCATGCCGTGCTGCCCCTCGGACCCCAGGCCAGCGGCATCGAGTTGCTGCTGGCGGACGAGCGCCTGGCTCAGCGTCTCGCCGATCCGAAGTTTCCCCTCGCGGCACAGATGGGACCCGCGCAACGACGTCTACGACTTGGCGGCATTGGTCTGGACGAGCTCGCTCCTGGCGAATGGCGCCCGATTGCTCCCCGAGAACTGCAGCGTCTGCGTCGTGGCGCACGGCTCCCGCCGACGTCGGGGTAGCCTGTGACCATGAGTACCGGCTTTATTGGCATCATCAGCCTCGAGGTGCGACTTCCTGGCAGCGCCACGTTGAAGGATCGCCGCAGTGCGCTTGCGAAGATCCGACATGGCTTGCAGGAGCGCTATGGCGCAGCCGTGGCTGAGGTGGGGAGCCTCGACACGCCTTCTCATGCCCAGCTGACTGCGGCGCTGGTGCAACAGACTGCCCAGGCCTGTGACCAACGAATCGCTGAGCTCGAACGCTGGCTTGAAGAGCGAGAGGTCGACGTGACCGTCACCCAGATTCGCACGATTACGCCGGAGGATCTGGCGTGAAGCGCGGTGGCAAGGAGCGCGGTCGACGCATCGATGGCCTGCTGCGTGAGGTGATCAGCGAGAAGATCGCGCGGCTCAGCGACCCCCGCCTACGCGGCGTCACGGTCGTCGAAGTGCGCGCCTCGAAAGACACGGCGGTTGCCGATGTGTTCGTGCAACTCCACGGGTCCGAGAAGGTCAAGGTCAAGGCAATCGAGGGGTTGGAGGCCGCGCGTCCCGTCCTCCAAGGCGCGATCAATGCCGAGTTGTCACTGCGCAATACGCCGGTGTTGCGCTTTATCAACGATCAGTCGATTGATCGGGCTAATCGCATCGACCAGTTGTTGCAGGAGCACGCCCCGAGCGAACTGTTGGATGACGCATGAGCAGCCAGTCCGACATCGCCGCAGCCGCCGCGCTGCTCCGAGAGCATCCGCGGATCTTGGTCGCCTGCCATGAGTCGCCCGATGGAGACGCACTCGGTTCGCTTATCGGTGTCGGTAGGTCCCTGCAAGACGCTGGTTGGGATGTCGCCTTCTGGGCACCTGGCGACGCACCGTTGCCGGCCGATTATCTCTGGCTGGGACTGGCAGACGTCGCGAGGACACCGCCGGCTGATGCGTCCGAGCGAGTACTGCTCGCAGTCGACTGTGGTTCCGCTGAACGACTGGGCGCAGACGGTGCGGCCACCGTCGCGGGCGCAGTGGCCTCGCTCAACCTCGATCACCACGGCGACAACACCCGCTTTGCCGGGGTCAATCTGGTCGACGCAGCGTCGCCCTGCGCCACGATTCTCGTGCTGTCGCTCTTGCGCGAACTTGGGCTCCCGATCAGTCTCGAAGTCGCCGAGGCCCTCTACGTCGGAGTTGTCACCGACACCGGACGCTTCATGTACGCCAATGCGACCGCCGAGTCGCACCGCGTTGCGGCTGAGCTGATCGAGCTTGGTGTTGATCCCGCTGAAATCTTCCGACGGATCTACGAGGGCAAGCCGGCCGCACGCGTCGAGCTGATGGCCCGTATTCTCAGTTCGCTCGAACTACGGCTCGACGGCCGTCTCGCCGTGGCCTACGTGACGATTGCCGATCTCGACGCAACGAACGCGGGGGAGGCCGACTCCGAAGGAGTGATCGACTTTCTACGCTCGATTGAGGGTGTCGAGGTTGCCGCTCTCGTGCGGGCACCCCGTTCCGGTGAAGGCAAGGTGCACAAGTGTTCCCTCCGTAGCGCTCAGCCCGAGATCGACGTGGCTCGGATTGCGCATGTCGGTGGTGGTGGCGGCCACACACTGGCTGCTGGCTTCACCGTCGACGGCTCGGCAGCAGACGCAGTGATGCTGATCGAGCGCGAGATGACCCGTGCCTGACGGCGCTCCCGCCGGCCTCGTGCTGGTCGACAAACCGGCTGGGATCAGTTCGTTCGCAGCCATTTCTCGGCTTCGCTCCCCGTACGGCAAGAAACTCGGCCATGCCGGCACGCTGGACCCGTTCGCCACCGGCCTGCTGCTGGTATTGACGGGTCGCGCAACCCGCCTGGCCAGCTACCTCGTAGGCGCCGACAAGACCTACGAGGCGACGATCCAATGTGGTGCACGCTCCACGACCGGGGATCCGGAGGGCGAGATCACCGCCACGGGTCAGCGAACGTCGGAGCAGTCTGTACTGGACGCCCTGCCTGCATTAACGGGTGAGATCGAACAGATTCCACCAGCCGCGAGCGCGATCCACATTGATGGCGAGCGCGCGTATCGGCGTTTCCGGCGCGGCGAGACCGTTACCGTACCTGCACGACGCGTTAGCGTCCACGCCTTCACGCTGATGCACTTCGACCCCGCTACCCAAGAGGCAACAGTGGTCGTGCGCTGCGGTTCGGGCACGTACATTCGGAGCCTGGCCCGCGATCTCGGCGAACTCGTCGGTACGGGCGCCTACGTGACCCAACTGCGGCGCACAGAGGTCGGGTCGTTCTCTGTCGCCGATGCAGCCGATCCGGATCTGATCTCTGCGGCTCCCGCTGGAACCTGCTGCTGGCTGCCTGCAGGCGCGGCGGTGGGTGGACTCCAGCAACGCACGATGACAGCGGATGAACGCGAAGTGGTGGGGCATGGTGGGCGGATTCCAGTGGACCCCTCGTGGGTCGACGACGTCGCTCTGCTCGATGAGACCGGAGCGTTGATTGCTGTTGCTGCTGCCGAGGCTGGCGTGGCCGCTCCGAAAATCGTGCTGGTGCCGGCGTGACGCTGACGATGTATCAGAATCTCAACGAGGTCCCTGAGGGGCGTCGCTGTGTGGCTCTGGGAACGTTCGATGGCGTGCACCTTGGTCATCAGGCGGTGATCCGGTCCGCCGTCGAGATGGCCGAACGACTAGACGCGGTGCCCTGTGCCGCGACGTTTCATCCACGCCCAGCGACGCTGCTTCGTCCAGGCACGCCGGCAGACACGCTCGCCGGTGTCACGCAGCGTGTCAGATTGCTTGGCGAGGCTGGTGTTGAGGAAGTGGTGATCGTGCGCTTCACCCCCGCTGTCGCAGTGCTGACGGCCGAGGAGTTCGTCGACCAAGTGTTGATTGAGCAGTTGGGTGCAGTCGGCGTGACCGTTGGTCAGGATTTCCACTTCGGCCACGATCGTTCGGGAACGGTTGATTTGCTGCGAACGCTCTGCGCCGCCCGCGGCGTCGAGGTGACGGCGATCCGTCTCGTCGACCAAGACGGCGAAAAGATCTCCTCTTCGCGGATTCGGCAGTTGATCGGCGAAGGTGAGGTCAGTCGTGCCGCTCTTCTGCTCGGCAGATTCGCATCGGTCGAAGGTGCCGTCGTGCATGGCGACCACCGAGGACGTGAGATCGGGTTCCCCACGGCGAATCTCTCGCTCGTTCCAGGGCAGCAGGTTCCGGCCGAAGGCGTCTATGCCGGCTGGGCGCTGCTGCCCCCCGGCGAGCGGCGTTTCCGCACGGCGATCAGCATCGGTCTAAACCCACACTTCGGAGACGTCTCGGATGCGCGCGTCGAAGCGCACCTGCTCGACTACGACGGCACCGACATCTACGGCACCCCGATTCGGTTGGAGTTTGTTGAGCGG
>Ga0049085_10000709_pt1 | contig 13040 bp, 11 predicted proteins | sample GreLakmeSU08MSRF_FD_66721 | JGI IMG/M metagenome (GOLD analysis project Ga0049085, IMG submission 66721) | Freshwater lentic microbial communities from great Laurentian Lakes, MI, USA - Great Lakes metaG SU08MSRF | ecosystem: Environmental > Aquatic > Freshwater > Lake | place: Great Lakes... | reverse complement strand
TGGCCGCGGCCCCGCTCTACCTGACCTATCGAGCCTACAAGGTTTACCTCGGGCGCATCGACGATGAGCGCCGGCACGTCGAGGAGATGGCGGACCTGCACCTGGCGACCCTCGAAGCGCTGGCGCTCGCGATTGACGCCAAGTGCCAGACGTCGGGATCGCACATCCGGCGCGTGCAGGTCTACGCCACCGGCATCGCCCGCGGCCTCGGCATGTCCGACACCGAGATCCAGGGCGTGAAGACCGCCGCGCTGCTGCACGACATCGGCAAGCTGGCCGTACCCGAACACATCCTCTCGAAGCCGGGCCCGCTCACCGAGGAAGAATTTCAGAAGATTCGCGTCCACCCGCAGGTCGGCGCCGAGATCATCAGCGCCGTGCCGTTCCCATATCCGGTCGCGCCACTGATCCTGAGCCACCACGAACGGTGGGACGGCAAGGGGTATCCGCAGGGCCTCAAGGCCGAAGAAATTCCGCTGGGGGCGCGCATCCTGTCGGTGGTCGATTACTTCGACGCGCTGACCTCAGACCGGCCTTATCACAAGGCCATGACCACCGAGGCCGGGCTCGCCCTCATGCAGCAGGAGGCCGGTCGCGCCCTCGACCCCACGGTGGTCGCCACGTTCATCAAGATGGCAGCCGAGATGGCCGCCGCGGTCGGCACCAGCGACCCCACCACGCCGCGACGCCGGTCGCTGGAACCGACCAACGAACGCGGCCGACCGGCCGTCGGCTGCCAGCCCGAATCCGCCAAAAGCAGCACGGTGTTCGAAGACATCGCGCTCGCCCACCGCGAGATCTATGCGCTCTACGAAATCGCGCAGACCATGGGCACCAGCCTGGGCCTCTCCGATACCATGGCGCTGATCTCGTCGAAGCTGTCGAACCTCGTGCCGTTCTCGTCGTGCGCGCTGCTCCTGTTTGATGAAGAGGCCGACACGCTCCGCTGCCGGTTCGCCACCGGCGTCGAGGCCGAGGCGATCAGCACGATGTCGGTTCGCGCCGGCCAGGGCCTGACCGGCTGGGTGGCCCGCAACCGCCGGCCGCTGGTCAACGCGCGGCCGAGCGCCGAGTTCGAAGCCGCCGGCATCACCGGCGTCGCCACCAGTTTGCAGTCGGCGCTGGTCGCGCCGCTGATGCTCAGTGACCGCTTGATCGGCACCCTGGCCGTCTACTCGACCCAAGCCGATTTTTACACCGACGACCATCGCCGCCTGCTTGCTCGCGTGAGCGAGCAGGCCGCGGCCGTCATCAACAACTCGATGGTCTTCGAGCAGACGCAGGAGGATTCGCTGACCGACCCGCTCACCGGCCTGCCGAACACCCGCTTCATGTTCATGCACCTGACGCGCGAGCTGGCTCGCGCCGAGCGGTTGAAGGCCGAAGTCGCGCTGCTCGTGATGGACCTCGACAACTTCAAGGACATCAACGACAACCACGGCCACCACGCCGGCGACCGCGCGTTGCGGGAAGTCGCGACCGTGCTCCGGTCAGGCATCCGGCCGTACGACATTTGCGTTCGCTACGCCGGTGACGAGTTCATCGTCGTGCTGTCTGGTTGTGGCGCCGAAGAAGCGGACCGCAAGCGTCTGGAATTGCAGCGGACGATTGACGACCTGCTGGTCGAAGACCGCCCGGGCCGCCGCCTGCCGCTCGCCATCAGCATCGGCGCCGCGATCTATCCGCAGGACGGCGACACCTACGAAGTGCTACTGGCCACGGCCGACAGCCGCATGTATCGCGACAAGTCGCAGCGGAAGCAGCGCGGGTAACTACAGCCAGCGGCGACCGGCACCGACGGCGGGCCCGCCGTGAACGTGCCCCTGTCGGCGCCCGCCGCAGAAATCACCGACCTCGACATCCAGCGGGCGGGGTTCGGGGTACTCTGAGACCCGGGATCCGGGATCAATAATGGTCGCTCAGTATCCGGACTTTTCTCACGCCCGCTCGCCATAGCAGCACTCGCGTATCTTCCACGAGCTGCGGGGGTCCGCAAATTAAGCAGTGTGCCTCCAAAGATGGCAGTGCCAGGCGCAGCAGGTCTTCCTGGATGCGTCCCCGGCGTCCCGCCCACGAATCGGCATCACTTCGGGTCACGGTGAACTGCGCCGTGAGGCGCCCGGCCTGAACCAGGGCGTCGAGTTCGGCTCGATAGGCAAACTCTTGCGCCGATCGCGCGCTGTAGACAAGGGCGATGGCCGGAACCGACGGCCGCGACAAGCGGTCCATCAGCATCGATCGCAAGGGAGCGATACCGGTTCCTCCCGCGACCAACAGCAACGGCGTGTGCTCCGCTGGCGCGGGCAGGCCAAAGGCACCGAATGGACCGTCGAGATCGATCAGCGCACCAGGTGCCGCGAGTTCGAGATGGGGATCCAGCGCGCCACCGTCGTCGACCTGGATCAGTAGTTGGAGGACGCCGGTCTTGGCGACCTCCCACGGAGCGGAAGCGATCGAATAGGGCTTCCTCAGGGGAGAGCCGTGCAACCCCACCATGACCGCCTGGCCCGCGACAAACGGGAACGCGCCGTCAGCAATCTCGAGATGAAGGTGCCGTGTTCGCGGCGTGGCTTGGTCGACACGACGAACAGGGACGGTGGTGAGTGGCACAGCCGTGACTACGTTCCCGAATCCCGGATCCCGGACTACATTCCGATAATGTGATACCCGGCGTCGACCATGATCACTTCGCCGGTGATGCCACGGCCCGCATTGCCCAACAGGAACGCCGCGGTGTCGCCGACTTCAGACGTCTCAATCGCCCGGCGCAGGGGCGCCTTTTCGCGCACCACCCCAAGGATCGACGAGAAGCCGCCGATGCCGGCCGCGGCGAGCGTCTTGACCGGACCCGCGGAAATCGCGTTGACGCGAATATTCTCCGGGCCGAGATCAGCAGCGAGATAGCGCACCGACGATTCGAGCGCGGCCTTCGCCACCCCCATCACGTTGTAGTTCGGAAAGACCCGATCGCTGCCGAGAAATGTCAGGGTCAGCACGCTGCCGCCACCACGCTTGGCCATCAGCGGCTGCGCGCCGCGCGTCAGCGCAATCAGCGAGTAGGCGCTGATGTCGAGCGCCTGCTTGAAGCCCTCTCGCGTCGTCTTCAGGAAGCCGCCGGTGATCTCTTCGCGCGCCGCGAAGGCCGCGCCGTGCACCAGGAAGTCCAGCCCGCCGTGCTCCTGTTCGATCGTCGCGAACACCGCGGCCATCTGTTCGTCACTGGTGACGTCGCAGGGTAAGACCGTCGCTTGCGGATTGAGCGTGGCGGCCAACTCGCCGACATGTTCTTCGAAGCGGCCCTGGTAGGTGAGGATGAGTTTGGCGCCGGCGCCGGCGGTGGCCTGCGCGATGGCCCAGGCGAGCGAACGGTGGTTCGCCACGCCGACAATCAAGCCAACCTTGTCGGTAAAGTCTGCCATCAGCGATTCTTTTTCCCACCACGACGCCGGCGCCCGCCGCCCTGCCCAGGTCCTTGCCCCTGGCCCTGATTCTGGCCCTGGTTCTGACCTTGTTGTCCCGGGCCGCTGCCGTGTTCACGGAAGCGCATCGGTCCCAGGTTGTCCTGGCTGCCGCCACCCGCCGCCCGCCGGCGGCCGCGGAACTTGCCGCCACCACCGACACCACCACCGTGACGCTGCGCGCCACCGTTGTTGCGGCCGCGGTTGTTCAGCGATTGAATGGTGAACTCGGGAAGAGCGCGGGGGGTGGGTACGGCGCCTTCGAGCTTGGGAAAGGTGGCGCGGATGAGGGATCGCCGGAAGCCACCCTCGCGCAACTGATCATCCTCAACCTCGGGCGCTGCGGCCACCGGTGCAGCGTCGACGAGCGGCGGGGCCGTCGTCAGCGGCACGGTCGGTGCCTCATCGAGAACAGGTGATGGAGGTGGCAGTGATTGGGGACGCGGGGTCGCGCCCGGCTGGCCATCGAGCACTTGCGCGAAAAGCGCGGGGGGCTGGGGCTTGCGGCGCGGCGCCGGGACCTTGGCCTCCTTGTATGTGTGCTCGGCCTGGCAACTGCCGCAGCGCGTGCGTTGGATGGTCTCATCGACCATGGCCACGATGGCATGATCCGTAATGCGGCGCTCGCGCGGACAATAATCGTCCGTCACGTCGCCGGGCCGATACCGGCGGTCTTGCATGCAACTCCCCCGAAAACCCGATCGGCTTCCCGCCAAGCCGTCTCGGTACTGGTCTTCTACTGCTTCGAACCGTTGGTCCACTGGCCGCGAATACGAGGGCGGCCGGGGTCGTGTGAGTGCGGGAAGCGCCTGTTCGGTCGGTAGACCGCAGGCACAGAGCACTCGGAATATATCAGAGGCCCGTGCCCCGGGCAAGCCAGCCGCGCAGATCGCCCAGCGCGGCCGCCACGGCGGCCGGATGGGTCGACTGGGGGGTCCGGCGGGCCCGCACCGAGGCGGCGGCCGTCACCCGGGTCGTCACATCATCGCCAAACAGGGTGCTCGACTCGCGCCATTCCGGCAAGGACAGGGCTTCGAAGTCGCGGCCCTCGGCCAGCAACTTGCGGACCATGGCACCGACCACTTCATGTGACTGTCGAAACGGCATGCCGCGCGAGACCAGGTAGTCGGCCACGTCGGTGGCCAGCAGCAAGCCCGACGCCGCGCGCCCCGTGCGCTCGGGATGGAGGCCGAGCTTGCCGATCACTGCCGCCGTCGCGTCGAGCGAGACCGCCAGCGTGTCTTCCGAATCAAACAGCGGCTCTTTGTCTTCCTGCAGATCCTTGTTGTAGCCGGTCGGCAGGCCCTTCATGGTGATCAGGAATCCGGTCAGATGACCGATGGCGCGCCCGGCCTTGCCGCGCACCAGTTCGAGCGGGTCGGGGTTCTTCTTCTGCGGCATCATGCTGCTGCCGGTGGCCGACGAGTCGGCCAGTTCGAAGAACCCGAATTCCTCGCCGGTCATCAGGATGAAGTCTTCGGCGATGCGCGACAGATGGATCATCGACAGCGACACGGCGTGGAGGAAGCTCACGGCGAAATCGCGATCGGACGAGGCGTCCATGCTGTTCGACACGACGCGGGCAAACCCCAGGCGGACGGCGAGCGCGGCGGTATCAACGGCGTAGCCGGTTCCGGCAATCGCGCCGGATCCGAGTGGCAGCGCGTTGGCTTCCTCGCGCGCGATCTCGAGCCGATGATGATCGCGGCGCAACGCCGCGGCGTGGCTCAACAGGAAGTGCGACACCAGCACCGGCATGGCGCGGCGCATGTGCGTGTAGGACGGCATCAGCGCATCGCCGGCCCGCTCGGCCTGGTCCGCAAACGCCGTGATCGTCGCGCGCAGTTTTTGCTGCAGCAGCGGAATGCGGCGACGCAGATACAGGCGCAGGTCCAGCGACACCTGCTCGTTGCGCGAGCGGCCCGTATGCAAGCGACGGCCGGCGTCGCCGACCCGGGCGACCAGTTGGCGCTCGACGAAACTATGGACGTCTTCGTCGTCGCCGTTCACCCACGCCGGATCCTGGCGACCCTGCTCGAGAATGGCCGACAGCGCACCCGCAATCGCCGTCGCGTCGGCGGCGTCGAGCACGCCGGCGTTGGTCAGCGCTTCCGCCCACGCCAGGCTCCCGGTCACATCGTCTTCGAACAGACGGCGATCGAACGGGAAGGACACGCCGAAATCAAACGCCGCGGGATCGGGAGCCGAGTCGAAGCGGCCGGACCAAAGGTGCTGGGACATCAGGGTTCAGGGTTCAGGGTTCGCCCAACAATGCGGCTGCTGCACTTGAACAGTTTCACACGAACAGTGCCGGTCACGCGCTCCTGGGTGGACCATACGTAGGCATCGAGGCCCTGCCGCAGGCGCTCGAACCACTCGCCGCGGACGATGACACCAGCATAGGCTGCCGCGACCGTCGGGGCAAAACGATTCAGGCGCCCGGACGCGGTGAGCCGCTCGAGCTCGCGGCGGGCATCGTGCCAGACCGCCGCGGCCGGTGCTTCAGACAACACGCGCGACCGGGTGCCATCAGCGCGGTTCTTGATGCGGTCGAAACGGCCAATGCCATGCTCGCCGGCAATCATCGCCAGGCTTTCGACCAGCTCCACCGGCGTCATGGTCACGCCGTTGATGCCGGTAGGCGTGCCGCGCGCGAACGACAACTCCACGACGGCAGGACTGGCCGGCGTCTGGGTCATATCGCGCGTGAACGCGAACGACGAGTCCGGCGCTTCTTGCGACCCATCGTCAGCTGCCCGGCCGACCGTGCGACCCCACAAGTTGTCGTCGACGCGATCGGCTCCCTCGACGGGCACGGCCAGGCCCAGGCGATCGGCGTACTCGGCGACCTGGGAGGGCGGCATGCCGTCGGCGCACGCCACCACCTGCAGGCTGCCATCCAGCATGCCCACCGGCCGATGCATCCGTGCGCGATCGCGGCCGGTCGAGGCGTGGGCTACCAGGGCCGCACCTTCGATGCGCGCGACGTCGACCAACTGCTTGGCGATCAGCGGCCGCGACAGCGCCGTGGCGAGCGGATAACAACCATCCGACAAGGCGTCGGCCCGCAGCGACGGCCACACGAAGTCGCGGACATACTCGTCACGCGCGTCGATGACGTGCGCCCGCACGGCACCGGCAGCCAGCGCGCGATCGCGAATCTCGAGCAGATCCGTGGACTGCCCCAGGCCGAGCGTGAGCGCGACGACGTCGGTCCCGTACTTGTCCATCAACCAGGGAATGGCGACCGAGGACCGCAGCCCTCCTGAATAGGCCAGCACAATCGGTGTCTTCAACTCGCGAGGTCCTTCAGCTTCTTCACTACGGCCAGGGCGTTCTGGACATCACGCGCGATGATCAGAATCGTGTCGTCGCCAGCGAGCGTGCCGACGACCTCGGGCAACCGCGAACGGTCAATCGCCAGGCCGAGCAACTGCGCCTGCCCGGCGCCCGTCCGCAGCACCACCAACTGCTGCACCGGCTCGATGTTGACCAGGTATTCGGAGAGCGCCTTCCCCAGCGCGCCCAACGCCGTCGTCTGCGGCGTCCCTTCGATGGACGAAGGCTGATAAGCGCCGTCAGCGGAACGCTTCACCAGCCCCAGTTCCTTGATGTCGCGCGACAAGGTCGCCTGCGTGACCACAAACCCGCGCGCCGCGAGGCGCTGGCGAAGCTGCTCCTGACTGCGCACGGCCTCGTGCTCGACGACGTCCAGGATGGCGAGGAGACGCTGGGATTTCATTGGCGGTGATTAAAAGAATTAATATACATGAATATACAGCGCGTGGATTGATTTTTGTTGACCTTGGGACTGTAAATGTGTATAAATATCCCTCTTGTCGCATAATATTTCGTCGGAACAGCAGTTGCCCCTTCGGGTTGCCGTGGCCGGAGCCACTGGCTTCGCCGGACAGGAACTGATCCGCCTGCTCGCCCGCCATCCCAAGGTCACCATTGCCGCTGCCACCGGTTCGCAAGCGACCAGCACCCCGCGTAGCCTGCCGGCGTTGAAGCGAATTTGGGACGGCACAGTCGTGCCCCTCGATCCAGCGGCCTTGGCTGGCAAGGCTGACGCGGTCTTTCTCGCGCTGCCTGAAGCCGCCTCGGCCGAACTCGCGCCTGTGCTGCTGGGCAGCGGACTGCGCGTGATCGACTTGTCGGGCGCCTTCCGGCTGCGGGACGAAGCATCGCGTGCGCGTTGGTACCCCGCGACCAAGGCGCTGCCCGGTGGGATCGCCTACGGCCTGACCGAGTTTGAGTTCGACACGATTCGCACGGCACGGCTGCTGTCGAACCCCGGCTGCTACCCGACCGCTTCGCTGCTCGGCCTGTTGCCGCTGCAACGCGCGGGCTTGCTGTTGTCCGGCGCCGAGATCGTGATCGACGCGAAGTCCGGCATTTCTGGTGCCGGCAAAGCGCCCTCCGATCGCACGCATTTCTCGGAGAATCACGGCAGCGTGGCGGCCTACAACCCGTTTGGCCACCGGCATACGCCGGAGCTGGAACAGGCGCTGGGGCGCACGGTGACGTTTGTGCCGCACTTGGTGCCGCTCGACCGCGGCCTCCTGGCGAGCCTGTATGCCCGGCTCGTGCCGGGCACGACGGCCGCGGCCGTAACCGCGGCCTTCGAACGCGAATACGCCACCGCGCCGTTTGTCCGGCTGACCGGCGACGCGCTGCCGGAGATCAAGCACGTGGCCCACACCAACTTTTGTGACCTCGGCTGGAAGGTGGATGAAGCCACCGGTCGGGTGTTTGTGGTCAGCGTGATCGACAACCTGGTGAAGGGCGCTGCCGGGCAGGCGATCCAGAACTTCAACGTGATGTTTGGCTTCGACCAGAAGGCCGGCTTGCTATGAAGCGCGCGGTCGTGTTGAAGCTCGGTGGCGAATTGCTCGAGAGCCCGGATCGACTGGCGGCCATCGCCAAGGTGATCAAACTGGCGTCGAAGCAGCGGCCGTTGATCGTCGTGCACGGCGGTGGCCGTGAGATCGATGCCGCGCTCGCGCAGGTCGGCATCCCGAAGCGGCAGGTCGATGGCCTGCGCGTGACCGATCCGGAAACACTCGAGATCGTCGTCTCGGTGCTGGCCGGGTCGATCAACACGCGTTTTGTCGCCGCCATTAATGCGGCGGGTGGCCGCGCGGTCGGCCTGACCGGCGCGGATGCCGGCGTCGCGCCCGTCAAGAAGGCCGCGCCACACAAGGCGACGAGTGGCGACACCGTTGACCTGGGCATGGTCGGCACGCCGGTGACGACCGCGGTGCCTCCCGAGCTGCTGACACTGCTGTGCCGTGCCGGCTACGTGCCGGTGATTGCCTGCGTCAGTGCCTCGAAGGACGGGCAACTGTTCAACGTCAACGCCGACACACTGGCCGGCAGCCTGGCATCGCGGATCAAGGCCAAGCGCCTGGTGATGGCCGGCGCGACTGCCGGCGTCCTCGACCAGCGCGGACAGACGATTCCGCGCCTCAACAAGACGCACATCGCGAAGCTCGTGACCTCGGGCACCGCGAACGCGGGGATGGTAGCCAAGCTCACCGCGGGCGAGGCCGCGCTGGCCGGTGCCAGCAGCGTCGTGATTATTGACGGGCGTGATGCCAGGCGGATTGCCCAGGCGGTTGGGTTGCAGAAGACCACTGCCACCTCAAAGGTTGTGAAGTAGCCGTGACGATGATGACCGAAACCGTGGCTGCGCTTGAAGCGCAACACGTACTCCAAACCTACAAGCGGCAGCCCGTGGTGTTCGTGCGCGGCGAGGGCACTCGCCTGTTCGATGCCGACGGCCGCGCTTACCTCGATTTCATTTCGGGGATCGGCGTGGTGGTGCTCGGTCATGCGCACCCCGGCCTGGCCGCGGTAATCGCCGACCAGGCCAGGACGCTGGTGCACACCTCGAATCTCTACTACCACCCGCTGCAGGGCCAGTTGGCCGCGCGCCTGTCGGCCCTGTCGGGATTACAGCGCGCGTTCTTCTGCAACAGCGGCACCGAAGCCGTGGAAGCGTGCCTCAAGTTCGCGCGTCGCTTCTGGTATTCGCAGGGCGTCACGAACCGCACGGCCTATGTCGCCCTCGAGCACGGGTTCTCGGGCCGGACCATGGGCGCGCTGTCGGTCACTGCCAACGCGCACTATCGCGATCCGTTCGGTCCGCTGATTCCCGGCGTCACGTTCGTCGCGCCCGACGACATCGCCGGCCTCGAAGCCGCGGTCACCCAATCAACCGCTGCCCTCATCGCGGAACCGATCCAGGGCGAAGGCGGCGTGCGTGCGCTGTCGCCAGAGTTCGCGGCCGCCATCGCTCGGGTGACCAAGACGACCGGCACGCTGCTGATCGCCGACGAAGTCCAGTGTGGCCTCGGCCGCACCGGCCACTCGTTTCACTACCAGTCGTTCGGCTGGACGCCCGACCTGGTGACCGTCGGCAAGGCCATCGGATCAGGTATTCCGATCGGCGCAGCGCTCGTCGGCGAACACGTCGCGACGCAGATTTTCGCCGGCGACCACGGCACCACCTATGGCGGCAACCTGTTGTCGACACGGGCCGCTCTCTATGTGCTGGCACAGCTCGAAGCGCTGAAACCGCACATCGCCGAAATGGGCATGCTGTTCGAACAGCGCCTGCAGGACTTGCAGCGCCAGCACCCGGTGATCACCTCCGTGCGCGGCGCCGGCCTGATGCGCGGCCTCGAGTTGGCCGTCGACGCCCAGCCGGTCGTCGACGCCGCCCTCAAGGCGGGCCTGCTGGTGAACCGGACCGCCGAGCGCGTGGTCCGCATGCTGCCGCCACTCACGGTGACGAAGACAGAACTGGAAGAAGCCATCGGCGTGCTCGATGGTGCGTTGGCGTCAGTCAAGGTCGAGGGCTCGACGGTCGAGATGAGAGCGTGACGATGCGAGTAGTCGTGGACAACGGACCGGGCAAGCGGCGCCGGTCGGGGCCGGCCAAGCCGGCCACCACCTTGCGCGTGGCCATCGCCGGCGACGCGCCGGCCCTGCACGCCCTGATTGCGGCACACCTTGAAGAAGGCCGCCTGCTGCCACGTTCACTGGGCGAACTCGCCGACCACGCGCACCGTTTCGTGGTCGCGATTCAGAGCGACAAGAGCGTTGCTCAGAGCGACAAGAGCGTCGCTCAGAGCGATCAGGTCGACCGTATCGTCGGCTGTGCCGAGTTGGCGCCGCTGTCGAAGGCCGTCGCCGAGGTGCGGTCGCTCGTGGTCAGTCACGACGCCCGCCAGTCAGGTCTCGGTCATCGCATGGTCGAGGAACTCGGCCGCCGCGCCCGCCGCGAAGGGTTCGCGCGTCTCTGTGCGTTTGCCCACGACGCCCGGTTCTTCGTGCGGATGGGATTCGCGATCGTCCCGCACACCTGGGTACTTGAGAAGATTGCGCACGATTGCCATGCGTGCCCACTGTTCCGCAACTGCGGGCAGTACGCGATTGTCCTGGACCTTGAGCGGGCCCATGCCCTGACCGGCACCGGCCAGGGCGCGGCCGTCGGGAGTCACCGTGGCTGAGATCTATCCGATCGAGGGCGGCATCACCGCGCCGGCCGGCTTTCGCGCCACCGGCCTGCACTGCGGCATCAAGGCCAGCGGCAAGCCCGACCTGTCATTGGTCGTCAGCGACGCGCCCGCGCAGGCCGCTGGTGTGTTCACGCTCAACCTCGCCAAGGCGGCGCCGCTGCTCGTGTGCGAGGAACACCTCGCCGCCACCGGTGGCCGGGCCCGTGCCATGGTCACCAACAGCGGTTGCGCCAACGCCTGCACCGGGCCGCAAGGCATGGCCGATGCGCGTGAAATGGCGGCCCTGACGGCCACGGCCGTCGGCTGCGATGTGCAGCAGGTGCTGGTCGGCTCCACGGGCGTGATCGGCGTCAACTTGAAGATGGACAAGCTGCGCACCGGCATACCGCAAGCCGCCGCGTCGCTCAGTGCCGAGGGCGGCGCGGCGGCCGCTCGCGGCATCATGACCACCGACCCGTTCCCAAAGGAATACGCGGTCGAAGTGCGCACCGCCATCGGCTCGTTTCGCGTCGGCGGCATGGCCAAGGGCTCGGGCATGATCGAGCCGCGCATGGCGACGATGCTGGGCTACCTGACGACGGACGCGACGGTGGATCCCGTGATGCTGTCGCGCGCGCTCTCGGACGCGTGCCGGTTCACCTTTAATGCGATCACGGTCGACGGCGAGCCCTCGACCAACGACTGCGTGCTGGCTCTCGCCAACGGCATGAGCGGCGTCGAGATCACCGAGAACCTCTACGCCGACCTGTTCGAAGCGTTTCGGACCGTGGCCCATGAACTCGCGCTCGGTGTGGTCCGCGGCGGCGAAGGCGCGACCAAGTTGATTGCCATCACCACGACTGGGGCGGCAACCGACGCCGATGCCTGGATGGCCGCGCGCGCAATTGCCAACTCGCCACTCGTCAAGACGGCCGTCCACGGCGGCGACCCGAACTGGGGCCGACTGGTGGCGGCGGCCGGCCGCTCCGGCGCCGCGTTCGTGCTCGACGGTGCGCGAGTGCAGATCGGCTCGCTGGTACTCTTCGAGAACGGCCGCCCGTTCGACGAACTGGCGCCACAGGCGGCCGATTACCTGATGGGCAAGGACCTCGCGATCGAGGTCAACCTCGGCACCGGCGGAGCGCACACCGCCACCGTGTGGACCTGCGACCTGTCGGCCGAGTACGTGAAGATCAACGCCGAGTATCGGACCTGACCCGTGCAGAATTTTCTTTCCATCCTCGACCTCGATCCCGACCGCCTCGGCAAAGTGCTTGAGCTCGCCGCCAAACTGAAGCGAGAGCGCGTCAAGGGCATGAAGGCGCCGACCTGGAACGCCCTCAACGGCAAGCACGTCGGCTTGCTGTTCGAGAAACCATCGCTGCGCACCCGCGTCACCATGACGATCGGTGTCCGCGAGCTTGGTGGCGACATCGTCGAAATTCCCGCCGACGTGATGCGCGCCGATCGCGAACCGATCCAGGACGTGACCCGCAACCTCGAGCGCTGGGTCGACGCCGTCGTCATTCGCACGTTCGCGCAGGAGCGACTATCGCAGATCGCAGAAATCACGCCCAAGCTGCACGTCATCAACGCCCTCAGCAATGAAGAGCATCCGTGCCAGGCCCTGGCCGACGTGCAGACGCTGTCGGAAAAGTGGCGTTCGTTTGAAGGCCGCCGCATTGCGTTCGTTGGCGACGGCAACAACGTCTGTACCTCGCTCGTGCATGTGGCGATGATGCTGGGGATCGCCGTGCACGTGGCGACGCCCAAGGGCTTTGAGTTACCTGACGAGGTCGTCGATCAGGCAGCCGCGGTGTCACAGAAGGGCGCCGGCCTGACGGAGTTTACCGATCCCAAGGCGGCGGTGCGCGATGTCGACGCGGTCTACACCGACGTCTGGACCTCGATGGGCCAGGAAGTCGAGTACGCCGATCGGAAGAAGCTGTTCCAGCGCTACCAGGTCAACGAAGCCCTGATGGCGCTGGCGAAACCCGACGCGCTGTTCATGCACTGCCTCCCCGCTCATCGCGGGGAGGAAGTGACGGACGAAGTGATCGAGTCGCCGATTTCG
>Ga0049085_10000703_pt1 | contig 13064 bp, 6 predicted proteins | sample GreLakmeSU08MSRF_FD_66721 | JGI IMG/M metagenome (GOLD analysis project Ga0049085, IMG submission 66721) | Freshwater lentic microbial communities from great Laurentian Lakes, MI, USA - Great Lakes metaG SU08MSRF | ecosystem: Environmental > Aquatic > Freshwater > Lake | place: Great Lakes... | reverse complement strand
CACTGGAGATTGGCTTTGCCGTCCCCCGAGTGATAGGTCCAAGCGACCTCGAGTTGCTTCACGTTGGCGCGGCTGATTTGTTCCAACGCCGAGTAACGCGCGCTGCCGTCGCCGCCGTGCGAACGCGTCCATTCGAGAAGTGCCTCGGGTTTTGGCAAGCCGTTCGCGGGCGTTAGCTCGGATGTTTTCGCCGCGGGGATGGTTTGATACAACGGCAACTTCTCACGCTCCTTCGGATCTTCGACGGCCCACAAATCGCCGTTCGGAGAAGGGGAGCCCGTCGCGCTGCGCGGGAGCAATTCTTTGAGATTCCAGAAACCGATTGTCTGCGCGTCGTTTTTCATCGGCACGGAAAGGTCGCCGGCCGGTTCGCGGACGCCCTTCGAAAGGCGCGCTGAGTCGAGCGGGCCGTCGCAGGCGATGCCGCCTTCGACCAGTCGTCCGAACGCGAGACCGCCGGGTCGCGGCGTTCCTTTCAGGGCAGCCGCAGGCTTGTTCAGAACGAGCTTTCCATCCACGTAAAGCCGCACGCGTTCCGGTTCCAATACTGCTGCGAGGTGATGCCACTGGCCGTCGCAGATGTTCGTGGTGCTCTTGAATTCGCCACCGCGCCCCGGTTGATAGACGCTGAACTCGCCGCTGCCGGCATAGGAATACAGCTCCCAATGCTCGGCCGAAGCTTTCGTGTCGCTGGCGACGATAATGTTGAAGCCACGCGCGCTATTCAGTTTGGCCCGACATTCGATTGTGATGGGCCGCTCGCGATACTCGGGCTTGCCGTCAACGACCATGCCGGTGTCCGGCGCGTTCTTCTGTTGCGCAGCGGGCGCAGTTTTTTGAGTGCGGAACTTCGGCTTCGGTCCCGCGGGCTTTCCTTCGAGCTGCGGCAAGAGCCAGTCGAGTCCGTCGAGATTATCGCGAAGGCGCTCTTCCACATCGTCGTTCGTGTGGCCGATGATGCCGATGGGGCCGCGATAGCCGGAGTCGTGGATGATTTTCAACAGCGGCAAATCAAGCTCGCCGGAGCCGAGCGGAAGAATCTTCTGCCCGCGCTTCTCGCCGTCGCGGGTCATGCCGTTGAGATTGAGGCAGAGCAGATACGGCTTCATCGCCGCGAGCGCGGTGGCGAAACGGTCCACATGATCATGGCCGTGGTGTTGATTATAAATGATGCCGACGTGCGCTGCACCGTGCTTTTCGCGAAGGAGTTTGGCGATGGCGATCATGTTCTCCGGTTCGCCGCCCCAGCCGCCGTGATTGTAGAGGCCGAGCTGGCAGTCGGCTTTGCGAGTGCGTTCGACGACCGAGAGCAGTTGCGCCGCCGCTTTCTCGACGCGCTCGGTTTGGTTCGCGCCCGCGGGGCTTGGCGCGGTCACCCAGATTTGCGGGCGCAGGCCGTGCTTTTCAAACAGCTTGAACGCTTCTTCGTGTGTGGACCAAAAGGCGAAATAACCGAGCCCACGTTTCTTGTATTCGAGGATCTCCGTCTCGAATTGCGCGACATGTTCCGCGCGCCAATCGTAAGCGATGTGTTTGAAGCCGAGTTTCGCGACCATCTCGGCACGCTCAGTTGGCCCGCGCTTCTTTGCATCGAACGGCACGATGCACCACGCGGCGAGGTTGGTGCGGGCGAACAGTTCAAAGTCGGCCGCGCGCGAGACGGGCGAGAGGAGCGGCACGATGGCCGCGATGAGCGCAAACGTGACGGATGGAATCTGTTTATAGGGTTTGAACATGGACGGTGTTTTCTTTGCTTCAAAAACTGATCACTCGCGGATCTTCGGCAGCGGCACTTCGGTGCGAGGAGCGAGCTTGCCAGCCTTGAGCACGCCGCCTTGCAGAACGCCGAGAATGTTCTTCCGGTCTTCGAGGAGCGAAATATTTTTCACCGGATCGCCTTCGACGACGAGCACGTCGGCGAGTTTGCCTAGTTCCAAGGTGCCGATCTCGTGGCTGCGCCCGAGGATTTCCGCGCCGGTTTTCGTCGCGCACTTGAGCACCGTGAGAGGGTCGAGGCCGACGTAGCTTACGAAGAAAGAAAGCTCTTTCGCGTAGTCGCCGTGCGGATTCCAGCCGAAGCCGTAGTCGCCGCCCATGCCGAGTCGCCCGCCGGCTTTGATGATGCGCCGGTAACTTTCCGCGCCGCCTTCGAGCGTTTCCTGGTGGCCGTCAATCACGCGTTGCGGGAGGTTGAATTCCTTTCCGCGTACGACGCTCGCTTGCTCGAAATAAAGGCCGGGCACGACAGGCACGTCGCGTTTGAGTAACAGGTCGAGCCCTTCGTCGTCGATGAACGTCGCGTGTTCGACCGCGTCGTAGCCGGCGCGCAACGCGTTCTTGATGCCTTCTGTGGCGCGGCAATGCCCGGTGACCTTGAGCTTGTGATTGTGCGCAGTCGCGACGACGGCGTGCATTTCCTCGAAGGTCATGCAGAGCGTGTGATGGTCGTTCTGATCGGGCCACGCGGCATCGCCCGTCGGATAGGTTTTCACCCACTCAACACCGTCTTTCACCAACGCCCGCACGGCTTTTCGTGCGTCCTCGACGCCGTTGATACAGAAGACGAGACCGTCCATGCCGATCTTGCGGAACTCGGGATTCCAATCCATCAAACCGCCCGCGGAGCAGATTTCGCGACCGCTGGTGGCAAGTCGCGGGCCGGGAATGAGGTCGTTCTCGATGGCGGTCTTGAGCCACACGTCGCAATTGAAAAGGCAACCGCCGGAACGCGCGGAGGTGTAGCCGCATTCCAGCGCGAGCCGGCAGTTCACGCCCGCCTGCAGCGAGACGTATTCGACGGGATACTTGATGTCGAGATCCTCGAGTTTTTCGACGTTGAAATAAGTCGCGTGAAAATGCGCTTCAATGAGCCCGGGCATGATGGTGCCGCCGCGCGCATCAATCCGCTGTGCATCGGGCGGAACCGCCGGCGCGCCCGCAGCGGGGCCGGCGTATCGGATGTGGCCGTTCTCGATAACGAGCGCAGCGTTGGGCACGAGCGGGGTGCCTGTGCCGTCGAAGAGTTGGCCGTTGCTGATGAGCGTGAAGCCGGTCGCGGTTTTCATGATGCTGCGTTATGGCCGGCGTCGCGCCGTGGGACGGAGTGCATAAGTTTCGCGAGTATCGGTGCGAGTCTGTTGTCAGGCCAGCAATTTTCCGATCACCTCGCCGTGCACGTCGGTGAGACGGCGCTCGATTCCATTGTGATAATAAGTAAGCCGCTCGTGATCGAGTCCGAGCAGATGGAGGAGGGTGGCGTGCAGATCGTAGATGGTCGCGACTTGGTCCACGGCGCGATGGCCAAACTCGTCCGTGGCGCCGTGGCTGTGGCCGCTCTTCACACCCGCGCCGGCTAGCCAGACGGTGAAACCGTGCGGATTGTGGTCGCGGCCGTTGGCGCCTTTCTGGAAGGTCGGCATCCGGCCGAACTCAGTGACGAAAGCGACGACGGTGTCGCGCAACAATCCGCGCGCCTTCAAATCCTTCAGCAACGCGGCGGCAGGTTGGTCGAGAATCTGCGCGTGCCCGTCGTATTGCGTCTTGATGGTTTTGTGTCCGTCCCAATTGCCTACGCCTTCGCCCATTGCATAGGCGCCGTTGAAAAGTTGAACGAAACGCACACCGCGTTCGAGCAGTCGCCGTGCGAGAATGCAGTTCTTGGCGAAGCGCGCCTTGCTGGGATTCTTCGTGTCGTCGGCGCCGTAGAGCGCGAGTGTGGCGGCGGTCTCCTTGGAGAAATCCGAAACCTCGGCGGCCGCGAGTTGCATTTTCGCAGCCATCTCGTAGCTTGCGAGGCGCGCGGCCAACTCGGTGTCGCCGGGGTTTTTCGCAAGATGTTTTTCGTTGAGGAACTTGAGGAAATCACGCGTGGCTGCGTCGGACTTTTCGCTCAACGCTGCGGGCCGAGACAGATGCGGGATCGGCTTGTCGGCGTTGAACGCTGTGCCTTGAAACACGGCGGGGAGAAAGGCTGAATTCCAATTGTTCGAGGCCGATTGCGGCACGCCGCGCGGATCGGGGATCGCGACAAACGCCGGCAGATCCTGGCTCGCCGAACCGAGTGCGTAACTTGTCCAGCAGCCGATGGCGGGGAAGCCGTCGAGCGTGAAGCCGGTGCTCATCTGGTTTTCAGCGGGCCCGTGCGTATTCGATTTCGCCGTCATCGAATGGACGAAACACATCTCGTCCGCGAGACCGCCGAGGTGCGGCAGCAGATCCGAGGTCATCTTGCCGCTTTGCCCGCGCGCGCGGAATTCCCAGAGCGGCTTGACCAGGTTACCGTTCTCGCCTTGGAAGGTGACCAGTTTGCCCGAACCCGGCATCGGCATGTCGTGACGCTTCACCAACTCGGGCTTGAAATCGAACGTGTCCACGTGGCTCATCGCACCCGAACAAAAGATCACCAGCACGCGTTTGGCTTTCGGTGCGAAGTGCGGCGGACGCGGCGCGTGCGGCCGCGTGGGATCGAAGGCGGGACGGAGAGGCGATTTGTCCGCGGCGAGCAATCCTTCCTCCGCCAACAACGAGGTGAATGCGATGGCTTCGAGGCCGCGACTCGCCCTGCGCAGGAACGTCCGGCGATCCAGAAGCGATGGTTCGGTGAAATGTGGATTCATAACGTGAACGAACGCGGTCTCATTTCTCAGTCACCTTTGCGAGCCATTCACGCGCGGTGCGGCGTAGCAGAATATCGCGCAGCACCCACTGGTCATTGTGATTTCGGAACGGGACCGTGGCGAACGTGAACGCGCCCGTGACAGCAGTGGACGCCAGATAGTTTTCGAGGAAACGAACGTCCTGCTCGTGGCTGATGAATTGCGGCCGTCCTTTGAGCCGCCGCAAACGCGAAAGCGCGGAGGCGCGATCTGCGCCGGGATGACCCCAGTCGCGCTCGCCGTCGTAGTGGCTGTAGCAGAAGAAGGCGCGCCAAGTGGACGCGATGGCGTCGTCGTGCAGTCCGATGAAGTTCGCCGCGATGCTTCCGCGCGAAAAACCGGCCAGCACCACGCGCTGCGGATCGCCGCCGTAACGTTCGCAAATGAACCGCACCGTGTTCGTGCAGTAGCGCTTCGTCTCCGCCACGTCGCCCCACCAAGTGACAGCGTTGCTTTTGTTCGTGCCATCAATCTTCACGAACGGCATGCAGACCCAGATGAAGTTCGTTCCGCCGCTCAGGCCGTATCCGAGATGACTCCCTTCCACCGTGCCGCGTGATTCGTCACCGAAACGATTTTTGTAATTCCCGTTGCCGGCGTATTCGACAATCACTGGGAAGCGTCCGCCAGTCTTCCAATCGCGCGGCAGATAAAGCGCGTGATGGACCGCTGTGCTTTCCCAACCGAGCATGGTTTGGCGAACGCGCTTTCCAGCAGCCGGTGCGCCAACAATCATCGGCGGCGTCTCGAGGTCCGCCGGCACGGAGCGGAAATCGGGAAGCTCGGCGGCGCACAGCAACCAAGGAAACAAGACTCCGCTGACGAGCAGATTCTTTATCATCGTGTGAACAGGAATTCGTTCGCGTTGAACAGCGCGCGACCGAGCGCGACGAGACCGTGATCACGAACCAACGCGGTTCCCGCCGCGGTCTCTTCCGCCGATGGCTCGCGACTGAAGGCGACCTGGAACGCGCGGCGGACTTGATCGGTCGCATCGTTCTTCGATTCTGTTTTCACGCGTTCGGCAAAGAACTCCGCCTGCTGCAACAGGAACGGGCTGTTGAGCAGATTGAGAGCCTGCAACGGTGTGGTGGAACGCGTGCGGCGCGGGGCGATCTGGCCGGCGTCCGGGCAATCGAACGCGCCGAAGATGTCGTCGAGCTGCATCCGCGGCTTCTGCTGGTAAACCATCCTGCGGAAACTCGCGGGGTCGAACTCGCGGCGCGAATTGTAAACCTTCACGTAATTTCCGTTCGGCTCAAACAGATCGAAGCCGGGACCGCCTGACGTGAGATCAAGCTTTCCGCCGACAGCGAGAATGGCGTCGCGAATCGCTTCGGCTTCGAGTCGCCGCGCGGGGAACTGCCAGAGCAGGCGGTTGTCGACATCGCTCTCCGTCGCTTTCGCGTCGTGCGCGTTCGCCTGCCGATACGCCGCGCTAGCCACGATGATTCGGTGGAGAGATTTGAGACTCCACTTCTGCGCGATGAACTCACTCGCCAGCCAGTCGAGCAACTCGGGATGCGATGGTCGACCGCCGTTGAGGCCGAAGTCGCTCGGCGTGTCCACGATGCCGCGGCCGAAATGGTAATGCCACAGGCGGTTCACCATCACGCGCGCGGTGAGCGGGTTTTCGGCGCTGGCAATCCATTTCGCCAATGCCAGCCGTCGATCGGCATCGGTCGCGGCAGTGGGCTGAACGAAGTTGGCGCCGAGCTTCGTCAAACCGCCGGGCGCGATCATTTCGCGCGGTTGCATTGGATCCCCACGATGCAGACGAAACGTGTCGGCCGGCGTCACGAACCTGCCCGCATAAATCATCGGAAACGACCTTGCCGCAGCGATATTCGTCTCCAGCTTTTTACGCGCGGCGAGCAGGCTCGCGAGTTGGCCGGACTCGGCGGGTGCCATGCCGTCGGTCGCGTAGATGACGCCGCCGGGAATCTTCGTGCCAAAGGCGAGGCGATCGTCTGCGGTCGCGACCGTTCGCCACGTCGCGCCATCGAGCGAGATCTCGATTTGGTAACGCGTGGCGAGTCGGTCGTTGTAGCGCGGCACATTGTCGCGATCGCGACTCCAGACGACGCGGTCGATTGTCTCGGCCTTGGCGAACGCGATCTGCACTTGGCCTTTGCCGCGCTCGTTCGAGATCCAGCTCCGTTCATTTCCGTAGAGGCCGTCGTTGATGTTCTCCAGCTTGTGGAGCGAGTTGTCTGGATAATTGCCGGATGAAGTTGCCTTCGCGCCGGCTGTGGCGAGCGCGACGTTCCGTGGAGTTTCGTCAGTGGTGAACACCTCCAACTCATCAATGCACGGCTCCAATTGCGTCGTCGCAGCGATGGTGAATCGCACGAACCTGGCCATGATCGGCGCGAAACGCTCGGTGTTCTTCCCGCGCGTGACCGGCAACCGGATGCGAGGAGCGCGCCCCGCGGTCTGTGGCGCTTCTTCTTGGAATACGGCCACGTCTGCGCTCACGTGGTCACCGTTTGCTGCGCCGCGCAGAATGATTTTGCTCGCGCGGTTCAACCCGTGGACGCCTGCGTCGAGGAAGCCGCTCCACTGGCGCGTCTCCGGCACGTCGCCCGTTTTGTCGGCGAACTTCCGGTGATTCGCGCGCGCAATCTCGGTTTGATCGCCCGTCGTGGCGAGGTCGCCGTCGCGGTCGAGGAAGTAACGCGCGTCCTCGGCGTGCGCCTTGTGACCGCCGCCCCACGAGAGCCAGACGCGAAATCGCCCATCCACACGTGGCGTCCACGCGAAGACATCTTTGCCCGGCACTTGGTTCCAATAGAGATAGCCTTTGCCCAACGTCGGCAGCCGCGTGGCGTCGCCCGTATCACCAGCCTGTCCGCGCGCAAAGCCGTCCGGATATTTCGCCGCCGCCCCTTTTGATGGCAGGAGTTGAACGGCGCGATTGGTGTCGTCGGTGTGGAGGATGATTGTCTGCGCCGTCTGCGCGGGCGGATCGAACTGCGCGAGCTTGCGCTCGAACGGAATGAGTTCGCGGCGGAGCGCATCGGCTTTGGTTTGGATCTCTGCGAAGTTCGCGGGCTTGGTGGCGCGTTCGCCGTGCTGCACGCCGGCGAAGATGGCTTTGACCGCGAAATAATCCGTCTGCGGGATCGGGTCGAACTTGTGATTATGGCAGCGGGCGCAGCCAATGGTGAGGCCGAGGAACGCGCTGCCGGTGGTACTCACCATGTCGTGCAGTTCGTCGGCGCGCTGGTTCGCGGTGAGCACGGGGTCGGGACTTTTCACGCGATCCCAGGGACCGGCCACCAGAAAACCCGTTGCTGCGTCGGCTCCGAATTGATCTCCAGCGAGCTGTTCGAGGACGAAGCGGTCGTACGGCTTATCCTCGTTGAAAGCGCGGATCACATAGTCGCGATAATGCCACGCGTTCGGTCGGGGCTGGTTCGTTTCGAAGCCGTCGCTCTCGGCGAAGCGCACCACATCGAGCCAATGCCGCGCCCAGCGCTCGCCGTGTCGCGGGCTTGCGAGCAGTTTGTCCACGAGCTTTGCGTAGGCCTGCGGATCTTTGTTGGCCATGAACGCTGCGACCTCTTCTGGCGATGGCGGCAGACCGATGAGATCGAAGTAAAGCCGGCGGATGAGCGTGCGCCGGTCGGCTTCCGGTGATTGCGCGAGCTTTCGTTCTCTCAACTTCGTCACGATGAACGCGTCCACCGGATTCTGGATGCTGAATCCAGTTCCTCCAACATCCGGCACTAACGGGCGCACGAGCGGCTTGAGCGACCACCACTCGAGTGGATTGTTGTTGTTGATGCCGGTGGGCTCCGGCCAGATTGCACCTTGATCAATCCACCCGCGCAGCAGTCCGATTTGTTCGGGCGTGAGCCGTTCCCCTTTCGGCGGCATCACATTCTCTTTGTCGAGACCAGCGACGAGGTGGATGAGCCGGCTCTCGGCGCTCTTGCCGGGAAGGATGCTCGGCCCACTCTCGCCACCTTTGAGCGCGGACTCTTTCATGTCCAGCCGCAGGTCGTTCTTCTGCTTTTTTGGGCCGTGACACTCGAAGCAGTGCTTCGCGAGGAGCGGTTGGATCTCCTTCGAAAAATCAACCTTGTGAGTCGCCGCTGGCGGTAACGTGGCGGCACGTGCCGTCACCGCCGCGCTCGCACTCAAACCAAGCGCGGCGAAAGCGACGCGGAAGGTCAAGAGTCGCAGCGCAAATGAGTTCACAAGCCGAGTTTAGTGAGCGCGGAATAGATGGCAAGAACCGAGACCTGTCAGGCTGCAATCCTCCGGTCGGATTTGCGGTAGCTCACTCAATTTTTGAGAGCCGATTTCTTCGGGTTTCTCAGGGCCGACTCCGACCTTGCTCTCGGAGCTTGGCGAGGAGCGACTGCATCTCCTTCAATTTGTCGGGTTGCTGTGCGGCGAGGTTGTTAGCTTCGGATAAATCCTCTGCGAGATTGTAAAGCTGCGGTGCGGCTGGTGTCTTCGGCGGATTTTTCACGGCCTTGCCGTAACCGGTGCGGCCCGCTTCGATGAATTTCCACGGACCCGCGCGTAGTGTGAGCGGACCTTGCGTGCCGCCTGTGTGCGCGACGAAATGAGGGCGGCCCGTGGCGTTCTTCTCGCCGAGCAATGCGGGCAGCAGGTTGAAGCTGTCGCGGCAAGCATCGGCGGGGATTTTCGCGCCGGCAATCGCGGCGAATGTGGCCGACATGTCGAGATGCGCGATGAGCGCGCCCGATTCACTTCCAGCCTTAATCCAATTTGGCCAACGCGCAAGGAACGGCACGCGGTGACCGCCCTCGAAGAGCGTGCCTTTGGTTCCGCGCAGAGCGCCGTTCATCGGATGCTCTTTCGCTCCCATGTCTTCGTAGCCATCGTCCCACACGCCGCCGTTGTCGCTGGTGAAAATGACGAGCGTGTTGTCCGCAAGCTTGAGCCGATCGAGCGCGGCGAGCACTTGACCAACGGTGTCGTCGAGCTCGTGAATCGTATCGCCTCGCGTGCCGCACTGGCTCGTGCCTTTGAAACGCGGATGCGGAACGCGCGGCACGTGGATGCCGTGTGTGGCGAGGTAGAGGAAGAACGGCTCGCGCTGATTCTGCTCAATGAAACCGATGGCTTTTCGCGCGTACGTGTCCGCCATATTTTCGTCCACCCAGCGGGCGGTTTTGCCGCCGGTCATCCAGCCGATGCGGCCGACGCCGTTCACGATCGTCATGTCGTGACCGTGCGTGTGCTTGAGTTTGAGCAGTTCGGGATTCTCTCGCCCCGTCGGTTCACTGCCGACTTTGTATTTGTAACTCACTTGAATCGGATCCTTCGGATCGAGACCAACGACGCGGTGGTTCTCCACGTAAACACACGGCACGCGATCGCCGGTCGCGGGCATGAGGAAAGCGTAGTCGAAACCGATCTCGAGTGGGCCGGGCTTGAGATCCGCGTTCCAATCCGGACCATTCTCGCCGCCGAGACCGAGGTGCCATTTGCCGACCACGCCGGTTTTGTAACCGGTTTGTTTGAGCAATGACGCGACCGTGGCCGTGCCCGGCGGAATGCTCAACGGCGCGTCGCCCGGCGCGATGCTGGAGCCGGGCTGCTGCCGCCACGAATAGGTGCCGGTGAGAAACGCGCGGCGCGTCGGCGTGCAGGTGGACGCGGGCGAATGCGCGTCGGTGAACCGGCAACCTTCGCGTGCGAGGCGATCGATGTTCGGCGTCTTGACGAGCTTCGCACCGTGGCAGCCGAGGTCGCCGTAGCCGATGTCGTCAGCGAGAATGAAGACGATGTTTGGCTTCCGCGCCGGTTCCGCGGCTGTGGTCGAGGAAACGCCCGCGATGAAAATGGCGGTCAGCAGGAACTGAATGTGCAGAGTCATAAACTGTGGGAGTCAGCGGCGGAACATGTGCGGCTATCGGAGCGACGGTTATTTCTTCACCGTGCTGAGCCAGCGTGCGGCGGCCGCGGCGGTGTCGGCGGCGGGGCCGTTGTAATGGGTGAGATTGTTCGCGGCTTTATTCGCGGCGTAGAAAGTTTTCACAACGCCGCCGTCGCCTTCGCCAGCCAGCCAGAGTTTTTCCGGAGCGCTGAGCGCAAGCAGGCCGGGCACGTCGTCGTATTTCGCGCCGCCGGGAAGGAAGTTCACGTCGTGGAAATCGGTGAGTTTGCCGAAACGGAAACCGCCGGTGTCAATCGCGGCGCGGTAGATCACGTCGCCGCAGAGCGCTCGGGCAGCGGCGGCCACGGGGCCAATCGCGCCGAGGCCGACGAGATCGACGGAAGTGGATTTCTGTTGGTGCTCTTCCGTGAGGCGCACGAGCGTGAGCACGTCGTGCACGCGCTGGGCGAACACGGTGTGATTGTAACCGAAAGTGTAGCCGGCGAATTCGCGGGGGTTCTTCACCTTGCCGGTGCGCGTGAGCGGTTTGCCGTCGGTGAGAAACTCGCCTTGATGTAACAGGTCCACGCCGCAGACGGTCGCACCGCTGTCGAGCAGCGCTTGGATTTCGGGCTTCGGCTTGCCGTCAGCGAACAGGCCCGCTTTGCCCTGCTCGTGGAGCCAGAGGATGGTCCGCCCGTTCCACTCTTTCGGATAAAGATAAACCACGGGCAACTCCTCGTTGTGCGTGGTGTTACGCACGAGGCCATCCATCTCGAAGTAACGGCCGCGGTCGAGCTTGTGTTTGAGCGCCCACTGCGTGTTGCCGGCGCTGGCGAGCGTGCGGCCGATCATCACTTCGAGCGCGCCGCGGACGGTCTCGCGATATTTGTCGGGCGTGGGGCGAAGGGCGGTGAGTTGCTTCTGCGAATCCTCGTGCAACCAGCGGAGGATGCGGCGCTCGAAATCGGCGTCGTCGGCTTTGGGCGCGGGATGCTTGTCGTCCCACACCGTGAGGTCGGCGCGTTTGAGGCGTTCGTAATCGCGTTCGACGACCGGTTCTTTGGCGCCGAGTTTGAAGTGGCGATTGAGCCACGTGTAGAAGGCCGCGCGGGCGACGGCGTTGTAGTTGTGCGGGAAATGCTCGCCGCGATGAAGCATCACGTTGGCCGGCGCGCCGGTGAGTTTGTAGAGCGCTTGCAGATCGGGAAAGCCGTTGGTGGACATGCCGCGGGTCCAGTCGTTGGCGGTGGTCATGCCCTGCGGCTTGGGGGCGAAGAGCGCGGCGAACTCGACGTTGCCGGTGTTCACGCGGAGCAGGGAGGAGCTTTCGCAGGTGCAGCCGCCCTGCATCGCGGTGCTGACCATCACGGCGGGGAAAGAGAGCGTCACGCGCGGATCAATCGCGGCGAGAATCATTGTCTGCGTGCCGCCGCCGGAGGCTCCGGTCATCGCGATGCGCGCGGGATCCACGTCCGGCAGGCTGAGCACGAAGTCGAGCGAGCGGATGGCGTTGAACGTCTGGAGATTCATCACGCCCTGCAGATGCGCCTCGGCCTGCGGGCTGTAGAGGCCCCAGTTCTCAGTCGTGTTCATCTCGGGACGTTGCTTCGCGAAACGGTGGATGACCTGCGCGGAGAGTTGGAGCGCATCCGAATCGCTCATCATGTCCCACTGCCAAACCACGCAGCCCATCCGCGCGAGTTGGACGCACATCGATTGGAAGATACTGCGGCCGCCTTCCGCGAACCGCTCCGCGCCACTCGCGATTTCTCGGCGCACCACGTCCTCGCTCGCTTCGGAGAGGCGCGCATCTTTCCAATGGCCGTGGGCGAAAAGGACGGCCGGCGCTTTGCCGGTCTTGCTGGAATTACCCTTTGGCCGATACAGGTTGCCGGTGACGAATAGGCCCGGTGCGCTCTCGAAATAGACCTTCTCAATCGTGTACTCGCCTTTGTCGATCTTGCCGTGGATGACGGCGTTGAGCGGCGTCTGGGTCGGCATCGGCCAAAGGCCCTGGGCGACCTGCAATTGGCGGCGGACTTGCACGGCGCGCTTTTCCCAGTCGGCCTTGGTGGCCGGCGGCGTGAAGGGAAAATAACCGTCGTAATCCTTGAGCGGCAGCAGGCGGACGTCGTTGGGGCGCTCGCCTGTCGGCAACACGCGCGACTCGGCGTGGACAGTGGTGACGAGAAGAACGGCAAAGAAGGCGAGGAGGATACGGTAGCTCATAACCACGATTCTAGCGGGGTCTGTGGCCGAGGCAACCTCTTCCTGCAATACGTCGGGTGCCGATTACGGAGTCGTCCGAGGGCGTAAATTGACTCTGGTGACGCCGGTCCTAGTAGTTTGTGCCGCCGCGCTGTTAGTGGAAGGGGACATCGCTCCGGCTGCGCGTAAATTGACTCTGGTGAGGCCGACAACCACTCGGACAATGGGAGTCCGAGCCGGAGCGGGAGTTGGAGTCGGGGTCGGGGCTGGGGTGGTGGAGCTTGTGGTCTGGTTCATCGTGATTTTTAGGAGGACGTTCCCAGCTACGTCTTTCGCGG